>ERZ773007.724-NODE-724-length-16246-cov-43.544068_pt1 | contig 16246 bp, 13 predicted proteins | sample MGYA00580665_ERZ773007 | MGnify/ENA primary metagenome ERZ773007 (study PRJEB29015, sample SAMEA2738122) | human oral metagenome | biome: human oral; feature: human-associated habitat; material: saliva | place: China | collected 2167 ... | reverse complement strand
TGGTTGCCACCGGAGTCAACAATGACGGACACCGCGAAGTGCTGGGGGTGCGCGTATCCACCAGCGAGACCGGTCCGGCCTGGAAGGAGTTCTTCGCTGACCTGGTCGCCCGAGGCCTCACCGGCGTGCGCCTGGTCACCAGCGACGCCCATCTGGGCCTGGTTGAGGCCATCGCAGCGAACCTACCCGGAGCCACCTGGCAACGGTGCCGCACCCACTACGCCGCGAATCTCATGTCGGTCACCCCTAAAGCGCTATGGCCTGCCGTCAAAGCGATGCTGCACTCGGTGTACGACCAACCCGACGCAGCATCGGTCAACGCTCAATACGACCGGCTCTTGGACTACGTGCACGACAAGTTCCCCGCCGTGTGTGATCACCTCGATCAAGCCAGGGCAGACGTCCTCGCGTTCGCGTCCTTCCCCACCGGGGTATGGACCCAGATCTGGTCCAACAACCCCAATGAGCGCCTCAACCGCGAAATCCGCCGCCGCACCGACTCCGTGGGGATCTTCCCCAACCGCCAGGCCATCATCCGCCTGGTCGGAGCCGTCCTCGCCGAACAAAACGACGAATGGGCCGAAGGCCGACGCTACCTCAGCCTCGACATCCTCACCAAATCACGACTCACACCCCAACCCACCCAACAGGAGGAACCCCCACTCCAACTCAGCGCATAACCCACCCCGAAGGACACAAAACGATTACACCACTCCACAGGACTTGACCCCTGGCGCTGGGCTCATCCCCGCTCACGCGGGGAAAACTTTTCGGCAACTTCTACGATGAGGAAGCGGCGGGGCTCATCCCCGCTCACGCGGGGAAAACATCCAGGGATTCATCAACGGCATCAAAGGGATGGGCTCATCCCCGCTCACGCGGGGAAAACCGCGTCACCGACTGGCGCGCAACCAGCTTGCAGGGCTCATCCCCGCTCACGCGGGGAAAACTGTTAGTGGGTTTGGGTCCGGATGGGGACCAGGGGCTCATCCCCGCTCACGCGGGGAAAACCTGAGACGAAACAACAAGCTCTCCGCCACGCACGGCTCATCCCCGCTCACGCGGGGAAAACTATGTGTTCACGCTTGGCGGCGCGGCGGGCATGGGCTCATCCCCGCTCACGCGGGGAAAACGGTGGGTGGGGGGGCTGCCCTACATGTGACCTGGGCTCATCCCCGCTCACGCGGGGAAAACTCGGCTTGAAGCCCGCGTGGGAACCCATCGATGGGCTCATCCCCGCTCACGCGGGGAAAACGATCGCGTCGAGCAGCACGGGCGTTGGACTGGGGGCTCATCCCCGCTCACGCGGGGAAAACTGATTGCTGCGTGCGCGGGGGCCGCGCCCGAGGGGCTCATCCCCGCTCACGCGGGGAAAACACCGTGTGTGCTGGGAACTGCCTCAGATGGACCGGCTCATCCCCGCTCACGCGGGGAAAACAACCTTCCAGGCCTTGTTCACGCGGACGACGGGGGCTCATCCCCGCTCACGCGGGGAAAACTCGATGATGAGGTAACGGGCGAAGCGGTCGGCGGGCTCATCCCCGCTCACGCGGGGAAAACTGACCTCCAGATCCTCATCAGCGGCGAGGACCGGGCTCATCCCCGCTCACGCGGGGAAAACCGTACATCCCGAAATCGGTGTACTCGATCCGCGGGCTCATCCCCGCTCACGCGGGGAAAACTCCGCTCGGGGGCCGCATGGCGAGCCCGCCGAGGGCTCATCCCCGCTCACGCGGGGAAAACTCCTCACGGTAGGCGGCTTCACACCAGCCGGTGGGCTCATCCCCGCTCACGCGGGGAAAACAAGGACGGCGCGGGCAAGGACCTGATCCGCTGGGGCTCATCCCCGCTCACGCGGGGAAAACTCGACGTTGATACGTCGCGTGCGATGCTTGACCGGCTCATCCCCGCTCACGCGGGGAAAACGGGTGGTGGGGCCTCCCTGGGTTGGGTTAGCGGGGCTCATCCCCGCTCACGCGGGGAAAACAACCCAAACTCGACCGTGCAGCTCCTTGGCTGGGGCTCATCCCCGCTCACGCGGGGAAAACTTCAGTGTGGGTCACCGTTTCCCGGTGACGTAAGGCTCATCCCCGCTCACGCGGGGAAAACTTGCGCCTGCCGTTCTACGGCCCGCAGCGTTTGTGGCTCATCCCCGCTCACGCGGGGAAAACTGTCACCCGCGCAAACGAGAACATCCGCCTCGGGGCTCATCCCCGCTCACGCGGGGAAAACATCCAGACGACGGTGCAGACGGTGGCGGGCTGGGGCTCATCCCCGCTCACGCGGGGAAAACCATTGTCCGGCTGTGGGGTCGCCTGGAGCGCGCGGCTCATCCCCGCTCACGCGGGGAAAACTCGGTCTCGGACGAGAAGCCAGCGCGGGGCATGGGCTCATCCCCGCTCACGCGGGGAAAACGTCTTCCGCCGCGTGGTCGTGGGGGTGGCAGGGGGCTCATCCCCGCTCACGCGGGGAAAACATCGGTTGCCTGGTCGGTGCCATCGTCGCCATGGGCTCATCCCCGCTCACGCGGGGAAAACCAGGGAAAACTGACCACTGAGAACTGGAACCAGGGCTCATCCCCGCTCACGCGGGGAAAACCCCTCCTTGCGCCCCATGCCGCCGCCCATACGGGGCTCATCCCCGCTCACGCGGGGAAAACCTGTGCGAGGTGGAGGACGCGGACGCGCCAGCGGGCTCATCCCCGCTCACGCGGGGAAAACGCATAGGGGCACTGGCGCATGATGAGGATCTGGGGCTCATCCCCGCTCACGCGGGGAAAACAGAATATCGACCGTGAAACCACGGCCCGACCCCGGCTCATCCCCGCTCACGCGGGGAAAACTACGGCGCACGAGGTGAAGACGGCGCAGAAGCAGGCTCATCCCCGCTCACGCGGGGAAAACCGCTCGTACAGCCATTCCGCGAGCGCGGCGCTGGGCTCATCCCCGCTCACGCGGGGAAAACACCTTGCAATCGAGATAGGCCTGGCGGCGCGCGGGCTCATCCCCGCTCACGCGGGGAAAACACTCGGACGGGCGTGACCACGAGCGAGTAGGCGGGCTCATCCCCGCTCACGCGGGGAAAACCGCAAGCGCGGCGTGAAGGCCAGCGAGGCCACGGGCTCATCCCCGCTCACGCGGGGAAAACCCGTATTCGTCGACCAGGTTCCACAGAAACTGGGGCTCATCCCCGCTCACGCGGGGAAAACGATCGCATGTGCCTGAACCCGTGCCAGTTCCCGGGCTCATCCCCGCTCACGCGGGGAAAACCGTTGCCCGCCCGTACGCTCGACCGTGATGAACGGCTCATCCCCGCTCACGCGGGGAAAACGACGAGGCCGCACGGCGTCGTCAAGGCTGCGACGGCTCATCCCCGCTCACGCGGGGAAAACTCCGAGAGGTAGCCCAGCTTCACGAACGCCGTGGGCTCATCCCCGCTCACGCGGGGAAAACTGGTAGTAACCCTGCTCGTGCAGGTACTCGACGGGCTCATCCCCGCTCACGCGGGGAAAACAGTCGGGCGCGAGCGCGATGACTGGCCCGTAGGGGCTCATCCCCGCTCACGCGGGGAAAACGGCGCGATCAACCTCGACACTCAGCCCGCATTGGGCTCATCCCCGCTCACGCGGGGAAAACGGCTTCATATATCGCAGTGAGGCATCCGCTCAAGGCTCATCCCCGCTCACGCGGGGAAAACTGGGTGAATGTCGAGGGGTCGACGGCCCTGGCGGGCTCATCCCCGCTCACGCGGGGAAAACTGTGCCGCCGATCAGGCGGGCAGCGGGCTCGCCGGCTCATCCCCGCTCACGCGGGGAAAACGCGGTCGTCTCCCTCGAGCAGCTCGCCCCTGCGGGCTCATCCCCGCTCACGCGGGGAAAACTCCGACGCGGGAATCCTCAGCAGACCCCCGACCGGCTCATCCCCGCTCACGCGGGGAAAACCCGCTCGCACTATGCATCGCGTGTGATGTATAGGGCTCATCCCCGCTCACGCGGGGAAAACACGCACAGACCTGCGCAAGTAGCACACATCACAGGCTCATCCCCGCTCACGCGGGGAAAACCACGGCCGCAAACGCCGGCCGCGCATGATATCCGGCTCATCCCCGCTCACGCGGGGAAAACCGGCGAGCAGGACAGCAGCGATTGCCGCGTCAGGGCTCATCCCCGCTCACGCGGGGAAAACCTCTACGCTTAGCGGCGACCCGCACCCGAGGCGGGCTCATCCCCGCTCACGCGGGGAAAACATTGTGCAGACCGCACGCGACGTGGAAAAGACGGGCTCATCCCCGCTCACGCGGGGAAAACACGGTCGGCGCGCTCGCGGTACTGCCCGACCGCGGCTCATCCCCGCTCACGCGGGGAAAACGGTCGAAGGAACAGAATCAGCGGCAGCGCGAACGGCTCATCCCCGCTCACGCGGGGAAAACACTTCCTGACCTGCGCTTTTATCGCGCAGATCGATCAGATCTTGGAAAGCCTTGAGCTTTGCGCCTTTTCTGAAAGTTACTCATCGCAGGACGTTTACGCAACTGACGCGCCGCGGGATCGGGTTCGGAGTATTGGCCTCGGCCTTCGGAGTAGTAGGGGCGCATCATGAGCGTGAGTCCATCGAAGTCGACGGGCTTCCATGGATCTCCCCACGTCAGGAACTCGAGCCCCTGTTCGTTGCGCGCCCGGTAGACCATGACGGCACGCCCCGTCTTCATGTTCTCGGTGACGATATCCCACAGGCGCTCACGGACCCGCGCGGACAACGTCCCTACGAATACTCCCGGCGAGATTTCCATCAACCACCGAGTCACGTGCCCTCGCAACCCCTCGGGCACGGCAGACAGAACGAGGACGATCACCAGGACCCACCCTCCTCATACGCCACGCCCGCGGCAACTGTGCCCTCACGGTCATCCCACAGTCGCAAGTCGTCGACGATCAGGTCCTCATCCTCAACATCCAAGGCGCCTGACACCGACAGCAGACCCTTGATGTCCGCGACACACCGCTCGAGCAGATGAAACTCTCGCACCGCATCGCGGACGGCCTTGCGAGCGGCACTGCCCACGGCCTCGTCAGTCGGAGAAGCCGCAACATCAAAAGCGATCGGAATCGTGAGGTCGGCCTTGTACAAGTCCGCAATGTCGTACACAAATGACCGATAGTTCCCGTTGTGCACGAACCCCAGTCCGGGGCTACATCCCAGCGCGACGATGACCGCGTGGACGATCCCGTAAATCGCCGAATTCGCGGCCGACAGCGCCTGATTCACAACCGAGCCGTCCTCATAGTTCTCAGGATCGTACTCGCGTCGGTCCCAGGGCACCCCCGTGCGCTGCGAGTGCTCACGATACAAGCGACGCACCCGAGCGCCCTCGCGCCCCCTCAACTGCTGAAGACTCAGCTTCGACACATCCTCACCGGCGAAACGCATCAAGTACATGTTGCGCGCAACAGTCAGTCGCATCGACGGATCACTCACCGCGCGAGCCTGTGCCTCCAACAACCTCGAGGAACGCGAGGGCGGTGAGCCGTGCGCGTAGTAGCGCACCCCGTTCTCGCCAACCCACACGATGGTCGACCCGCTCTCCGAGAGTACAGACACCGCCGAGTGAGTGATCCGAACCCCGGGTCCCAGCAGCAGCACCGACAGCGCCGCCGCTGGGACGTGGGCGATTCCATGACCATCAGCCACAGTGATCGCGTTCGAGTCACGATTGATCGTGCACCGCTCGACGTAGAGGAACGTCAACCGGTCCCGAACTCGCACCAGGTCTTTCGGATCTGGGGGCTTCGCCCCGGGGATCGGTCTCATGGCCGAGCCAAGGTCATCAAACCGCAGCCGTAGGCCTTCCCTCGGCCGATTCCGTGAGTGAGGGCTCGGCGTAGAGCCTCGGTGTCCGTCACCTCAAGGACACCCTCGAAGGTAGCCACCCCGAGGGTCACGCGACGCTCCCCGCGCTTAAACTCAGCGATACTGCGTTCAACGCCGTTGATCAGCAGATTCGCACCGTCGACACGTTGCCCGTCGCTGTCCTCGAGAACCGGCAGGTCACCACCAAGCTCAGCGGAGGTGAGCACCCTGAACCCGCATTTCTCAGCGCGTTCGAGGACCCACTGCGTCTGCTGATCCTGCGTGACGTGTGCGAGAACCTTCTTGCGTCCCCGCGCATTGACCTGACTACCCTCCCGGAACGTCGGATTGACGCAGAGGCGGAAACCCCACCGCTGCCCGGCCGACAGCCCGTCAAGGAAGGTACTCATGTCGCGGATGACGACCCCACCCTCGGTCGCGTAACCGGCCTCCTCGACGATATGCGAGGGATCCGGAGCAACCGGGCTCGAAATGTAGAGCACGCACGAGGGGCTCCCCTGACGAGGGCCAGCTCCTCGAACGGCCGGCGGACGGTCCAAGCGCCAGAGAACCCGCGGAGCGCCGGGATCATCCAGCACGCCCGGAGGGAAGCAATTCAGCACAGCCGCGTGCAGCATCTGTCGGCTGCGCATGAGCTGCTTCGCCCCACGACGGTGCGGGTTGAGGTAGATGCGTGTCAGATACATCAGAGCACCTCCATCGGATCATGCACGAGGCCGAGGTGGGCCTGCGGCTTCGTCTCCACGTACTGCGGATTCTCCAGGTCGATATAGGTCTCCTCGACCGTACGCAGGGTGTACTTGCGATTCTCCGAGTCGAAACTGATCGGCATATCCTGAAGCGTCTGCTGGGAGGTTTTCTCCACCTGAGGCGGAATAATCCCCAGATCCGCGACGACTCGCGTCCGAACGACATGATCGTGACGCTGCTTCTTCTGGTAGTACGCCGAGGCCATCCACGGAGTTTCGCGCACAGCGTCCCACGCGCTGCCCTCGCGAACAGCGAGGCGCAAGGGCAGGGTCGGAGGGCACGAGCGCCGGCCGAGGTAGAGCGGAAACACCGGGCGAACAATTGCCTGCGCGAGTGCATCAATCATGTCGTCGGGTCCCTCAATGAAAGCTCCGAACGCAGCATCCGCCCGGTAGAAACGGTGCGATAGAGGCATCGACGTATCACCCCTATGCGCCGTGTGGAAGTCGTGGAGTAACTGCCCCGGTTGATCAACTCGGACGGCGACGCTCAGCTCAGCCAGGTCCTCGATGGGATCACTGCGCCTGCGCCCCTGTGCTGCACCGAGCAGACCGACCAGCGCGCTTTTCGTGGGAAAAGCCTCCGTCGACCTGCGCGTGAATCGGCTGTCCACGCCCCACGATTGCATGGGACCCGCCAGCCTCAAGACGAGCACCGCACTCATCGCGTGCCTCGCACCGCTTCCGCTGCGGTTTCACCAAGAGATGCCAGGCGCACCTGCTTGCCGAGCTCCGAGAAGCTCTCGCCACGAGGCGTCGTCCACGACACGAGAGACTCGACGGCCTCCAGACCAGTCAGCTCGCGGAGTCGTGCCTCGAACTCCACGAAGCGCTTAATGGCGGGTTTTGCGAAGCCGTGCTGACCCGCGACGATCGGCTCCTCGAAAGCGCCACTCATGTTGATCGGCTGGTCATTGCGAACCTGAACCAGAACGGCATCCGGCAGCGTGCGGTTCGCGAAAGTCGTGACCTTTCCGGTCGGCATCGAGCGGACGAAGCTATCCACGAAGAGTTCGACGGCGCGATCCGCAACGGCATCGTCACCCAGGTTTTCACGCAGCAGGTCTACGTTGATCGTCGCGTAGCGGTACACCGTCGCGGACGCGAACTCGATCGTGCCGATCATTCCCGCACCCTCGTCGGCCTCGTCGTTGCGCTTCTTCTCGTCATCAACGGCCGTGTAGTAGTCGTACTCGTGCTCAACCGCGCCGACACCAATCGCGTGGGCAACCTGGCATGCGGCATCGACGTTCAGCGCATTCGGTTCGGCGACCATGCGACCGAACAGAGCGATATCGATCGAGTGATCCGTATCCACGAGGCTACGCGGCTTCAATTCCTTGAATGCTGCCGCGGGATCATCCTCGTGAGCGACCGAAATCAGTGCGTCCGCAACATGTTCGATCTGCTTGGCCGACAGGAAAACGAGGAATCCAGATTCCTTCAACTCCTTGTCACTCTTATTCCCACGCGGCTCAGCGAGCTTGAAACCGATGGCCTTCAGACCCATCTCGGCGAGCTTGATCGATTCGGCCTCCAGGTCGGGACGCTTCTCGGTGATCGTTCGTGCGACCAGCTCGACGATCTTCTTCGTACGCACACCGTAATTTCCATCGGCAATCTTGCCCTCAAAGTCCTGACGCGTCGCACGCTTGATGGCCTGCGACGAAATGCGCATACGCTGGACTCCACCGAAGGTCGCACTCTTGGGTGCGCCGGTGTCGTCCCTGTTCGGGTTCGAGGGAGGGAGGGTCTGCAGGACGTGGATATCAACGAAGACGGACATTGTCTTTCCTTTCACAAATGAAGCGGTTGATGGTGGTGCCCGACGTCACTCGTCGGAGTCGGTTTCGGTCTGGATGGTTTCAGCGGGACGAGCGAACTGCCGCCCCCAGTTGCGCATGACGGACGTGCGGTGACGCGGATCCTGCCACGTGAAGAGGTCGGCTCCCAGCCACCCGTAATCGCAGGGAATCTCGGCGGCTTCGAGCTGAGAGATAAGCGAACGCAGATGCACGAGAAGTCCCTCAAACGTGGGCGCTTGAACGGCCGCAGAAAAACGCCGATAGATCGGAGTCTCCTCAGCCCGCTTGTCACCGCTCTGTCCCTCGGCCACGACTCGGACCGCGGACGCGAAACTGCGCGGACGGTCCGACGTGTCGTGCATGGGTCTCGTGTTCGATCCCTGGTGGAGGGCCCAGAGAGTGAGCGCCCCGTGGACGGCCTTCTCACCTCGGGTCGGCTCATCACCCAGGTAGCCCGGGCGATCATCGAGCGTCAGGTCCCACAGCTCGGGCACCGACCCCGCCTCCCGCGAAAGAGCTCCGCGCAGCTGCGCGCGAAGAGCTCGAGCCGAAGGAGTCTCCTTCCAGAGCCGATTCACGATCAAGCCGCCGACGCGTCCGTACACTGCGCGCCGTGTCGACAAACCTTTCGCAGCGCCATCCGGAGGGGTCTCCGGAGCAGCATCATTGCTGGTCATTTCGTTCCTTCCTGATTGGTGTTGTGCACCGGGAGACGCTTGTTGAGCGCCGACCGGAAGTAGTTTTCAGCGATACCGACGTTCATGTATCCCCTGCCGGTATCCCGACCGATGATTGCCGACGACGAGGCGCCCCTGACGAGTTCGGTCTGAATATCCGTCGCGTGCTGACGCAACGTACACTCCCACCGACGCCCGATATCCCGCCCGCTTTCGTGCCCATCGACCTGGGTCAGCCAGGACCGGAAATCGTTGTCGACAGCGGAGAAGAAGAGCTCCTTAGCGCGATCTCGAGCCCCATCGCCGGCACCGTCTCCGCTCTCACCAGCTGCGCGTGCGAGGTTTGCCGCAAGAGTTCCAACATCCCTGGCAACCTCTTCTGTCAGGCGAACTTGCCGGTCTATCTCGGCGGACAGATCCTCACGTTCGACTCGCATGACGGCAACTGACAACGTCAGCTCGTCCGAGTAGATATCCTCGAACGTCGATTCCTGCGGACCGTAGGTGACACCAACAGCCTGAATCCGCATCACCTTGGGATAGCTGGTCTGGATCGAGGCATTGTCGAGCTGGTAGTGGAAGGACAGCGTCGCGGAGGGGAGGAACTCCCGCTTGGGCTGCTTGTCCACGCCCTGCACGGTTGTCACGGTGGGCAGGGTGCCGGGAAGGTTACGCCAGAGCGCGCGGCCCGCCTCGAATTTACGAGGCATGTAGACGTCGGTCTTAAACTTCTTGGATTGCGGGGTTGAGTACCTCCACAGGCTCTGAGGTTCATAGAGACGCATTTCCTGCGGGGCGAGTTTGTCACCCTGCGCCAAGACAACGCCCGTTACCCCTGACAAGTCACCAACCAGCCTGATGCGACGGGAGTGCCAGGTGAGAAGTCGAGGGATGCTCAGCTCCTTCGGAGTACCCGCGGGGTCGAGGAGGGAGTAGTCACCGCGAACGGAGTTTTCCGGTTCGAGATCCTCCCAGCTGCACGCTCCCCAGTCGGTCGAGCTGTCGACGCCGCGCAACGCGGCCGTGGACGCGGGGATCAGGTTCAGGACGAGCGTCTCGTCAAGGTCCTTTCCTTTGAGCCACACGAGTCCGAGGTGTCCGCACCACGCTGGGCCAATGGGATAGCCTTTCCCTCCCTTGACCTGGGAATCACCGACTGCCCCCGAACGGATGCCCGAGGGGTCATACGCCTGCGCGTGCACCAACCAGCGTGCAGCTTCCGAGGGTGGAATGCACGCCAGTGCGCGACCGTGACGGGTCGTGAAAAACTGCTCGCCGTTGGGAACGTCGGCAATCAGTTTCTCCAGTCCAGACACAGCATCCTTCGCGGTACGCAAATCAGCCACCTGCATGAACGGAAAGCGCCCCCCGAACAGGTAGAAACGATCCCTCCACCGTTCGAGGTACTCGATCATCTGCTCTGTTGGAGCTCCCTCGTCCCACTGCCTGGCCCAGTCGCGAGCATCGCGTGGAGTGGCCACGCGATACGCGATTGCCAGGATCAATCGCTGAATTGCGATGCTCTGCGTGGGTAGCTCGCACGCTAGGTCCGCGATGTCGGTCGTGCGCCGCAGTAGCTCCAGCAGGCCGACATCAGTGATGGTCCCATCGACGAGCCGTACGGGTATCCACGGCTCGTCGAGTAGGTTGTACTCAGGGTTCTTCATTGACCCTGCACCTCCATTCCTCTTTCTGTGGAGTATGTGAATGTGTGTCCGCACAGGTCGCGCGTGAGGCGCTCCCCGTCGGGAGTTTTGTACATCGCGAGGATCAGTTCTCCTGCCAGGAACGGGTGCTCGCGACACGCCCATTCCGTCGTGATGGGATCATCCCAGATGGCACCTGCAACTGCGTCCACCGCCTCGTCGATGCTCTGCCCGCGAGCGCGCAACGCCCACGGTGGCAGGGAGACGCTCCACGAGCAGATGTCGGCGATACGCCCTCGGGCGTTGTATTCACCGACTGCGAGAGGCGTGTCGTCTTCTGGCACCCCGCTGATAGGGGGAGCCACTGGTACGTTGCCCAGGTCGGGGTCGAGGGCGACGATGAGGACGGGGATCTGGTCTTCTCCGTCGCGCACGGCAGCGCGGGCCACGGCGACTCCCGGCCCCTTTGATTCGTCACCGGTCGCGGCATTGCCGAGGAATTTCTCTTCGAGTTCGAGGGCCTGCCACGAGGGCATATTTGCTTCGCCGAGGCACCAGGTTGTCGCTTTCGCTTGTGCTTGGGCGCGTGCTTTGTTGCGTTCTTCCAACGCAGCATCGAGGGCCTCGTGCCACTGCGCAGGACCGACCGGCACGCCATCGGCGTACGCCAGAGTCGTCAATTCCGCGTAGTCCAGCGGTTCACGGACGAGTATTTCGCCGCGATCAGCGACAATCCCCAGGGTCCGCAGAACGGAGTAACGCGCGTACACGTAGTCGGTTCCGCGTGAGTACGCCCAGGGAGAGGCAGTCGTATCTTCGATAATCACGAGACACCTGGCGTCGCGCAGGCCGCTCGGCCGCCCGTCTCTCTCGTGCCGATGGAGCCGCCCGATACGCTGCAGCACGAGGTCCATGGGCGCGGGGTCTGTGAGCATGAGGTCGAAGTCGACGTCGAGGCTTTGCTCGATCACCTGGGTTGCGACGACGACGTGTCTGAAGGGGCGCTGCTGACTTTCTTTCCCGAAACGTTCGAGCATCCGGCGATCACGGGCGGCACGTTCGGCGGCCAGGAAACGCGAGTGCAGCAGAGTCGACTGCTCACGGCCAAAAACGGATCTCACGGCCTCGTATGTTTCCTGGGCCTCGCGGACCGTATTGCGGATGACGACTGCGCATCCACCGTCGGCGAGCTCGCGGTCCAGAAGCTCCGCGATCTCCTGCGGCGAGCCGAGCGAGGTCGGGATGATCCGCTTGGGGACCTCAGCCTCACCGACAATTTCATGAACGCGCACGCCTGTAGCGGACACCGTCGAAATTGCCGGATAGCCGATCATTCCATCGACGGACTCAGCGCTCAGACCCGATGACCCACGACCTCGGCGATAGGCGCTCAGGAGAGCGAGACGTCGCGCGGGCGGCAGGGTCGCCGACAGCAGCACAACGGGGATCCCGTACATACCAAGCCACGTGAGGGCAGCTTCCAGGTACGTCTCCATGTATTCGTCGGCGGCGTGCACCTCGTCGATGACGACGACCTTGCCCATGAGCCCGAGGTGACGCACCAGCACGTGGCGCGACTTCAGGGCAGCGAGCAGCACCTGGTCGATTGTGCCGACCACAACCGGCGACAGGGTCGATCGCCAACGCTGGCCCATCCACCGGCTCGCATGAAGGCCGAGGTCCCCCTCGTCGTCATGCACTTCAAGGGGGCTCTTACCGCGTTCGAGAAGCTTGACAAAGGACTCGTTGAGGCTGTTTTTCCCGTGCGCGAGCTGGATGCCGAGCTTCTGCGGTTCATCGCCCAGAATGCTTGTGAGCCACGCGGTGACGCGCTCGAACATCGCGTTGGTCGTGGCTTGAGTGGGCAGCGCGACAAACACTCCCTGTAGCCCCCGAGCGCGCATCAGCACCTCTGCGGCCGCGAAGGCCAGCTCGGTCTTCCCGGACCCCGGCGGCGCCTCGACGATCATGAGGTCCGGGTCCTCGCGTGTTGCGATCTCGACGGCGGCGCGCTGGGCCTCGGTCGGACGGTACGAGGCCGGCCACCCGAAACGGTGACGGTAGAAGTCTGCGGTCACACCGGTGTGAGTTGCCGGAATGCGTAGAGGGGATGGGAAGGCCGCTCGCTTCCATGCACGCCGGACACGATCGTGCTGCTGGTCTGCGGTGAGCTCGGGGTACCCCTCGATCGACAGCTTTCCAGCCTCGTCGACCGGTCGGGGCCGAAGCGGGAAGTAATCCTCGTTGGAAGCGAGCCAGTCCGCGATCACGAGGGCCGAGGCATAGGCGGAGGCCACCGCAACGGGCAGCTCCGGCAGGGCGGTTCCAGGCGCGATGAGCGGGAAACCGCTACGCGCCGCCATCCACCGAAGCATTTCCGAGCGCGCCTGACCCCAACGGGGATCATCCTCGCGCGACCCTTCCTGTGTCCTGTACTGGCGTCGCGCAACGTACACGGCACCCGCGTCCGGGTATCGACCATGGTGGACACCGACGAGAATGGCCCACTGGAGAGCACGGGATCCATCACCGCCACCCGCAGCTATTTCTTCCTGTAGCGCGAACTGACTGACGAGGCCATGGGGAAGGAAGGAACGTTCAGCGTAATCGGCTTTGCGCATGACGACCAGCCCCTCGCTGCGAATCAGCTGAGCCAGATCTTGGCGCTGGCATGCGAACTGAGGACTCACTTTACCCGCGTCGTGCACCCCTGCGAGGAACACAAACGAGGCCCGTGCCTTGGCGCGATCTCCTCCCCAGACCGAGGCCATGAGCCTGCGATGATGCTCGCTCAGATAGTCGTCGAAGAGGAGCCCCGCAACGTCAGCGGCATCCATCAGGTGCTGGACGACGGACAGCCAGCTGCCGGAGTCTCCACTCTTCGCCCAGAAGCTCCTGGCCAATGCGGAGAGATCAGCAGCGCCGAGGCCGGGCTGGGCGGCAGGGAAAACTGGGGATTCCGCAGTTGTCGGCGTCGTCAGCGAGAATCTCTGCTTGTCTTTTCGGGCCATTTCCTCTTCCTTGAGTCGAAACCATCCTCCGAGTACGGCATGCGCGCTAGCATGAGCTCATGCGGTTACTCTGAAAATGTTGAGCCCGACAGCACCAGCGGAGCTGTCATCACCCCCTCGGAGGTGATGGAGTAACCATAACAGAAGAATTTGGCTTATGCAATACACGTTCCCAATATTGCATGCAAGATGCCATTCACCCGCCCTCAGAGAGAAAAATCCCCGCTTTCGCGGGGAATACGTCCTCCTGATGCACTACACGGGATCATCCCCTGCCGGGGAACACCGCGACCGGGGTCGCGTCGAGCGCTCGCAGGACCTCACAAACGTATCACCCCACCGACTCCCGCGTGCCATAGCGACACAAGTGGCACGATCCTGAAACAATGGGGGCATGTCGAATGACCCGCGTGAAAACCTGCACGGTTCGGATAGCCAGGAGCTGGCCGACGTGACGGCCGCCGCCGAGCAAGCCGCCGAGCACCTGGCCGTCTCGCAGACGCCCGCCCAGTCGATGGCGGACGCGCTCGCCGAGATGTCCACCCCGTCGTTTGAGAAGACGCTCAGCGCCCTCGACGAGGCCGGCGCACCCTCCGCACAGGAAGCAACAGCCACGCTCACCGAGGACGGCGCACTGGACCCGCAGGAAACCCTCGTCTCCGACGGCCCCCTCATCACGCCCGCCAACAGCCCGGCAACGAACACCAACACCGGCCACGACCTCGTCGTCGCCGCACCCGTGCACCTGCCGCCCGCCGAGCCGCGCCCCTGGTACCGCTCGCGCCGCTCCTTCTGTGCGAAGGGCCGCGGCGGCCGCGTCCAGGTCGCAGGCCTGGGCATCACGTACACGGACCACGTCACGGGCGCGGTCCTCCTGGCAAACATCGACCTGGGCTTCCGCGCACGCTCGCTGAGCGCGATCCTGGACCCGACGGGCCGCCGCGCCCGCGCCCTTTTCCTGATCCTCGCTGGCCTCGAGGAGCCGCAGGCGGGCCGCATCGTCGCCGCGCCCTCGCGCTCGCTGGCCGCACGTCTCGCGGGCCGTATCGGCTCGGTCGCACTGATCCGCGCCGACTCCCCGCTCGACGAATCCCTGACGATCCGCCAGAACATCCTGGCCCCCCTGTCCGCGACGGGTTCCGTCGCCGACTGGGACAACCTCGTGGGTGCCCTGCAGATCACGAGCCTCGCCCAGCGCGTCGAACTCCACCCCTCCGAGCTCTCCGAATGGGAACGCTTCAAGGCCCTCATCGCCCGCGCGATCGTCTCCGGCGCGGAGGTCTTCCTCGTCGAAGACCCGATCACCCTGCCCGCCGCCGCCCGCACGGAACTCGGCCCCCTCCTGCGCGCCCTCGCGGACGCGGGCTGCGCGGTCGTCCTCGCGACCCCAAACCCCGAGGTCGCCGCCGCCACCGACCGCGCGATCCTACTGACAAACGGCCGCGTCGCCCTCGACGCCCCCAACCCCTCGGCCGCGATCATCAACGCCTCCCTGGAGGCCAACCCCGAGGACCCGAAGGCCCTCCTCGGCCCGATCCCCTCGGCGCTGCCCTCCTCCTTCGACGAGGTCATCTCCCCCACCGGGTCCTCCTCGGCCCCCGCGTGGCACCCGCTCGGCACCGGCGAGGCCGGGGCACAGAGCGCGAACGCGCTGCAGGCATCCGCACCCGAGGAAGCCCCCACGACGGGGACGGCCGACCAAGCCGAGGCGGCCCTCGACGCGGCGACCACCCGCGTGGAGACCGCGCCCGCCCAGGCAAGCCAGGCAACGCAGGTGCCCCAGGCCTCGCCCGAGCCCCGCACCGAGACCGCGATGCGTGGCATTCCCGTCGTCGACACCGAGGACCCGGCCATGGCCGAGCCCGAGGTCTCCGACCTGGTCGTGCGCGCCCGCAAGATCCTCTCCGATCTGCCCGGTTCGATCGCCCCGCAGGAGTAACGGACCGGTCACTGCGAGCCGACCTCCTTCATGAGAGACTAGGCGTATCAGGCGAGGCACCGCCTCGCTCACCCGCACGCGCAGGAGCACCCATGACTCAGCCCACCCCCCAGCCCGGGCAGTACCCGCCGCCGCCCGTCAACACCGCGCAGGCCGCAGGCGAGGCCCGCCCCAGCATCGGCGCCCTCTTCGCGTCCGTGACCAACCAGATCTCCGGGATCATTCGCGGCGAGATCGAGCTCAACAAGGTGAAGCTGCGCACCTTCGCAGCCAAGAGCGGTAAGGGCGTCGCCCTCCTTGTGGTCGCCGCGGTCTTCGCGCTCTACCTGCTTGGCTGGGCGCTGCACACCGCCGAGATCGCGCTCGCGCTCGTCCTGCCCGCGTGGGCGGCGTCGCTCATCATCGTCGGCGTCCTCCTCCTGATCGTCCTGATCCTCGCCCTCGTCGGCGCCCGCTCCCTCAAGAGCGCGCAGGCACACCGCCCGGACCCTGCCGCGTCGGTCGCCGCCACCAAGGAAGCCATCGAGAAGGGACTGGGCAAGTGAGCACCAA
>ERZ773007.722-NODE-722-length-16261-cov-11.678329_pt1 | contig 16261 bp, 14 predicted proteins | sample MGYA00580665_ERZ773007 | MGnify/ENA primary metagenome ERZ773007 (study PRJEB29015, sample SAMEA2738122) | human oral metagenome | biome: human oral; feature: human-associated habitat; material: saliva | place: China | collected 2167 ... | reverse complement strand
TTTTGCCACGCATTCAAGAGAAGATAAAAAGCTACAAGCAAGTTGAGAGTTTTCTAGACAATGATGATGCTGGACGAAAATCGTTTGAAGTTTTGAAGCATTTTTGCCCATCTATCATAGACGGTTCTGTTCGCTATCGAACTCACAAAGATATCAATGAATGGCTCGTTGCTCAATCCAAAGTGAAAGAGAAACAGCCGTTATTACCGACCACGAAACGTGGCATCTGAAGATAGCTTGTATCTGGGAAGCAAGTTTGTGTTTTGAGTATCTCAAAACCTACTTGCTCCCCAAGTTGGGAGGACAAATCCCGCTGGTCTCATCAAAAAATAAAAATATGGAACAGAAGAATAAAGGTGGGCGACCAACCAAGACTTTATCAGAGAAGCGGAAATATCAAGTGCTTCTTCGGCTTAACACAATGGAGTACTACACCTTGTTGGGAAAAGCACGTGAAGCCTCTATTACTCGTACCGAGTTTTTGCGACAGCTCATCACAAAAGCAGAAGTCAAGGCACGCATCAAACCCGAAGAGATGCAACTCATCCGCACAGTCTCAGGTATGGCAAACAATCTCAATCAGATAGCCCATCGACTCAATGCCTTTGGCATTTATGCACTCAATGAAGACTTGAATGCACTCAAAGTCCTCATCCATGAACTCATCAAACGCTTGAAACCATGATAGCTAAGATTATCAAAGGCGCAGACTTCGGAGGAGTTATCAATTATATGCTTAGCAAAGAGAAAGGAAAAGCTAAGGTTTTAGCGAGTAATAATATTGGTTTTATCGACCAAAACCTATGCGCTCACGAGTTCGCCCTTCAAGCCTCTATGCGCCCGAACGTGCAGAAGCCTGTTTGCCACACGATACTCTCGTTCTCTGCCAGCGATGCCGAGCGATTGACAGATGATGTGATGGTGAAGATTGCCAATGAGTATTTAGCGAAAATGGGCTATGGCGATACGCAGAGCCTTATCGTAAGACACAGCGACCGCCAGCATCCGCACCTGCACATTTGCATCAATCGCATTGGCAATGATGGCAAGACCATCAGCGACCGCAATGAGAAATACCGCTCTACGAAGATTTGCCGAGAACTGACTGAGCGTTACGGTTTGACACTTGGCGAAGGGAAAAAGGCGGTAAACCGCCAACAACTGAGAGGCGAAGACAAATTGCGCTATGAGATATTCGATGCCATCAAGGCAGTGTTGCCCCAATCGAAAAATTGGAAAGTTTTTGTTGCTGGTCTAGAGCAACAAGGTATTACCACTCGTTTCAAGACGAAAGGCAATACGGATGTTGTGCAAGGAATCATCTTTGAAAAGGGTGGTTGCAGTTTCAGTGGCTCAAAGATAGACTGTTCCTGCTCTTTCTCGCGCCTCAATGTAGAGATAGAGCGAAACATTCAACAGGCACAGCAACATCTATCGAAAGAGCCAATGGCACATTTGATAGATGAGAGCGGATTTGCAAGCGACTTATCCGATGCACTTGGCGAAGTCTTTACGATGCCAATGCCCAGCGGAAGTGTGGACGTTGATGAACTTCGCTTCCAAAAGAAACTTCGCAACAGAGCCAACCGCAAACGTAGAATTTAATTATCTCAAAATTAAAACTGTATGAACAACGAAATAGCCCCCGTTCTCGACATTCTCGAAGAACTCAAACAAGACTGCAAATCCATCAGTAAGGCGCAAGAAGAACTACGCACCACGCTTGCAGAACAGCCTGCCAACTCAACAGCAGCGCGCACCACAACGCAAGAAACTGTGCAAATTCATCTCTCCAAAGAGACGCAAGCTAAAATCAAAGAACACCAACTTTTTGTTTTGGAGGCACTCTCGCAATCAAACAAGAAACTCGACCCGAAGTTTGAAACCTTGCAACAGCTCATCAAAGAGCAACAAAAGTCCGTAGAATACAAGAACTACTCTCTATTTGCAAGCATTCAATTAGCCGAACGCATATTGCTCCTGTTAGTTTGCGGCTTGGTTATGGTCAGTTGCTGGTTCTTTGCTATGGGAGCCAACAAACTGCAAATTGCATCCGATTACGACCTCCGCTACCGCTACCTGCGTATGCAAGGCAAAGCCACAAGCAAAGACTTCGTGCATCTCGACAGTCTTTTTGTCACGCATCGCAATCCCAAAGTCATTCGGCAGTTGGAGCAGAAGGTTATCGATTACGAGCAAGCCCTGCAACGGCAAGCGGAACTAATAGAACAACAAGAGCGTATCAAAGGTGAGCAAGTGCAACTTAAAAAACGACTTCATCAATAGTCATAAAAAATAAAATCCTGCAAAGTAAATAAGTTTGTTGCAGGATTTTTATTTTGTATAATCATTAATCATAGACTGTTACCTAAAATTCTATTGTTTAATCTCTAGTATTTGTCTGGGTATAACCAAATGTCATCTGGAGTGTCAAACATAGATAGTGCAATTAAATGATTAGCAAATAAAGTTTTTTCTTTACCATATAGAGGATACTTTTCAATTAAATTAATACAAGCCTTACTGTCATAGATATTTATATTTGAAGGTTTTGTCGCATACTGTTCTCTGAATTTAGAAGAGAAAATTATCAAGGATTCCTTGTCTTTTTTAATTCCTTTATACAAAACATGAAAATTCTCAACTGTATGATTGTGTTCTATTTTTAATATCTCGTATTGGTCAGACGATAACTTATTTTCAATTTTTCTTTGATTTTCACAAATCAATGTTGGTACAAGATTATATGACTTGTCCTTTCGCTCCATTTTATAGAACTTTACATCTCTATTTTCTAATTTTTCTATAATTTGTGCTTGATATTGTTTATCCATGTTCAAACCGAAATAAATAGCTTTTAGAGCAAATGGATTATACTTCTTCATTCCGTAGTTTGTGTATAGAAGTCTTATCTCTTTCTCGTATTGCCATACTAGCGACTTGGTGCCAAACAATTTAATAATGAAGTTTGGGCTTTTTATGTCGGTTATCTCTATTTGTGGAGGTTTTTCAGAGTAGTTTATTGTCATACGATTAACATCTAATGAAAATTTCTCACTATCCTCTAATTTTTCAACATCATAAGCGATACAAAAGCCCTTATGAGAATTAGCATAGTGAGCCCACATTAATTCATTATCAGGGAAATCTTTATCAGATGTTGATAGAGAATATATTCCCAACTTATCTCTAAATGCCATCAGTTCTTTCCAATTCTTTTGTATATCACTAATGTTAACGTTGAAAACTTGGTTGAAAATAGGCAAAACTTTACTGATTTCATCTGTATAAGTTGCTTCAAATGGATCATTCAAATTACGAAATGATGAAGCCCATATTTCATCGTTTAAGAGCGATTCAATGTCGCGAGTACTATCTTTGCCTTCAATAGCATTAGCTCTATATTTATATCCAATCATATTAATCTGTTATTTATCTTGCTCTACAATCTTAGTTAGTTCTTCCTCGACTTCTTCAATTGTAGGTAAGGCAGACTTCAAATTGTCTGGAATAGCCTTTGTTAGTTGATAATCGCTAACACCGATAGGCTGGTCGTAGCCAGAGAGGGCATATTGCGCCACTACTTTGTCGCCACCATTGCAGAGGAGCAAGCCGATTGTCTTGTTGTCGTGTTCGCCACGGAGGGTATCGTCCACTACATTGATGTAGAAGTTCAGTTGTCCCATATATTCGGGCTTGAATGGGGTCGCTTTAAGTTCGATAACTACGTATGCGTGTAGTTGGATATTATAGAGAATAAGGTCGGCATAGAAATCAGAATCGCCCACTTCGAAATGCTTCTGTTGTGCAACAAAAGCAAAGCCATTACCCATTTCCAGAAGATACTTGGTAATGTGTGAAACCAATTGCCGTTCAACGTCTCGTTCTGCCATTTTATCTGTTTGCCCCATCATATCAAATATATAAGGATCCTTCATCAGATAATTGGCAAGGTCGCTTTGTGGTTTGGGTAATCGTACTGAGAAGTTGCTCACTTTCTTTGCCGTAATCTGCCGAGCGAAAAGGTTGGTTTCAATTTGCATTTGCAGAACATTGCTGCTCCAACCATTGGCAACTGCCTGTGTGATATACCAATAGCGTTCACCTAAAGGTAGTTTGCTATTAAGTAAAATTACATGGCTTGCCCAGTTGGTGCGAACAATGGCAGATTGCTTGAAGATATCCCCTATCTTACTAATGTCGCTGTGATAGATAGCCGACAGCATTTCAGAAATCTCTCCTAATTGCGCAACAGGCTGTTGCGTAATTATATTTCCTTGAATATCTGTGGCTTGTATTTGCGCAAGAGGCTCTTGCGTAAATTGATTTAGTTTGCTCGTTAGTTGTAATACATTATTAACCGAAGGGCTATTAAGCAACTCTTCAACCTTACCCATTTCCGTTAGAACCTCCATAGGATAAGCCTTTGCAAACTGGCACATATAGATAAGATTACGAGTGGAATACCCCTTCTTGTCTGGATATTTAGAACGTATCGCATTAGAAAGGTTGTCAATGACTTTGCTTCCCCAACCTTCTTTCTTTTGGAGATAGAGAATAAAGTGTCCTACTTTCCAATAGTGGAAAAGCATTTCTGCATTTGCAGAGGCTATCATGCGTACTTGCGTATGCTCAAGGTCAGAACCGATGGCTCGAACAACAAGAGATAAATCTTGTTTCTCTGCTTTTTTTATTTCTTGACTCATATTGTTTCGGTGTTATAATTGATTGAATTTACTCATGGCATTTGCCTTAATATCGTCTGCAATATCTATGTAAGGTTTCATAGCCTTGTAATCACTATGCCCAGTCCATTTCATAACTACTTGCGGAGGAATCCCCAATGCAAGTGCATTACAGATAAACGTTCTACGACCAGCGTGTGTTCCAAGCAAGGCATATTTAGGTGTAACTTCGTCAATGCGCTCATTACCTCTATAATAAGTTTGGCGTACAGGTTCGTCAATACCAGCCAATTCTGCCAACTCTTTAAGATAATCGTTCATTTTCTGGTTAGTAATAACAGGTAACACCTTGTCATCTTCAAATGCCACATCCTTGTACTTGTCAAGAATCGCTTTGCTGTGGTTGTTCAGCTCGATAATCAGGCTATCGGAAGTCTTGACCGTTGTAACTTCAATATGGTCGCCTTTAATATCGCTTCTGCGGAGATTGAACACATCCGAATAGCGCAAGCCTGTGAAGCATTGGAAGAGGAATACATCACGCACACGTTCGAGAGCCTGCTTGTTGAAAGGGATTTTGAACTCTCGGAGACGGTTGAGTTCGTCCCAAGTGAGAAAGATGATTTTCTTTTGGGTACTCTTGAGTTTAGGCTTATAACTATCGTAGGCGTTGTTTTGATGCACACCTTTCTTGAAAGCCCAGCGCAAAAACCATTTCAAGAAACTCAATTGCTTGCCAATGGTTGTGTTACGCATCTCCTTTACATCACGCAGATAACCCACATAGTCATTCAAGCCTCGCTCATCAAAGAACTCAAAGGTAAGTCCTCCACGAAAGTTGGTCAAATGATTTTTCACGGCTGCAAATTTCTCAAACGTGGAGTCCGTCCAATTGTTCTGACGTCCACAATCCTCGACAAAATCATCAAACACCTGAAAGAAATCACAAGGCAACGCTTCTTTCTTTGGCTTAGGTTCTTCGCTCACAGGTTTGCGCAAAGCATTGAAAACCTCCTTTATCTGTTCGGGCGTTGGCATTACGTCCTCTACCTCAAACCTCTTAAAGATTGACTGTATTTCCGTGTAATACTCCAAGAGCGAAGCATTGATTTCAGAAGCCGATTGTTTTAACTTGTTGCTACAACCATTCTTCACACGCTGCTTAGCTGCATCCCACTTGGCTGAATCAATGCGATAGCCAGTGGTGAACTCAATCCGCTTGGACGCAAAATTAACGCGCATACGAATAGGCACGTTCTCTGTGATAAGAACTCCGTCCTTCTTCCTGCTCTCCAACGTGAAGATGATGTTCCGTTTGATATTCATACCTTCGGGTGTATTATTTTATACACCCAAAGTTACACCCTAAAAATGATATTACCAAAGATTTTCCGTGAAATCTCATTTTATTAACATTTTGCGCAAACTACTATATTACAATAGATTGATACGATTTGATAGTTTGTGATAGTTCGAGAGAAAGAGCCTCTCTCTCCGCTTTAGGTACTCTGAACAGACCAACAGAGAAATCCTAACAAAAAACGTAAGTATCATAGCTACAAGTAGTTATGATACTTTTCTTTTATATTCATTCTTCTTCTCAGAGTACGTACAGAGGGAGTAAATACGCATCACTGCCAAAAATAAGTTCATTAGACTGCATAATAAGAAAATAAAATATGGATAAATACACCTGAACTATGTCAGTAATGTATTTATCCATATCATTATATCTTATATCTTAAATGCTTTATGGAAGCTCCTTTAATGGAATAAAGTAATAGCTTTTTCCTGCAACAGATATAGTATTCAAGCGTCCAGACTTGAAGCGTGTTTCAAGATTAACAAGCTTCTTAAACATCTCCTTATAAGCCTGATCCCATTCGCTTTCATTACACTTCTTACGGCGAATATCCTTTATGCGTACTATATAATTCAATGCATCAGAACTTGGCACAGAAACGCGATGATAATAAACCTTTGAAATTGAAGACTTCGTAGTGAGGGCCTTGCGATAAGAAAGCATGTTTACCAGCTTGCTCTGACGCTTAAAGTTATTCCTCAATACTGTAAGTTCTTGGTTTCCAAGAGAGTCTGCATTGATATAAGGCATCAAATCACGATAGCCATCAAGAAGATTCTGCATCTCATCCTTATCAAAAAGATATCCCTCGTCATAAGTTGAAAGCTGCTGTGGTGTAAACCACATCTTCTTAAAGAGAAGGTCGTTGATGTTGTTCTTTTCAATGTCAGTTACAGAGATAGCAGCACTGTCACAGAGATTCACTACCTCTTGTGTAGGAACAGCACGGAGAACACCATATTTATTCTCTGCGCTACGTGTCACATTTACAATTTCGTTGTTACGTGCATTGAGCTGCATAAATAGTGAATCAAGAACATTTGAAAGACCTGCACTTGAAAGTTCAGAATAAAGTTTTGGATAGACAAAACCACCTGTAATAACGCAGTTCTTTGGTGCATCAAGCAAATAAACATTCTCGTTATCAGTACTCATATCTTTGAACGAGCCATTCTTTGTCCATTTTGGTTCGCAAAGGTAGTCTCCAGAGAAGCTCATATACTCCAGGATGTTATTATCAAGTAGCTGCTTAGACTGCAGGATGAAGTCTTGATAAGGCATACCATCCTTAGAAAGGATTTGAGCAAGAAGGAGAGTAGCTGAGCGCGAATATATCTCAGAGTTGATGTCAGAAGTGAAAGTTGGGAACTCATCAGTACCCAAGATAATGAACACATTATTATCAAACTTAGAATAAGGTGTCTCTCTAAAGATGGTATTCATCGCATCATGGAAGCCGTAGCCACCTGTTGCCCCAATAGTGTTTGGTGAAGTCATCTTTGTAAGATAGTCAATCCACTTACCAAAGTCGGTTGTTGGTGCGAGATGTCTATTTCCCTTCTGAGAAACTGATGTCACAGAGAACTTCGCCTGAGAATCCTTTGATACCTTTTCGCTTATGCCCTGGAAAGCATTAACGAGGTTGCGCACAAGTAGACGGTCCTTATCAAAGAACACAAGGTGGACATTTATATTCTTGCTATTCTCAATGAGTCGATCGAGTTCTGCCACAGCAACATCTCCACCTTTTACATTAAGCATATAAGTCTTCTTCCTGTCCCATACAGACAATGGAAGGTTTATAGCCACTTTCTGATCTGTCGACGTGTTTGTCCAATTTCCATCAGCAGTAAAGAGGAGCTTAGAACCCAATGGGAAGCCTGCGAACTCAGGATAATTAGCATCCAGCAGATAAACGTGATTCTGTCCTACCATTGCAGTGAGGTCAGCAGGAATCCACCCGAGTGCAGTGCGAGTAGAGTCAGAGAGCGAAGGACGATCAGAAACAAGTATAGCCTGTTTACTTGCATCGTACTTATAAGCATACACAATCTGACCAGCTACAAGCTTTCCCTTGCTCTTATCGAGGAAGAAAGGATCGCTATAGAGGTTCAGAGAGTCAAGAGTAAAGAATCTCTTTATATTTGACAATCGTGATACAGTGGATGCACCGATTCGATAACGTACTGGGAAGTTGTTATCTTTAGACACAAAGGCATGATTATACTCCAGCACGCTATTCTTATCAATCCATCCTACGAATGGTGAATTCTTAGCATCTTTAAAGTGAGTTCTTGAACTGAAAAGTGGTGCAAACATACCCTTAGGCTGTCCAAGCAAGCTCTGGTTAGCAGCAACAACCTTATAGAATCCGTTTTTCTCACCAATAACATAGAATGGTGCACCAAGCTTCTGTTCACTCAGGATGCGCTGTGCATACGGTCCAGCGTATGCCTTGTTATGGTCACGATCTGAGAAGACAATATGCACATCCTTATTGTTGTGTGTCTTCTGCTTTCGTGTATCTTCTGTCAGGTAATTAAAACTCTTTTTACCGACAGCATGTGTCTTATCATATCTTCCCACCTGTGCCAGACTACTCTGAGCACCTAAAAAGAAGAATGCGAGACCTGCTATAATATGGAACGCTTTCATATTTCCTAATTTTATTTTCCTGTATTTCTTTGAGTTACTTCAATTTTTGTAATATGATGGAAATCATCTACCTTCACATCGTCAATAGTCACACGTCCGTAACGATTACTCTCGAGGAAGTGTAATCCTTGACAATAGTCTGGGAATACATTATAACGCTCGCCATTGATGTGTACAACGACTTGATTACCATTACCGCCGAGATAGTTATTGATAATGAAATTACGATGTGCATAGAATGCTTCCTTATCTCTTGCACCCGCATTGGCAATAGCTTGTAAATGCTTCTTGATACCATTCTGTACCATAGCCAATGTATCAATAGGCTCAGGTTTTGGCTGATCAGCCTCATCAGCAGGATTCTCGATAATGTCTTCAACCTTTGGAAGGATAGTTATGACATGAGATACAGGATATAAAGTTGTATTAGTCTTCAGTTTGATGAGATATTTACCAGGCTCGTCATACTTATAAACTACCTGACGCTCAAAAGCATCAATAGTTCCACTCTCACCGAATTCCCAAAGCCAACTTGTCATACCGTCACCTTCAGCTGAGAATACGAGTCGCTCACCTGCATAACCTTGTGTTGGTCCGACAATCTTAGGAATAGAATCAACTGCTACAGTGTCCTTGGTAATCTTCACAATATCAATAGTCTTTTCTGTGACAACCTTACCATCAACCTGTAGTGTGATGAGGTACTTTCCTGCCTGTTTGTAAACATAACTAATGTTAGGCTTACCAACGATACTGTCGCCATTACCCATTTTCCATAATACTCTCTTGTCAACAACTGCCGCAGAGTCATTAATGGTAAACTTCAAAGGCTCGTTTACTTCCAATTGACTATTCGCATTACTGTCCTGAATGAAAAAGTCAAGATTCTTGTTGACGTTGCGTGAGGGGAGAAGCAAAGCCACCAATAATCCGACTACAGCCAGTGCCGAAACGATAGCCAAAATGATTTTTTGTCTTTCAGTCATAATTATTGTTATTTAATTGTTATATCATAAGGGGTTTAATTTGTTAATTATTAGCCACATATAACTTGGTTGTAAACCGATGCTCTATATTCATAGCAATAGGATTATGGAGAGCATATGTTTCTTGTGGATGAATGAGTTTTATCAACTATTCCAGCAGAAAGGTAGACGAGAAACCAGGCAAAGTCAATAAAAGCCTTATCTAATCTTAGTCTTCATTTCTTCGAGAATCTTTTTTCTGTCTTCCGTATTCTTGGTTGTCCAATAGAGTTTCTGCTTTATGTCGAAATAGTCTTGTATCGTTTTGAATGCACGCATACAATAGAGATATTTCGGATCATAAGAATGTTTGCGATAGTTGTCTTGCAACTGTGTCATACGATCTTTTATCTCACTGATACGCTGTGTCTGCTGTATCTCGAAGTTAAGCGAATCAATATCCTTCTTCAGCGTAATCAGTTTCTCACTCATTTCCTTCTGATCTTCAAGAATAGCCTCGGCATCATTGATTTCTGTCACCGCATTACCTGTAATGGATTCTGGAATTGGTGTGACATACTTACAAAGGAGGATATAGAGTAAGGCCACAGAAAAGCATAACAAAAGCGTAAACTTAATACTGGACCATATCTTTTCGTCTCTTGTCATAATAATAAATTATTAATTTCTTTTTTTATTTAAGATTTCCGTTGCCTTCTGAATCTGTTCCATAATGTAGTCTAAGTCACGTTTCTCATCAAAGTAAGTCGCAGTGGTTTCCTGCGTAGCTTGTAGTTGATCAAACAGCGTTTTATAGAGAACATAGTTGGTGGTATCATTATCACCACGATAGATTTCATCTTGCATATCTTGTCTGTGACGAGCAATTATCATCTGATATTGCGCCTGCTCATTATCCGTACGCTTCTCAGTAACAAGATTATTCATATCCTTGAACATTTGATCCATGCGGAAATTATAGCTTGCCTGCTTACGGAATACTTCATCGTAACGCACTTTCTTTTCGTCTACCATGTTGATTCCACGTTCGGCAGTTTTCAATGTGCAAACAGCAAAGAGTACGAAAAGCAATAGCGTGAAGCTAAAGATGAAAATAAAAGAATTCTTTGCCTGACGGCGTTCTTTTCTATTTCTTTCTACCATTGTCAAGTGTATCTGTTAATCCCACACCTTCCATGACTTGCGCTCACTCTCAGAGGCCTTGCCATTGTTATCTTCGCTAATAATAATATTCTCCTTGATGAGTCCAACGTATTCGAGTTCGCTCAACTTATGGAAAAGCGTATCAATTACATTGAGGAAAGCTGCAATACTTATAAAGAGCGTATTCAACTCAAGGTGGTTATAATTCAGATGAGCAATATCGCTTGTCTTGTGCATAAAGTCAGACGGCTTAATATTTGTCCACTCATCAAAGTACTGCAATAGTGTCTCAAAGTCCTTCTCGGGTAAAGAACGGAGTGAAGTGAGCAGAAGATTAGCTAATGCATTTGCAAAGCGTACCGTATAGATTGGCGGCTGCTCAGCTGCAATATTCTTCAATTCAAAGCAATGCTGGCTATAGAAATTCTTCACCACATCGCAAAGAGCGAAAGTGTTGTCTGCAAGCATACTGCGGTGAGGGTTAGAAACATTCTTAGCATATACCTTGAGTGCATTGCTGTGAATACGCTCAAGTGTTTCTGTCATATTCTCTAAAGCATACATAGCTCTCTCAGAACAGTTGATACGCTGAATAGCTGGGATATAGTCGCTATCTATCGAGAAGGAACCACCATCAACGATAACTCTTCCTGCTACTATGCTATTACCTTCAAGGAAAGCCTTATTAAGATTCTGCTCCAATACTAATTGCAAAGTAACCTCTGGTAATACGTAAGGATGATGGAGCGGAGTCGTTTCAGGATCTGGCACACCAACCGGCAGCATCTTGTAAGGATTAACTGTAAGGAGGATGCAGACTACCTGACGTGTAGAGAGATCAATCTCAATATCTTTGAGCGTACACTTTGGTGTGAAATCGCCATACAATTCCTTTGTAAAGAGAATATGGTAACCATTACGAGTCACCGCATTACATGCTCTAAGTTCTACTGACAAAGTCTCTGCAGACTCACCCTTAATATCCATATCAATAGAACATTCTTCTTTTTCAGACTTCTCACCGAATCCATAGTTATAGCTTGTCAGTTCCTCTTCACGGTTCTGTCTTAGCATTTCAACTACATTGTAATAGGTCTCAAAGAAATGGGTATTATTAATTTTCTGGCCGTTAACCCAGTTTATTGGCAAATGCTCAATCTTCTTCATGTTGTATCTGGTTTATGCTTTTTACTCGTTTTATATAGATAACTTGATTTTTCTTTATTTTGTTTTCTGTGGCTGTGCAACGTGGGTCCAGCATCCGAATAAATAGAGGATAGCGGAACCATCGACTCGTATAGAATATCCAACCACTTTCTGCACCTTCCATGTTAATCTCAATCTGTGCCTGTGGGAAACGACGATTTTGGTCTTCAACAAGCCAGTCAAACCAGTCGCCCAAAGCGATACCCTCGGCCAAGCGAACTGAAAGGGTTGTATAATCGAAATCACCAACCTTTCGTTTAAGTTTCACCTTGACAGTTAATGCCTTGAACGTATCGAGATTGTCCCAATAGTTTCGATTAAATCCACTATGATTGATTCTCCACAAGTCGTAGATAGCTGGTTGTATGTTTCGGAAATACTTGAAGCTACGGAAGACGAAGTAAGGAATCATAAACCAGCAGACAGCTGTCATCGCCCAAGGTGTATATTCCAATCCTCCGCTAATCCAGTTGAATACAAGATAGTAAATCCACATTCCGATAATACCTGAGAGCACTGTTACGAGAAGTTCGATAGACATATCATTGTTCTTCTTGCTAATGACCACGCGCAATGCCCATAGATAGAAAAATCCAAGAATGAGATAAGAAGTAACAGTCAGTACAAGTCCTCCCCACACATATTCGTTCTTCAAATAGCCGAAGAGAGAAGGAAGTCCAAGGAAAAGTCCTGCCAAAAGAGCAAAGACAATAATCCTCTTCATGCCCAGCTGCTGTCGAATAGACTTTAGTGCTCCCATAACGAACACCATGACCATTGCAAGAAGCGGAGCCAATAAGTATTTCAAAAAGAAAAATATTAAAGGTTTCATTATTTCTTCTTATAAATTCGTATCATAACCTAAATAATTCTGTCCTAAGACGAGTTCTGTATTTGTCGTGACAGTATATATTATCTTTATATCTCTGGACGAAATGAGAAAGAACGACAGCACATACTTTACTGTTTCTATCTGCTTTTTCAATACACTTTCTTTTATCGTATCATGAAAGCAGAGATTTACTTCAACATCATCCAACTCACATAGTAATTGTCCATCAAGTCCTGAGTCAACCCCCAACATACAATCACCCAAGCTAATGTAAGGAAGATTCTCTTCGTAATGATAGACATATCGTATCTTAGCGTCAATAGCACAGACTACTGAAAGTAATTCTTCCAATGCAGAAAGATTCTCCTTGTAATGCTCTACCTTGAGAAGACACAAAAACATCTTGTATCTTTCGTCAACAGTAAGAGGGGCTGTCTTCGAAAAAAAAAGACTGGTGACATTCTTGATAATAACATTCTCAGACGGCCTTTCAAATAAGGATAACTGCCGCTCAAAGATACGTACACTATCATGGAACATCATTGTGTCGAACGGAGAGAAAAAGTGTATCGCCTTCTCTGCCTTCTTCCTATTCTCTCGAATCGCTTCAACAACCTCCTTGTTGCTCATTCCTGGTGAGCTAAGAGAAATAGGGTGGAACATAAACTCAGGCAACTGATGATAAAAACCATTTCTTGCAAGGTTAAGTATCAGTCGTTCCCTTAATTGTCCATCCTTATAGACTTCCTCTTTCTGCAACTCGATAATATCTTGAGAGTTCACACGGCTATTCATTCCGTGAGTCACAACAACGGTCTTATCAAGCAAATCCTCCCCAGTAATAAACTGCAGTTCAGCATAGAAGACTTCCGCAATAAGATGACGTGCATCACTATTACTGAATCCTTCTAAATCCCTGTTAGAAGTTGTTATGCGTGATTCCATTGCAGATTTCCATCTTTATAGGTTGCTATTATGTGGTCGCCAGGCTTGATAGTCTCTGAGACAATCAGTTTGGAAATAGTCTTCTTCAGATAAGTTCTTACTACACCAGCAATAGGACGCGCACCATACTGTGGCGAGAATCCTTTGGAGGTAAGGTAGGCTATTGTCTCTGGTGCTAAATCCAACTGAATATCCTTCTGCTCCAACAACTGCTTCTGCAGGCGTGAGAATTGGAGAAGGAAAATCTGCTGAGCAACCGCCTCTGTAATAGGTGAGAATGGGACTACCTCTGTCAAACGACCAAGAAACTCAGGACGGAAGTACTTCGACATAACCTCAATCAGTTCGTTTGAGGTTGGCTGATGTCCCTTCTGAATCTGTTCAGCAATCCATTGACTACCAATATTAGAAGTAAAGATGATGATAGAATTGGAGAAGTCACCTTCACGTCCTAATTTATCATGCACCTTACCTTCATCCATAATCTGCAGGAAGATATCGTAGACACTACTATGTGCCTTCTCAATCTCATCAAAGAGTACAACTGAATAAGGCTTCTGACGGATTTTTGTCACAAGCAAACCGCCCTCTTCATAGCCAACATATCCTGGAGGAGCACCATACAGCAAGGCTGCAGAATGCTCTTCCTTGAACTCCGACATATCGAAACGAATCATTGCTGTATCATCATCAAAGAGAAGATCGGCTAACGATTTTGTCAACTCTGTCTTACCCGTACCAGTAGGACCAAGGAAGAAGAATGAACCGATAGGCTTCTTTGGGTCACTCAGACCACTTCGTGACTCGATGATAGCATCTGAAAGGGTACGAATAGCTTTATCCTGTCCCTTAACTCTTTCGTGCAACTTGGTTTCGATACCCAAGAGTCGGTCTTTCTCTTGTGCCTGAATCTTTCCGATTGGGATACCGGTGTCATCTGCCACAACTGATTCTATTTCTAATGAGCTAACCTTCTCAATACCTTTCTGTGAAAGAACTGAGAGTTCGTTCAACATCTTACCAAGCTTATCCAACTTCTCCTGAGTTGAGTCATCATCCGTCAGTACGAAGTCGTCTTCTATCTTTGAAGTCAAAACAACACTCACCTTGTTAAAGATTGTATGATAAAGCAGATGTAAGTCGAAATCACTCACATCTTCTACTGGCATTGCCTTGTACTTCTCATACTGCTCCACAAGTTGCTCTACAATACCTGCAGCATTCTTATTGCTCAGTCTTACCGAGGCTGCGGTACTATCAATGAGGTCTAATGTTGAGGCTGGTTGGCTCTTTTCCTTGTAGTATCTGTTAGAAAGATTATATGCACTTATGAATGCCTCCTCCGTCATTGGCAAACTATAGTAAGCCTGCAGAATTGTTCTATGTTTCAGTAATGCACTGCGGAGGATATTTGGTTCGAGTTCCTCTACATTTATAATATTCAGTCTATTCGCAATAGAATGTTTCTCAATGTGCTTACGGAAAGCATCCATAGAGAGAACCATCAGCAATGTGACTGCACCATCGCAAATTTGTGCATCAAGGTTGTTGAGTATATAGGTGGCTGCCGTTGGGTTACCACTTTCGAGTAACAACTGCAAGTCGTCAATGACAAGCACACCACGACTTTTTGCTTGATTCATCTTCTGCAAAAGTCCCGTAAGTTTTTGGGTAATCTCCGTTTCATTGCCCGATTGTGCAAGAATCTTTGATGTGTTCAGCCCGACCAACGATGTCTGGTTGATAATCTCATCTTGGTTGATTTCCATTTCATGGGCAAGTGCTCTGATAATACCCGTCTTACCAACACCAGGAGCGCCTACAAGCAGGATACCTTGTCGTTCAGAACGTTCCAACGTTTCCAATATCAGACGTATTTCCTTGCTACGACCGATAATAGACTTACCTTCTTCTAAGAGTTCTGCTCGGCGGAGATCAGATACGTACTGGATAGAACTACCCATATCCATCTCTGCAACTGGAGATAAAGGAGAGGTTGAAGCCTCAAAATATTCCATTATCTCATCTTCTGTCACACCAATTGATTCTATTTGCTGATGGGAATAAACCACACCATCTCTGACAATTGCTGAGAACACACACAAGGCATCAACAGAGTCTGTACCAAGTTTTATCTTTGAGCGTTCTGCCTCATCAAGTACTGTCTCAACCTCGTGGTCGGCGATTATCTCACCTGCATCATGCTCAACACCGACATACATCTCACGATAAGTCTCAAACCAATCGCTGATGTAAGTCACTTCCTTTTGCATCGAGTTCAGGATTTCACGCAACCCAGTCTGTTCAGTCAGCATAGCGATAACAAGATGAGCTACACCGAATGATAGGTGCTTATCCTGATGTGCCATTGCCTTGGCTAACTTAATAGTAGCTATGAGGCTATTGCTGTAATTTTGTGTATTCATACGAAAAATATCTTGTAAGG
>ERZ773007.719-NODE-719-length-16314-cov-25.181253_pt1 | contig 16314 bp, 15 predicted proteins | sample MGYA00580665_ERZ773007 | MGnify/ENA primary metagenome ERZ773007 (study PRJEB29015, sample SAMEA2738122) | human oral metagenome | biome: human oral; feature: human-associated habitat; material: saliva | place: China | collected 2167 ... | reverse complement strand
ACCACACGCAGAAGGCCAGGATCAGCGAGTAGGTCGTGATCCACAGCGTGCGCCACGCGAGCTTCGAGTCCCACTTGGATTCGTCGTTGGGGTTCCAGTCAGTGAGCAGGTAGCGGCTCTTCTTGGCCGCGGGGTCGGTCGCGCTCATGGCTCTCCTCATCCGTGAAGGGGGCATCCGGGCGCAGGCAAGCGCCGAACGTTCTTTAACACGGAGGCTACCAAGGCAAATTACCTTCGTCACACCATCTTTTTAGGACGTGCATCACCCTTGGTACAACAAGGAAAGATAGGGGTTTCGAGCGAAGGCGGCCGGATGCCAACGCCACTATCGACCGCCGTTACAAAACATCGACGTTACGAAATTAGCGGGGAGTTACCCACCAATACGACTCATCGTGCGCGACGGACGCGCGAAAGCGTCGATGTTGAGTCCGTGCGCGACCGGCTTGACCCACATGGCGTCGGCCCATCGCGCGGCAATCTGCGCATCGGAACCACCCCCGCGCAGCAGGTCGCGCAGCGAGGTCTCCTCCGTGGAAAACAGGCAGGATCGCACCATTCCGTCCGAGGTCAGGCGCGTGCGGTCGCACGCCCCGCAGAAGGGGTCGGACACGGAGGCGATAACTCCGAGCCTCTTGGTCGGATCTCCGTCGACGATCCAGCGACCCGCCGGGGAATGCGGGTCCTCGCGCTGCGCGGGGGTCAGCGTATGGCGGGTGCCCATGATGTGCAGGATCTCGTCGGCCGTCAGGATGTTCTGGCGATCCCAGGTGTCCGCCGGCCCAATCGGCATCTGCTCGATGACGCGCAGCTCGATCCCCCGCTCCAGGCAGTAGTCGACCAGGTCGGGCAGGTCGGCCTCGTTCATGCCGCGCAGCACGAGGGCATTGACCTTGATGGGGCTCAGCCCGGCGCGCGCGGCGGCCTCGATACCCTCCAGGACGTCACCGAGGCGGTCGCGCCTCGTGATCGCCGCGTAGTGCTCGGGATCCAGGGAATCCAGCGAAATGTTGACGCGATCCAGGCCCGCGTCCTTCAAGCCCTGGGCGCGCTTGGCCAGGCCCAGCGCGTTCGTCGTGAGCGCCAGGTCGGGCGTACGCCCCTCGTCGGTCACGAGCTGGGAGCACTCCGCAATAATCGTCTCGAGGCCTCGGCGCAGGAGCGGCTCACCGCCCGTGAAGCGGATCTGGCGGATCCCCAGCTGCTCGACGCCGATGCGCACGAGGCGCACAACCTCCGCGTCGGTCAGAGTCTCCTCGGTGGGCAGCCAGTCCAAACCCTCTGGCGGCATGCAGTAAGAGCAGCGCAGGTTACAACGATCCGTCAAGGAAACCCGCAGGTCACGAGCCACTCGGCCGAAGGTGTCGACGAGTCGCAGCGGCGCATCATGCGCGACCGCTCGGGTCGCCTGCGCGGCGGATACGAACTCGACAGACATGGCGACACCCTACCGCGATTTGCCTGGTGTTCGCCCCTCGAAATACGCGCGCGTCCCGAAACCAAGCCAAAACCTCGTCACCTGAGAGAAAGCGAACAATGGACAGCGGCGACGAAAGACTCTCAATCGGGATAGCGTGAACGTAACAGAGCCACCCGAGCGAGGAGCACCATGCGCGCCGTCGTCATGCACGAACCCGGCAACGTCACCGTCGAAGAGATGCCGATGCCCACCATCCTGGAACCCACGGACGCCATCATTAAGCTGGCGGCCACCTGCATCTGCGGCTCGGACCTGTGGCCCTACCGCGGCGCCCAGCCCGTCCACGAGCAGCGCATGGGCCACGAGTACGTCGGCACCGTCGTCGAGGTTGGCTCGGCCGTCACCACCGTGCGCCCCGGCGACTTCGTCGTCGGCTCCTTCTGCATCTCCTGCGGCGAGTGCGCGATCTGCCGCACCGGCTACCCTTCGCGCTGCGCGACCGCCGCCGCCCAGGGTGAGCCTTTCGTTGGCACGCGCGTCGGCGGCACCCAGGCCGAGTACGCGCGCATCCCCCTCGCGGACGGCACGCTGGTCAAGACCCCCGGCACGCCCACGCGCGAGCAGATTCCCTCGCTCCTGGCCGCCTCCGACGTGCTGGGCACCGGTTGGTTCGCCGCCGACGAGGCCGGGGCTGGTCCCGGCACAACCATCGTCATCGTGGGTGACGGGGCTGTGGGCCTGGGCGCGATCATCGGCGCCCGCCAGCAGGGTGCCTCGCGCATCATCGCCATGTCGCGCCACGCGGACCGCCAGGCCCTGGCTCGCGAGTTCGGTGCGACCGACATCGTTGAGGAGCGCGGCGAGGAGGGCATCGCCCGCATCAAGGAGATGACCGGCGGACTGGGTGCCGACGGCGTCGTGGAAGCGGTGGGCAACGAGGTGGCTTTCAACCAGGCGCTCGGCTGCGTGCGCCCTGGCGGTCACCTGTCGTTTGTGGGCGTGCCGCACGGCGTCTCTCTGGATATGAGCCGCATGTTCGCCGCCGAGGTGCACATGTTCGGCGGGCCCGCCCCCGTGCGCAAGTACCTGCCGACCATGATCAACATGATTTACCGCGGTGAGATCAACCCTGGCGCCGTCTTTGACCTGTCCCTGCCGCTCGAGCGCGCAGCCGACGGCTATGCCGCCATGGACGAGCGCCGCGCCACGAAGGTCATGCTGACCGTCTGATCCTGTCGAGCTCTTCGCTTCCGGGCAGGCCCACGTCCGCGCGGGCCTGCCCGGGGGGAATACTGCGTTATAGGACACTGCGTGTTACTGGAAGGGTAACTTTTTGGCTTTCTGGTGCGGGAAAGTCGGTATTTTAGTTGGTTGGCACCAACTATGAGGATGGACAAATCGTGTTGCTAGCAGGGTGACTTTTCGGCTTTGTCGCGCGGGAAAGTCACTATTTTAGTTGGTCGCGCTTGCCTCGTTCCTGTGAATACTGCGGCATGCCCAACCGCCACCACGGCCCGCCCAAACGCCGATTGCCTATGATCTGGCACGCACACAACAATCACACGCCACCCCTGCACGCCCATCCGTGGCTCCGCCGCCGCGATTCGGCCGCGCCAACGGGGGGTTTTACTACCATAGACGCCCCACCACGGCGTGTCGCCGGCGTGTCACACCCCTATGGTCGCAATTCCCCCCACGCACCCACCCACAACCGCCAACCCTGCGCCCGAGCAACAACGCAGCACCCCGCACACCCCGCGCCACGCCCATACACAACCTCACCATCGCAGCATTCGCAGACGCCACCTCGACACCACCCGCGCCTATCGGTGAACCCAAGCTGCGCGCATACCCATACGCGGACTCGCTGCCATCCGCCCCATGTCCAACCGCCACCGCAACGCCGCCCACGCCCACCAACGAACCCGAGCTGTAAGCGAGTGCCCAGCCACGGCCTCGTTCCTCACATAATGACCTTTACCTGTAACAACCAACTATTGGATGCCGCTTGAAGAAATCAGACCGATTCAGTTTGTTCAAACTGCAACGAACAGAGAATTAACGAACTAGAATCTATGCATGAGCCCAACAGACGGGAGCATCGAGGCTCCCTCCCTCCTCCGTGCCGTTGAACGCGCACTCATACGAATTCCTCGCTCCAGCCACCACGGCCTCACGAAGACACCGACCGCAATACGGATCGCGGGCAGGACATACCTCGATCTGGCACGGCTGGGGAACATTGCTGCCGTACAGGTGCCGGAGGTTGTACTCGCCGCGCGGCTCTACCACCTCGCCTACACCCACCGCTCCATGGCCGTCACCGGTCAGTGCGCGCTATGGGCAACCGGCCGCGCCAGCGACCCGCCTGTCCCTCCCATTACCATCGCCACACCAAAGCCAACGCGCCCGATCAAGCTACCCGCGGTGACCATCGGATCTCACAGGTTCCCACCAGTCACAGTCAAACCCCGCCACGTCCATCTTTCGACGCACGTCGCCGATGCACGCGGGCTCCTGATCGAAAACCTCGAGTCGGCGCAGGTTACCGTCGCGAGGACATCGAACAACCCACGAGCCGCATTCACACAGCTATGCATGATCGGCCACGTCTACACGCACTTTGACAACTTCCACCTTCCCGTGTCCCGCGGCAACGAGGAGGCCTGGAAGTTTTTGCTTGAGCGCGAACTGAAAGCACTCGGAAATCGAGCGCACGGGCGAGCCCAGGCCCGCTGGATCATCGACCACGTGGATGCCGGATGCGCATCTCCCGGCGAGGCTCGACTGCTCTACGAGCTATGCGTCGCAGGCCTTACTGGCATGCAGACTCAGGTCGAGGTACATACGCACGGTCACCGCTACTTCATCGACTGCGCGTTCCTGGCGGAACGGATCGGCATAGAGTTCGACGGTCGCGCCAAATACGGAGAGACCCCTTCAAGTATTCATGCGTCGCTCGCCCGCGAGCGCGAGCGCCAACGGCACCTTGAAGCAGAGGGCTGGCACATCATCCGGGTCGGCTGGCGCGACCTCGAACACCCGGCCGAGCTCATCGCACAGATTCGCGCCGCGCTCGCCGCCCGCCAGGGGTGAGCGACGGTCCCCGCACAGCCACCAACCCACACCAACAGGGGGTTTTACTACCATAGACACCCCACCACGGCGTGTCGCCGGCGTGTCGCAGCCCTATGGTCGCAATTCCCCCCGCGCCCCCACCCGCAACCGCCAGCCACGCCACCACAGCAGGCCCAACCACGACCGAACACAGCCGCCAACCCACGCGCCCACCCACAACCGCCAGCCACGGCCTCGTCCATGAGGATTTCGCGCCACGAACCTCCGGTTGCCACTGCGCACGCCTCGCGGAGGGCTCCCCTGCGCAGCACGGGCGCCTGGCCGCCCTGGCGACATCGGCTCCCTCTCAGGCACCCGCAGACTCGGCGCACCCCTACACTGGTGTCATGCATGATCCGACGCTGTCCACGATCGAGCACCGAGACCTGATTGAGGCGCTCGCGCTCAGCCATATTCTCCCGCACGACATGGTGCCCGCCGAGGAGTGCTTGGGGCGGCGCTTGGCCGTGGACCTGAGCGCGCGGATCCCGTTGCCGCCCTTCACGAACTCGGCGATGGACGGTTTTGCGCTGCGTCGGGCTGACCTGGAGGGTGAGGGGCCGTGGACGCTGCCGGTCGTGGCGGATGTTGCGGCGGGCGACACGCGCGAACACCACCTGGAGCCCGGCCAGGCGATGCGCATTATGACGGGCGCCGCGCTCCCCGACGGCGCGGACACGGTCGTCAAGGTCGAGCACACGGACCACGCGCCCGGCATTGCTCAGGCACCCGCGACAGTCCAGATTCGCGTCGCCCCGAAGCTGGGTGCCAACGTGCGCATCGCGGGCGAGGCCATCGAGGCAGGGTCCCCGGTCCTCAAGGCGGGCCACCTGCTGGACGGCACGGCCCTGGCGGCGGCGATCTCGGTGGGCCACGGGACGCTGCCTGTGTTACCGCGCCCGCGCGTCATCGTGGTCTCGACGGGGACGGAGCTCAAGCGAGCGGGCGAGGCCCTGGAGCGCGGCCAGATTCCTGACTCGAACGGCATCCTGTTGCGCGGCCTCGTGGAGGATGCGGGCGGCCGGGTGGTCGCTCACCTGCGTACGGGTGACACGCCGGCCGAGCTCCGGCGCGCGCTGGACGGCGCCCCCGACGCGGACCTCGTGATTACTGCGGGCGGCATCTCGGCCGGCGCCTTTGAGGTCGTGCGCCTGATGTTGGACACGGACGCGGGCTTCCACCACGTGGCCCAGCAGCCGGGTGGCCCGCAGGGTGTGGGTTCGACGCCTGTGGGGTGCGAGGGCCGCGAGACCCCGATCATTTGCTTGCCGGGCAATCCGGTGTCCGTGTTTACGACCTTCCACATGTACGTCGCCGGCGCGCTGGCGGTCATGTCGGGCCTCGTGCTCCCCGAGCGCGGCGCGACCGTGCCGAGCGCGGTCATGGCCCGCGCGCGCGTGGGCTGGGATTCACCGGAGGGGAAGACGCAGTTCATTCCGCTTCGTTTCGTCGACGAGGCCGTGGCTGACTCCCCGGGTCAGGCTCGCTCGCGTTGGGTGGAGCCGGTGCACGCGATGGGCTCGAAGTCGCATCTGGTGGCATCGCTGGCGCACGCGCAGGGCATTGGCGTGGTCGCACCGGAGTTCGCGGCGGTCGAGGAGGGCCAGGAGTTGGCCGTCGTGCAGCTGGTCGGCTGACGCGCGAGGACCGGGCTCAGGCGGGCCCCGCTCCCGCGGACCGCAGGCCGCAACCCGCAGGCCGCAGCCCCCAAGCGGCAGCCCACAAGCTGACACTCGCGCCGGTCACCGCTCGGCCAGCGCCCCAAGCTCACACTCACAATCACAATCACCATCGGCACTCACCGGTGTCGCCCTATTGAAAGGACAATCATGAAGTTCACGCATCTGAATGAGGAGGGCGCCGCCTACATGGTGGACGTGACCGCGAAGAGTCCGACGGTGCGTCAGGCGAGCGCGGTGTGCCGCGTGGATTGTTCGCCCGAGGTCATGCAGGCGCTGCGCGACGGCACGGTCCCGAAGGGTGACGTGCTGGCGGTGGCCCGCGTGGCGGGTATCGCGGCCGCGAAGCGCGTCCCCGAGCTGCTGCCCCTCGCGCACACGATCGGTGTGCACGGCTGCGCGGTGGACATCTCGCTGGAGGATGGTCACGTGTCGATCCGCGCGACGGTGCGCACGGCTGACCGCACGGGCGTGGAGATGGAGGCGCTGACGTCGGTGACGGTCGCTGCCCTGGCGATTGTCGACATGGTGAAGGGTGTGGATCGTTCCGCCCGCATCACCGAGGCGAAAATCGTCGCGAAGTCGGGCGGTCGCAGCGGCGACTGGGTGCGCCCGGAGGACTGATCGGAGGCCACCGACGAGGCCTGGGCCGCCCGGGGCGTTCACGCTCGCCGGGCGGTCGCCTCGCATGAGGGCCCGCAGTGGCGGAATCGCGGAGCGGCCCGCACGCAGGGGCGCGCTCACGCGCGCGGGTGGTCTCCGCCTGCGAGCTGGTCGAGGATGTGGGCGACGAGGGGGCCGATGACGGCGACGGCGTCGGTGACGCCGCCGCGGGAGCCGGGTGCGTTGACGACGAGTGCGCCCGCGTCAGATCGCGCCGTGACGCCGACGAGGCCTCGTGACAGTGCGGCGGAGGCGACGGTTGTTTCTCCGCGGCGGCGGATAGCGTCGGCGAGTCCGTCGATGCGGGTGGCTAGGAGGGGTTCGGTGGCTTCGGGGGTGACGTCGCGGGGTGCCAGTCCGGTGCCGCCGGTTGTGAACACGAGGCGGGCGCCCGAAGCGGCCGCGGAGGTGATCGCGGCGCGGATGGCGTCGATGTCGTCGGGGATGATGTGGACGGACGCGCTGACGCCGTGCTCGGCGAGGAGGCGCGCGGCGAGGGGGCCGGAGAGGTCCTCGGCGGTGCCCGCGTGGCAACGGTCGGAGACGGTGATGACGCGTGCGGGGATCATGTTAGTGGCGGGCGTTGCCGCGGCGGCGCGAGGATCGGCGCACGCGGATCCCGGAGGTCACGGGGTCGACGTCGCTGAACTGGCGCGGCGAGAGCTCGTAGTCGACGCGGCGCGCGGTCTCGGGTTCGAAGGCTTGCGGCAGCGGGCGCTGGGTGCGCGTGGTGGTGCGCTGCTGGGCGCGCTGGGGGAAGACGGGCGGCGCGGGCGGCACGGTCTCGGCCACGACCTCGACGACCTGAGGGGCCTCGACGACCTGAGGGGCTTCGACGACCTCGGGCTTGGCGTCGGTGCGCTTGGGCTGGGCGGGCGTGTAGATTCCGGCGGGAACGGTGGCGGTGGGGCGCACGTGCACGGGGCGGATCTGGGGCACGGACTTGGTGATGGGGCCGCGCGTGTTGCGGGGGGCGACGGCGGGCAGGAGGGGCGCGGCGCTGCGGTAGGGCGGCTGCGAGGCGGGCGCGTTCTCGGCTGCTTCGCCTGCGGCGATGTCGGCGGGGTCGTCGCCGTTGCCGGAGACGCGCTCGGAGAAGGGGCGTCCTGCGCGGCGCGGCAGCGGCGCGGCGGTGTCGGCGCGGTGGCTGGCGGGCGTTGCGGGGAGGAGCGCCTGTCCGGTGCCCGCGTCGTGCTTCGGGTAGGCGCGCTCGGGGGCCTCCTCCGGGAACGAGGCCTTGGCGGGCTTGTCCGCGCGCGCAGCCTTGGCGGGTGCGGGGGCGGGCAGGTCGCCGGGCTCGTGGACGGGTGCCTCGATGACGGGCATCTCGTTGGCGGCGCGACGACCGAGGAAGAAGGAGCGCAGCTGCATGGCGGCTTCCTGGGCGAGGACGCCGCCGATGACCTCGGTGGGGTGGGGCATGCGGGCGTCGCGCAGGACGTCGCGCAGGGAGCCGGCTGCGCCGGCCTTGGGGTCCCAGGCGCCGAAGACGACGCGGTCGACGCGCGAGGCGAGGATGGCCCCGGCGCACATGGTGCAGGGCTCGAGGGTGACGATGAGCGTGCAGCCGCTCAGTCGCCACGTGCCCAGGGCGCGGGCGGCTTCTCGCAGGGCGACGATTTCGGCGTGACCAGTGGGGTCGTGGTGGGCTTCGCGGCAGTTCCAGCCTCGACCGATGATGCGACCGTCGGCGTCGACAACGACGGCTCCGACGGGGACGTCTCCCGTTTCACGGGCGCGATTTGCCAGGAACAGGGCCTTGCCCATCGCTTCACGGTACTGCTCATTCACTGTCACCCTCCTAGCTTACCGGCCAAATCAACATTGGGGGAACCGGAGCTAACGGTGGGGCGCGAGTCGATTGTGACACCTGAGTTTGACAGTTGGTCAGCCTGCGACCTGCAAAGACCGTCGCCGTTTCGCGCGGACCGGCCGGGGCCTCGTCCCTCGGTAACGGGGTGCGCGCCCGTATGCGAACGAGGTAGCCTATAACCATGCGCCTCCACGTAGCTCATCACCCCCTGATCGCCCACAAGCTCACCGTCCTGCGCGATCGCAACACGCCATCGGCGACGTTCCGACAGCTCGTTGACGAGCTGGTCACCCTGCTCGCCTACGAGGCGACCCGCGAGGTCGCCGTGTCCGATACCCCAATCGAGACCCCCGTTGCTCCGACCACCGGCTTGACGCTGTCCGAGCCTCGCCCGATTGTTGTGCCCGTCCTGCGCGCGGGTCTGGGCATGCTCGAGGGCATGACCCGCCTGCTGCCCACCGCCGAGGTCGGCTTCCTGGGCATGCGTCGCGACGACGACACGCTGGAGATCGAGACTTACGCGAACCGACTGCCCGATGACCTGTCGGGTCGCCAGTGCTTCGTGCTCGACCCCATGCTGGCCACGGGCCACACGATGGTCGCCGCCACCAACTACCTGTTCGAGCGCGGCGCGAAGGATGTTACCTGCGTGTGCATCCTGGCTGCCCCCGAGGGAGTTGCCACGCTCGAGGCCGCGATCGGCGACCGCGCTGACGTGAACGTCGTCGTCGCCGCTGTCGACGAGTGTCTCAACGATAAGTCGTACATCGTGCCCGGCCTGGGCGATGCTGGTGATCGTCTGTACGGCATCGTCGACTGACGCCCGGTGGCTGCCGCGCGGGAGCGCCCGAAGGGGCGTGAGTGAGCGCGGGATTGACAAGAAAACCCGTGTGGGGGAGGGACGGAAGTTCCTCCCCCACACGGGTATATTCACAGGTCACAGGCCCAAAATATACCGAATCAGCTATTTTTCGCACTTCTTGCCTGGCAGGACACTCATATGACCTTGAGCACGAAGAGGTTCAAAGTCTCGAAATTTCAACTAGCTGCTTTCATGCTTGTCACATGGCACTCATTCAGACCAATCCCAAGCGCCGCAAGTATGGCGTCGCAGCACTCGCAGGTGTTCTCGGAGGCATCGTCTCCGCGATCGTGAAGTTCGGATGGGAGGTGCCACTGCCCCCGCGTACGCCCGTCCGCAACGCAACCAACCCGCCGCAGCAGCTCCTCCAGCAGCTGGGCGTCCCGGAGAGCGTCACTCACCTGAGCTACACCTACAACGGCAATGAAGGCCTCCCCTGGATCTCCTTCATCGTCCACTTCGCCTTCGCCATCGGCTTCGCAGTCATCTACTGTGTGCTCGCCGAGCGCTTCCCCCAGATCAAGCTCTGGCAGGGTGCCGCCTTCGGCATCGTCGTGTACGTGGGCTTCCACGTCATCCTCATGCCGCTCATGGGCACCGTCCCCGCGCCGTGGGACCAGCCCTTTGCGGAACACTTCTCTGAGTTCTTCGGCCACATCATCTGGCTATGGGTCATTGAAATCTTCCGCCGCGACCTGCGCAACCGCATCACCCACGAGCCGGACGCCGAGTTCCCCCTCGAAACGCGCACCAACTGATTCGCCCCGCAACTCGCGGCACAACAAACGGGTGGGCCCCAGAACCTCACGGTTCCGGGGCCCACCCGCATCAGTGCTCAGCCTTCGCGCGACCAGCCCGTCGGATCACCGGCAGTCCACCCGCCGCGCCCTCGCGCCAGAACGCGCCCCGGCCTCGTCAATGAATCAGAACGCCGGGATGACCGAGCCGTCGGGCCAGGTCTGCTCGATGTACTGCTTGACCTCGTCAGAGTGCAGGAGCTGCTCCAGCTTGGCGATGGTCTCCGCCTTAGCAGAGCCGTTCTTCCACACGAGGACGTTCACGGCCGGATTGTCGACCGGGGACTCGACGACGAGCGCGTCGGAGGAGATGGACTTGCCGCCCTCCTGGGCGAAGTTGCCGTTGATGACCGCGTAGTCGTAGTCATCGAGCGAGCGGACCAGCTGCGGGCCATCAACCTCGGTGAAGGTGAAGTTCTTCAGCTTGGTGACGGTGTTGATGTTGACGTCGCCGTCGCCCTCGGGGATCTCAACGAGACCCTGCGTGGCCAGCAGCTCCAGGGCGCGCGCCTGGTTCGACGTGTCGGAGATGATGCCGATCGTGCCGCCATCGGGCAGCTCGTCGAGCGACTGATGCTTGTTGGAGAAGATGCCGAGCGGCTCCAGGTGGATGCCCGCTCCCGCCTCGAAGTCGTAGCCTTCCTGCTTCTCAGCGTTCTCCAGGTAGGGGACGGTCTGGTAGAAGTTGGCGTCGAGCTCATTTTCGTTCAGCGCCTTGTTGGGCTGGACGTAGTCGGTGTACTCGACGACCTCGATCTTGATGCCCGCATCCGCGGCCAGGTTGTCGTTAATGTAGTTCAGGATCTTCGCGTGCGGCGAGGGGGTCGCGCCGACCTTCAGGGTGTTGACGTCGGAGGGGGTGGAGGAGGTGGAGCCGCCGGAGCAGGCAGCCAGGCCCAGGGAGGCAACGGCCGCCAGCGCGAGGGCCGCGACAGAGCGATGACGCATAGTGGTTCTCTTTTCTGTGTGTCGATGGGATGGGACGAGGCCGGGGTGGCCTCAGGTGGATGAGATGGTGTCCGCGGTTTCTCAGCTTCTCAGCTTCTCAGCGCGCGCGGTGGTCGAGACGACGCGAGATGAGGTCGCCGATCAGCTGGATGACCTGGACGATCACGATGATCGCGACGACGGTTGAGATCATGACGTCGTCCTGCCATCGGTTGTAGCCGTAGTTGATAGCCATCTGGCCCAGGCCGCCGCCGCCGACGGCACCCGCCATCGCGGAGTAGCCGATGAGAGTGATCGCCAGGGTCGTGATCGATTGGACGAGGGCGGGCATGGCCTCGCGGATGAGGACTCCCCAGCGGATCTGGCGGTTCGAGGCGCCCATCATCTGGGCGGCCTCGACCTTACCGGGGTCGACGGCCAGGAGGTTCGTCTCCACGAGTCGCGCGAAGAATGGCGCAGAGAGGATAACGAGCGGCACGACGGTGGCCAGCGAGCCCGTGGACTTGCCGACGATCGCCCTCGTGACCGGGATCAGCATAATAATGCCGATGATGAAGGGCAAGGAGCGCACGATGTTGACGACGAAGGACACGGCCTGGTAGACACCCTTATTGGGGGTCAGGCCACCCTTGCCGGTCTGGACCAGGACGAGGCCCAGCAGCGTTCCGATGACGACCGCGAAAACGGTGGACAGGCCCGTCATCATGAGGGTCTCGAAGATCGCGGGAACGAACTTCTGGGTCAGTGCCGGGTTGTCGAACCACGTCGGGTCGCCCTTGCCTGTGGGCACGAGCGCCTGCGCGGCGGCCTGCGCGGTCGCACTCGCGAGATGTGCGGTGATCATTGGTCCCTCACTTCCGCGTGGACGTTGTTCTTGCGCAACTGCTCGATGATCTTGTCAGCGTGGTAGGCGGGGACGGTCAGGGCCAGGCGACCGACCTGCACGGATCCGAGGGATTCGAAGGTTCCCGCGGTCACGTCCGCGCCCATGGACGAGGCCAGGTGCAGCACGGTCGCACCCGTGGGCACGCCCGGGTGTGAGGTGAAGACGACGTCGAGGAGGACGCTGTCCTTCCAGCGACCGTCAAGGGTGGCGCCCTCGGCGGTCGACCCCGATTCAACGAGCGGCATGGGAACCAGCTCGCGAGCAAGCGGGGTCCCCGAGTCGGCGACGACCTCTTCGAGGGTGCCGGTCTGCAGGACCTGGCCGTGGCCGAGAAGAGTCACGGAGTCGCAGATCTCTCGCACGACGGACATCTCGTGGGTGATGATGACGACGGTGACGCCGGCGACATCGCGGATCTCGCGCAGCAGCGAGAGGACCTGCGCGGTGGACTCGGTGTCAAGCGCGCTGGTCGGCTCGTCGCACAGGAGCACGGCGGGCTCATCGGCCAGGGCGCGGGCGATGCCGACGCGCTGACGCTGACCGCCGGACAGCTGGGACGGGTAGGAGTCGCCGCGGCCCTCAAGGCCGACGAGCGCGAGGAGTTCCTCGACGCGCGCGCGGCGCTGTGCAGCGGGGACGCCCGCCAGCTTGAGGGGGTAGCCGATGTTCTCGGCGGCGGTGCGCGCGTCCAGAAGGTTCGCGGCTTGGAACACCATGCCGATACGGCGACGCGCGGCGCGCAGTGGCTTGCCGGACAGGGCGGCCAGGTCGTGGCCGTCGACGACGATGTGTCCCTCGGTGGGTTTCTCGAGGGCTGTCAAACACCGGATAAGGGTGGACTTGCCTGCGCCGGATCGACCGACGATGCCGTGGATCGAGCCACGGTCAACGTGCAGGTTCACCCCATCGAGGGCGACGACTTGGCCGCCGTTTTTCACGGGGTAGACCTTAGACACCCCGGTGAGGTCAATCATGAGCTTCTCCGTTACTGGGCCGTTCGGCCCGCACAATCAGCATATGGGGGCGCCACGCGGGCGCGCTCGGCATGCCGTTACAAAACTCCGTATCGTGGTTAAACCCTCACTGATCGGCCCACATGTCGGTTCCGCCTCCCCGAACGCCGGTGCCCGGGACGCCCCGGCCCCGGCCTCGTCCCGGCCCCCGGCCTCCGACCTCGCCTCAACCCAGCCCCGACCTCGCCCCTCTCCAAAAGTCGCACGTAATTTGGGTACCCTCACTTTTCTTAGGACCCGAGAAAACGTTGCAATTCCAACGATCCGATTTCAAAACTTGAAATAGCCACAGGGGAATTACGTGCGACATTTTTGGGTAACCACCTCATAAACCCTGGCCACCAGGTCCCGTCGATACGGAGTCTCACCCCACCTCAACCCAGCCCCCAGCCTCGCCCTCCCAAAAGTCGCACGTAATTTGGGTACCCTAATATTTCTTAGTACCCCAGAAAACGTTGCAATTCCAACGATCCGATTTCAAAACTTGAAATAACCGCGAGGGAATTACGTGCGACATTTTGGGGTAACCAACCGCGGAGGGTACGACGTCACCGAGAGACCGATCCGCCCGGAACGCCCCGGAACGTCACGCCACCGCGATGCCCACGAGCGCCGCCGCCCACGAAGCCGCCCACGTGCCCAGCGCGAGGACCAACGCTCGGCCGCGAAACCCGTCACCCCACAGCGTCACCGCGTCCAGGACCGCCGTCGAAAACGTTGTGAAACCACCCAAAAAGCCGGTGGACACGATCGGCATGGCGGCCGCGGGCACCAGCTGCGTCGCCACGCCAGCCAGGAAGCAACCAACAACGTTGACGACGAGGATGCCGAGCTTCGCCGCCGCAGGCTCGCCCCACGACGACACGGCGCGCTGCACAAAACGATCCAGCCCGAAGCGCGCGCACGCGCCCACACCGCCCGCCAGCGCCACGCCGAAGAACACGATGCCACTCACGCTTCCTCACCTCCGCGCGCGCCGCCGCCCACCGGCGGACACACCCACTCCCCCACGCGCACACCCGCCCACGCGCACGCTGCACCCAGGGCGAGGAGACCCAGGGATTGGGCCACGGCCTCGGCAATGCCGTTGAGCGAGACGTACCCCGCCGACGCCACAATATACGTCCCGTACGTCGTGAACGCGCCCGCAAAACCGGTGCCGATCAGCAGTTTCAGGGCCTTAAGGCTGGCCGTATTCCCGTCGCCGCGCGCGAGTCGGCCGGTCACCCACGCGGTCAGCACGCCCAGCAGGAACGCGCCCACGAGGTTGACCGTCAGCGTCGACCAGGGCAGGAAGAGGCCGTGCACGGGGGAGGCCTTCGCCGCCTCGTCCAGGCCCGCGCGCGCAGCCGTGCCCGCGACACCGCCCACGAAAACCGCCAGCCAGTCGGGGATCCACTTGTTTGCCATGCCTCCCACTGTACGCGTCTCGAGGCACGAGGCCCGGGCATGTTCCACGCATGACGCGCAGCCGGGCATCGGGCTCGGCGGGTAGCACGAGGCCCAGGCAGCTCCCGCTCATCTCGCACAGCCGGGCATCGGGCTCGGCGGGCGGCACGAGGCCCGGGCAGCTCCCGCTCATCTCGCGCAGCCGGGCATCGGGCTCGGCGGGTAGCACGAGGCCCGGGCAGCTCCCGCTCATCTCGCACAGCCGGGCATCGGGCTCGGCGGGCAGCACGAGGCCCGGGCAGCTCCCGCTCATCTCGCGCAGCCGGGCGCAGCGCCTCTCAGACGACGACGGACTCGGCAAGCTGTCGTGCAACGGCCCTCGCGCACGCCGCCGGTAGGGAGGGCAGGCACTGCTGGGGAGAGCCGCTGCTGGGGAGAGCCGCCGACAGCAAGACGGGCCCCACCCCGTCCTCACTCGCGCGCGGGGAGGTGGATCCCGGGAGGAGGCCATGGCCTCGTACACTGAGGCCATGACGAACACCGGACGATTCGCACCCTCCCCCACAGGCGATTTCCACTTGGGGAACCTGCGCACCGCGATCCTCGCGTGGGCGTGGGCGCGCACAACCGGGCGGCGTTTCGTCCTGCGCATCGAGGACATCGACCGGGAGCGCGCGGGGTCGGCGCAGCGCCAGATCGAGGACCTGGAGGCCATCGGCATCGACTGGGACGGCGAGCCCCTCATCCAGACCGAGCGGGCCGACGCGCACGAGGCCGCCCTAGCGTCGCTGGCCGCGCGAGGCCTCATCTTCGAGTGCTACTGCACCCGCCGCGACATCCGCGAGGCCGCCTCTGCCCCGCACGTGCCGCCCGGCCACTACCCGGGCACGTGCCTTGGTCTGCCCGAGGAGGAGCGCGCCCGCAAGCGCGAGGAGCTCGCCGCGTTGGGCCGCGAGCCCGCCCTACGTCTAGCCGCGCCCTCGCCCGAGTGGACCGTGTTCGATGAGCTGCACGGCTCCTACACCGGGGCTGTCGACCACTTCGTCGTGCGCCGCGCGGACGGCGTGCCCGCCTACAACCTGGCGGCCGTCGTCGACGACGCGTTCCAGGGCGTCGACCAGGTTGTGCGCGGCTTCGACCTGCTCTCCCAGGCGCCCGCGCAGGCTCAGCTCGCCCACCTGCTGGGTGCACCCGTCCCCGTTTATGTGCACGTGCCGCTCGCGCTGGCCCCGTCGGGCGCTCGCCTGGCCAAGCGCGACGGCGCGGTCACGCTGGCCGATTTACGAGGCCTGGGCTGGTCCACGGCGGACGTCGTCGCGTTTATCGGTTCCTCGCTCGGTGTGCCCGGGGCGCGTTGCGCCGCCGACATTGCGGATGTGCTGGGGATTTCCGGGCTGCGCTCGCTGCCCACCGACCCGTGGGTCGTGACACCGCCGAACGCGTAGCGACGGGCGGCGGGCATCGGGCAGCGACCATCGGGCGGCGGGCGGCGAAGGGGTCCGTCGGGGCGCGTGACTGGGTGATCAATCTTGTTGTGTTGCTGGGGTAAGCCCCTGATGCGGCGGATAGGTGTGATGAGCTCGGGTGCGATCGACGCGGGGTGGTGCCATCGCCCACAGGGATGGCGGCATCGGCCACAGGGACGGCAGGATCGGCCGGACAAGTGGATACCTGGGCCCCTTCATGCGCAGGTTAACCCCACAGGTGGTAGCCCAGGCAGGCCGCCC
>ERZ773007.715-NODE-715-length-16365-cov-84.129368_pt1 | contig 16365 bp, 12 predicted proteins | sample MGYA00580665_ERZ773007 | MGnify/ENA primary metagenome ERZ773007 (study PRJEB29015, sample SAMEA2738122) | human oral metagenome | biome: human oral; feature: human-associated habitat; material: saliva | place: China | collected 2167 ... | reverse complement strand
GCTGCTCGATGGTGCCCTGCCAGGGCGCGTAGCCGTCAGCGATGGACGAGGCGATACCGGTGCCGCGCGTTTCGGTCAGGAAGCGCGTGCGGAAGCCGATGAGGCCGCGGGCGGGGACGACGAACTCGAGGCGAATCCAACCGGAGCCGTGGTTTGCCATGGTCTCCATGCGGCCCTTGCGGGCAGCCATGAGCTGCGTGACGGCACCCAGGTATTCTTCGGGGATGTCGATCGTCATGCGTTCCATGGGTTCGCTGAGGACCCCGTCGATTTCCTTCGTGACGACCTGGGGCTTGCCGACGGTGAGTTCGAAGCCCTCGCGGCGCATCTGCTCTACCAGGATCGCCAGGGCGAGTTCGCCTCGACCCTGGACCTCCCAAGCGTCGGGGCGCTCGGTGGGCAGGACTTTCAGGGACACGTTGCCGATGAGTTCGCGGTCCAGACGGTCCTTGACCTGGCGGGCCGTGACTTTGGCGCCCTTGACGCGACCGGCCATCGGCGAGGTGTTGATGCCAATCGTCATCGAGATGGCCGGATCATCGACCGTGATAAGCGGGAGGGGGCGCGGATCCTCGAGATCGACGAGGGACTCTCCGATCATGATGTCCTCGATGCCGGCGACGGCAACGATGTCGCCGGGACCCGCAGAGTCGGTGGACACGCGCTCGAGGCCTTCGGTAGCCAGCAGCTCGGAGATGTGGACGCGCTGGATGGTTCCGTCGTGGCGGGCCAGGCCCACATCGGCGCCCTTCTTCAGGGTGCCGTTGTGGATGCGCAGCAGCGCGAGCCGCCCCAGGAAGGGCGAAGCATCCAGGTTGGTGACATGCGCTTGCAGCGGCATGTCCTCGTCGTAGCTGGGGCCGGGGATACGACTCAGGATCGTCTCAAAGAGCGGTTCGAGGTTCTCCGTGGGCAGCTGGCCGTCGCCCGGGTTTTCCAGGGAGCACTTGCCGGCCTTAGCGGAGGCGTAGATGACGGGGACGTCCATGAGGGAGTCCACATCAATGTCGACGCCTTCGTTCATGAGGTCCTCGCCGAGCGAGAGCAGCAGGTCGGTCGTCTCAGAGACAACCTCGTCGATACGAGAGTCGGGACGATCAACCTTGTTGACGACAACGATGACGGGCAGGTGTGCCTGGAGGGCCTTACGCAGCACGAAGCGGGTCTGCGGCAGCGGACCTTCGGAGGCGTCGACCATGAGGACCACGCCATCGACCATGGACAGGCCGCGCTCGACCTCCCCGCCAAAGTCAGCGTGTCCGGGGGTGTCGATCACGTTGATGGTGACGCCTCCAGCCAGGCCGAGGGCCTGCGCGGCGGGGCCGCGATAGTGGACGGCGGTGTTCTTAGCGAGAATCGTGATTCCCTTTTCTCGCTCGAGATCTCCGGAGTCCATGACACGTTCACCGGTCTTTTCAACCGTGTCGCGTTCAGAGAACGCTCCTGACTGCCAGAGCATTGCGTCAACCAGCGTGGTCTTCCCGTGATCGACGTGTGCGACGATCGCGACGTTTCGCAGGTCGGGACGCGTGGACATATCTGGACTCCTCAAATGTGGACACCTATTATTGCGTGTAATGGAGCACAGAAGCCCCATTCAAAATCGATCAACTGACCGATTCCACGCACATACCTCTCCAGAATATCGGCATACGGAGAGCCAACGCGCACGCCACCCTGCGACATCCACCACGTCATCTATCCACTCACACGAACCATTCGATCTATTTGCCGAGAAACCACCCATACACTCAACTGATAACCATGACAGACATCGCCACACTCTCCGCATCCATCCCATCCTGTTCGACACGCATCTCACCCTTCGGCGCACACCTTCTGTCGTGGCGTCCCACCGGGGACACCGATGTCCTGTGGCTGTCCTCCCGCGCCGTCATGGACGGCACGCGGGCAATTCGTGGCGGAGTCCCACTGTGCCTACCCTGGTTTGGCGGACCAGAAGATTCTCCGGCGCGACCGGGAGCGGGGGCAGGCCCCCACGGCTTCGCCCGCACCTCGACGTGGACCCTCCTATCCGCCACCCACCCCGCAGACACTACCCCAGCCTCGTTCTCTTTTGAACTACACCACACGGGTGAAACGTCAGCGCTCTACCCCCACTCCTTGTGCGCACGCCTGGACGTGAGCGCCGGTTCCGAGCTGCACATGAGCCTGAGCCTGACGAACGACGATGATCACCCCTTCGCAATCGAGGCAGCGATGCACACCTACCTTCATGTCGGCGACATCAAGGACGTGACCATTGAGGGCCTAGATGGCGCCCGCTACTTCGACAAAGTCCGCGCTCGCTACGCCACCCAGCGCGGAGACTTAAACCTCGTGGGGCCAACGGACCGCGTCTATACGACAACACAGCAGGTCCGCGTCACCGACCCTAAGCTGGACCGACGCATCATCGTCGATAAGAACGGCTCCGGCTCCACGATCGTGTGGAACCCTTGGGCACAGGCAGCCGCCACCATGAGCGATGTCGGCACGGACGAGTGGCAGTATTTCGTGTGCGTCGAAACCGCCGCCGTGCGCGAACGGGCGCTCACACTGTGGCCAGGCCATCCTCACATCATGACACAGAGCCTTGCCGTGGAGGCGCTCGACTGAAGCAGCGCAGGTAGGATTGAGCGCAGCTACAACAGAAAGGCCACCATGGCTCTCACCCGCGTTCTCGCTTCCGCCTACTTGACAATGTCGCGCTGGAAGCTCACGACCGAGCCGTTGCCCGAGAAGGTCATCGTCATCGGCGCCCCGCACACGTCGAACTGGGACGGCGTATTCATGGCCGTGTCCATGTGGAAGAGCGGTCGCAGCTTTTCGTTCCTGGTCAAGGACTCGGTCGTCAAAGCCCCGGTTCTCGGCTGGTTCGTAAAAAAAATCGGCGCGGTCCCCGTGGAGCGTAGCGCAGCTCACGGTCTGGTGGAGCAGGTGGCGACCCGCATTCGTGAAGCCGACACGTTCACATTGTGCATCACACCGAAGGGCACCCGTTCACCGCGCGAGTTCTGGAAATCGGGCTTCTACCGCATCGCCATGGAGGCGGACGTACCGATTCAGTTCGGTTTCATCGACCGCACCACACACACCTTCGGGTGGGGGCCGACGTATCGCCTGACGGGAGACGTGCGAGCCGACATGGACGTGATCCGCGCGTTTTACGCGGGCAAGGTAGGAGTCAAACCAGCGAATACGTCGGTTCCGCGCCTGCGAGCCGAGGACGAGAACCAGTGAGGTTCCGCGGATTGTTAAGTGCGGCTGGGGCACTGACACTGAGCTTTGGGGCTACGCCCGCTGTCGCAGACCAGCCGACGCCGATTCACCTGGTGGAGGTGTATGACATCACGCCCGGCGAGTTCGCGACCCACGAGGTAACACTATCGACCGCTGTGCCCCTCGTTGCGCAGCAGTGCCAGTCAATGGGAGCGGGCGCACAGGCCTCCTCCGCGACACTGACGGATGTGGACGGTGTCACGGGCTGTCATTTCACGTGGGAGCTGGAAGATGCCGGCGTCGAGGTCGTTACGATCGACGAAGGCGGTGTCTTCCATTTCCATTCCGTGTCGGCGTCCCTGCTGGAGGGCTTTTCCACCCCTGAAGCTGTTGCCACCATCGACTCGGTGACTCTGGTCGCGCATGCCTCCACGATCGTCGAGGCCTCCGCCGGGGGGGCCATCACATCCGCGGGCGCATCCACGAAAACCGACGCAAGCACAGTGACGTGGCTCAATGTGAACGAGGACGTGAACGCTACAGGCACGGTCGATCCCAGCGCTGTGGATGTTGCCTCCTCGCCATCCCCGGCTGCAGCGCTCCCCGTCGCTCCCCAGGAACCACGCGGAGGTGGCTTACTCTCATCGTTGGCACTGATCGTGGCAATAACCGGTGGCGTTGTTGTCCTCGCTTTCATTGGCGCAATTGCGCGTTGGGTCGGTCGGTCGCGTCAAGCAAGCGCCGACGCGCAATTCGAGCGAGACGCGTTCCTGCGCGCCGCCCAGCGTGAGGCAGCACTGGATGCGCGGACGGCCTCCTCCCCCTATGCCTCCGCCCGGTCCGCACCTGAGGGTTCTGCGCTCGCGGGCGTGCCACGCGCCCCGGAGGACGAGGCCTCGGCCCGCCGGTCTTTCGCGCCCCCCACTGCCGAGTGAAGTGCCCGCACGCTACCCGATGTGGAAGTAGCGGTCGACGAGTTCCACGACTGACACGCGCGAGTCGGCCAGGTCGTCGCGCAGGTGCACGTCACCCAGCTCGACCAGGCGCGATGCCCACGAGTCGATAAGGCCCGCGGGAAAGACGCCCAACGCCTCGTAGTCTTCGCGCTGGGCCAGGAGACGCCCGGCGGCTTCGAAGCAGGAGGAGGGGAGTTGGTCGAGGCCGGGGGTCTGCGAGGCATCACCGTCTACCTTGCGGCAACGCGCGTAGTCCGCCATGCCTGGCTGCGTGAGTCCGAGCCTTGCTGCAACGGTGACGCCCGCGAGTAGGAGATGAACGGCTGCCGATCCGTCTGGGCTGCGCAGTTCGATCGTCTGCGAGTCGTTGGGCAGGCCACGGATGGGTGGCTCGTTCGGGTTCGCGTCGCGAAACATCGAGTCATCGACGTTTTGCCACCCGAGTGGGACGCGTACCAGGACTGAGCGGTTGCGGTCACCCCAGCAGATTGACGTCGGCGCCTCCTGGTGGGGCACGAGTCGCAGGAACGAGGTGGGAACGGTGTTGCCGAAGGCGGTCAGCGATGCGGCGTGCGTGAGATACCCGCCGATAACCTTCAGTGCGTCCTCAGTGAGCCCTGCGCCGGTGGAGAACTGGTTGACGCCGTCTTTGACGAGTCGCGTGTGGAAGTGCATGCCGGAGCCGGCCTGTCCGACGGCGATCTTGGGGGAGAATGACACTTCGATGCCGTAGGAGTGCGCGACCTCGCGCAGGACCCACTTGGCCAGAACCATTTGATCGCCTGCCTCGCACACATCAACGGGCAGGAATTCGATCTCCTGCTGAATCATCTGGCGTCCATCTGACACGAAGTTGCCGACTTCGGAGTGCGCGTATTTGACGGCGCAACCCATGCTCACCAGGTGTGAAAGGGCCTGTGTACGCACGTTCTCCCACTTCGAGAATGGCCCGGATTCGTGGTAGCCGCGCTGGGGTTCGACACGGAAAAGGGGGTCCTGCGGGGAGAAGAGGTAGTATTCCAGTTCGCCGAGTGCCTCGAGTGTGCAGCCTGTTTCCGCCTGGAGGGAACGTTGGGCTTTTCGGAGGATTTCCTGTGGCGCCGAGGCCAGGGGGGCGCCGCTCACATCGTAGAAGTTGCAGAGGAACTCCAGGGTCGGGATTGATGAGAAGGGATTGAGGAAGGCGGTCGATAGACGAGGGACGACGTAGAGGTCGGAGGAGGTGGCCTCAACGAAGGTGAAGAGAGATGACCCGTCGACGCGCTCGCCGAGCGTGAGGACCCGATCGAGGTGTGCTTTGGATCGGATCGCGAAGTTCAAGGTTTTGAGCCGACCGTCTCCCCCGACGTAGCAAAGGTTCAGCATCGGGATGTGGTTGTCTTCGATGTATCCGATGATGTCGGCCTTCGTCAGCTCCTTCGCTGGCTTTCTGAGGGCCTGCACAAGCGGGTTTGGGCTGAGGGAAACGGTGTCGGTTGAGAGCATCTCAAACTCCTCGTTGAGCATGACTGGTATCCGTCATTGTGACTCACACTACCACCTTCCAGAACCCTCATCCGACGGTACAGCAAGACATGACGCGAGCAGGCGAGCGATTGTTTAAGTTAAAGGACAAAACGTGTTGGTCGCGGCTCGGCCCCCGGCGTCGGCGGCGAGGTGTCGGGCTGGCACACTCGCGTCGCAGCGCCTCAGACGGGATGCGCCCCATCGGGAGGATTGCACCCGTTAGGGAGGATTGCATCTGATTGGGAGGATTGCACATGATCAGTTGGGGTTGAATCTTCCCGATCGGGTGTAACGCCTCATCGGCAACAAGCGTCGCCTGGGAGCTGGCCGCCCGTCGTCCCTCATCATTGCCAGCGGCACCCCACCGGCCTTTATCGACACCCCACCCTACACGCGCCCCGCCCTACTCGCGCCCGTGCAGCAGGGCCCCGTCGGCGACTCCCCACCGGCGTTTATCGGCGCCCGTCGGGCGGTCCTGCACCGGTGAGGGAGCATGACACCAGGGGTAATGGTGGGGGTTTTGCACCATTAGGAGCCTCCCGTCGGCGTGTCGCCGGCGTGTCGCGCCTCTAATGATGCAATTCCCCCGTTTGGTGGCGACGTCACCGGCAGGCAAGTCACGCACGGGTCCCCGTGTAGCGCAATTCCCACAGTTTACTGGCGGTGAGGGCGCGCCTCGGGGCGGTGTGGCGCCCGCCGGGCAGTCCTGCACCGGTGAGGGAGCATGACACCAGGGGTAATGGTGGGGGTTTTGCAGCATTAGAAGCCTCCCTTCGGCGTGTCGCCGGCGCGTCGCGCTTCTAATGGTGCAATTCCCCCCGTTTGGTGGCGACGTCACCGGCAAGCAAGTCACGCACGGGTCCCCGCGCGCGGCGAGGAACGCAGGCAGCTAGCGCGCGCTTGCAGCAGTTTCGCATGCAATTCGATTGAATGAACTTTCAACAGTGTCCGCAAACGTTGCAATTCCAACGATATGGACGCGCGGCGCGACACAGTGTCGGGGGAATTGCATGCGACATTCATGGAAAACTCACCGGGCGGGACTCATGCGCTACCACTCGTAGCACCGCCGGTAGCGCAGCCGGTAGCACCGCCGGTAGCGCAGCCACTGGCGCAGGCGGTGGCCTGGCACAGCGGCCTGGCACGGTGGATACCGTCGCCGCAAACGACCTGCCCAAGTCCCACCGAGACAGATCAAGGGACCACGCACAGACTCACAATTTAACAACCACCTCCAACACCAATTTTCCTGCACGAACAAGCCGAAAAGTCACCACACAACCAACATGCTGTCCCTTAACCCAATTGTTTCGAAAGGCCACAGGCCTTGAACGATGCTAGTGAGACACACTCTCAGGATCCCGCCGCAGTCACCGTGACAAACACAGCACCACCATCCCGTGATCCTGCACCAGCCCCTGGGCCTGTGCGCACTAGCGGGCTCGCCCACGCGCACGTCATCGGGCAGGCCCCTACCCCATGCCAGCACCACTGTGCACCCCCAACTGTGAAGCGCTCATAATGCTGCAACGCTCACTCCTCGGATTCCTAATCCCATGCTTAAGAAATGGGGGCAAATCAGAGTCTGTAGGTCAATGGATGCTCGACACGCATCTCAGGTATTGGCACCTACGCGTCGCACGCTTGGCAGGCTTACACATGACTCTATCAATCGCTCAGCTTCTAACTACGAGGATCGCGCCTTCGACCCCACCACTCGCACATTATGTGCACGATGTCACACCATAATTCGACCGTCGACGCGAGTTCTGACAACCGTCAGCTAGCGAGCACTGGGGGCGAAATCCCCTCAGGTGTCGAGCAGTTCGGCTCGGCGCTGGAAAGCCCAGATCGGACAGGTTTGTTCCCTCATTCGAACCTCAACAAGATCGAGCATTTCGCAACCGCCGTTCGCATAGAAACGCGCGTTAGCTTCCGTCGATGTCACGAACCCATAGGCTCGGCCCCCACGCTTTGCCACAAAGTCCGGCAGGACTTTGGCGACAAGCCACCTCCCCACGCCTCGACCATGCATACGTCGATCGACTGACAGGATCTCGAGGTACCAGTCAAAGTCTCCGTTATCGATGGCAACCTGGTCACCTTGATCCGCAACCTGAGTAAGGTCCGCGATGAGTCGAGGACTTGCATAGCGGAAGAGACACAGACCACCGCTGAAGAAATTACGCCAGAAACCGACCTTTCGATCATGCATGAGTGCTACCGCGATGACGTGCCCATTCTCCTCGACAACAAGGGCATTTCTGCTCGCTATATAGGCCTTGACAAACATCTGATTGAGCACTGAGAGGCATTGAGGGTAACGCTCCGAACGGTAGAGATAGGGTTTGAGCATGACATGGAACGGATAATCAAGAAACCCCTCGGTGATAATCCGCGTCATTTCAGCAACATCTGCGCTAGTTGCAGGGCGGCACTTCACGGTAATCCTCCACTGTTACATCAGAGTACACCTCCCAACAAGGTCGAAAACTTGACCGCAGGTAGGCAGTTGTCATACTACGCGATACACCTGCATCTCACCTTGTCAGTGAAGAGGATTTTTCTTTGACATATTCACGCGTTTTATTTGACGAACGGTCAGGCAAATCCAGACTTGGGACCCCTCTTTGCTTTGCATGTGCGAACGGACGATAATCGAGTGACTCATATCAGGAGGATGGATGCGTCTCTTTCGCGCCTTGTGCATCGTGCTCGGGGCACTGCTCAGCGTGGCGACCCTGCCGTTAGGGTCCTACGCCGCTGACGCATTGACGCTGTCGGAGGCTTTCGTCCTCACTAAGGATGGTCAGCTCGTCGATACGCTGACCATCACTGATACCTCGGGGGTCATGACTGACTCAGTATGCACCCCCTATGAGGGCAACTCCACCGACCACCGCGTCGAGTTTGTCGTGCGCAACGGCGTCAGTATCTGCCACATGCAGCTCATGTACACGCGAGCGGAGGATGAATCCGAGTTCACTATCAACGACACTGGCGAGTATGTTCTGACAGCACGCACAGATCACACCCTGACTGAGTACCGCAAGACGTTCGGGGATTCCCTCACGACGACATCTGTATCGCTCAGCGTCGAGGGGGACGTGTTGTCTTCGACTGCTGGTGCTGCCAGTTCTGCGATGGCTTACGAAAACAGGTCGTTCACCGTTGTCACGTGGGATCGTTCCGTACCCGACGTCATCACAGTCCGAGGGACGTTGGCCGCCGGCGGTGACCGCTCCAGTGCAGGCTCGTCCCACGCATTGAAGAATCCGTGGGGCGCCACCCCCCTGCCGGGTACCAACGGTGATACTTCGACACAGAACCCCGACACGGCTGCCTCGGCTGGTCCGTCGCTCGGACTTTTGATCGGACTCATCGTCAGTTTGATTGTCGTCGTGTTGGTCGCTGTTTTCACTGTCTACGCCGTGCGGGCGAAGAAGTCTGAGGAGAAGGCTAAGCCGAAGGACGAGGCGCAGGCCGAGCTGAGCGCCGAGCCGCGAGCAGAGCCTTCGGTTGAGCCAGGGGGCGGACCTAACGCCAAGGCGACATCAAAAGATGCCGAGCATCCTTCGTCTTCCCCCAGTATGGAAGGAGCTGCGTCACTCGTTCATGCACGGCCCTCTCCTCTACTGTGGCGTACCGACTATGAGCCTTACTGCACACCTCCTTCACTTTCTGAAGACCCCATGAGTAACGAGAGTGGATGTCACTCACGGCCTCACGTCCCCACCGAAGATTCCCGACGTATCGAAATCGAGGACCCCTTGCAGCCCAATACCCCTTCCCCAGAATCCCGGCGCAACGGAATCGAACCCCCCTCATTTCCCACGCCTCCTGCTTCCACGAATCAAGGAGGTTCGTCTGCTGACGGATCACGTTTTTCTGCTCCCGGCACGGACGCTCCCACCGCTCATCTAACTCCTCGCGAAACCGGCTTCGTATGGGTACCGCGATCGCGCCCCGCGTCTTCTCAACCGACACCCGATGCTGTGCCTCAGCCGATGAAGCAGCCCCGGCGGAAGCGTTCTCGTGGCGGTCACCGCCCGGCGGTATTCCCTGAACGCCCTGTCCAGGGGACCACGCAAGCGCCGAATGCGGTCGCACCGGGGCAGATGCGCCCGCCGGAGGGGATGTCCTTGCGTCCTCCGCAGGGAATGCCCATGCAGCCCCCGCAGGGAATGCAGGTGCGTCCATTGGGTGCGCCAGCCGGGTCTACTCGTCGCTCGGGTTCTGTGACACCACCTCAGCCCAATGCACCGTGGGGTCCTCCCTCTGCGAACCAAATCCGGGCTGCCTTCCCGCCCCCAGGGGGTACCCACGCATCCTCGCGTCCTTTCGATGTCCTCCCTCACGCGTCCAGCGAGAACAGCTTCGATAGTCCTCAGGCGACCTTCTCGGCACCCAGGCAGGAACAGATTGTCGTTTCCAGGACCGAGATTGTGTCGGCTTCCGAGCCTGCAGCCCATGGGTTCCCTGACAGCGAAACCATTCCCTTCCCCGGGTCCGAAGCTCTCAATGTTCCTGGGCCTGAGCCGGTTGTTGTGTCCGATGCTATTCCGCTCCCTCCGCACGAACCGACCGCTAGTGCGGCGCCCGAGGCCGACCCCGAGCCGTATGTCGCTCCGCAGCCCGCACCGGAGCCGTATGTCGCTCCGCAGCCCGCACCGGAGCCGTATGTCGCTCCGCAACCTGAGCCGGAGCCGTACGCTGCTCCACAGCCCGCACCCGAGCCGTACGCTGCTCCGCAACCCGAACCGGAGCCGTACGCTGCTCCGCAACCCGAGCCGGAGCCGTACGCTGCTCCACAGCCCGCACCCGAGCCAATCGTCACGCCCGAATCCGAACCCGAGCCATATGTCGCTCCTCAGCCCGAGTCCGAGCCGCACGCTGCTCCGCAACCCGAGCCGGAGCCGTACGTCGTTCCGCAGCCCGCACCCGAGCCGATCGTCACGCCAGAACCCGAGCCGACCGTCATGCCCGAGTCCGAGCCGTACGTTGCTCCGCAGCCCGAGCCAGAGCCGACCGTCACGCCCGATCCGGAACCAGAGCCATTCATCGTGCCAGAACCCGAACCGGAGCCGTACGCTGCTCCACAGCCCGAGCCGGAGCCGTACGCTGCTCCGCAACCTGAGCCGGAGCCGTATGTCGTTCCGCAGCCCGCACCCGAGCCGACCGTCACGCCCGAGCCCGAGCCGTATGTTGCTCCTCAGCCCGAGCCCGCACCGGAGCCGTACGCTGCTCCACAACCCGAGCCCGAGCCGACCGTCGCACGCCAACCAGAACCGGCCCAGGCCTCGTACTCGATGCCGGTCGAAGACCCGGAACCGACGACCGCGCAAATGCCGCAGATCCCCACGTTCTCAGCTTTCAACTGGGATGCGCCCCAGGCCAGCGATCGGGTTCCCGAGCAGCAGATGGATAGTGACACGATCGCACCCGCGGAAGCCCCGGCGACCGAGACGGAACCCGCTGGTCATTACGCTGTATCCCAGCTGCAGGACTTCGATTCCGTGATCGCACCCCCACAGGAAGCGCAGCAGGTCGCTTCCCCCGCAGCAATGCCGCCGCAGGCCCCGCCCATGCCCGCCGCGTTCCAGGAAAACTGGAATACGGAGTTCTCATGGAACGATGAAGCGCGCCGCGAGCAGGGACACGAAACGAAGCGCCGCCGCTGGCCCTGGTCCAGGCACTCCAAGAAGGAACGCGACGAGGAAACTAAGCCGACCCTTCCGGAGGTGGACGAACGCGACGCAGCCACACGCGTGCCAATCATCGCTGTCGACGCTCAAGACGACGACTGGAACGGCTGGCAAAACTGGAATTCGCGCGGCTAACTCAACCGGCCACCTCAACAAAGCCGAGGGGCGGTCGCTAACGCGACCGCCCCTCGGCCTGCGCGAGTTCCACGTAGCGGGCAATGTCGGCTCTGATGTCGTCGGCCAGCGTGACGCTCACGGTGCCCGAGGGAGTATCCCCGGCCTCGTCAATGTGCCCGTAGCGTTCGACGAGGAAACGCTCGCGATACAGGTGGTCGGCTGTGTCGCCGATGGTACGCATGAGGGAAGCGTTCAAACCAGCGCCCACGATGATGCCTGCAACCGGGACGATCTGCGCGAGCTTCCTGCCGACCAGACGAGCACCCAACGCCGAGAACAAAGAGTTCAACGCGGCGGCAATCGCACTGTTTCCCACGGAATCCATGGGTCCGCGCTTAGCGAGGTCACGCATCACCTTATTGAACGCGAGCATCGTCGCTTGCTTCTCCAGGACAAACTCACGTCCCGCCCCCTCCGGATCGATCGCTTGGGAGAGAACCATCGTCGAAAAGAGGTTTTCTGCTGGGTCAACGGTGTCGTAGCCGTAATAGGCGGCCGTGTGAGACACGAGACGCGTTGCCGCAGCTAAAAACGTGACGATGTCGAGAGCAATCGCGGAGGTCGTGACGCCAACTCCGGGAGCTGAAGCCACGCCCATGCCGAGGAGAGCAGCAGCTGAACCGCCCGACGCGAACACGCCACTAACCGCGCCCTCAGCGGCTGCGCTACCCGAGTAGGCGAGGTTCAGACGAGGCTTGATGGCACGAATCTGCGCGAGGCTCAGGCTGCGAATGTCCGTCACACGCTCAACGCGATAACCGGCCGAACGGTATGCCTTCAGGATGCGCCTGCGACGCACCGACGCCTCGGACGCAGATGCTGCCAGGTTCACCAGGCCCAACGTGGCAGACGAAACCGCCCGAGTGATCGCATCGCCACCGGGAACCTTACGTGCGACAGCCGCCACCTTCCCCAGGGGCGCCAGCGCTGTTGAACGGATCCGCTGGGAAATGACGCGCGGGCGCGTCGGGCGGACCTGCGCAGCTTTCCACTGTTGAATTTCCTCCCACTGGGCTGCGTCGTCGGCGCTCATGCGCGCACGCGCCTCGTTGCTCATCGGGCTGTCATTCATGCCGGTTTCGTTCACGATGTAACCCTACACAGCGTCGAGCATTGACGCGGCTCGTGTCTGCGTTCACCCCTGTTATGCTTAGGTTCGCGTCAATATTTGTGGCCTCACGATGGAGGAACATCCGTGGAATCGCGCTCAGAACTCATCGCGCAAATTAATGACTTGCACGAAGAGAACGAACATCAGAAGATCATTGCGCTCATTGAACGCCAACCGCCGGAGTCGATTGACTACGAGCTGACAGGCCTTCTCGCGCGCGCTTACATTAACTATGCGCAGCCTTACATGGATTCTTTTCGCGAGCACATCTCGCACGCTGTTGATCTGTTGCGAGGCATTGAAGCGGAGGGGATGGCCGACCCGGTCTGGTACTACCGCATCGGCTGCGCACTGTACTGGCTGGATGAGGAAGAGAGCGCGCTCACTTACCTCGAGCAGTGCATCGCGATGGACCCCGGTAATGAGCACGCGCCGGAACTCATTGACCAGTGCAAGCGGGCACTTGATCGCCGCAGGATCGTCCGACCGGTGACGATTGAGAGGATCACAGACTTTTTCAAGCGCAACGACTATTCCTACGAGATCAACGGCAGCCGTCTGCACACCGGTTTTCGCAACGGGTTCTACATATTCTCGGTTGTTAACGAGGGCACGGACGTGAGTATGTGGGGTGCTGTACGTGAGGAAGTGTCGATGGACCTGCGCCCGCGCTTGCTTCAGGCGTGTAACGACTGGAACAGTGTTACCACCTGGCCTAAGGCCTACGTGTCATCGCTTGATGACGGTACCCAGCGCCTGTGCGCGGAGCAGTTTGTGACCGCGCGCATGGGCTTGACCGACGCGCAGCTCGACATTAGTCTTGAGCGTTTCATTTCTGCTGCGGAGACCTTCTTCAAAGAGGAGATTGAGCGTATCCCCGCTCTCGGCGGCACGAGCGAGTAGAGCGCGTGCCGCGTCGGCTCGCACTGTCACGAACCTTTGGCCCGGTCACATCGACGAGGCCGGGGTTCCCTAACGCTGGGATGCGCGGCACGTAGACGTTCAGATTCGCGGGACGTAGACGCTCAGGCCTCCGTCGCTGACGGCCCCCGTGAGTGTCCCATCGTCGGCGACGAGCACGGGCGGGTGGCCGCCGATGAGGCATTCCCATTCTTCGCCCGCGTGGTGGGCGCCCACGTACAGGGTTTTCTCGGCGGCGCGGCGGTCGGAGAGGATGACGGCGCAGCCGGTGCCGGGCACGTCCGCCCTGCCTTCGCGGGCAAAACCGACGACGTCCGGGTCGTCAAAGGCGCTGTGCTGGGGGCCGATCGCGGCGCGGAAGCGCACGCCCATGAGGATCGGGAGCTCACGCACGGCGGGTAGGTCGCCGGTCTCGGGGGTGCCCAGGAGGTCGCCCCAGAAGACGCAGGGCACCCCGGCCTCGTTGAGGAGGATGAGCGCGTAGGCGGCGGCCTTGAACCAGGAGGCGACCGTGGAGGCCAGGGACTGTCCGGGCTGCGTGTCGTGGTTTTCGACGAAGGTGACGGACAGTTCGGGGATCGACGCCGTGAGCGTGCCCTCCCACAGGCGCGACAGGTCGACGTTTCCGTCCGAGACCGAGGCCTGGTGCAGGTGGTAGTGCAGGGGCACGTCGAAGAGCATGGCGTTGGGGACTTCGTGCAGGTAGGCTTCGAGTTCGCGCACGTCGCCGCTCCAGTATTCGCCGACGGCGGGCAGCAGGCGGCCCGTGGAGGTGCGCAGGTCTTCGAGCCAGCGCGCGTAGAAGTCGGAGCCGACGTGCTTGACGGCGTCCAGGCGCAGCGCGTCGACGCCGGTTGTTTCAACGTACCAGCGGCCCCAGCGGTCCAGCTCGTCGCTGACGCGCGGATCGGTGACGTGCACGTCGCAGCCCATGAGGTAGTCGAAGTTGCCGAACTCGGTGTTGACGGACTCGTTCCAGTGCTTGCCTTCGAAGAGCCACAGGCCCTTGCGCTGCGTGGCTTCATCCCAGTCGATGCCGTGGAAGCACGTCCAGTCCCACGTGAAGTCCGAGTAGGCGCCGCCGCGCCCCGGGAACGTGAAGCGGGTCCACGCTTGGATCGTTTCGGGGTCGCCGAGGGCCTGGTGGCGGTCCTGCGGGTTGATCGGGGTGGCGCGCACGGTTTCGGTCGCGTCCGCTCCCATGCGGTGGTTGAGGACGATGTCGGCGCACACGGCGATGCCCGCCTCGTGCAGGGCGTCGATGGCGGCCAGGTATTCGTCCCTCGTGCCGTACTTCGTGGGGATTGTGCCCTTCTGGTCGAACTCGCCCAGGTCGTACAGGTCGTAGACGCCGTAGCCGACGTCGTCGAGGCCGAAGTTTCCTTTGTAGGCGGGCGGCAGCCAGATGATGGTGACGCCCAGGTCCGCGATCGCTTGCGCGTGCTGGGCGAGGTAGCGCCAGTGGCTCGCGTCGGGCGCCATGTCCCAGGCGAAGGCCTGCAAGATCAGAGGGCCGGCCTCAGTCTGGGACGAGGCCAGGGCTGGTTTCGTCGTCTCATTCACCCGCATATGGTGGCAGGTTTGCCCTCCTCGGGGCGGGCGAGTCGTGTAAACAGTGGTGGGGTATACACACGAGGCCGGGGCAGGGTTGCCAGAATGGGCGTGGTCCCAGACATGGTCTCATGGGCGGCAGGTCGTACAGTTGATGGCATGTGGATCGTTGCTGCCTGTTTGTCCGCCTTGTTCGCAGGGTTGACATCCGTCCTGGCGAAGGCGGGGGTCGCGACGATGAGTTCGACGGTTGCGACAGCGCTGCGTACCCTCGTCGTGGTCGTGGGCGCGTGGGGTATGGCAGCGCTGACTGGGTCCGCGTCCTTTGTCTCGTCCATTGACGGGCGTTCGCTCCTGTTCCTCGTTTTGTCGGGGCTGGCGACAGGGGCGTCGTGGTTGTGCTATTTCGCGGCTCTGGCGAGGGGGGATGTGTCGCGGGTGGCTCCTATCGACAAACTATCGACGGTCTTGGCGATTGTCCTGGCTCTCGTCCTGCTGGGCGAGCCGGTGAGCGTATGGGGTGTGGCCGGGATCGTTGCGATCACGGCGGGCACCGCTTTGATGGTTGATCCGTCGGACCTTATGGGGCTGCCGGGAGCTTTGCGCCGTGGTGGGAGTTGGCTTGTCTATGCGCTCGGGTCCGCGCTCTTCGCGGCTTTGACGTCGATTCTGGGGAAAGTCGGCATCTCGGGGGTTGATCCGACGCTGGGGACGGCGGTGCGCACGCTCGTTGTTCTGGCGATGGCGTGGGTGATAGTGGTTGGGCAGGGGCGCCTGGGAGAGGTCCGGTCGATCCCCGGCCGCGAGTTGGCGTTTATCGTCGCGTCGGGCGCTGCGACGTGCGCGTCGTGGCTTGCCTATTACCATGCGTTGAAAGAGGGGCCAGCCTCCGTGGTGGTGCCCATCGACAAGTTGTCGATCCTGGTGACTGTTGTCTTCTCCGCCATGATGTTTCACGAGCGTTTCACGCGCCGTTACTTGATTGGTCTCGTGCTGATGTGTGGGGGGACGGCAGCCATGGTGATCGCGTAGGCGCGCCTGGCACTTTCAGCTGCCGTCGCCTGGCCACGCGGTTTCGTTCTCGCCCTCCGTCGTCTGTTTCACGCGTGTTTCACGCATTCGAGGCGGCAGATTATAGCGCGATTCACTGTCAAGCTTCCGTTAGTGGCCTTGTTTTTCTTCCCAGGTGTCGGTGTTGTTGATGACGAGGTGGGAT
>ERZ773007.713-NODE-713-length-16367-cov-15.136709_pt1 | contig 16367 bp, 15 predicted proteins | sample MGYA00580665_ERZ773007 | MGnify/ENA primary metagenome ERZ773007 (study PRJEB29015, sample SAMEA2738122) | human oral metagenome | biome: human oral; feature: human-associated habitat; material: saliva | place: China | collected 2167 ... | reverse complement strand
TTAAGCGTTTAGCGCCTGAGGCTGTGGATGAAATTGGTGTGGACCGGTTGCGCACGGTACGCCAGATCTTACGTGAATACTCTGACTGTAAAGTTGATGATGAAGAGCTTTACTTGTTGTTAGATTTCTTTAATTGGGAAATGACTGGAACTCGTTTGCATGTTTATGATTTCAGGCGTCCCTGGCAAGACCAGATTGACTGGGATCTTGTAAAGGCAATGTTAGAGGAACAGGTCCCTGAAGCTTTAGAAAAGCTTGGTTTCGACAGGCTTCGCACGGTTACCCGCATGATCAAAGAATATGGTGAAGGTAACCTAACGCTTGATGAACTGACTCGACTTGTGATCCACTACAATTTTGGTCTGACTGATATACCTACAACGCTTGTAGGGGATATTGCTCCTGGCCCAGATGAGGGACAGGTTAGTCAGGAATTGCGTTGGGCTTTTTCTCGTAAGCAATTGTCTTATGATGACTATGAACACATTTATTGGGCTCAAAGGGCATGAATATGGAAAAAGGTTTAAGTCTTGAAGATGCCTTAGGGCATTACGAGGCAGTGCGAGATCTTAAAATATATCTTAACCCTGAAGGCCCAAATGCCACCATCAACAACCCTGACTGGTACACAAAAGATCCAAAAGAACGCAGGTTACTGTCTCCTACGCCTCAGCGCGAAGCCTTACAGGATTCTATAAAGGAAAAAATTTTTGGAGATCTAAAGCCAAGTCAAGGTACTCCTGTTGGGATTTTGTTGGCGGGGCCTCCTGGTGCCGGTAAATCTACACTGCTAAAAAAGCTTTTTGAGGATGAAAATCTAGCTAACCCTAACATTACTGGTGGATTGAAGCTTGAAGACTTTGTGGTGATTGATGCCGATAACATCAAAACCATGTTGCTTGAGCAAGCCAGTAAAGACGGGTCGCTAGATAGTTTTATTAAACCGGCAAGTTTCAAGGCACTTGAAGACTTTGGGGTGTCTTTCAGCCCGCTAGAGTTCGCTTCTTTAGTACACGAAGAATCCTCCATGATCGCTAAAGACATACAGAAAAACGCTATCGCTGGTGGTTATAATGTGATCTTTGATCAAGTCTGCTCTAACCCAAAAAAAGTTGATGACTTGGTAGAACAGCTATCTGCAGAAGGTTACTACGTTAGTGTGGTGGAAATTCATGCTGACTTTAAATTTTCTGAACAGAGTGCTTTTAATAGGACTATACATGCCTTGCAAGACGGCAGGTCAGCCAGGTATGTCCCCACAGAAGTCGTAAAAGACATGTACGACGAACAAGGGTTTTCTAAAGTAAGGTCTAGCATCCAGAACCTGCTAGATAAAAAGATGTGTAAAGTCAGCGCTTATATTGGCTGTTACGCGCAAGACCTTAGGTCTAAGCTACCGCTCAAGCTAGCTAAAGGCTTACGCTCTAAAGACGGGGCCATGCATGTTGAAAATGGTTTACAAAACACCCGCAGTAACGGCGAATCAGAAAAAGAAAAATATCTGAAAAACATACAGATGCTGCCAAAAGCGGCTTTACAAGGGAAACCACAAAAGGCCACTAACAACGTAGGGTCTGTACCTAAAGCCCCTACTTTTAACCCATCAGCGGATAAGTCTAACAACTTTAAACGTTAAGTTAGGCTTATCCGCCTGGGCTTTACAAAGACCGGTTCTTTGTGGGTTTTGGCCCCTCAATAGCAGGTCGAGTAGGGGACGCGGTTGCTTTTGCGGGTTTAACCATCTGGTTTGGGGGATAGTTAAGGGCCGCGTACCCTACTTGATTAGCTTTCACAAGGTTAGGATCTGCACCTGCCTGTATTTTAGCGGCAGCTTGTTGTCCTTTAGCTACAGGGTCACGCCAAACAGATAGTTCAGTGACAGTAACTGAAGTAGTGGTGGTCGTGGTTGTTTGCGTAAACTGGGTAGGTTTAGTTGCGCCATTTTGCTGTAACCAGGGGTTGGTTTTTTGGTTAGATGACGCTTGTTGTGTGGCCGGGGCAGATTGCTGCTGGGTTTGGGGGTCTTGGTCGTAGTAGCCACGTAGGTGTAAAAGACGCTCCTCAATGTGGCTTTCTATGTGCGTTTTAGCTGTAGAAGCTTCAGAAGAGTAGTGAGACCAAACGCATGAGGTTGCGTAACAGTTAAAGGCCTCTTCCTCGCTAGCGTTTTGCCAAAAATCTTTGTCAAACGTTTTGTTGTAGATGTCAGCCGCTTGCTGGTGGTCTCGCTCTATGATCTGTGTGATAGAGATGTTTATCTGCAAGCTTTTAATAACCTCGTAGTGCTCACGTTGCTGCTCACCCAAGGATTTAGATAGCTTTTTGATCAGTTCCAGGGCGAACTCAATGCCCTCCTTGATTTTAATTTTTGTCTGATCGATCGGGTCTTCTTGTTGTTGCATGAAACTGCTCCTTCTTTAGAGAGTTTTGTTTTCCCAGTATGGCACTTTTTTAGCTAGTACAGGCTCAGATCCAGAGGCCAGCACCCACATGCGTTGAGCTGGTAAAGATTGCAAATCAGCGATTGTGGCAATCGAGCGTTGCTGAGCTTGACGCGATACGGACCGTGACGAGCCCTGTTTAGAGTGAGAGGTTTGCACTGAGTCTAGCCAATAAACCCCAATGATTTCTGACAGCAGGGATAAAAACTCTTTTTCTTTAACCCCGCCCCCATAGACGGCCACATTAGCTGCGCTCCATAGCTTTTTCATGCCCGCATCACCCCACCTGGCAGTGCCTTGGCTCCATGATTGCAGTAGCGTGTCTACAACAATACCTCGTGAACCAAAGTGAGAGTACATGTCAGGTAGCTCGTTCCACCTGCAAACGTTAGCGGCTTCGTCTAGTTCGATCAGCATAGGTACTGTTAGGCGCCCGCCAGGGCATTTTTTAGCCCACTCAACAGCCGCTTCGGTCACGGCCACAGTCAAAGCCGTCACGATCGGGGTCGCTGAGCCGCGTCCTTCCTGGCTTAAACAGTAGAGGGTATCGCTACTTTTAACGAACTCTGCTGGGATGAAAGGTTTCATCCACGGGTTAGGGCGGGTAAATTGCATGGCTTTTTCGTTGAGCATGAATGAAACCATCTGGAAGGCCCCACCCCACACGCCGCCTTTAGTTTCAGCTGGTAGGTTCATGGCGTTTCGCAGCGAATCAGCCATCAGCGGGGATTGACGCTGCAAAATCATGACTGGTTCCTGGTTAGATTCATCGCTTAGCCAGGAGTAAACCTGTTCCAGGTTTGACCCGTTTAGAGCTGCTGCTAGAAGTAGAGCAGCGATAAGGTCACGGGCAGCGTTATCAAAGAAGGGGTCAGTTTTTGCTTCGCTCTCTCTTGAAGCAGAAGCAAAAATATCTGCCAGGGACCGGGCGCTGACCGCGTCAGTGACGTAGGTGAGCGGGTTCCAGTAGAAGTCTTGCGGGCTTTCAGCGATCTGTTGGGGATCGAAAACCCAGCAGCGCCCACGCAAAGCACGTTTATCTTTAGTGCTATCAACCAGGTCACGTTTGTTACTGGTGGCTACCACAGCGCCAGGAGCTTTAAAGATTCTGGGGATACACCAAGCCGTGGTTTTGTATCCACGCGGACCGGTGATCACGATACACACATCTTCAAAGGAAGAGTACAGCCAGCGCCCACCGTTTACAGCTTTACCGATAGGTAGACCGATAACCTCGCTTTTAACTTGCAGACGTTTAGCTTTCTCAGCCACTGCTTTTTGGGAGAGAGCTTGCGAGTTAGCGACCGAACCAGTGTGCCTAGAAGCTTTATCACCACGAACTTTTGAGCGTGAACGCCGTTTGAACAAGAAGATCAGCCCTACCTGTAAGGCTAACGCCCCAACTAGAGTTAGCCAGAAAACCAGGGTTAAGTGCTGGCGCCCCATGATCACAGCAACCAGGGCAACTATAGGGTTTAAAGGCAGCGAACCTTGCACCAAGCTAGCTAGTGCAACAGAGTCTAGAAATATGAGCGCCCCGACAGCCACCCAGATAACTGTTTTATCCTGGACCATTATTTACCTTCAGTGTTCCAACGCTGGTTGGTGTTGTTAAGTATCTTTTCTGCTTGACTAAATTGCACCTGGAAGGGGATACCCGGGGCTGAAGAGGTTTTAAGTAAAAACTTTCCTCTACCAGCCGGGGCTGCTGGTTTACCTGACAAGGGGTCGTATGTGCCCGGAGCGTTCCAAGAGTTCAGCAAAGCTTCTTCAGCTTGACTAAACCCCATGATTTGACGTAACAAATCTAGTTCTTTACCTGGCAACCCGCCAAGGAACAGCATTTTGGAGCGTTCAACAAAACCTTGTGCTTTAAGCCGGTCTTCTTCGCTTAGGGCCTGGAAATCAGCCATAGAGTGGGTAAGCATCATCTGGCCTACACCAACAGTGCGGTTAAGACGAGTTAGCGAGTCGATACGCTCAACCATGCCTGAACTTGCACGTAAAATACGCCAAAGCTCATCCATCACAATCATGTAGTGATGCCTGGGGGCTACACCAGCGTCAGCTAGAGTTTGAGAGATTTCAACGGTAGCAAACCCGTAAGACCAGCTAGCTAAAAGTACCGCAGCTTGCAGGTCAGAGTGCTCATGCAGCATGTCGTGAACATCGAAAACAACCGAGCGGTCCATCATCATGGGGGTAGTGGTAGCAGAAGCGAAAATACCGCCCAGCCGCCCGTTAAGCAGAGCCATGAGCGAAGCTTCAAGTTCTTCAGTGACTTGCTTGTAACGATCTAACGAGCCCCTATCCAGGGCGGCCATACGCACAGGTTCGGGTGCGTCGCGCACAACCTGTAACAAATCGGCTAGTACTGGGTTGGCGTGCGTGTTTTCAAGAACGGTAAGGGCCGCTTCAATCACGTTTTCTTCACGGTCGCTAGGTGAAGAACCACGAATAATCTGGATCAGGGAGAGCACCATGGTTTTTTTACGCTCGTGAGCCGCGGCCAGCAGAGCAGAGCGTTCTTGGGGGTGATTTTCAAGTAATTTAGCGGCCTGTTCCACGTTTCCCGCGTCTAGCGGGTTGATGCCACTATGGCCGTGACCGATACGGATAATCTGGCCACCTAAAGCACTAATCAGATCAACATAGTCTGGTTTGATGTCCCCTAGAACCATTGAGTGCACACCCATATAGGCGCTACCGGTCACGATACGGCGTACCAGAGAAGATTTACCGAGCCCGTTAAGCCCTAAAACCATTGAAGAGGGGGCACTGATCAACCCTTTTTCAAACCAGCTGATCGGGTCAGCACAAACCGTTCCCCAACCACCAAGAACCCGCCCTAGGGGTACACCCACCAAAGGGGCCGTGTCACCAACAATCAACGGATACAGGCCACAAACCTGCCTAGAAGTTGAACGCCAAGGCAACAACCTGGGCATGGTAGCGGCCCGCCCGAACCCTGGCTTATCAATACCCCTACTACCACTAGTAATTAAAAGATCAATTAAACTCATGGCATGGCCTTAACACTGGCGTTTGCAGGGTGAAGACCCAGGGGCAAACCTAAAGCAAAACCGCTGTCTTGAGCCCCATAAGCAGGACGAATCAGTAAACGACTAGCAGCAGATAAAGCGTTTACTGTCACAGAGGTATCTTCAAGATGATCAGGGGTGGTTGTAGCCGTGATAATCATCGCGAAATCAACCAAACCAGCACCACTAGCTTCCTCGCTAGCCACTTCACTAGCCGCAGCTAACTCGTTAATACTACGAGCACTAGGGCGAGCACCAGCAGCATTAGCCCTAGCATGGTTAAGATCCCTCTCAACCACGCTAGGAGCTTTAGCCGCATCCATCGGCTGATACAGGATCGTCACCCGTTTGCGTTGAACATCCCGGTTAGGTTCAAGCAGGCGTGAAAGAACAGCTGACTGTACCGCGCCGCGTGGTGGGCAAGTCATAGTCCAAACCCTGCTAACCGCACCATCATGACGGTAAGAAGAAAAATCAGCTTGCGCGAACACTGGGCCGCTTTGACCCCACTCCAGGTTAATCGTCTGCCCGGCAGCTAGTGCTTGATCGAAAAGTTCTTCACTATCAGGGTCATACGCGCTACGTACTAAACGCGCTAGTTCGTTAACGGTTACCAGGTGGGTGGCCCCACCACCAGCGGCCACCAGGCCTTGCGTTAAACCAGGTAACCGTGAAGCGATCTCACGGCCAGCAATATCTTTGTTTTTACGTCCACCTAAAGCAGCCAGGCTAAACGTTAAGGTTACCCACACGCGCACCTGGTTTGACCCGGTTGATTCGTCTAAAACCCCTTCGATAACCTCACCAGCTACTTGCGGGCAGTTACCCGCCCGTCGTGAGGTAACCTCACGGTTTAAACGTCCACCCAGGTCAGGTAATGACTCGATAGTGATCGAAGCACCGACAATACCCGACTCGTTACTTAAATCCCCTAACCATTGACCCCAGTAAGCGACCTGAATATCAACTGTTTCTTGGTCAACCAGGTTAGAGCCAGAAGGGGTTAGACGTATCACTACAGCAGCAGTGTTGTTAGGGTGTTCAACAAGCGCGAAAGAACGGTTCCAAGAATCAACGTATTCGCTGACCTTACAGCCGCTTAGGATCCCGGGCAGAACCAGACGTTGAGAAGTTTTTTTGGTGGGTGCTAGCGCGCCACCACGAAAAACAGTATTACCTTTAGCTTTGTTTAGGCCGAACACGATTTTTTCTTCCGCTCGATCTATCAGGTTTACCTGGTGTTTGTCCTTGGTGGTGATCACCCAACCCCAGGCTGCTAGCAGTATCGCGCCGCCAGCAGCCCAGGTTATACCCCGGTTTAAACCAAGGATGAAAACAATACCCACCCCGGTTAGAGCCCATAGGCTTTGTCCCAGGGTTAGGTTTAAAAATCCGTAGCTTACTGGGCGGCGCCAGCCACCATAAGTGCGTACATCCAAGTTAGTTTCCCTGGTTTGTTGTTTCGTTAGCTGCGCGGTTTACACCTTGGACTACAGCGGCAGCGCCTTTAGCTACTCCTACCGCTACCGCTACACCTGGGTGAGCTGCCGCTGCTCCACCAGCACCGCCACCGCCAGCAGCTCCACCGGCGCTAGAGCCCGCGCCAGTGGATGATCCACCCGGGGCAGGAGTGGATTTTGAACCACTCGGTTTACCACCGGAGCCGGAGCCAGAACCACCGCCAGAACCGCCACTGGAGCTGTTTTGGCCGCCGCCACCGCCGGAGCCAGAACCACCACTGCCGCCACTGCCGGAGCCAGAACCGCCACCAGCGCCAGCTGTTTGCCGTGAACCGCTCGGGGTACCACCATCACCACCACCGGAACCAGAGCCAGAACCGCCACTGGAGCTGGAGCTGTTTTGACCACCACCGCCACCGCCGGAGCTGGAGCTACTAGAAGAGTTAACGTTTCTAGCTCCAGTTGGCTGGCTTGATCCTTCGGGCATTTTAAGCATGCCCATAGCCCCACCACCGCTTAAAGGCGCAGCGCCTTCAATAACTGGGGATAAGAAACTAATTAAGGCCGGTAATGCTAGGGTCGCGAAAAGCATGAGCATAATACCCATAACAAAACGGCCCGTATCATCAATAGTGCTTTTACCAAATATTTCTTTATTATTCAATAATTTAATAGCTATCGCGTAAATTATTGAGGCGAATGGTTTATATAGCAGGAAAGCTACCCACCATCCAAAAAGTTTCTTCCACCAGTTAAGGCCAGTCCTAGTCGTCATGGTAGAACCAACCACTGGGACTATCGCGCAAATTAGTAAGAGCATGGCTGTGCGGGCGTACATTAAACCTATTTGTAATAAGCCCACTATGACTGCCACAAGGCCGCCGAATATAATTATCCCTGGAGATAGCGATAGTACCCCCATGTCCATGATATTTTTGCCGAAATTTGTGTTAGCGTTCCCTGTGGCTCTCTCAATAATCCACTTGCTTAGCTCGTCACTAAAAACGTGGGCTAGTCCTGCGAAGGGTATAAATAGGAATGATACTCCTACCATTTTTGCTATACCCATAACAAGGTTTTGTAATTGAGTAGCCCCGTCGCGCGCTATAGCTAGTTGTATGCCAGCACCAATTAAGCAGCCTATCGCTGTGATAGCAGCAACCTGTGACAGCTGGAGGTTCATCCATTTAGAGATGCTGTTGGTGCCTGTCGCGTCAGGGGTGGGGACTTTTACCCAAAAAGTCCCCAGCGTGGTTAGCGTATCTCCTATCGCGTCTCCGATCGCATTACGCCAAGACTCAACAATAGTTCCACGCAGACCCTCAATGATATGACAAGCTAGATCCGCAAGATTACAGTCATCATCATCCTCTAAAGGCAAAAAAACCATTAGACTACCCACGGAACCATGCCAGCACTTTCCACAGAACTAATTTTCCTAATTTTCGACTTCCCATCCACAGGGGCCTTAAGTTTCCAATCACCCTTATCCCAGACAACAGACCAAGTGTCTTTAAATAAATAAGAAGAACTTAATGAAGATTGAAAGGCTATACTTACAATTACATTATTTTCATCAATTACTTGGATACTATAGCCAACCACGGTTAAGCTGGTACTCGCGCCATCTGAATTCTTTTGAGCAGAATCTATGATGTTTTTTTGTCCATCATCCGCATAGGTAGTTGCTTTGACTACATCAACCAGCCGATTACGACCAACTAACAACGAATCAAAGTTAGCTACAGCCAGGATAGCGCCCTCACTACTGTGGGCGTAGCAGGTAGGCACATCACCATCAGCACGCTTACCCGGGCCGGTCAGGTTGTTGTAGTAGTAATAAGTGCTATCAACAAACACTTTAGTGCGCATAGCCGGCAAGTTCACCTGACTTGTGGGTTTAAGCTCGGTGCCTGCCAAGCCACAGACTGAACCCCAAGTATCAACTTTCCCAGTAGGGTTAATAGAAGCCTGACTAGTAGCAGGGACAGTATTGCCGGGACGCGGCTCGCTCAAATCAACACGACCACCCCCAGTCGCCGTCGCCACCGCGCTCGGGGAGACAGGCCCGGCTTTAACCTCGCCACTATCGCTAGTCAACGACCAAACCAGGGCGCCAACCAACACAAGAATAACAACAAGCGCACCAATAAGGGCTAAACGCAACTTTTTTTGTGCTTCCATGATCTATCACCAGTTGAAAAGCGCTTTAACAATACCAGTAGCAGACAAAATAATGATTCCACCGATAATCGGCCATGCAACATAAGCGAGCTTTTCACTAGGCTCGCCACGGCGCTGACTAATCGCTATCATCACACCACCAATGATTAAGCCACCAAGCACAGCCACAGCCCCAAAACCCATAGCCCAGTTCAAGAACGTGGTAACAGGCTTACTAGCCTGCTCAGGAAGCTCGGGAGCAGGCGAAGGCAGGCCCGCCATCCCAATCAGGGCAGTATTGACAAAATTGAACATAATTTTCCTTCCTCAAAATTTACGAAGACTACAAGGAGAACAGGGCGAGAGCTTTTCTAGCTAACCGTTGAGCCCCTCGATCAGGGGCTAGGGGCTCGCTACGCCACACCTCTACCCAGGGCGCACAAATATTGGCAGGAAACGCCCCACAAGCAGATAAAAAAATCTCATTAACCCCCCTAGGACGCTTTCCACCGCTATCGGGCACCCACAACACCCCACGTAAAACGCAGGCGCCAGCCAGGCCACTAGCCCACTGCAAAGCCGCCGCGTGAGCCGCCTTAATACCACTAGCGTTCCACCTAGCCACAATCACCACCGGGACAGGCTCACCAGGAAAACAATCCAACTCTTCAGTTTCCATCAGTCGTGCCCAGGTAGAAGTACCAGCACCACCATGAGCCCCAACCACCACCAGGCCAGAACCTTTAACCAGGCCTGATTTAACTTCTAGTGGCATCTGCTCAAGGTCGATGCCACCAGGCGACCATACCGGGGCAGGATCAGGCAACACCACAGGCGCCGCTTTAGCGACCGGTGACGGCAACGGGGTCGTAACCCACGGATTAACCTGACTAGCACTCACGCCCTTAAGTAACTTTCGCGCGCAAACACCACCTACAAATACCCGCCCTACCCAAGAAAACAAACCTCCACAAAACACGGAGAACACACATGAACTTTGAAGAAGATCTGACCCTGTTCGTACGCCACACCTACACCATCTGGCACAAAACCCGCACAGGCAACGACCTCGTAGGCCAAGAATTCACCTACAAAGACGCCCTAAAAGAGATCAACTCCCTCTCTAAACGCATGCGAACCACACCACGCCACTTCAAAATCACCTACAGCGTCAGCATCAGCGCTGTAACCCCCGAACTGGAACTAGACCAAAACCCCGACATCAAAGCCATCACCCAATGGATATGGAAACAATTCCAAGCAACCCCCCCAAACCCCAACCTTTTCAAAGGACTCCCCCCAACCCTAGATGTGAGTTAGGGAACAAAATAGGGGGGTGTCATTTTGACACCCCCCCTTTAGTCCTAGACGAAATTGATTCCTTCAATCACGTCACACAACAGTCTCTCATAGTGAGGCTTATCCAAGCTAAAAAATGGTTTACTCTCACCGCGCGTACCACTCACCAGAGTCATCAACTTACGAGCAGCTTTAGGAGTTAAACCTAAAGCCGATAATTTCGCGTCAGTAGCAGCCAACGTGTGACGACGCGAGACATCATAACTACACACAGCTATATCAACCACTCGCAAGACATAAGCCCAAGCTAAACTCTCATCCACACCACACAACACCAGGTCAGAGATAATCGGACCATAAACATTTTCTAAAGCATCCAGATCCGCGCCCGGTAAACGCTCAACCTGATCATCCCCGCTAACCACGGTCTTGCCTTCCATCAGCTCAGCCTCTAAAGGAAGATCCCGGCTAGCATTAGCTTTAAACGACATACGAGCCACTAACACCGAGAGCATCGCCCACGAATCCTGAGCACCCAAAACCTGGCGAGTTTTTAAACGCGCAACCTGCCAAGCCCAACCTAAAGCATCATCACGTGCTTGCTCCAAACTCATACCTAAAATCAAGTTTTGCCGCACACTATTTGATAAGTGTTTAACATTTTCTTTCAAATAGTTAGCAAGTAAGTCGCTAGAATCGCCACACCAACCATCACTATCAGCCTTATAAATCAACTGCCCTAACCTGTTACTACGCGCTGGTACCGGTAAAGCCGACTTCCCCGTCAGCGACGCAGACACAGTCGACGTGGTTTCAGACGAGCTCATAGCTTTTATATTCAACTCATACCGACTAATACCCTGCCCACCATCAGCACGCCACCTAGGCACCACAGCCAACACTGCCTTAGTTTCTAGCCCCTTTTTAGCTCGCGCGACACTACGTGAACTTAACCCAGTCGAACGAGCTAAAAAATTATTTGAAGCCAGAGCAACACCACGCCAGTCCGCTAAAAACGCGATCTCCCGCACCACCAGACCTTCAGAAGCAGTCAAACCAGTAAGCCGATGCGCCCAGAATTGCCAATCAAACTCCCACACACCAACCCCCTAAAACTCACTAGACTACAAATACTGCTCGTAAGGGAGTTAAAAAGGGGGAGAGTTTGAGCTGGTAGACCTCACTTTAAAGGCCTACCGGCCCTTTAGTGTAGTACTCAAAGCCATGCAGGCTTTAAGTACTTAACTTCGCTAGGATTTACCCATCCATTTAGCCGCAGCCCTCTCAGGACGCGGCAGGCGTTTACGTCCCAGGGGTGAGGGTGAAGGGTAGAGCATCAAACCCTTATCAACCTCTTTAAACACGGCCTCAGGATACACCAGCGAAATCAGAATAAGTTTAGAATTAAACAATTCCTTGAATTTACGTAGCCTCCCCGTCTGGCTGCCGAACTGTGCCTGCAGCGCTTCCCAGGGCACCAGGGTCGGGCGACGAGCCACAAAAAGCCTGTAGCTAAGCCATAGATAGATATCCATAGCAAGCGGGCCACCTTTTTCAGACAAGAGTTTTAGGGCGCGCATGTCTGTCGGGATTTTCGCAGTCAAAACTGACTGCACAAACGCGCTAGACAAGCAAACCCGATTACCCCAAAGCGCCTGCTGATCTGGCACATCATAGTCCCACCAGAGCTCATAAGCCTGGGAGACTGGCATCCTATACATACGCTGACGCCTATCACCCAGCAGGCTCTTGCCCCGATCCTCACTAAAGAGAATATCAGCGCCAAACAGCCTCCTGGCCTGCTCACGCATCAGCCTGCCCTGCTTGCCCCCGTAGGGCAGGTCAAGTAATTTCAAAAAATCACGCATCGAATCGCCCAGCTCAATCGCGAGTGATCCATCAGACTCCAAATCGGCTTCACGCAGCACAACCTGGGTGGAAAGCCAAGGCAAAATCAAGCGAGGATATTTCCCGTAAGGGAAAGCGGGAACTGGCTGACCACTATTATCATCGATATCCAACAGCGGGTTTAACTGCAAGCGCATGGGGCCGTTTTGACGCACCCAGGTAATCGCCCCATTAGCCCCAGGATCACGATAGGGCAGGGAAAGCTGGGTGAAAATACGCGAGCAAAACCCGATGCTATCAGCCTCTTCGGCGTCTTCGCGTAGCGCCATCATCTCATCTACCCAGGCGGCAGACTTTTTAGCACTCTTGAGGGCGGCGATACTTGCTAGCAGGGGTTTAACTAAATCTTTGCCAGCATCATCGCTAGTAGGGTCATTAACGGGTATGATAGCCACGGCTACCGACCCCCTTTCGTGTGGAGGGGTTGGTACGCAAGCGCCATCACAGAGTTGCTGCTCTGTGGTGGCGCGCTCTATACGCGCACCAGTTACTTACAAACTTGAGCCTATCACCACGGCGGTTAGGGTGCGAGACTTTTGATCCACAAAAATTTTAGGAAACCTTTTTCACCCTAAACTATTGACGTTTTAGGTGAAATGTGATTACGACGCTTTTAGGTGGGTTGTGGTCAAAAACCGTTAAAAACGCCGTCAGGGTGGGTACTTTAGGGGCGTTTTCGGGTACCCGAAAAATCAGGGTGGGTACTTTAGGGGCGCCCCCTACTTTTCGTTGATTTCGCGCGGTTTTACCTGTGGAAAACTCTGGCAAGGAGGGAGCCGATTTTTGGAGGGGGGTGGGTACTTTAGGGGCGCTAGGTGGGTACTTTAGGGGCGCTCAACATCCACTTTCCCTTACTGCCATATGGCAAAAGTAGGTGCTGCCAGAACTATATACCAGAGGTTTACTAGCCATAGTGGGGCCTGTGGGTTCTGTGAATCTGTGGAAAACCATTTTCGGAAGGGCTGGCTATGGACTGCGCTAGCGCGCAGACTGTTTCCTGGTTCGCTAGCATTTTTAGCGGCTACGCCGCTAAAAACCGCGAACCCCCTAAATCACCTAGTCTCCAAAATCTAGACGTTTTACGTAGTACAATCGCAGGTCAAGGAGTTTTCCCTGCTCACGCGGAGATGATCCCAACGTCCGCTTATCGAGTTCGTTTGTGCAGTCGTTTTCCCCGCTCACGCGGGGATGATCCGGTCAGTGCTGCCAGAGTAAATACCAGAAAGAAGTTTTCCCCGCGTAAGTGGGGATGATCCGGATCGTTTATGGGGTGGGGTCTAGCAATAGCCCCCACCCCTAACCCCACCTCACCAGAGGAATGGGGGAAGCAGCGTCCCACAAACGATCGTTTAAGAACAGTCATCTAAACACAGCTCTAAAGCAGCGACACGCCGGACCGAAACCACCGCCCATAACCCTATTAGCTCAAAACCCCCACCAAGACGTTTTCGGGCAAGCGAGTACACTGATCTCATGCAGACAAGGTAGGTGCAGGGAATCATGGAAGAGCTTCTTAGACGAACCAAGTTCATTAAGCTCGCTACGACCTCACACAAGCCCCGTAGAGGCCCCAACAACCCCTGCTCAACCAAATCCCTATGGTGGACTTTAAAAGCCCCACAACAGTGCTTAGGAGTGGCTATATGAGCTTAGTTGGTTACGCCAGAGTATCCACTCGCGAACAAAACCCCCAAGCCCAAGAAGCAGAACTACTAGAAGCTGGAGCCATACGAGTCTACGTAGACCACGGAGAATCCAGCCGTATCAAAGACAGACCCCAATGGCTAGCCTGCCTCGACTACCTACGCCCAGGAGATACCCTTGTCGTGCGCAGACTCGACCGCATCGCCGGAAGCGAGAAAATGGCCATTGAAACCATTAACGACCTAGCCCAACGAAACATAAACATAAAAAGCCTTACCGAACCTGACATAGACACAACCACACCCATGGGCAGAGCCTTGTTCGGAATCGTTGCAGTATTTGCCCAGCTACGAGTTGACACAATCCGACAAAACACCATGCGAGGCCTAGCCCACGCCCGCGCTCAAGGAAGACTCGGAGGTAGGCCCACAGTAATGACCCCTGAACGCGTAGCAGCCGCTAACCAGATGAGAGCAGAAGGGAAAACACTCACCCACATAGCCTCAGTACTAGGAGTTGGTAGATCATCAGTATCACGCGCACTAACCAAACTCGACAGAGAATCTATAGATAACTTAAAAAATCCCTATATAAATCAAAGACCCTGAAATTTCGGTATTAGTTACAGTCTTTTTCTTGGAATAATCAAAAACTTGTGTAAAATCCCAAGAAAAAGACTGTAACTATAGCTAGTAACCTAAAAAACACTCACGTGTATATGGTCATAATGGCCACCACTACAGTCGTTTGGGTTGTAAATACCACCAGCGCCATCATAGGCATACCAGCCTTTACCTGGCTCCCAAATACGCCCTTGCCAGATGATATAGCTAATCCCAAAGCTTTTTGCGTTGCTGATCAGCCATTGGGCAGCTCCGTTACCGGCAATTTTTCCGGTCAGTGGATCATTAGAGGCATCCAAATTGCCTTGATCACATCCGTAGAAGGGGATGTCGCAGGCCCTACCCATAGGGTGGTCAGAGGTTGGGTTGGCAGGGTGTGCATCCCAGCAGTAAAGAGCCGCAGTTTTGATTTGAGGGTATTTTTGCATCACGGTGGTGATCATCCTGTATGTGCGGGCGGTCACCTTACCAGCATGTTCACTTCCTGGCGTGGGGTCTTCATAGATTTGGGGTTCAGGTGGGTAGTCACCAGGGTCAATATTGTCGCCGTTACCACCGCCGCCATTACCAGGACCCTCATACTTAGCTTTTAACTCTAAAATACGTTGAACATATTTGATGGTTTGAGGGAAGTCTGGAATACCGCCAGCATTAAGAACATTGCCCAAACCCGCGTTGTATGAGGCTAGGGTTAGCTCAACCACATCACCTTTAATATCACCAGATTTTATATAAGACTCAACCTGGGCAGCCAGGTCACACATGTACTTACCCTGGGTAGGGATCGCGTCAGCCGGATCCCAAACATTAATTTTGCCGTCCTTGTTAAAGTCTTCACCCACACTAGCCCACGTGCCTGGCATGAACTGTGAAATACCCTGAGCCCCAGCATAAGATTTGGCATTGGGATTCCAGTTTGATTCAACCTCAATCTGAGCCGCGATCAGAGACGGGGCAATCTGTGAGCACCTGCTACCAGCAGCTAAAACTAGATCTCGATACTGGTCCGGTACGTTAACCAAACCCCCACCAGAACCTGACGATCCACCATCATCAGAACTATTTGTCGATGGGGGCCCACCAAAAATAAACATCATCGGCAACGTCAAAAACATAAGGAAAATTATCCCTACAAGCCCTTTACCCTTCATGTGCCCACCTTCCTCGAAAACCTCGCACTAGCTAGTTACACTTGCGCGCAAATCCGCCTAAACCCTCAAACCTTCCTTCACAGACGAAGGAAGACAATGATGCAACCGCGACCACAAAGCATAAAAAACAACACAAGAAAAAGAAACGCAGAGAGCAGAAACCAATAGCATCATGGTGTCATGACACCATAACACAATGACACCAAAAACAACCCTAAAACCAGCGCACCTGCAATAATACGTAAAGGTTTCATGAAACCGTGACACCATGAAACTAAGATAGCTAGGGATCAAGAAACCATTATTATCTAGTGTTTTTAAAGGTTAAACCAAGCCAGTTCACCCAGCCCTCCAGCAAGGCGAGACTAGGGGCCGGGTGACCACACCCCCAGCCACCGGCTTTGGTGACCCAAGGCTTTTGATGCAACAACAAGCGCGCGCTTGTTGTTGCGCCGATAGGGGGTTTGGGGGGCTATCGCTAGCCCCCCAACAAAACACCAAAGACCACAGCCAAGAGGATGCTAAGACGACATGCACGCGACCAACACCCACATGACCCCATGACGTCACTACACTATGACACCACGGGATCAAATAGCTTATGTTTTGACCGGAATACCAACCAAAACACAAGCCA
>ERZ773007.712-NODE-712-length-16376-cov-3.324122_pt1 | contig 16376 bp, 14 predicted proteins | sample MGYA00580665_ERZ773007 | MGnify/ENA primary metagenome ERZ773007 (study PRJEB29015, sample SAMEA2738122) | human oral metagenome | biome: human oral; feature: human-associated habitat; material: saliva | place: China | collected 2167 ... | reverse complement strand
GTAGATGGCCTCGGCGGGACCCAGGCCGAGCGAGACCGTGGGGAACTCCCAGAAGCGGTCGAGCTGGCGCGGGTGCGGGTATGAGGGCAGGCCGTGCGCGGTGGACACCTGCTGGCGGAATCCGTCCATCTCCTCTTCGGAGAGGCGGCCTTCCAGGAAGGCACGCGCGTAGGGGCCGGGGGAGGCATGACCCTGGAAGAAGACGTGGTCGCCGCCGCCGGGGTGGTCCTTGCCGCGGAAGAAGTGGTTGAAGCCGACCTCGTAGAGGGTCGCGGTCGAAGCGTAGGAGGAGATGTGTCCGCCGACCCCGACCCCGGGGCGCTGGGCGCGGGTGACCATGACGGCGGCGTTCCAGCGCAGCCAGCGCCGGTAGGTGCGCTCGGCGCTCTCGTCACCGGGGAAGTAGGGCTCGTTGGCGACGTCGATGGTGTTGATGTACGGCGTCGTCGTCTCGGTGGGGACCGTGACGTTCTTCTGTCGGGCCTGGGCCAGCATGCTCAGCAGGATGTAGCGCGCACGCTTGGCGCCCTTGTCCGCGATGAGGGCATCGAGGGACTCGTGCCACTCCTTGGTCTCCTCTGGGTCGTTGTCGGTCACCTTTGTCAGGAGGCCGTCAATGAGCGGCGTGGAGTCACTGGTGGGGCTCACGGAATCCTCTTTCCTCGCGTCTGTGCGGTCGGCCCGAGCCTCATTGCGTGCCGTGGCGCCGAAGGTGGCGTCGGCGTGCGCCTGAAGTCAGGCCACTGTGGATGACGGCCCTAATCTACGACCTGCAACGGCGCGAACGCTGCACCCAACGGGAGGAAAGTCCTACCTCACGTATGGTGTGACTCACATGTTGGTGGGTTGATTTCGGTGCCTGGGGCAGAGGGGAAGGAGCCTCGAGTTCGCGGCCGCGCTGGAACCAGCCTTCAAAGGAAAGTCCAAGGTAACCTGACGTGCGTGTTCACTTGCGCGGCTGGTGCCCGGTGCGGTGGGCTAGTACCTATCGTCCAGCAACGGGCGAGCGGTAGACGGGCTGGGCCCAGAAGGACGGTGTAAAGACGTGGCGAGTACAGCGGGTGGGGCTTTCGGCTTCGCCTCCGGTCTCATCATTCAGGAGTTCGGCTACGACGACGACGTCGACGAGACCTTGCGGCAGGCCGTTGAGGCGGAGACCGGAACCACTCTGGTGGATGAGGACTATGAGGACGTGGCCGACTCGGCCATCGTGTGGTGGCGTGACGACGACGGCGACGTCGACGACCTCACCGATCTCCTCGTGGACGCTCAGGCCAACCTCGACGGTGCAGGACTCATCTGGGTGCTGACGCCCAAGGCGCGCACCACCGGCGCCGTCCCGGCCGCTGAGGTGGAGGAGGCCGCCCAGACGGCAGGCATGCATGCGACCTCCGCAGCCTCCATGGGGCAGCACTGGAGTGGCATCAGGGTCTCCAGCCGAGGGCGCTGAGACGACCCCGATGGCCGCGTGACATTCTCCGCTCTCCGTGGCGGAGATGATTGGTGGCACGTCCGGCGGAGGCGGTAAAGTCTCCGGCTGAGGCGGCTCGCGCCGTCAGTTTTGTGTGCAGGCACTGGGAACTCGGGCAACGTGCTCCCGGGAGCCACTGCACCTGGACCTGTAGCTCAGTTGGTAGAGCAACGCGTTTACACCGCGTCGGTCGTCGGTTCGAGTCCGGCCGGGTCCACCACAAGATCCGTATACGAACCCTTGGCCTGAGTAACAGGGGTAGAGGTTGAATTATCACCTGAATTGCATCGACGACGCCCGTCCACATTGTGGACGGGCGTTCTTGTTGTGGGTGCTGCGCCCATCACCGCTTGCTGCGTTGCCCGCCGTAGCTGCTGGCTGCCGAGCTGGTCGAAGGGTGAGGCCAGTTCTCCAGTGACGGCAGTGTGGCTGGCGGGGTCGATGATGGAGATGGTGCTGCGGTGCACCGTATGCATCGAGCCTGGCTGCGCTTCATCGTGGCCACCCTGAGATGCCGAGCCGCCCGACTGACCGCCAGTCGCCTCACCGCAAGAAGAGATCGGGCCCTCTGCCGTCTTCTTGCTACCTTGCGCAGCGGTCATCTTCTCGCCAGCCTTAGTTCTACCAGCTCCATCTCGTTGCCTCGCCTTCAGACTCGTCTGCAGCGCTGGTGGTGGGATGATGGGGCAGCCATCTTCATCCACCGCTGGATTGACGAGGATGCGCTCGAAGAACACTTGATTCAGCAGCTTCTTTAGGCGATTCGGCACCGCCAAGTACAGCCGCTGGCAGTCCTCCAACAGGTCCAGCGCCTGGGTGAGGTGCTGCTCCACCAGAGCAGCGTCGGCCGTGTAGCCGTCTAGTTCGCGCTGGATCGCAAGGATGCTGCTGGTCAGTTGCTCTTGCTCCTTTTTGAGCAGGTCAAGGGGGATGGCTCCGGCGTAGTGGGCTTCGAGCAGCTTGTGACGCTGGTCTTCCAGCCGCTGCTGCCGCGTGGTCAGGCGCTGGATGTCTTGCTGGCGGTTGGCCTGGATGTGTGCGAACTCCGCGCGCAGGTAGCGCTCGATATCGCGGCGATCATCGCTACTGAGACGTATCTGCTGGTAGAGTTCGGCCACGCGGGCTTCCACTTCGTCAATGAGCACCGCTTTGAAGGTACAGTCGTGCACCCGATGGCGGCGGGCGCAGACGAAGTAGCGGTAGGTGCCGCTGGCGCGCGAGGTGGCGTGCTGCACCAGCAGGCGGGCACCACACAGGCCGCAGACGATGGTGCTCTTGAGGTGATGATTATGCATGCGCTGCCGCTCGCCGTTGGTATGAGCGGTCAGGATGTCTTGCACCGTCTGCCAGGTGGCGGTGTCCACGAGAGGCTCGTGCGCCCCGGGGTACTCCACTCCCTGGAAGGAGATAACGCCCTTGTAGTAGGGGTTACGCAGCAGCGTCTGCAAGAGTCTGACCGAGACAGGATTGGCAGGCTTGCGGGCGGTTGGCGGGATGGTCAGACCCCGATTTTTGAGATGCTCCGCCAACCCCCTCACCGTCCAATTCCCCGTCGCATACTCCGTGAAGGCCAGCCGGATGAGTGGTGCGCGTTCCTCATCCAGAGCGACCGTCCGGACCTCTCTTCCGTTCTCATCCCTGGCGCGGACGTTGATGTAACCGAGTGGTGCCTTGCCCAGTGTCCCGCCGTTCCTGGCTTTCTCGCCCATCCCCTTGATGACCTCATTAGCCAGGTTCCGGGAGTAGAACTCGGCAATGCTGCTCATGATGCCGTGTAGGAGCATGCCGCCAGGCGTCTGGTCGATGTTCTCACTGGTCGAGACCAGCCGTACGCCCGCCTCTTCGAACGCCCGGTTGATCTCCACATCGTCCGCTCGGTTTCTCGCGAGGCGATCTAACTTGTGGACGATGACGTAGTCGATCCCACCGTCGTCCTTAAGGTAGGCCAGCATCTTCTGCAGCTCAGGGCGGTTCGCACTACGAGCCGACTCGCCGCGGTCGGCGAACTCCTTGACCACCAGTGCGCCCATCGACTGGGCCTTGCGCTTGTTGGCTTCACGCTGAGCCGGGAGGGAGAAGCCTTCCTCGCTGCCACCACGCTGAGCCTGCTCCCGGGTAGAGACGCGGATGTAGGAGACGGCGCGTTTGGGAGTCAGTTGCGCCGCCATGGCAGTGAAGGGATCGGGGGCGAGTGCGTCAGGCATGGTGCACCTCCTTGCTGGTTTCGATGGGTTCGCTGGTCTGCTCGCGCTGTCTGCGTTCTTCCTCTCTGAGTGCGTCGAGCTGGCGCATCCACGCGCCTTCTTCGTTGTTCCACCAGGCAGGTGGGGTGCCGTCGCCGGGGTGCCAGGTGTTGAGGCAGACCAGGTGGGTGCCGGCCTTGGCGAGCTGGTCGGTTACCGCGTCTGCTTCGGTGGTGGTGAGGTTGGGGGTGGGCCAGCCTGCCGTGATGACGTACTCCACGCCACCGCGCTGGCAGGCATCGAGCAGCATGCTCAGCCCGTGCTGGTGCTTGTGTCGGTCGTGGAACTCGGTGACCAGGTTGAGATCGGTTGCTTCGGCATAGTCCTCGACCAGCTCTCGTTGGCGGGCCAGCTCGAAGGGGTAGTGGGCTGCGCCGTAGAAGATGGCGATCGGCCCGGTGCCCGCACCACTGTCGCCTCGCGCGGTGGCGGGTACCGCCTCCAGCACCGCCGCCGGCTCAAGCGGCTCATCTGGCATATTCGTTCTGGCTTGCTTCATCATCTCGTGTCCTCCTCTCGTCATATATTGCTATTTCGCTAGTTTGTGTTTCTCCTCTTTCTATTGACGCTCAGATGAACGGAAAAGTCCAGTCTGGTTTTACATTCCCCCGAGAAACGATTCTGCTGTCCCCGCGCTAGCGGCTGTTCCGCGCTATTGCGCCATTTTCTATCGATGCTGCATTATTTTCTGCGGCGATGTTCTCTTTGCGGAGAAAAGCGTACTGAGAACGCCAGGGCGGGTGGAGTGTTTTTAGCGCGTCATGGGCCGCGCTGGATCAGGGCGGCGAGCTGCTCGGGGGCGGCGGTGATCTTGAACAGCCCCGGGGTCAGTGTCTGGTCGGCGGCGATCTGCTCGGCCAGGCGGCCTGCTCGTGCCTGGTTGGTCAGCAGCCAGACCACCTGCGGGTAGTAGCCGTGCTGAGCCTGGAAGGTGCCGCTGGCCAGGTGGGCCTGGTAGTCGTGGCACTTGGCCAACAGCCGCGCCGGATGCTCGGTGTCTAGGTCGACCTCGAGCAGCCAGTGATCCTCTGCGCCCGTGTCCGTCGCCGTGATTGCTTCCAGATCCGGCTTGAGCCAGCCCAGCGCCCCACCGAGCCGCAGCCAGGAGCGCCAGCAGGCCGGCTCGGTACGCAGCCGGGCCAGGTGCCCACCGACGGCGTGGATGGCCTGCTCGATGACGACCCGCGCCTGCGTGATCGCCAGCGTATGAGCGAGGAACAGTGGCGACGGCTCCGGAAAGCGTCGCCGCGATCCACGCCCTTGCCCCTCGTCCGTCAGGCGCTGCCCCGCTGCTGTCAGGTACCAGACGTACCCGGCTGAGCCGGCCCGTGTGCCACCGATCCGCCGTGCCAGGTGCTCCACCAGCCCCAGCCCGTGCTGGCGTCGCAGTCGCCGACTGGTCTGGCGCAGAGCCGAACGGGCCGAACCGTACTGCCCAGCCAGCTCAGTGATCTGCGCCAGCTGGCGCGTCGTGGCATAGCGATGCGCCGCCAGCAGCTCCAGTAGTGCCTGATCGGTGGCATCGAGCCGCTCGGCGATCGCCTGCAGCTGGGCGCGGCCAATCCGGGCCGGAACCTGGCGCTGATACTTCGCTGCCTCTGTCGTCGCTGCTGCCTTCATCGTCGTTGGTGTCGTCGTAGATGTCGGCACTGCCAGACCGGTGCCTGTCCCGATGCTCGCGTATTCCGATGTCGATATCGCTGCGTTCATGGCTGTTTCCTCCTTTGTAATCGTCATGTAGTTGATCGAGCTGCTGCGAGCCAGAGGTCGTAAGGCTGGGGCCGTTGTCAGTGGTGGATGGGATGGCCACAGGGGGTCATCAGTCGCCTCCCGTAACCGCGCCGGTGCCGCACCGCTGCGCCGATAGCCGCGCCTGCTCGCTGCAGCGATGCGTCTGGCGATTCGTCTCCCGACGCGTCTTGGCAAGCCAGTGGTGGAGACAAGCGCAGGGGCCAGAGAGGGGCGATACTTCGCAGCGGACTTCGCAGCCCCAGTGGTGGTCTGACGCGCTGCGGAGGACACACTCAATCCCTCCGCCCGTCATGCCGTCCCTCCATCCCGTCCAGGCCTGCGGCCGAATACCACAGCGGCCGTCGAGCCAGGTACGCCGTTCGCTGGCCCGGTGTCTCCGCCCGTCGCTTCTCCCCCGAGCTCACCCGTCGCGTCGTCCGTTGCTATCCAAGCCACGTCATCACCGGTCGTCTCGCCGTTCTGTCCGATTCGCGCGAGCAGGGCGGCCTCGACCTGCGCGGTGTCCTGGCCGTAGCGCGCCTGGCTGGCGGCGCGCAGTGCCAGGGCGTCCTGGGTTGGTGGGGTTGGTGGCAGGGTGGTGGCTTGGCACCAGGGGTTCTCCCGTCCGTGGTGCATGGTGCGGGCGTAGACGCTAAAGCGCGGCAGCAGCTGGAAGTCGGCCGCCTCCAGGTCAATCGCCTGACGGGCCAGCTCGGCCGCGTCCGCCGCGCTCAGGGAGAAGATGATCTTGTTGCGCGCATTGGCATCGATCCCGGCTTTGAGCGCCGCAGGCAGCTGCCCGCGGTACTGATGCGCCAGGTGAAAGGCCGCTCCAAGTGACCGGGCCTGGGCCAGGGCGTCGGCCAGGCTGCCCGGCAGCGACAGGTAGTCCTGCACCTCGTCAATGAAGACACTGACCACGTGCCGCTGTGATGGCTCCACCGCTGCTCGGGCCAGGATGAGTGGCCAGAGCTGGCCCACCAGCAGCGACCCGAGCAGCCGGGCTGACTCCGCCCCCAGTACCCCCTTGTTGAGGCTGACCAGCACGATGCGCCGCCGGGTGAACACCTCCCCCAGGTCGAACGACGGCGTGGCCTGCCCCAGCGTGGCCCGCAGGTGGGGGCGGATGAGGAAAGGCTGCAGCCGCGTCAATACCGGCCCGACCCACTGCTGGCGCTGCGCCTCACTGAGTGCCTCATAGGCCGCCCAGAACTGGCCCGTCCCCAGCGGATCCGCCTCCGAGGCCGCAATGAGGCGCTGGCGGTAGGCCGTGTTCGTCAGCACGAGGGGTAGATCGACCAAGGTCGCTCCCGGTGTGCGCGCGAGCGTCACCAGCGCCGCAGCGAGCACCTGCTCCACCCGCACACCCCAGGACTCAGCGAACACCCCCTTCAACGTCGCCAGCACCGTATCGGCCACGAGCTCCGGCGACGCACCACATGCCGTCTGCGCTCGGGCCAGCGGATTGATCCCCACCGGGCGGCTACTGGTCGGGTCGATCACCACCACGTCATCGCGCCGCTGCTCAGGAATCCGCGCCAGAATGTCCGCCACTAGATCCGTCTTCGGATCGATCAGGAGCACGCCCCGACCCGCGTGAATGTCCGCCAATGCCAGATGCGCCAAGGCGGTGGACTTACCAGCCCCCGTCGGCCCGAGCAGCACCGTGTGATAAAGCGCATCACCAATCGAGATACCAAGGCGCTCACCCGCCTGATCCGCCACCCCCGTGGCGAACGCCCGCTGCGTCTCACGCGCTAGTGGCAGCGCCAGCACCCGCGGATGAGCCGACGGCGTCGCCGGCAGCGCCCCCTCACCCACCGGCCATCCCGCCATCGCCACAATCTCTCCGGCGCCAAGCTCCAGCCCCGCCCGCCACGGCCGCCGCACGCTATCGAGCTTGGCCGGGTGCTCCGTACGAGCCCGCAGCCGCACTCCAGGCCCCTCCACCAGGCGCAGCGCCCCGAGTAGCCCCTGCAGCAGCGTCCGCTGGCGCAGCGGCGAGGCCGCCCGCACCCCCAAGCGCAGACACGCCGCCGCCCGATGCCGCCCCACCTGCGCCCGCATCCGCCGACCCCGCTCACCAGTAACAGAAGGTGGTGGCAGCAGGCCGAGCAGCTCCAGCCAGCCCTGCGGCTCCACCCGCACCAGCATCTGCGGTGAGAAGCGTCGCCCCAGCTGCAGCTGAACCACCAGCTCCTCCCCCTCAGCCGTCACCGCCAGGGCCGCCAGGACAGCCCGCACCACCGTGCTGAGGCGCTCTGCCGCCAGCGGTGCCCCGATTGGCCGGGCTGACACCACCACCGCTTGATCCACCGCCCGCCGCGAAAACCCACGAGACACCCGGCAGCCCGGCACCAGCTCCCGCACCACCGAAACCAGCCGCTCACCAGCGCTCGAGCCCACCGCCCAGGTGGCCTGCCCACCCGAGGCGCGCAGCTCCAGCACCACCCGACCAAGCGAACCATCCGCCAGGAGCCGCTCCACCAGACCGACCGCCGTGTCCTGAGCGAGCGGCAGAGCAAAACGCAGCTGATGCCACACCAGGGGCTGAGTGGGGCGGGCCATCACGGGGTGCCTCCCGGTGTGGAGGACGAAGCAGCAGCCTCATGAGGTGAACGGTGAGCGCCGTCATGACGACAGTGCGGGAGACGTTCTGTCATGCAGTGCCGTGCCGACATTGAGCTGGCCGCTCGCATCGCACCAGGTCGCCGAGAGCTCGTCTGCTCAGTTGACGGCTCCACGGCCTCATCCGCCGCCATCTGCCGTGCCAAAGCCAGCACGATCCGCGCCACCGCTCGGTGATTCATGCCGCTTTGCCGCACCGGTACCAAGCGCACCCGCCGCGATGAACCAGGGCGGCCACCGGCGTAGCGGGCCATCATGGCTGCCTCCTTGGAGAGTGAGGCCGCCGACCAGTCCGTCGCCGGTCATCGCCGGCAGGCTGAGCGCAGTGGTGGCCAGTGCTTGACTCCCTCACCACTCCCGTCGGCTGCGCCACCAGCGCACTGCCAGCCAGGCGGCGGCGCTCACGGCGAGCAGCCCGACGAGCCAGGGCCAGCTGCTTTGCACGATGGCGATGATCCACCTCAGCCCCATCGCGATCAGGAGCAGGCCGACGCCGCATCGCAGCAGACTGCCAGACGGAGAATGCCTCGAATCGCTCATCATCACCATCGCCTCGAAGACTGCAAATTGGGTACTTGTCTCGCCACGGCCGACTCATCGCGTTACCTCCTTGCCGTTACCGCCAGCGCTGTCATCTCGGTCATCACCACGGGACGAACCAGCCACCACCGTCTGCACCGACTCCGTCTGCTCCGCTGCCGTGGTTGGTGTCCCGGCCTCTGCCTCGTGCGCCCACTCGCTATACCGCGGCACAGCAAAGCCGGGGATACGGATGTCGCTCGCTACTTGGTCTCCCCACACCGCCCAGGGCTGGTTCGACTCTGGCCGGCGGCGGGCGAACAGCTCCAGGTACGGCCCGGGGCTGACCCGCTCGATGATGGCGAACTGCTCAGCCGGCTTGCGCGAGTGCTCGGTAACGGGTGCGTTGAACCAGGTCGGCTGAGAGCGCGACCCCAAGGGCGCTCTCCCCCGGGTGCAGAACAGCAGCTGCTCGGTGGCGTTACGCAGCTGGTAACGACCACCCAGGCCGAGGCGGAACTTCACCCAGGTCAGTGGGCTGCGCACCGTAAAGCCCCAGGCCGCAGCCACCTCATACGCCTTCGGCAAGAGGGCATTCGTCGTCCACAGCCACAGGTGAGCATCACGGGCCGCCAGACGCCCCACCGGCAGCGCCTCGATCCGCGTCAGGCTCATCGTCCGGTAGTGCTTCTCACCGCTCTGCAGTGGCCATGGCGGATCGACCAGGATGGTGGCGAAACCACCAGGCGGCAGGCCAGGGATGGTGGGAGACGAGCCAGTGCCTGGCTTCGTTACTGCGCCCGCCTGCCTGGCCGCCTCACCGTGCCGAGCCGCTGCTCCCCCAGCGCACGCTCGTCTTGTCTGTTTTGTCTGCTGCATAGTGTCCCTCCTTTTTTGTTCATACTTGCTATTGCTTCGGGCTATCCAGCTGCCAGCTATTTCGCGCATCGGCAGCCAGCTACCCTTATCCCATACATTCCACGAACACTCGCGTGTTGCAAGGCCTCCCAATTCAGATTGCGAAGCGACGCGACACGTACCGCCATTGACCGATTTCTGTGGTGCCACCCCAGGAAACAAAATGGACACACGCGCCACTTAGTGGCCACGAAAGTCGGTGCTGTAGTTTTTGCAACAAGCGGGCGAAACGACGTGGCATGTGGATGAGGAATGGAGCCAGACGCTCACGACTGCCGCTCGTCCGACCGAGCCGGTCGCTGCTGCGTGCACCGCCTGGGACGCGGCCGCGGCGGACGACGTGAGGGCGAGTGAGCCGGCCAAGTGGGACGGGCCGTACCAGCCGCCGGCTGACCACTGTCGGCGCTGTCCACTCCGTTCGGCTCTGCTTCAGGAGACGCACCGTCACGGTTGTCACTGCTGTCGGTGCCGTGAGCTCTGCCGGTGGAGGTGGAGGCCGCTGCGTCCCGCACTGCCTGCTCTTTGTCCTGCAGCACCTGGGCCATGGCTGCTTGCATGGCTCGGCCTGCTGCTTGGCGCTGCTGGCTCAGCTCACTGCCCAGGGCCAGGGCGGCTGCCCAGGATGAACTGGCCGGGACGCCTGGTGCTCCTGCTGCTCTGGCCGCCTGGTGTGCGGAGCGCCAGCTGGCTGCCACCTCACCGGCGAGCTGGCCGGCCTGGTAGCTGCTCGGCAGCGCAGCGGACAGCGACAGCGGCGGCTCACCAACGGGCACCGGCTGACTCATTCCGCCCGGCGGCGCTTCCCGCCACGCTGCTAGTCCGTCGCGCACCCCGTGGGCGAACGCCCAGCCGATTGCGCCCACTACCGCCAGACCGATGAGGGCCAGGATCCCGATTATGACCGTCATGATGAAACCTCCGAAGATGAGAAGAGAGAAGAAGAGAAAGGTGAGGAGAAGGAACGAAGGCACGAGGCAGAGTGCTCGCCACCGGGCTGGCGACGTTCCGGTACTGGCCCCGCCATACTGAGACCCGCCGAGATGTGGCAGCCCCGCCCAGCCGAGCAGCCAGCGCTGTTGCCGTCCGGCAGTTCAGAGCTGCTTCCACGCCACCAGTCGCGCATGGGCTCGCGCTCTGAGTCAGCGACGCACCGCAGCGCCCCGCCACCTACAGCTGCCCGATCCGCTGCCCAGCCCCCAGGGCGTACCCCGTGATGATCGCTTCGTAGAACTGAGCACCGCCGGGGGCGATGCGGGTCTGGGCCTCGGCCTGGGTGACCAGCGTGGCGATGTTGGTCAGGACCTGGGAGGTCAGGAAGGCCCGGGCCTGCTCGGCCTGGGCGGCTACTTCTGCTTGGGCGGCGACCTGCTCGATCTCCCGCCGGGTCACCCGGGCCTGGCCATTGCCCAGCACCACCCCCATCCGGGTGCGCTGGGGCGAGAAGAGACTGAGATTGGTAGAGGCCATGAGGAGTCCTTTCGAGACGAGAAGAGAGGAAGAGAGAAAGATGACCAGCCGAGCTGGTCATCTCGTGCCGACGGCCCGTGCTGCCGCCCTGGGGAGAGCGGGCCGTACTACCCGCCACTAGCCGCACCAGACCAGCGTTTTCTGCCGGTCCGGCCTCGGGCTCGTGGCGTTGGTTAGAACGGTAGGCAGGCCGCGCCGCAGTGCCGTCAAAGTTGGAAGAAAGTTGGAAAAGAGGGCTCGCTCAGGCGTTCACCACTGACGCACCTGAGCAGCTACGAGCCAGCCTCACCGTGGTCGGCAGGCCAGCGACTGCGGCAAGGAGCCAGCCGGCCAAGCCAGGCACAGACGCCTCGCCGCTGTTCTTCGGCTCCCCCGCTATATCTCCTGGTTTGTCCCGATTGCTCGGTCTAGGCTGGCTCGCGGCCCGCCCCGTCCGCCGAGACCCAAGTCGCCACTCATGACAGGCCCGTCGCAGCAGGCGGCTCACCAGCACCGGTACTGGTACCTCGGTCGCCTCGTCGCTGCCCCATCCCAACGACCTCATCTCTGCCTATCCCCGCACCAGCTCTGCCCGTACTCCCTCTAGGAGGCTTGCTCATGTCCCGCGCTCGTCTCGATGCCGATGATGTGGCTTCCTTGCTGCGTGAGCTGGCGTGGCTGCGCAAGCGCGGTGGGTTTACGGCGGCGCGGCTAGTGCACGCCCCGATTGTCGATGAGGTGCTCCGGGGTAGCTTGGAGGACTCCTTTGAGCGGCTACGCCATCGCTTCGTCTCGGCCATTCACAGCCTGAGTGAGAGCGGGAGTAAGCAGGATGAGCCGCTGGTGGGTGTGCTGCTGGCGGCCTTCGCCCTCAGCCCTGAGACGGTGGGCAGTGGGAGCCTGCTGGAGCGGCGACGGGCGATGGCGAGCCGCTTGGGGTGCAGCATGGAGACGATCGCCTCCCGGGAGGAGGCCGGATTGCGCCTGCTGCACAGTCGCCTGGTGGCCGGGCGCTACGCCCAGGCACCGCTGGTGCTGGATGTGCCGGAGATGCACGGTGGGATTGTCTATGAGGAGACCACCACGCTCATCGTGGTGGAGCACCGTCGGTGGCGGGGCACAGTGGAGCACTACCGGCTGGCCAACATGGCTGGCGAGCTGGACTTTGTCACCATCTCCCGCTCCTACCCCGCCCATGTCACCGCGCAGCCGGGCGGGGAGTTCAGCGTCAACAGCCGTCCCGTCGAAGGGGCTGGGTGGAACGACCACTTCTGGCACATCGATCCAGCCAGCGGTAGGCGCACGCCAATGCAGGACGCCACGCGCTACGACCTCGCCTTCCGGGCCGAGCCCCTGCCGGGCGAGGAGCCCACCACGCCGATCTCCTTGGCTAGCCGGGCCTTCCACGCCCGCTCTCTGCTGGCCACTATCCAGGTGCGCTTCGTCGGGGAGGTGCCGTCAAGCATCTGGCAGTTCACCGGGGCTAGTCCCTTCGCCCGCCCACAGGCAGCCAACCAGTACAACCGCACCCACCTGGACGCTCAGCAGCGCGCCACCCTCACCCAGCGTGATGTGCATGGTGGGCTGTTTGGTGGGTTTGGGTGGGAGTGGTGAGGGGTGATGTGCCCAAGAGTGGGGCCTCGCTGTTGGAGGGTTGTGCTAACTGCCGGTTGGTCAACTCTGGTAATCGTCAATGGTGATGCGCGCTACCAGGTTGCTAGCGTCAACATCGCCTGATCCACGCTCCTTTCCCCGACGGTTCGTGAGGACGCAGAGATGACACAGCCACCTGTCAACGGTGGCGGCTCGGTTGCCGGAGTCGCCCCGCATCATCCCAATCCCATCGCCCAGCAGGCACCCGCCTGCGAGGTGCCACAAGTTGGCACCGTTGCCCTGATCGATGACCACGGTGTCATCGCCCTGGGCGTGACAACCATGCTGGCGATGACCGCCAGCCTTCACTTTCGGGGCGGGTATCCCAGTGTTGCGCAGCTGCTGGAGGAGACGGCTGCGACGAAGGAGCGCTTGCCCGATGTGGTACTGCTCGACCTGCGCCTACCGGACAACTCCGACCCCTCACACAACGTCCGTACCCTGCGCACCCGAGGCGCGGCGGTGATCGCTTACACCAGCGGGGATGACCCCTACCTGATCCGGCGTGCCTGTGAGGGCGGCGTCCTGGGTGTCGTGCGCAAGTCCGAGACGCCGGATGTCCTGATCAGCACAATCTGGGCGGCGCTGCGAGGTGAACTGACGCCATCACTGGACTGGGCAAGTGCTCTGGATGCAGACAGCGCATTCGTCACGTCTGCTCTGACGCCCAGCGAGCAGGAGGTGCTCTCGCTCTACGCCACCGGCGCGGAGGCGAGCTTCGTCGCCCATCAGCTCAGCCTGTCGATCCACACCGTCAATACCTACGTCTCGCGCATCCGCCGCAAGTTCATGGACGCTGGCGTCCCTGCTGGTAGCCGCGTCGACCTGCTGGTACGGGCCCAGGCCGAGGGGCTCGTGCCCACACTGGATCTCCAGCACGCGTTCTGAGCACTATGGCAGCCTCCGCCGCTCCGTTCGCCGCCGACACCAACTCGTCGGCTACCGTTTCCACTGCGATAGCCGCCCATGTCACCCCAACCGGTGCTTCGCAGCCGAAGCGAACCGGCTTGGTCAACCGGATACTGCTCGACGGCACGAACCAGGACGCGTATCAAATCATACTAATTATGGGGGCAAGCCTGTTTGGAATGCTCTTCGAGCTCATTCACCAAAAGCCATCACTCTTTCAGCAAGTTGTCGAAGCGCCAGCCTGGTACCGCTGGGGAGTCGGCTTCCCTTTCTTGTGTGCACCACTTATCCCGCTCGCGCTGTGCCCAGCATATTTAGTCGCATTTCCGCAGCGTTTTCCATCACGGAGTGCTGCAGCCGCATCAGGCGCCCGCTTAGGCGCCAGAATCTACTTATTGATTCATGTGTGGACATGGTTCACTACCATCATCTTGCACTGTATTGACCCATCACAGCCGCATCTCGCGTCCGGCATACACACCCTCCCTGCATTCGCACTTGTCATACCAGCAGCACTTCTGTCGGCTGTGTCTAACTGGAAGACAGCCACATCGGGGCTAGGTCTACTATTCGTTCTCGAACTGTCCGTGCGGGCCACCATAGGGAATGAAAGCACGCTGGCAGTAACGACAAGGTCTATATATAGCGCTGTATTTGCTGGCGCTTACAGCTTGCCCATCAGTTGGCTCATCGAGTGTGCACGCCAGCTTGATGCCGAAGAACGACGAAATCGCCGGGACGAGTACCACATAACTCGCCTCGGAGCCCAGCTGACAGGAACTCGTCGCGCGCGCAACCTTGTGCACGACCACGTCCTGGCCGCACTAGTGTCATCCTTTCCCGAAAGAGGCACGCCCGCAAAGCGACTCCGATCGGCCGCCGCGGAGGCGCTAAACCTTTTGTCGCGACCGGATTCAGACAGCCGTATCCATGATGCCACCGAACTTGCCGACCATCTACGCTCATGGTGCCAACAACAGCCACACCATCACATAAAATACACTGTTCAGTTACATACACCCACCGCTGAGGCCAGCGATAACAGCGATTTCACTCTATCCGAGTATGAATACAGCGAAATCCTTGCCGCTGCGCTTGAAGCGCTGCGAAACGTCGCCAACCACGCCGCTAGCCCCGACCTACGTAGACATGCTCAATGCCTGATATCTATCAGCCAAACCACCGACACATTATCAGTTTCCATCACTGACAACGGCGTAGGGTTCGACATCCAACAGATGAACCCACTTCGTCTTGGCCTGCAAGGTTCTATCTCCGCGCGCATGCAAAGCCTTTTAGGAGGGCAGGCAAGTATATCATCAACGGTAGGTGTCGGAACTTCCGTCACACTCAAATTAAAGCGAACGATTCCCGACGCTCACATAGATCACCCACTCCCCCTCACAGGCGAAGGCCTATCCGCCACCGTCTACAGTCCCTGGGGGCGCGTTGGAATCGCAATTATTACACTGTCGTGCTGGATGCATGTCGCCTGGGCCGCCGACTCTCCAGTCCACCTATACTCATCTATACTATGCGCGACTGCCATCACCATTGCATTCGCGTCACTGGCGTGGCCCCCAACAGGCCGCATGCGCACATTTCAACAGCATGCCGCATTACTATGTACAGCTCTTGGCATAATCCCTTACTTCGTGTGGCACTCATTCACCCCATCTCTCGAATTATCTTCTTGGCCTCAGGGCTATTTCGGTATCTTGACAGTCTTTTTCCTGCATCAACGCCGGCTGAAACTAGCACTAACCAGTTACGTCATAGTCGACATAACTCACATCATCCCAATTCTAGTCCTCGATATCCCCATCGCACCCTTCGTGCGTTCCATAGCATTTCAAAGCATCAACGTCCTAACCGCATCGACCGTAATCGCTCTGGTACGCTCGATCGAGCCACGCATCACCGCCATGCAGCGCCAAGCCCACCAGGCACAGGTGCTCCGCACCGCCCGGCAAGCCCGCCTCGAAGCCGAAACCACCCTACTGGCCGACGTCAGCCGGCGTTCGCGCCCCGTGCTTGAGCAACTGCGTTCACTCACCGACGCCCCAAGCGACGCCTTGGTGCAACTGGCCCGGCGGGTCGAAGCCGAGCTGCGCGATCTCATTCGCGTGCCGCGCCTGGCGAGCCAGCCTGTTCTCGTCAATGCCGTTCGGCAGGCGCGCGATCGAGGTGTCGACGTCATCCAGCTCGATGACTCCCTGCAGGACTCAGACCTAGCCACCGCGCTGCCACCGCTCCCCACCACGCTGGTCGACACCGCCACTCGCATACTGCGCCGCGCGAAGAACGGCGAGTCAGTCGTCCTTCGCCTCTGCCCGCAGCACTCGCCGTACGCCGCCACCATCCAATCTCACAGCGCAGCGGGAGCGATCGCACTAGAGCGGATTCAGCGCGCGAGTTGACGTTGGCATCGGCGATTGAGGTATCCAGACAGTCCTCGAGCCGCAGCAGATGTGTCCAGCGCCGCTCAGCCACGACTCACCAGTCAATACACACGCTGTAGGCGCTCTCGAGTTCTCAACCCCCAGCAAACACACACGTAGCGCCCGCATACATGCATGACTCGTACCGCTGCAAGCAGATCGATAACGACTATGAATCAAAATTACGAGACCACACTGCGCCAGCCCTCCCGCCGTTTGTCTAACAACTTGCAGTTGGCAGGACACCCAGCCTGGGACTTCCACACAGATTACGCCAGCTGGCTCTCATGTATCCCACAAACCACTTTAATCCCCCACCGCAAACCACTGTCTCAGTACTCAGACTGGTCGATTACGCCACGGTCTCACTAATCTCGGTTTCGCCAAGCGAATGCGAGCCAGGACAGCACCGGCGCC
>ERZ773007.711-NODE-711-length-16382-cov-4.912538_pt1 | contig 16382 bp, 15 predicted proteins | sample MGYA00580665_ERZ773007 | MGnify/ENA primary metagenome ERZ773007 (study PRJEB29015, sample SAMEA2738122) | human oral metagenome | biome: human oral; feature: human-associated habitat; material: saliva | place: China | collected 2167 ... | reverse complement strand
CTGGGCGACTCCCACCTGGACGGCTGCACCCTCGTGGTCACCCTCGAGCCGTGCACCATGTGCGCCGGTGCGATCGTCCTGGCCCGGGTGGCCCGACTCGTCCTGGGGGCCTGGGAGCCCCGGACCGGGGCCTGCGGCTCGGTGCGCGACGTCGTGCGCGACACCCGCGCCAACCACCAGGTCGAGGTGCGCGCCGGCCTGCGCGCCCAGGAGTCCCAGGATCTCCTGACCGCCTTCTTCGCCGACCGTCGCTGACGGGGCCCCGCCGGCCGGGCCCGCCGGGGTCGGAGGGGTCGCTGGGCCCGCCGGGAGAGACGTCGGTCGTGACTGATACCGCAGGACGTCGCGTTGGGGAGCGGGGCAACGTCCGTGTAACCTCGTGGGCGAGGTAGCGTGTCCGAGCGGCCGAAGGTGCAGATCTCGAAAGTCTGTGTGGTTCATAGCCACCCTGGGTTCGAATCCCAGCGCTACCGCCACAGGAGGGCCCGCCGAGCAGCCAGGAGCTGTACGGCGGGCCCTCCGCGTTGCCGGTTGCGGCGCTGCCCGTGTTGATGGCCGGTGGCTGCTCGACGTCGTGAGACGCCCGTACTGCACGAGGGCCGGGGGTCACTGGGGGAGGGGCGGGTGTACTCCACGGGGGTCGGGGGCTCGTCCAGTACGCACAACCCCCGGCCAGTAGATCCTCACCCTCGTGGAGTCGCCGCCTCATGCGGCCCGTTGCCGCTCGCTGCGGCCCCGTGCCCCGACCCGGCCGCCGGAGCTCTTGGTCCCTCACATATTCGACGTCGGGCCGTACTCTTGGCCTATGAGTCGCCGTCCCTACGAATCCCGAACCCTGTCCCGTTCCCGCACTCCGGTCCCGCACCCCCACGCCTCCGAGATCGCGCCGCGTGCGGCCGCTGACCTCTACTCGCTCCTGTGCGACGCCATGGTCGCCGCTGACACCAAGGCGATTGATGCCCTGCTCACCGACTACTGCGTCCTGACCCACATGACCGGCTACCCCCAGCCCAAGGTCGAGTGGCTCGGCGACATCGCCAACGGCGCCATGCGCTACCACTCCCACGAGGTGGTCTCCGTCCAGCCCGACACCATCGCCGGCTTCCCGGTGGTGCGCGGCCGCACCCGCACCACGGCCACCCTGTGGGGCGGGCGCGGCACCTGGAACCTCCAGATCGTCGGATACGTCGTGCCCGACGCCGACCCCGACCCCGAGCGCAACCCCACCGGCTTCCGCTTCAGCCGCCTGGACGCCTCCACCTGGTGAGGCCCCGACGCCCGGCCGGTTACCCTCCGCGCCGGTGAGCCGGCCGGGGCGGTTCGTGAGCAGCTCCGGCCGGGGCCTGGCGGGCCTCGTGGCGTCAGCGGTGCTGACAGGGCCGGTAGCCCCGGTCCGCTGCGGTACTCGTCTCCCGATGCGCACGCGCCGCCCATCGACCCCGGGTGGCTTGGGTGAGTTTCGCCCCCACCTACCGGCGCCGCCCGGTCCCCCTCGTCGCGGGCGCGTTCCACGGGTCCTCCGGCCAGGCGTGCTTGGGGTAGCGGCCCCGCATCTCGGCGCGCACCTGCGGGTAGCCCTGCTCCCAGAAGGAGGCCAGGTCGTCGGTGACCGCCACCGGACGGCGCGCCGGAGAGAGCAGGTGCAGCAGCACCGCCACCCGGCCCTCCACGATCCGCGGCGTGGCGGCCCAGCCGAAGCACTCCTGGACCCGTACCGCCAGCACCGGCCGACCCGCCCGCCCGGCCTCGGCCGAGCCCGCACTCCCAGCCGCCCCGCCGACCGCAGCCGTGTAGTCCACCCGCACCTGTGAGCCGGAGGGGACCTCGATCCGTTCGGGCACCAGCTCGTCCAGGTGCGCCGCCTGCGGCCACGGCAGCAGCGCCCGCAGCGCCTGGGCCACGTCCAGCCGCTCCAGGCTGAAACGCCGACTTCCCAAGCCCGACGCCGACTCACCGGACCTACCTGGCCCGCCTGACCCTCCGGCCTGCCCGGCCAGGCGTGTCACCGCCGGTGCCAGCCACTCCTCGGCCCGCTCCGCCAGGGCCGCATCGCTCATATCCGGCCAGGGCTCACCCAGGTGCTCGTGCAACAGGGCCAGTCGGGCGCGCAGGCCGAGCGCCTCCTCATCCCACGGCAGCACGCCCAGGCCGGCATCGGCCCCCTCAGCGCGCACCCGCGCGACGACGGCCTCCGCCACCGCCGTCGGACCCGGCGGCGGCCCCGGGGTGGTGGTGAGTGTGATGGCCCCCAGGCGGCGCAGGCGCTCCGTGCGCAGCCGCCCGCCCTCCCAGACGGTGCGCTCTTCCTCGGTCAGCCAGGCCCCGGCCAGCTCCAGGGCCGTCTGCTCAGCCAGGGGCGCCGCGGCCCGGATGAGTGCGTCGCCGCGCCCACTGGTCAGATCCACGCCGGCCACCGCCAACCACTCGGACTCCGCCAGCGCCGAGCCCGCCGGCAGACGCAGACCGGTCCCGGCGACGCTCGCGTAGTGCGCCTCCTTGCCCGCCTGCGGAGCCGGCCCCCGACGTCGCGCGATCCACTGCGGCTGCGCCGTCCCGGCCACCAGCGCCACCGCCGACTCCAGGTCATGCGCCCCGCCGCCCCCGAGAGCGTCCCCGCCGACGCCGTCGGGCCGGCCAGTCTCCTCCCGGCCGCGCCCGGTTCCCGGCAAACCGGAGACTCCCAACGCGTCAGGTGCCTGTGGTCCACCGCTCGCGGAACCCGACTCCTCAGGGGCCCCCGACTGCTCGGCGACGGCGCGCCGGCAGGCCTGCTCCAGTCGGCGTGCCTCCGCCTTCCACGCCCCCGACCCGGCCCCACCACTGCGTACCTGTCGGGCCAGGGCTGTCAGGTCCCCGCCGGGCGCGCGCAGGTCGGCGGTCAGCAGCGCCGTCGCCCGCGCCGCCTGCCGCGCCCCCAGCACCGGTGCCGTCGCCAGCAGGGCCCGCGCCTCCCGCACGTCCGCTGGCAGACCGGCCACCGCCCGCCCCAGAGGAGTCACGCCATCTCCTCCGGCCAGGCCCAGGCGCTCCAGCGCCTCCCGGGCGGCCCCCAGGGCAGCAGTCGGCGGCTCATCCACCCAGGCCAGACCCGCGCCGTCGGGCACGCCCCACACGGCCAGCTCCAGGGCCGCACCGGTGAGGTCGGCCGAGAGGATCTCCGGGGTCGGAGCCAGCGGCGAGCGCGCCCAGTCCGTCGGCGAGCAGCAGCGGTAGACGACGCCGGGACCCTCGCGACCCGCACGCCCGGCCCGCTGCACCCCGGCCGCCCGCGAGACCCCCACCGTCACCAGGCCACTCATGGAGCGGGCCACGTCCAGGCGCGGCTCGCGCGCCAGCGTGGAGTCCACCACCACCCGCACCCCGGGCACCGTCAGCGAGGACTCCGCCACGTTCGTGGCCACCACGACGCGCCGCCGCCCCGCCGGGCTCGGGGCCAGGGCCGCGTCCTGGGCGCTCGCGGGCAGGCGGCCGTGCAGCGGCAGGACGTCCACGCCCTCGGGAGCCGCACCGCGCAGACGGGAGACGACGTCGTCGACCTCGCGGGCCCCGGGCAGGAAGACCAGCACGTCACCGGAGCGCTCGGCCAGGGCCCGCTCCACGGTGGCGGCGACGTGGGCGAGGAACTCCCGCGGCACCCCACGCGGCCCCAGGCGACCGGTGCGCCCCGGCGGCGCCCACACCTCCTCTAGGGGATGGAGGCGCCCGGGCACCTCCACCAGCGGCGCGGCTCCGTCCGACGAGCCGTGCGAGGCTCCGCCCGAGGAGCCGCCCAGGATGCGGCGCAGGCGGTCGGCGTCGAGCGTGGCGGACATGGCCACGAGGGTGAGGTCCTCGCGCAGGGCGGCGCGCGCGTCCGCTAGGAGAGCCAGGAGCAGATCGCTGTCCAAGGAGCGCTCATGGACCTCATCGAGGATGACGGCGTCGACGCCGCTCAGCTCCGGATCCCGCTGGAGACGGCGCAGGAGGAGCCCGGCGGTGACGACCTCGATCCGCGTCGCCGGGCCGGCGCGCCGCTCCCCGCGCACCGCGTATCCGACGATGCCGCCGACCTCCTCTCCCAGGAGGTCGGCCAGGCGGCGGGCGGCCGCGCGGGCGGCGATGCGTCGCGGCTGGGTGACGACGACGCGGCCCGGCCGGCGTTCCTGGGCGCGCCCCGGGGTGCCGGCAGGGACATCGGCAAGGACGTCGGCCAGAAGCGGCGGGACGAGCGTCGTCTTACCGGTGCCGGGCGGGGCGGTGAGGACCAGGCAGGCGCCTGCGTCGTCGGAGGCGGAAAGGCTGGGGCAGAGGAGCTCCCGCAGCTCGGGCAGCACCTCGACCACCGGCAGGTCCGGCGGCGAGGCGAGCAGCGCCCTGATGGGGTCGGTCTGCGGAGGCTGCGTGCGGCCCTGCGGCCCGGTGCGAGTCATGCCCCGATTGTGCCCGGTGGGGGAGTGGACGGGGCAGACGTCGGACCGGGGCGGGAGCTGAGCAGCAGGTGGCCCCCGGGCAGTGGAGGACCGGAGGCGCAGTGGGGGGATAGGGACGAGGGGAGACGCGCAGGAGCCGGCGGCTACCGGATGCTCATGAGGATGTCTCGCGCCTGCAGGGCGTCGGCGAGCTTCTCGGCGTACTCGGCGTGCGTCTTGACGGCCTTGCGCATGCCGAGGGCGCCGCCGATAATGGCCGACCCGGTCGAGGACAGGTAGCGCACCAGGGTCTCGCCGTGCGGGCCGGTCCCGAACTGAAGGTTCTGCGAAAGATAGAAGTTGCTGCCCATGAGTGCGCCGAAGGCGATGGACATGCCCTTCTTGCCGCGGGTGATCTGGAGGGTATCGGCGGAGAAGGGCGCGACGGTCCAGCCCTCCTGAGTGAAGAACTCGGTAACGATTGATCGAACTTGATCGATTGGTGCATTAATGGTGTACGTGCGCTCAGTCATGGTGGGATGCTAAGTGACATTCCATTGTTCTTGCACATTGTGTGCAATAACGATCGTGCAAAGGTTCTGCGTGAAGGTGACCTGCCGGCCTGTCGGCACACAGATCGACAAAATCTTCACAATCGACCCGGAGCCGCGTCGATTCTGAATTTTTTGTTGATGAGTTCGTATGGGGTGGGGTGTCGGGGGGACCCGGACTCTTCGAGTGAAGCACGCTTGACATGGTCGGCTCTGTCAAGCACACTAGACATGTCAAGCAAACATGACACCCTCTCTCGGGGTGATTGGCTAATCAAGGGATGATCGCCATGCTCTCCGCCGTCTCCGCTCCTTCTGTCCTGGCCGCCACGTCGTCGACCTCCTCCGCTGTCACCTTCGTTGCCGGGGTGGTCGGTGGCATCGTCGCCGGGATCGTCCTCTACCTGCTCGTCTACCGGTACTCGGCTCGCCATCTGCCCGAGGTCCGTGCCGAGGAGGCGTCCGAGCTCCTCAAGAAGCTCAGCGGGCAGCAAGCCGGTCTCGTCTGCTCCCTCCCCACCGGCATCATGGTGGGCTTCGTGTTCCCGGCGACCAGTCATCTCTCCACCGGACCACTTCTGCTGGTCGTTCACCTCATAGGCGCCGCCATGGTCAGCGTGTCCATCATCGGTGTCGCGTGGCTGTCCCCGAGACTGCGTGCCGTCCAGAGCGCGGCTGTGGCATGAGCAGGTTGTCTCGCCGCGCCCCGGGCGGTGCGGACCGTGGATAACGAGGTGCGCGGCCTGCGCGAGGCCCGCGGTCTCACCCAGGCCCAGCTCGGAGCTGTCCTGGGCGTCTCCAGACAGAGCATCAACTCCATCGAGAAGGGCAAGTACGACCCCTCCCTTCCCTTGGCCATCGCCATCGCCCGCTACTTTGAGACCACTGTTGAGGAGATCTTCCATGTCTGAGTCAGAGCCCACGCCGCTCACGCCCACCCCTTCCTCCGCTGCGGCAGCCGCTTCGTCCTCTCCAGGCTCGACGCCGAGTGCTCGGGCGGGCCTGAAGGACGCCAAGCGGCGGCGGTCCGCCATGGGGGGCATGGCCTGCGTTGTCGCCGTCGTGATCCTTCTGTGGGTGGCGGCGTTGACGATCCCGATGCCCAACGGCTTTCTCTATGGTGGCGCCAGTGGGGCGTCAGTCGTGATGCTCGTCTACGTCGCCCTGATTGTCGCCAAGAGGCGCGGATACGAGACCTTCGTTGTCCGTGAGCTTGAGAAGCGGGGGGACGAGCGGGACAGGGCCGCCTCGCAGCGGGCCTGGGCACTCACTGGCGTCGTCGGGCTCGTCGGCAATGCTGTCGTTGGCACTGTGGGTGCCTTCGGAGGGTCGATGAAGCTGGGTATTGTTGTCGTCCTGTGGCTGCAGCTGGTCAGTGTCATCGGAGGAAGCATCTACTTCAACCGCACGATGTAGATCGTGGAGGTACGCCCGAGCCTGCCGCCCGCTCGGTGCACCGCCTGGCCCGCACACAGATCGACAAAATCTTCATAATCGACCCGGAGCCGCGTCGATTCTGAAGTTTTGGTTGGTGAGCGTGGGATGGGTGCGGGCGGCGCCCACCGGCGTCTTCGCGTAGACTTCGCTCCACCCTGACCGGCGCCCCGCGCCGGCCATCGTTCCCTGTCCCACCGCCCGCCCCGGGCGCACCCGAGGAGAATCCATGGTCCAGCAGTCCGCCCCGCCAGGAATCTGGGACGAGGACCCCGACGGCGCCTCCATCCTCCTGGCCACGGGTCGCGCCCGCCACGACCTCCTCGTCATCGCCGAGCCCGCCTTCCTGCGCGACCTCGACCAGGCCTGGGGGCGTCCCTCGGCCCGAGTGCGCCTGTCCTTCCTGCCCGGCGTTGAGGCCCCCAGCGCCCCCGGCCACGAGGACGCGCTCGTGTCCTACGAGCGCGGTGGACTCGGCGTCCTCGTCGCCCGTGGTCGCACCAGCATGTACGAGGGTGGGGCCGCGCGCGGTGCGACGGCGCTGGCCCGGATCGCCAGCGGGGCCCGCCTGCGCGCCGCCCTGCTCGTCACTCGCGCCACCCCGCTGCGCGGCTCCGGTGATGTGGCCGGCGGCTCGGCGCCGGGACAGGTGCGCGTTGTCGCCGACCACCTCAATGTCTCGGGTGGTTCCCTCTTCCCGGCGCCCGGCATGGTCTCGGCGGGCTGGGACGCGACGCTCACCGAGCGCCTGGGGAGCCTGCGCGGCGTGAGCGGCAGCTCCGTCGTCGCCCTCATGCCCGGGCCCCTGCGCCCGAGCCCGGCCGAGTCACGCGCTCTGGTCTCCTTGGGCGCCGACGCCGCCGTGACCGACTCCGTGGCCGAAGCCATGGTCCTGGCCTCGAGGGGAGTGGCGGTCTCCGCCCTGACCTACCTCGACGCCCCGGCCGCCGGCGGGAACCTCGGGCGGGCGCAGCTCTCCCTGAGGCAGGCCTCTGGAGTCACCCTGGCCGCCGTCGAGGAGATCCTCAGAAGCCTGCGGGCCGGTTCCTGAACGTGATTCTGGGAACGGCGTGGAAAAGGATGCTGCCCAGGCCGCCGGCCCCCGTTAAGGTCATCTCGTGAAACCCTTCCTCTTCCTGGCCACCCGCAGCGACGATGAGCCCGCCGACGCCGAGTACGAGGCGTTCCTCAAGCGCACCGGCCTGGACGAGTCCACGCTCCGCCGCCTGCGCCTGGAGGCTGAGTCCCTGCCGCAGATCGACCTGGACGACTGGTCCGGCATCCTCGTGGGCGGCTCCCCCTTCAACGCCTCCACCCCGCCGGAGAAGAAGTCCGCCACCCAGAAGCGGGTCGAGGCCGAGCTCTCCGGCCTGCTCGACCGCGTCGTCGCGGCCGACTTCCCCTTCTTCGGCGCCTGCTACGGCGTGGGCACGCTCGCCTGCCACCAGGGCGCCGTCGTCGACACCACCTACGGCGAGGCCGTCACCGCTCCCGACGTCACTCTCACCGAGGCCGGCCTGGCCGACCCCATCTGCGCGGGCGTCCCGAAGGTCTTCCAGGCCTTCGTCGCCCACAAGGAGGCGGTCACGACGCTGCCGCCCCACGCCGTCGTCCTGGGAACCGGTGAGGCCTGCCCGGTCCAGATGTTCCGGATCGGGTCCAACCTGTACGCCACCCAGTTCCACCCCGAGCTCGACGGCGACTACCTCGCCCACCGGCTCGGCTTCTACGCCGGTCACGGCTACTTCGCCGACGACGAGCTCGCCGACCTCCAGGCCCGCGTGCGCCTCGACGACGTCTCCGACTCCTGGAAGCTCCTGGCCAACTTCGTGTCCGTCCACGCCCGCGACTGACGGGCGCGCTGTCGGCGCGATGCCCCAGTTCGCGCAGCGCGAGAAGGGGGCGCGTACGGTGCAAGTGGGGTGGATAGTGGGGCATCACCCGGGGCGATGTGTCTGATCGGCCCCGAATGCTCCAGGAACGTACAGAAAGGGCTCGCTTATGTCCCGCATCGTCATGATCGGAGGTCACGGCAAGGTCGCGCTGCTGGCCGCCCCGCTGCTCGTGGACGCCGGCCACGAGGTCGTCTCCCTCATCCGCAACCCTGACCACTCCGCCGACGTCGCCGCCACCGGAGCCACCCCGCTGGTCCTGTCCGTCGAGGAAGCCGACGTCGCTGAGCTCACCCGGGTCTTCGCCGGTGCTGACGCGATCGTCTGGTCCGCCGGGGCCGGCGGCAAGGGAGGCCCGGAGCGTACCGACGCCGTCGACCGCGCCGCCGCCATCCGCTCCATGGAGGCCGCCGCCGCAGCCGGGGTCACGCGCTACGTCATGGTCTCCTTCCTCACCGCCTACGGCGAGGTTCCCGACGACCACCCGCTGCGCGCCTACGCCATTGCCAAGATCGCGGCAGACCGACACCTGCAGACCACCGACCTGGCCTGGACGATCTTGGGGCCGGGCCTGCTGACCCTGGATGAACCCACCGGTGCCATCACCGTGGCTCGCGTCCCCAAGGGCACCCCGACCTCGAAAGCGCCGACGTCGCGTGGGAACGTCGCCCGCGTTATCACCGCCGTGCTCGCCGAGCCGGCCAGTATCGGTAAGGTCATCCCCTTCTACGACGGCGACACCCCCATAGCCCAGGCTGTTGCTGACGTACCGCAGGAGTACGCCGACCTGTCATGATCGCCACCTTCGTGGGGTAGGCATCAGAAAGGCTCCGGTCCGCACTCATTGAGTGAATGTGGACCGGAGCCCGTTCGGGTCATGGTGAGGTCTACTTGCCGTCGCTCATGGCGCTGGCCGAGGGGGCGGCCGACATCTTGTCGTCGCTCATCTTGCCGTCCGACATGCTGCCGGAGGTGGGGCTGTCGGACATCTTGTCATCCGACATCTTCCCGTCCTCGGTCTTTCCATCGCTCATCTTTCCATCAGACATCTTGCCGTCGCTCATGGTGCCGTTCGGGGTGGAGGTCTGCTCCATCTTGTCCTTGTCGGCATTTGTGGAGCCGCAGGCGGCGGTGCCGACGGCGAGGGCGGCAACGAGCAGGGCGGCTGACACGATCTTGCGAGTACGCATGGGAGAACTCCTTGGTGGCATGGGCTGGCGACGTGGCCAGGTGAGTGGTGGTGCACCGACGTAGTGCACCGTCACCAGGAGTTCGGAACCGATGGGTCTGCGGATGGGGATAAGTGAGTGACTCTGCTCACTGTAGGTAGTGGTGGGCGGAGGTTTCTCCTACAGGTAGGGCCGGTAGCTCACGTACCGGGGCTGTTGCCTGCTTGTGGTCGCCGGTGTGAACTGATGCGTCGTGTGCTTCATGGCGGACGTGTGTCGGTGTAGTAGCACGATGATTCCGACGGCGATGGCTCCCAGCAGGATCGATGCAGCCCACGCTCGGAAGACGACATACGGGAACGACTGTCCAATGCTGCTCAGCCCGAGCGCCGAGCCGATGGAGGTAGCGGAAATGCCATATGCGAGGAGGATGTACATGTTCGTGAGAGCCATAATGAATGGAGCAACGCCGACGATGCGTGAGAACGCCACTCGGTGATGGTTCTGAGAACCCAGGTAGAGGCTGGTGGTTGCGATTAAGGCTGTGACGATCATGAGGATGATACCGCTGACGAGAGGTGCTCCTCGATAGTTAGGTGCGGCTGAGACCGACATCCAGAGGTTGATTGTTCGCTCACTTGCGTTGATGCCGCTCATCATGTAGCGCACAGAAGTCGCCAACTGGTGAAGAGCTATGACGAGCATGAAAAGATTGACCGCTAATCCAAGTGTGACGAACCACGGCCGCGCAGCGGGCGTGTGTTGATTCATGATGGTTGCGGCGATTGCGGCGCTGCCGGTCGTCAGGAGGCACAGAAACGGCATCGGAGTGACAATGATGCTGTCGTTGAATATGAGGATGTCGATGAGCAGTATCTGAAACGTCGCGGCGACCATGACTGAGGTGGGGCGATTCTCAAAGATAGTCTTCAGTGACGAAAAGTGAAGGACGAGCCACCAAACACCCGGGGTGCTGAGCGCATAGAACATCAAGTACAGGATGAAGTTCAGTGTGAAACCCGGAGGGGCGGTGAATCTGGGTTGCCTGTGGAGGTCGTAGAGGACCCACGCGACCTGAGTTCCGCAGGCGATCAGGGCTGTGACGAGGGCGATGACCCGGTCTCGCCTCCAGCGGGTGGGTGCGGGCAAGGCGGTCGTGCGGGTGACGACGAGCGGTGGCGCGCTGACTGGTGCTGGCGGCGCGAACGGCTGCGGGGTCGCGGGGAGGGGCCCAGGGGTTGGAGCGGGGGCGAACCTGGGAAAGCTGGCAGTGGGCCCGGCCGAATAGGGGTCGATATCAGCGCCGTTGGTGACGATACTGCTGGCCGGCTGGCCGATGCTGGACAGGTGCGGCGCCACCGGCTGCGTCGGAGGAGCCGTCTGGGCCTGGAAAAGATAGGGGTAGTCGACCTGCTGCCCGCTCTGGGGACCGTGGCCCGGCGTGAGGGCCGCATGCGGTGGCGACGCGGGGGCGTACGGCCCGTGTGGCATCACGCCGTATGGCGTCGCCGGGCCGTATCCGTCAGTGCCCGACGGTGTCGGTGTGGAGCTGCTCTGAGGTTGAGGTGGCTGCCGCATATCGGCATTGTGCTTGACCTGTCGGTCGGTGTCGATGACCGAGGTGATGTCGTGTGCCGACCCTGCGGTGGTGGGGCGGGATCAGTACCCGCTCCCCCACTGCGACTGGGAGCGGTGCTGCCTGCTGAAGCGGTTCTGCATGCCGTGGGGGCCGGCTGCGCCCGCGACGCTATACTGCTGCCGGCTGCGGCCACCGGGAGGAGCGGCCGCGGATCGGCGTCCGGCCATCAGCGTCGAGCCGATGAGGATGGCTCCCTGGCCGATGATGATCGCCATCGCAATTCCTGTGCTGGATGGCTGAAAGGCGTACTCGCCAACGGTGGGCAACCCGTAGGCGAGGACGACGACGATGTTATAGAGCGTCAAAAGTGAGACGGCGCTTGTGGACACGATTCGGAACGATGCGCTGGAAGGGCGCCGCATTCCCAGGAACAGGCCTGCGGTGGCCAGGGAGGTGACGATGGTGAAAATGAGTAGCCCTGCCGCGATGGGGAGGCCGGCACCCCCTGATTCTGACCATATGAACCAGGCGCTGGTCGTGTAGTTACTGAGGCCCCTTCCTGCCGATATGCTCACGTAGGCCGATATGGCGAGGTATGAAATGTGTACGGCGCTGTTGATGAGCACGAACTGGCAGGCTCCCAGGGCCAAGGTAGTGGGCCACGGCTGCGGAGTCGTCAAGCGCTGGTTGAGGCGTGTGGTGAGGATGGCGCCCACTGCGGTGACGATGAGTAGGAGGACAAAGGTGACGTTCTGCACGCTGGTGTACGGGTCCTGACTGTCGCCGGCGATGGGCATGGTGACAACGCCGTAGCCGAACCACAGTGCGAGCCCTAATATCTCAGTGACTGGCCGGTTGTGGAAGAGGTGGCGTAATCCGAAATAATGCCACCAGATCACTGGTGTGGCGATAATGAATAAGAGCGTCGAGATGATGGCTGTGTTCCACACGCTGCCCCGCGCCAAAGCGAGAAGAAAGGTGACATAGATGACGCCCTCAAGGGCGCAGCCAACGATCATCATGACCAGTGTCGCCGCCTTCAAACCGCGCCATGGCACATGGTGTGGTGCATCCAAAGGCCGGGATGATGTCGTTCCCGGGCGCGGGCTGCCCACCTGCGGTGGTCTGGCAGGAGAGGAGTAGCCCGGTGCGGTGACTGCTCCGCTCAGGTATGCCGACCCGGTGCTCGAGCCCGCGCCTTGCTGAAACTGCTGGAACTGCTGCTGTTGCGGTTGGTACGGCTGATATGGCTGATATTGCGGCGTGGAGGCCTGCACGGGCGCAGGCGGATAGGGCTGGCCCGAGAAAGAGGGTGCCCCGGGTGGGCGCAGCACTGACTGGGTCGGAATTGCGCTCTGCGCGGGAGGCATGTACGCGCCGTGACCGGCCGGCGTCGGCGCCTGCCCGTAGGTCGCCCCGTTCTGCGGGGCGCCCGCCGGGACGGAGCCATAGGCTGCCTGCGGCGGGTACTGCGGGTTGGGTGGGCCGCTGTATCCCTGTGGCGGCGGATAGGCGGGCGGGTAAGTCATGACAACGTCCTGATGATCGTGGCTCTCAGCTCCAGAACCGCGCCTGGACCGCCGAGTCGTTCGGGGCGTGCGGCCCCAAGGAGCGGCAGCTCAGCTGCGGGAGAAGTGCGAGACGAAGTTACGGATGATCTGTCCGGCGTCGTGCGCCTCGGAGGACCGGGCCTGGGTGAGGATGTCCTCGCTCATGTCCGGGTCACCATAACCGGCCTCGTCGTAGATACTGACACGCCGCTCGAACTGGACGGCGTCGAGCTCGGGGTTGAACTGGCAGGCGTAGACGTTCCTGCCCACGCGCAGCATCTGGACCGGGCAGTCCGGTGAGCTCGCCAGCAGGGTCGCGTGCGCGGGCACCTCCCCGACTCCCTCGTAATGGCCGGCGAAGACCGTGACCGCCTGGGGGAGCCCCTTCAGGACCGGGTCCTCGCGGCCCTCGGCCGTCAGGAACAGGTCGACGGCGCCTAGCTCCTCACCGAACTCCTCCTGCGTCCCGGTGCCCAGGTAGGCGGCCAGCACCTGGAGCGCGACGCCCGTGGCCAGAAGGGGAATGCCCTCCTTGAGGATCACCCCGAGCAGCTCGCGGATCTGCTCCTCGACGTTGAGCTGGCTGCGGGTCTTCTCGGCCGCCGGCGTGTCCGCGTTGTAGGGGCTGGCCCCGATGAGGACCCCGGAGACATCGGCCGCAGTGAAGGAGTCGAGGAAATCGACCTCCTCCAGGGCGATGTGCTGCAGGTCATCGCGCGATAGACCGCTCTGAGCCAGGAAGGACTCGTACTCGTCCTGCGCCGCCTCGTGCTCGGGGCGCGTGGTCACCATGATGAAAGGCTTCACGGGACCACTGTAGGGGACCGGTTGGCCGGGCGTGGCCGTGTGACCTCTAGACCACGAACAGGATGAGGATGAGGGCGCAGAGCCACAGGATGAGGGAGATGGTGCCCAGAATGAGGCCCAGCCAGGCCAGCCCCTCACCGGAGTTGTAGCTGTGGTGCAGGCGCCGCAGCGCACTGATGCCCAGGATGATCGCGGCGACGCCGACGAGGGGGATGAAGCTGAGCAGTCCGCACACCAGGGCGGCCGTCGCCCCGGAGTCACTGCGAGGGCGGGGTGCGGTGTAGCCGGGGCCGGAGAAGATTTCTGCCGGATTGAGATTCTCGGTTCCGGGGAAGACGAATCCCGGGGGGAGTCCGTCGACGTACTGCTCCGAGCTCGGCGAGAAGCGTGGCGCGCTCTGTCCTGGCGTGGAGGTCCCGACGGTGCTCATGCCCACATCATGCACCGTCGGCGCCCGCAGACGGCATCCTTCCCGCGGACGAATCGGGTGGGAGCCGCCAAGTGGCCGGCAGGTGCCCGCGAGGAGCCCGGTCCGCGTGCCCGCCGAGCAGGGGCTATGCTGAAGTCCCGGCAGGCTCTGCCGGGTCCTGCCAAGCGTCCCGCGGGTCTCCCGCGAGGGGATTCCCCCACGGGACACAGTCAATCCCCTCGTTGCTTAGGCAGGAGATCACTCGTGTCCTCTTCTCCCTCTCGTGGCTGGCGTCTGCACGGCGATGGCCGGTCCATCGCTCCGGGCGAGGTCGTCGCCCCCGGTGAGCGCCTCACCTGGCCGCGAACCATCGGCATCGGTGTCCAGCACGTCGTCGCCATGTTCGGCGCCACCTTCCTGGTACCGTTGCTGACCGGCTTTGACCCGGCGACGACGCTGTTCTTCACCGGTGTGGGCACCCTGCTGTTCCTGGGCATCACCTCCGGGCGCCTGCCCAGCTACCTGGGCTCCTCCTTCGCGCTTCTCGCCCCCATTGGAGCCGTGACCGGTTACACACGTGACAGCGGTGCTCCCCTTGATCCCCACAGGGCCGCCCTGGCGCAGGGCGGGATCATCTCGGTGGGACTGTGCCTGCTGGTGGTGGGCATCATCGTCCACCTGGTCGGCTCGGCCTGGATCGACCGTCTCATGCCCCCGATCGTCACCGGAGCGATCGTCTCCCTCATCGGCTTCAACCTGGCCCCCGCGGCCTGGGGCAATGTCACGAAGGGCCCGGTGACCGCGGTCGTCACAATCGTCTCGATCCTGGTCATCACGGTGCTGTTCAAGGGCATCATCGGGCGTCTGGCGATCCTCATCGGCGTGCTCATCGGCTACGCCACCGCGGTGCTGCGCGGGGAGGTCAACTTCGACGCCGTCGCCAAGGCCCCCGTCCTGGGGCTGCCCGACTTCCAGGCCCCGGCCTTCGACGTGCGCTACCTGGGCCTGTTCATCCCCGTGGTGCTCGTCCTCATCGCTGAGAACATCGGTCACGTCAAGTCCGTCTCGGCCATGACCGGGGAGGACCTCGACGACGTCACCGGCCGGGCCCTGTTCGCCGACGGGCTGTCCACCATGCTCGCCGGCGCCGGCGGCGGCTCGGGCACCACCACCTACGCGGAGAACATCGGCGTCATGGCCGCCACCCGCGTCTACTCCACCGCCGCCTACGTGGTGGCGGCGCTCAGCGCCCTGGGCCTGTCCCTCCTGCCGAAGTTCGGCCAGATCATCGCCTCGATCCCCGCCGGCGTCCTGGGCGGGGCGGCCACAGTCCTCTACGGCATGATCGGCATGCTGGGGGTGCGCATCTGGGTGCAGAACCGTGTGGACTTCTCCGACCCGGTCAACCTCAACACGGCGGCCGTGTCCATGGTGGTGGCCATCGCCGACTACACCCTGGTCTGGGGCGACATGACCTTCAAGGGCATCGCCCTGGGCTCGGCCGCGGCCATCGGCGTCTACCACGCCATGCGCTGGATCTCGAAGCTGCGCGGCACCAACCTGGAGCAGGCCTCCCCGGCCTCGGCCCCCGCCGGCACTGAGCTGGAGGGCCCTGCCTACTCCAGCCGCGCCGCCCACTCGCCCTCAGCCGCCTCGGAGGCGCAGGCTCCGACGTCGTCGAGCACCGATGGTGCTGGTAACAGCCGCGCCTGAGATCCCCGCGGAGTCAGCCCCGCCAGCAGTCCAGTGTCCACAGCGCTGACATCGACCAGCCAGCCGTCAAAGCAGCCAGTGGAGATCGTTGTCATTCTGCGGTTTGTTCTCGGCGTGCGGCGCCGGTGCGCCGTGAATGTCAGCACTGTGGACACTGCTGGCCCGCCATACCTCTGACATGGGCCCTGCCACGGGCCCGCCGTCGCCCCCGGCAAGACCGGCCTGATCCCGGCACCTCACCCGAGCCGGCGTCTCAGGCGCTATGACGCTCTGAATCGGGAACTGCGTTTCCCGCCCAGAACGTCCTTCTCCTCCAGATGACTGAGGTCGGCCCCCAGTCGTCTGGAGGACGGCGCAGTCCTCGTCGGAGAAGTACGTCCTCGATCGAGGCGGAAGCCATCGAGGCTGGGAGTCGGCGTCGCGATGCTCCTGCCCGGACCGGGCGGCCCCGGGGTCAGCTGGGCTTCTTCGTGGCGGCCTTGTCCGCCGGGACGCAGTCGCTGGGGGCGGTGATCGGCTTGTCGGCGCCGAGGAGCTTGATCTCGTCCGACTTCAGCGCGTTCTGCAGGTACTCCTTGCCCAGGACCACCGAGACCGTGGTGTCGTCGTCGGACAGGCTCTTGTCGAGCTGCACCGTGGACTTGGGGAAGATCTGGGCCAGGGAGTAGGCGTTGGTCAGGCCGCCCTTGGAGGCCATGATCTGGACCTCGCCGTTGTAGATGCCTCCCGGCCAGTCATTCGCCGAGGTGACGGACAGGCCGGCCTCCTCCAGCTCCTGCTGCACCGTGGCTGCCAGCCCCACCGTCTCCGAGCCGTTGTAGATGTTGATCTTCTCGATCGTGGTGACGTCGACGGTCTTGGCGCCGCTGGGCGGGCAGGTCTGGGGCACG
>ERZ773007.707-NODE-707-length-16430-cov-16.005069_pt1 | contig 16430 bp, 11 predicted proteins | sample MGYA00580665_ERZ773007 | MGnify/ENA primary metagenome ERZ773007 (study PRJEB29015, sample SAMEA2738122) | human oral metagenome | biome: human oral; feature: human-associated habitat; material: saliva | place: China | collected 2167 ... | reverse complement strand
GCGGGAGAGTAGGACACCACCGAGCACACACCACACAGCTGGCCCGGAACCGCCAACAACAGCGGCCCCGGGCCAGCTGCTCTACACACCCACAAACAAAACCACCACCCACAAACAACAGAAGCCGGGTTGGATCCAGGACCGATCTGACATCGGGGTACGAAACGGTGCACCATTGTCTCCGTGACTCACACCGACCTCCCCTCTACCCAATCGGGCAGTCATGAGCCGAGTCTCGATGCTGATCGGCTCATGCAACAGTCCGACGTCGTGCTGCACCTGGGGCGTCTCATGCTCGCCGCCGGCGCCGGCTCCTACCGCATCAAGTCCTCCATGGCCAGGGCCGCCTCCGCCGTGGGGCTCGACCGCCACGAGGCGACCGTGACGATGACGGAGATCGTCACCTCCTCCTACGTCGGCAACCGTTTCCGTACCGAGGCCTGCGAAGTGCGTCGGGTCGGCGTCAACGTTGGTCGCTTAGAGGCGCTGCGCCGCATCGTCCACGACCTGCGAGCCCACGAAACCGTCGAGCACCTCGAGGCCAAGCTTCAACAGGTCGAGAAGATGCATGCGCGCTACAACGCCTTCACCAACGCGGCAGCCTCGGGCGTGGCCTGTGCCGGATTCTGCTTCCTCAACAAGGGTGGTTGGGTGGAGTGCTTGACGGTTCTCGTCGCGGCATTCCTCGGACAGTTCGTTCGCCGGCAGATGCTGGAGCGCCACTATCAGCACTTCTTCACCTGGCTCGTCTGCGGAGTTGCGGCCTCCGGCACCTACATGGGCATCGTGACAGTCCTGAACGCCACTGGCGCGGTGGCGGGAAACCACCAGGGCGGCATCATCTCGGCGATCCTCTTCCTCATTCCTGGTTTCCCCATGGTCACCGCCATGCTCGACCTGTTCCGACAGGACTTCTCCTCGGCCCTGTCACGCAGTGCCTACGTGCTCATGGTCATGGCTGCGGCCGGCGTCGCTGTGTGGACCGTGACCTTCATCTTCCGCTGGGATGTTGCTGCGGCCAGCGGCAGCACGCTCGACGGTCCTCTCCTCTACGTTCTGCGTTGTTTCTGCTCCTTCATCGCCGCCTACGGATTCGCCATGCTGTTCAACGCAGGCGTGAAGGCCAGCATGCTGGCTGCAGTGGTCGGGGCTCTGGCTAATACCGGCAGACTGCTTCTCATTGACGTCTTCCACGTGCCATGGCAGCTCGCAGTGGGCCTGGCCGCGGTCACGATCGGTCTGCTCGCCCAGCTCTTCGTCTCCCGCGCCTCCCTGTCCCGGGTGGCTCTTTCTGTTCCCGCCGTCGTCATCATGATCCCCGGGGTCCCCTTCTACCGGGCCATCTCCGCGCTCAACACGCTCTCCGTGGACAAGCTCGGCGTCGACGTCGGCGAAGCCGCCACGAACCTGGCTGAAGTCTTCTTCGTCATCACCGCCATCGGTGTGGGGCTGGCCCTGGCGCGCATCATCACCGACCACAACTGGCGTCACGACGTCGCCACCTCCGGGCGTATCACGCTGCCCCGCACACACGTTGAGGCGGTGGAGCAGCCTCTGGAGGACTGACTCTCGGCCCGTACTCGCCTGAGACGGACGATGGTGGCCCGCCGCTGACCTACAGCGACGGGCCACCATCGATGATGCGAGACCGGCGAGCCTGCGGTGCGCGGGTCACAGCCCGCCGAGGACCTGCGCAATGAAGATCTTGACGATCATTGCCACGGGGTAGACCATCGCGTACCCCAGCGCCACCCGCGGGTCGGCGCCGGTGCGCTCGTTGGCGAAGGCCAGAATCGCGGGCTGGGTCTGTGCGCCACCGATGAGGCCGGACAGGCGAGTGCCACCCATCTTGACGATCCAGCGCATGGAGGCGTAGATCCCCAGTCCGACGATGGTGGTGACGATGAAACCGGTGACGAAGATCCTCCACCAGTCACCACCGGTGAAGGCATGCGCGATCTCCCCACCGGCCTTGGTGCCCGCCTGGGCCAGGAAGACCAGGAGCCCGAACTCCGAGAGCACCGCCGTGGCGGTGAAGGGCATGGCGGTCACGAACTTCCCGATGCGGCCGATGCGCCCGAAGATGAGGCCGATCAGGAGCGTTCCGGCAGCCGATCCGATGGAGAAGGTCGCTCCGGTGGGCGTGAGGAACTTCCACTCACCGATGAAGATGCCCAGTGCCATCCCCAGGCCCAGTGCCACCGGGTTGATGGAGGACAGCCCCCGCGAGGAGTCGCCGAAGTACGTGGAGATCTCCTTCATGCGTCCGGTCGGGCCGACGACGCGCACCCGGTCTCCCTGCTGAAGCACCAGATCCGGGGTGCCCACCATGTCGACGTCGCCGCGGCGTACCCGCGAGATCGTCGCCCCGAAACGGCTGTCGATATCCAGCTCACTGATGGTACGGCCGGCCAGCTTCGGGTCCGAGACCGTGATCCTGCGGAAGTCGAGGTACTTGCGGTCCTCGATGAGTGAGTGCGAGGAGCCGTGGCCCACCGCCTTGATCGCCTGGTTGACGGCGTCCTGGGTGCCGACGACGGTGATGAGGTCGTCCTTGTACAGCCGGTCGTCATTCTTAGGCCGGGTGATCGGACCCTTCTCACCCCGGCGCAGACGAGAGAAGCGCAGCTGTCCCGAGATGGTCTCGACGATGTTGCCCAGGAGCGGGCCGTCCTCGCGCTCCACCCGGATGGTGCGATTGATGAGTGGGGAGGGAGTGTCCTTGTCGCTGCGACGATAGCGCAGCGCCAGCAGGCAGAAGAACAGCATCCCGATGACGCCGTAGAGGTAGGTGACGGCATAGGCCACGGTGGCGTCACCCGGTCCCGCCTTGTCTCCAGCCATGGCGGCGGCGTTGCCGGCAGCGGCCAGGGCGGGTGTGTTCGTGACGGCACCGGCGAAGGCCCCCGCGATCATCGCCGCCTTGAGCCCGAGGAGACGTCCCACGCCCACGGCGGCCAGGGTCGCCACACCCAGAATGCCCAGGAGGAGGGCCAGCGGCCCGCCGGCGGTTCGGATGACGTGGAAGAAGTTCGGCCCGGACTGGATCCCGATGGCGAAGGTGAAGATCGCCAGCCCCAGGGTTCCCAGCTCCTTGGGAACCTCAATGGGGGTGGCGGCTGCCGCCCCCCAGGCCGCCAGCGCAATGCCGCAGAACAGCACCGCCGCTGCTCCGAGGCTGACTCCCTTGATCTTGACGTGCCCGAGCAGCATCCCGGTGCCGACCAGGACGAACAGGACGAGCACCACGTTCCCGGCCAGGTGGTGGAGGATGTTGGCGTGAGCCACCTTCCAGATCAGCAGGGCGGTACTGCCGATCAGGAGGGCCGCTGCCGGGACGCGTATGCTCCCGCGCCTGGCGCGCCAGAGCAGCATTCCGGAGCCAACCATGAGCAGGACGATGACAACCGGGTTGTCCAACAGGTAGTCCAGGACCGTAGCCACGTCGCTAGTTCCGCCTTCCGAATCGCTGCTGAAAGTGACGCAGCGGATGTTTTGTCAGGAGTAACAGCAGCATTGTGTCATCTCCGCAGGCGCTGATGACCTACCAAGGTCCGTGATTCACCGGGAGAGCGGATCGCGCTTCGCACGTGGGGATCCTCCATGCCGCCGACATGCCACCGGGTCCGTGATTCCACGATGTGAGATTGCCGCCGTCTCATTATGACTCTGTGCGGAGACTGATCTAACGTTCATTACCCGGCAGGTCGCCGGACAGTAGGCACGGAGAAGGAGAGCGAGCGATGACACGCGAAGACGCTCCCGCACGTCAGGACCAGCAGGTCATGACAGGCGCCCAGGCTCTGGTGCGCGCGCTGGAGGAGCTAGGCGTCACAGACATCTTCGGGATGCCGGGCGGTGCCATCCTGCCCTTCTATGACCCTCTGCTCGCCTCGACGAAGATCCGCCACGTCTTGGTGCGCCACGAGCAGGGCGCCGGTCATGCCGCCGAGGGGTACGCCATGGTCACTGGTCGCCCCGGGGTGTGCGTTGCCACCTCCGGCCCCGGAGCCACCAACCTCATCACACCCATCGGTGACGCCCACATGGACTCCGTGCCCATGCTGGCCATCACCGGGCAGGTCGGGAGCCGCGGAATCGGGACGGACGCCTTCCAGGAGGCCGACATCGTCGGGGCCACGATGCCCTTCGTCAAGCACTCCTTCCTCATCACCCGTGCCGAGGACATCGTCCCGTGCGTGGCTGAGGCCTTCCACATCGCCTCCACCGGACGCCCCGGTCCGGTCCTCATCGACATCTCCAAGGATGCCCAGGAGGGGCTCACCGAGTTCGCGTGGCCCCCGGCCCGTGACCTGCCCGGCTACCGCCTGCCGGGCAAGCCCAACCAGCGGCGCCTGGCTCAGGCCGCCGAGGTGATCTCCGCTGCCGAGCGACCCGTCCTCTATCTGGGCGGTGGCCTGAACCGGGCGCAGGTTCCCACTGAGGACCTCACCGAGCTCATCGAGCTCATCGGAGCGCCCTTCGTCACCACTCTGACCGCCCTGGACGTCATGCCCAGTGAGCACCCGCTCAACCTGGGGATGCCCGGAATGCACGGTACGGTGGCCGCCGTCGGGGCGCTGCAGCGGGCCGACGTCGTCGTCTGTCTGGGAGCCCGCTTCGATGACCGGGTCACCGGCAAGCCGGACACCTTCGCCACCAAGGCCTCGGTGATCCACGTCGATGTCGACCCCGCCGAGATCTCCAAGATCCGCACCGCCGACGTCCCGATCGTCGGGGACCTGGCCGACGTCGTTCCCGCGCTGAGCGCTGAGTTCCGCGACCACGTCGCCGCTGAGGGGCGGGTGGATATCGCCCCGTGGCGCCGTGAGATCGAGCGCATCCAGGCCACCTACCCCACGGGCTGGACCGACACCGACGACGGACTGCTTCAGCCCCAGGAGGTCATCACCCATCTTGATCGGGCGGCCTCCGAGGACACCATCTGGGTCACAGGCGTGGGACAGCACCAGATGTGGGCGGCGCACTACCTCACCTTCCGCCGTCCGCACACCTGGCTCAACTCGGCCGGCGCCGGCACCATGGGATACGGCCTGCCCGCCGCCATGGGTGCCAAGGAGGCCTGCCCCGACCGGCCAGTGTGGCTCATCGACGGGGACGGATGCTTCCAGATGACCAACCAGGAGCTGGCCACCTGCACCCTCAACAACATCCCCATCAAGGTCGCCATCATCAACAACTCCTCGCTGGGGATGGTGCGGCAGTGGCAGACGCTGTTCTACGGGCAGCGCTACTCCAACACCGACCTGCACACCGGGGCCGGAACGAAGCGGATTCCCGACTTCGTCAAGATGGCCGAGGCCTACGGGGCCGTCGGGCTGCGGTGTGAGCGCCTGGAGGACCTGGACGACGTCATCGCCCAGGCCAATGCCATCAACGACCGCCCCGTCGTCGTCGACTTCATCGTCTCCGCGGACGCCCAGGTGTGGCCCATGGTCGCGGCCGGGGTGTCCAACGACGAGATCCAGCACGCCCGCGGCATGAGCCCGGTGTGGGAAGAGGAGTGAGCGCCGTGAGCGAGAAGCACACGCTGTCCGTCCTGGTGGAGAACAAGCCCGGCGTCCTGACCCGGGTCTCGGCGCTGTTCACGCGCCGGGGCTTCAACATCCACTCCCTGGCCGTGGGGCCCACCGAGCACGAGGACATCTCGCGCATCACGGTGATCGCCGACGCCGAGGGACTGGCCATGGAGCAGGTCACCAAGCAGCTCAACAAGCTGGTCAACGTCCTCAAGATCGTCGAGCTCGACCCCGACACCTCGGTCGAGCGCGAGCTCTACCTCATCAAGGTGCACGCCGATGACGCCAACCGCACGGCGGTGCTCCAGGTCGTCGACCTGTTCCGCGCCCACGTCGTGGACGTCGCCCCCACGTCGGTGGTCATTGAGACCATCGGCTCAGAATCCAAGGTCAAGGCTCTACTGACGGCTCTCCAGCCGTACGGTGTCAAAGAGATTGTCCAGTCCGGTGCCGTGGCGATCACGCGCGGCCCACGATCCATCACCGATCAACTCAAGGAGAAGTGAGAAGCAATCATGGCAGCTGAGAAGTTCTACGACGACGACGCCGACCTGTCCGTCATCCAGTCCAAGAAGGTCGCCGTCATCGGCTACGGTTCCCAGGGGCACGCTCACGCTCTGAACCTGCGCGACTCCGGCGTGGAGGTCGTTGTCGGCCTGCGCGAGGGCTCGGCCTCTGTGGCTAAGGCTGAGGAGGCGGGCCTGCCCGTCAAGCCGATCGCCGAGGCCGTGGCCTGGGCCGACGTCGTCACCGTCCTGGCCCCCGACCAGGTGCAGGCCACCCTCTACCGCGAGGAGATCGAGCCGAACATCAAGGCCGGCTCCGCCCTCCTGTTCTCCCACGGCTTCAACATCCACTTCGGCTACATCAAGCCGTCGGCGGACATTGACGTCGTCATGGTGGCCCCCAAGGGGCCCGGCCACACCGTGCGCCGCGAGTTCGAGTCCGGCCGAGGCGTGCCCGTGCTCGTCTGCGTGGAGCAGGACGCCTCCGGCACCGCCTGGGACCTCGTCCTGTCCTACGCCAAGGCCATCGGCGGTACCCGCGCCGGCGCCATCAAGACCACCTTCCGCGAGGAGACCGAAACCGACCTCTTCGGTGAGCAGTCGGTCCTGTGCGGCGGCGTCTCCAAGCTCATCCAGTACGGCTTCGAGACCCTGGTCGAGGCCGGCTACCAGCCCGAGATGGCCTACTTCGAGGTCTGCCACGAGATGAAGCTGATCGTCGACCTCATCAACGAGGGCGGCATCACCAAGCAGCGTTGGTCCTGCTCCGACACCGCTGAGTACGGCGACTACGTCTCCGGCCCGCGCGTCATCAACGAGTCCTCCAAGGAGGCCATGAAGGCTGTCCTGGCCGACATTCAGGACGGCACCTTCGCCCGCAAGTTCATCGCCGATCAGGATAACGGCGCCCTCGAGTTCAAGGCGCTGCGCGCCGAGGAAGAGGCCCACCCGATCGAGAAGACCGGCCAGAAGCTGCGCAAGGCCTTCGGTTGGACCGACTCCGATGCGGACTACACTGAGGGCAGCGCCGCGCGCTGATCTCGCTGTCCATTTCGGATAGACCCAAGCCCCGACCTCGTTCCCTGATTGAAGGGACGAGGTCGGGGCTCTTGTGTGCTGACAGGCGCGGGTTACGTTCGACTGTGTTCCCGCGAGGGTTAGTTCGCCGCCGCTTCGTCGGAGCCGTTCGTCCACGGAAGGGAGGCGGGGGAGAGGGCGTCCGCATTGGAAACGGTGGAGATCGGTGCAACGATCACGAGGGAAGCGACGGCGGCCGAGGTGACGCGTGTCAGAGTTCGACGGGAGGGGCGCACGGTAATTCCTTGCTGTGAAAGACTGATTGACAGCATCAGTTTATTAGTAACTACTTTATGAGCAACTCTTTGTGATGTCTTGCATTGGCTGCCGGAGTTGTCTGTGTCTGCGTCAATGGTTCTCGTCGCAGTCTCCTGGGTAAAATCGGGGTATGGCTGCTCAGGGGGCGGATGTGTCTACCCGGCTCAAGATCCTGTTCGTCATCAATGACCTCTATACGCGCGGTAACGGGCTTGCTGCCTCCGCGCGCCGGACGATCTCGCTGTTGCGAGAGCGCGGGCACGATGTTCGCGTGCTGTCTGCCCCTCCGCGTCATGGTGATGATTGTGGTGTTGGTGTGCCTGATTATCCGCTTCCGCACCTTCGTATCCCGCTTGTTGCGCCGCTCATTGCCTCTCAGGGCTACGCCTTTGCCCGTTCGGATCGTCGCCAGGTTGACCGGGCACTCGACTGGGCGGACGTGGTGCATCTGGAAGAGCCGTTTATGCTGCAGGCTTTCGTTGCTCGGCGTGCGCGCGCTCGTGGAGTGCCAGCTCTGGCGACCTATCACATTCATCCGGAAAACCTGACGGCTTCCGTGTATCTCGACCGTTGCCCCCTCCTGAATCGGGTGATCCTCGAGGTGTGGAAGCGCTTCATCTTCAATCGCTGTGACCTCATTCAATGTCCCTCGCAGTCCGTGTATGACCGCGTGTTGCGGCTGCGTGTGCGCCCGTCTCTTCTGCTTGTGTCAAACGGTGTGCCTCTCGATGGGGCGGTGGGTGGTGATGGTCGTCAGGTGGGGGAATCTTGCCTCATTCGGATCCTCGCGGTTGGGAGGTTCTCGCGCGAAAAAGACCAGGCGACCATCCTGCGCGCTTTGCGCCATAGTGCTTATGCGCGCTCGATTCAGCTGACTCTTGCTGGGCGCGGTCCGACTGAACGCTCCCTGCGTGCCTCGGCTCGGCGTCTCTTGCGGAGCAACGTGATCGCTCATCCGGTCCGTTTTGCTTTCTTGAGTGCGGATGAGCTCGTCCGTGAGGTGTCGAGCTCTGACCTGTATGTGCATGCGGCGCGCATTGAAGTTGAAGGGCTGAGTGCCCTGGAGGTGCTGCGATATGGTGTCGTGCCCATCATTGCTCGCGGTCCGTTGACGGCGACCAGTCAATTTGCCCTGAGCGAGGACAGTGTGTACGAGGCCGGGGATGCTCGCGCGCTCGCTCGCGCGATTGACAGCTGGGTTGAACGGGGGAGTGCGGCGCGTGCGCGCGAAGCGCGTCGCTATGTGGCGGTTGGCGCGCGATATGACATTCGTGAGTGCATCGATCGGCTGGAAGAGTCTTATTCTCGGTTAGTTTCTGAGGTTGTGTCGCGCGGGTAGGGGTGTGTCAGATTGTCTTCCATCTACGTGGTTTGGTGGTCATTAAGATGGGAAGCGTGTGACACCCTTCTTGTATAAGTGGTTAGTCTGCATCTACATTTCTATGATGAATCGTGCGGAGGGTGAGTGACAGCTCATTCACCGCAGATTGACACCCCTCCCCGGAAAGACCAACGATGACCCTCCGCCACTACGGGCGAGCCCTCGCGGCAGCCACGGGAGCCGCGCTGCTATGCGCGAGCCTCGCCGCCCCCTCTCTGGCCGCCCCCACCAGTGACACCGACGATGCAGCCGTCACCACGGCCTCGGCAATCGACGACGAGTCAGCCCCGATCAGCGTTGTCGCCACGCGCACCGACACAGTCGGCGACACCATCTACGCCGGTGATGTCGTGACCGTGACCTTCACCTACACGAACAACACGGATGCCGCCCTCACCGTCTTCCCCACGGCCTCGAACCTGAGCGGCGTCCTGACGACCGGCGCCCCCAACTGCCGCTGGCACAACCTCGCCGCCCACACGACCAAGTCCTGCACCTCGGCCACACACACCGTGACCGCCGAGGACGTTGCGGCCGGCACCTTCACCCCCAGCGCCACCTGGGCCGCCACCCGTGACCGCAACGGTACCGACGTCATCGCCGGAGACTTCGTCGCCGCCACCGACCCGATCACCGTCGCTGCCGGCACGCGCCCCGTCGCGCCCGACCCGCTCGAGACGCCTCAGGACTACGCGATCGGCGACAAGGTTCGCCTGGCCTCCCCGGGCCTGGCCGGCTTCAACTGCCACCGCATCCCCGCGCTGACCACCGCCACCAACGGCTGGATTATCGCGGCCTGGGACGGGCGCCCCGACACCTGCCAGGATGCGCCCCAGGCCAACTCCATCGTCTACCGCATCTCCAAGGACGGCGGTAAGTCCTGGACACCCATCATGACCGCACTGGCCGGCACCCCCGGCGCCGCGAAGATCGGCTACTCCGACCCCTCCTTCGTCGTGGATCGCACGACCGGCACGATCTTCATGTTCTCGGTCAAGTCCTACGACGCGGGCCTCTTCCAGTCCCACCTGGGCACCGACCCCGCCGCGCGCAATATCCTGCACGCCCACGTCGTCGAATCCCACGACAACGGCATGACCTGGGAAAACCCCCGCACCATCACCGACCAGGTGACGACCGGCTACGAGGGCCAGTGGTTCACCCGCTTCGCTTCCTCCGGTGAAGGCATCCAGCTGCGCTATGGCGCCCACGCCGGCCGCCTCATCCAGCAGTACGCCGTCGCCAACTCCGGCACGACCTCGCTCATGGCCGTCTCCGTCTACTCCGACGACCACGGCGCGACCTGGAAGCCCGGCGAGCCCACCGAGGGCAGCGCCGACGAAAACAAGGTCGTCGAGCTCTCCGACGGCCGCCTGCTCCTCAACTCGCGCACGCAGGGCACCGCCGGCCAGCGCCTCGAAGCCATCTCCTACGATGGCGGGCAGACCTGGGGTCCCTTCCGCCACAACTGGGACCTGACCGACCCGCGCAACAACGCCTCCATCGTGCGCGCCTACCCAGATGCCCCCGAGGGCTCCGCGCGCGCTCGCGTCCTGCTCTTCTCCAACGCCGACTCCTCCAGCGCCCGCGCGAACGGCACCATCCGCGTCTCCTACGACGATGGCTTCACCTGGAATGACGGCAAGGTCTTCGAGAGCGGCGAGATGGCCTACTCGACGCTGCACCCCCTCGGTGACGGCACCTGGGGCTTGCTGTATGAGTCCGGCGGCTACAAGAACATCGAGTTCATGCGTCTGGACGCTGCCTACCTGGGCCTGACCGACCCCGGCGAGGAGCCCGCTCCCGACCCGCAGCCCACTCCGGACCCGCAGCCCACCCCGGACCCGACCCCGGACCCGCAGCCCACCCCGGACCCGACTCCGGACCCGCAGCCCACCCCTGAGCCCGCTCCCGCGGTGACCCCCGCGCACTGGGTGAACACTGGTATGGGCTGGAAGTGGCAGCTGGAGGACTCCAGCTACGCGATGAACCAGACGATCACCATCGGTGACGCCACCTACCGCTTTGGAGCGGACGGTATGATGGTCACCGGCTGGGATAACCAGGGCGGCATGTGGAGCTACTACAACGCCTACGGCGCCCGCGTGAGCGGATGGCTCAAGGATGCCGGTAGCTGGTACTACCTGGATCCCGCAACCGGCGTTATGGCGACCGGCTGGGTGCAGGTCGACGGCACCTGGTACTTCTTCAATGCCTCCGGTGCGATGCGCACCGGCTGGCAGCACGCCGGCAGCTGGTACTACCTGGCCCCCTCGGGTGCCATGCTCACCGGCTGGCAGCACATCGGTTCCACCTGGTACTACTTTGCCGGTGATGGCCACATGGTCACCGGCTGGCAGATGATCGACGGCCGCTGGTACTACTTCGCATCCTCGGGTGCGTGGATCTGATCCGCATCTATCGCGGCCGGGGCCGGGGAGCGTGTGTGCCCTCCCGGCCCCGGCCTCGTCTATGGGGGACGTCACGGCGTAAAGAGACCACGGGTTGGACCCGTGCGGACGCGCGGCGTGGACGCGGGGGAAGATGGAGTCATGACACTGAACATCGCAGTAATCCCCGGCGACGGCATCGGCAAGGAAATCGTCCCCGAAGGCCTGAAAGTCCTGGACCGCGTCCTGGCAGACAAAGGCATCGGCTACTCCACCACCCACTTCAACCTGGGAGCCGAGCGCTGGCACGCCACCGGCGACACCCTCACCGACGAGGACCTCGAGGCGATCAAGCGCCACGACGTCATCCTCCTGGGTGCGGTCGGCGACCCCTCCGTGCCCTCTGGCGTCCTCGAGCGCGGGCTGCTCCTCAAGCTGCGCTTCGCTCTCGATCACTACGTGAACCTGCGACCCTCCAAGTACTACGAAGGCGTGCCCAGCCCCCTGGCCAACCCCGGCGACATCGACTTCGTCGTCGTGCGCGAAGGCACCGAGGGCCTCTACTGCGGCAATGGCGGGGCCGTGCGCGTGGGCACCCCGCACGAGATCGCGACCGAGGTCAGCGTCAACACAGCCTACGGTGTCGAGCGTGTCGTGCGCTACGCCTTTGAGGCGGCCGCCTCGCGCAAGAAGCACCTCACCCTCGTCCACAAGCACAACGTCCTAGTCAACGCCGGACACATGTGGCGCCGCATCGTCGACGAGGTGGGGGAGGAACACCCCGACGTGCGCGTCGACTACTGCCACATCGACGCCGCCACCATCTACATGGTCACCGACCCGGGCCGCTTCGACGTCATCGTCACGGACAACCTCTTCGGCGACATCCTCACCGACGAGGCCGGGGCCGTCACGGGCGGCATCGGCCTGAGCGCGTCCGGCAATCTGAACCCCGCGCGTGAATTCCCCTCCATGTTCGAGCCCGTGCACGGCTCCGCCCCCGATATCGCGGGGCAGGGCAAGGCAGACCCGACCGCGACCATTTCCTCGGTCGCGCTCATGCTCGACTTCATGGGATACGCTGACGAAGCGGAGCGCGTGCGCGCCGCGATCGATGCGGACATGGCCGCGCGCGCCGAGGCCGCGGACAGCGGCAGCCCCCTCGTGCGATCCACCTCTCAGATCGGTGACGACATTGCAGCCAGGGTCTGAGCCCAGGCAATGACACAGGGCCGCTCCCCGGATCGGGGGGCGGCCCTGTCGCATGCAGTACCTCGCGCCTGCTCGGTGCTGGTCGTGATCCTTAGCGCGTGCCGATGAGAGCGGGCAGGGTCGTGCGAGGTGCCCACTGTTCGATGTCTGCCATTGCCGCGCTCGCCCCCGCTGCGCGCACGTCGGCGGAGTCGCTGGTCAGCATCGCGGCGTCTGCTGCCAGCAAGTTCGCGGCCAGAGACGGGGCATCGAGGAAACCAAGGTCGCAGCGGGGCGTACGCATATCCGCCGCGCCGGCGCGCAGGGCGACGTCTGCGCGCACCAAAAGCTCACCCGACACGGCGTACGCGTCGGTCACGGTGCCCGCGCTCACCTGGGCCTTCGGCAGAGTTGACGCCGTGCAATCCCAGGTCGCGACCGCGGTCGACAGCTCCTGCGAGGCGGCCAGGTTCTTGCCGGAGGGGGCGAATGACGAGGTCAGCGACGGTGCATCAAAGAGATCGATAGACCAGGTCTGGACACCCTGGCGCGAGGCTGCATTCACGCGATCATTGATAAGAAGGGCCTGATCCATGCCCGCATCCAGCTCAATGCCGTACGCCTGGGCGAGGGTCACGGCGCTCGCGTAACGGCCCAGTGCCGCAGCCGACAGCGTGCGGGCCTCCTCGGAGCTCGTGCGATTCGTGTCGGCGGCAATCTCCAGGTCGCGGATGGCCGTACGGGCCAGCCACGAGACGAAAGCCGACACGTCGGTGGGTGCCTCGGACACGGCAGCCGGGGCGCTAGCACCCTCAGGTGTCGATCCGCCCCACGGATCCCACAGGCCTCCCAGCACCTCGAGTCGCTCGCCCGATGCCGACGCGACGGCACGCAGAGCCGCCGAGCACGACGCGCAGTCCGTCGCGACCTCGGCGAGCTGGGTCGCCCGATCGGATGCGGCAGACTCCGTGCGCGCGGCCTGGTCACGTACCGCGTCAAAACCGGACAGAGTCGGCAAAGACGAGGACGAACATGCGGACAGCGCGAAAAGCGCCGCTCCAGTCACGGCGAGGCCGGGGAAGCGGTGTGTGGTCAAAGTCAGATTTGCGAAACGCACACCCGCATCATCCCACACCCCCGGGTAGGATAGGGAACTGACCCGCGTACGCGAGAGAAAGATAGGCGCATATGGCATCGTCCACGTCAGAGGGACCGCTCGAGGAGCTGCTGGCTCCCGTGGTCGCACGCTCGGGACTGGAACTGGACTCGGTGACCCGCTCACGCTCCGACGCGATGCCCCTCCTGCGGGTCGTCGTCGAAGCGCCCATCGGTGCCGACGGAATTGACTCAGACACCCTCGCTGAGGTGTCCCGCGCCGTGTCGAAAGCCCTGGACGTCGCGGACCCGATCGACGGTGAATACCTGCTCGAAGTCTCCACGCCGGGAGCCGAACGCGAGCTCACGAAGGTCGGGCACTGGTTGCGACAGATCGGACGCCTCGTGCGCATCAAGCTGCGAGCCGGCGGCTACGTCTCCGGACGCGTCGTCGCCGCGAACGAGACCAGCGCAACGATCGATGTCGACGGCGAAACGACTACCATTGACTATTCTGACATGAGGAAGGCGCGCTCCCGCGTCGACTTTGGAACGGGGAAGTAGGAGACCATGGAAATCGATATGACCGCTCTGCGGATGGTGGAAAACGAGAAGGGCGTCAGCCTCGAAACCCTCGTCGACGCCATCGAAGAGGCGCTGCTCAAGGCGTACCACAACCTGCCCGGTGCCATCTCCCAGGCCCGCATCGAAATCGACAAGAAGACCGGACGCGTCACCGTCATGGCTATGGACGAGGACGAGGACGGCAACCCGATCGGCGAGTTCGACGACACCCCGAAGAACTTCGGGCGCATCGCCCAGTCGACCGCGCGCTCCGTCATCATGCAGCGCCTGCGCGACGCCGACGACCAGCGCGTCTTCGGCGACTTCGCCGGACGCGAAGGCCAGATCATCACGGGCATCGTCCAGGCCCCGCGCCCCGGCCGCCCCACGATGGTCCAGGTCTCCGACGACTTCGAGGCCGTCCTGCCCGACGGCGAAAAGGTCCCCGGCGAGTCCTACCGCCACGGCGACCGCATCCGCGCCTACGTCGTGGGCGTCGAGCGCACCGAGCGCGGTCCGCGCATCACCCTGTCGCGCACCCACCCCAACCTCGTCGCCGGCCTCTTCCAGCGCGAGGTCCCCGAAATCCAGCAGGGCCTCGTCAAGATCAAGGCCATCGCCCGCGAGGCCGGCCACCGCACGAAGATCGCCGTGGCCGCCACCCGCGAAGGCATCAACGCCAAGGGTGCCTGCATTGGCCCGATGGGCGCGCGCGTGCGCTCCGTCATGGCCGAGCTGGGCGGGGAGAAGATCGACATCGTCGACTACTCCGACGATCCGGCGCGCTTCGTCGCCAACTCGCTGTCGCCCGCACGCGTCACCCGCGTCGTCGTCCACTCCGTGGACAACCGCACGGCGACGGCCATCGTCCCCGACTTCCAGCTCTCCCTCGCCATCGGCAAGGAAGGCCAGAATGCCCGCCTCGCCGCGCGCCTGACGAACTACCACATCGACATCCACGCCGACACGGAAACCGGCGACGACGCAATCGCCTCGCGCGTCTCGACCCCCGACGACGTGACAAGTCGCTCATAGAATCTGAGACGAGCAATCCCCTAGCTGGACTAAGCTAGGGGATTGTGTCGTATTCTGTGCCGCCAGTGCCCACCTCCGGGCCCCGGCGCACCTGCATCGGATGCGGTGCACACGCACACAGAACCGCACTCGTGCGGATCGTGCGTTCGCCAGACGGCTCGATTCACCTCGATCCGACGGCGACTCTTCCAGGCCGAGGCGCCTGGGTCCACCCCGATGCGGGGTGCGTCCAGAAAGCTCGAGTCAGACGCGGCCTCGCGCGCGCATTCCGAACGGGAAACGTGTCGGAGGCTGTGTGGGACGACGTGGAGGAGTTGATCAACCACCAGTGATGGCCACGGGCCATCAACGCCGAGAAAATGGAAGCGGGTTGGAAGCTGATGGGCACCCGATGAGTACCCAGCGATGAGCTGCCAGCAATATCAGTAAGGCGTCTCCACACCGGAGGCGCTTCCGGAATGGAGAAATGTGGCAAAGTTGCGTGTCCACGAGCTCGCCAAAGAGCTCGGAATCACCAGCAAAGAACTGATGGGTCACCTGAAGGAAGCAGGTGAATTCGTCAAGTCGTCCTCGTCCTCGCTCGAACCGCCCGTCGTGCGGCAGATGCGCGAGAAGTTCGCGGCGACACCCAAGACCAAGAAGGCGGACGCGAAGCCCGCCGCCAAGGCTCCCAAGCCCAGTGCGGCCAAGCCCGCCGCGAAGAAGGCCGCGGCCCCCGCCGAAGCAACCCCCAAGGCTGCCGCTCCTAAGGCCGCTGCCCCCAAGGCGGATGGCCCCAAGCCCGGCGCGCCGAAGCCCGCTGCGGCCCCCAAGAGCGCTCCCAAGCCTCGTGGCAAGAAGCCTGAAGGTGCGCCCAAGCCCGCGGGCCGCAAGCCCGCGGATTCCAGCGCTCCCAAGCCCGCACCGCGTCGTCACGACGCCCCGCGTCCGGCTCGCCCCGGTGGCCCTCGCCCCGGTGGCCCGCGCCCGGGCAACAACCCGTACGCCTCGTCCCAGGGCATGCCCCGTCCGGGCGGCTCCGGTGGCCCGCGTCCCGGCGCCCCGCGTCCGGGAGCCTCGGGCAACGGCGGTCCGCGCCCCGGCGCCGCTCGTTCGGGTGCCTCCGGCAACGGCGGTCCGCGTCCCGGCGCTCCGCGTCCCGGTGCCCCGCGTCCCGGTGGTAACCGCCCGAACCCGGGCATGATGCCCGGCCAGGCGAACTTCGCTCGTAATGCTGCCTCCGGTAACGGCGGTGGAGAGCGCAGCGGTCGCGGCGGCGGTCGCGGCCGCGGCAATGGCCGTCCCGGCGGCGCAGGTGCAGGCGCCGGCGGTCCTCAGAACAACGGCGGCGGCTTCGGTGGTCCCCGCGGCGGTGGCCGCGGCGGTCGCGGCTCCACGCCGGGCGCATTCGGTC
>ERZ773007.703-NODE-703-length-16486-cov-4.553344_pt1 | contig 16486 bp, 14 predicted proteins | sample MGYA00580665_ERZ773007 | MGnify/ENA primary metagenome ERZ773007 (study PRJEB29015, sample SAMEA2738122) | human oral metagenome | biome: human oral; feature: human-associated habitat; material: saliva | place: China | collected 2167 ... | reverse complement strand
CCAGGCACGTAAATCCAAATATCCACGTACGTAGATATTAGATCCACGTACGTAGACCAAACTTATTTGCCACTCGTCCATAACTTTTATCCCTACGCAGAGCAACAACCCAATATAAGTCACTTCACAAAGCTATATAGGAATCAGTCCAAATCTATATAGCTTCGCATCGCGACCAATATAGGTCAGCTCATCGACCTATATAGGAATAGACTGCCATCCTATACGGGCTGGGGGAGTAGGTCCAAATAATAAGGGGGAGCAGCATCACGCTGCTCCCCCTCTATGCGGTGTACCTTGGGGCGATGAAGCCCGTAGGGGCGATACTACTTCTTAGCCGTAGAGTCCGTCTTAGCCTGGACGCCTTCGCCAGCGTTGTAGTGCTCGTTGAGGTACTTGATGAAGTCCTCGGTGATGTCGAGCGCGCCTTCAGCGTAGAGGATGTTGTCGCCGACCTTGGTGAGGATGAGCTTGTAGCGGCCATCCTTGTTGTAGTCCTTGAGCTGCTCGCGGATCGACTTCATCATATCCTCGAGGAGGGACTGCTGCTTGAGGGCAAGCTTTTCGGAGAGCTCAGCGCTGAGAGCCTGACCTTCCTGCTGCATGCGGATGAGCTTCTGCTGCTCAGCCTGCTGGGCTTCTGCAGAGACGAAAGCGTTGATGCGCATACGGCGCTCGAAGTCGGCTGCAGCCTTCTGGATGGCAGCGCTCTTGCCCTGAAGACGGGTCTGGTGAGCGGCAGCATCCTTCTCGAGAGCTTCCTTGATTTCCTGTGCGAACTTATACTGTGAGGTGACGCTGTCCATATTCACAAGTGCGATGGGCAGGCCAGTAGCTTGTACTTCAACGGGAGTGGTGGGGGTAGACTTCTGCTCGGCCTTGTTCCCTCCACAGGAGGAGAGGCAGAGGGAGCTGGTGAGTGCGATGGCGAGTGTGCCGAGGCTTACGAAACCTTTCTTTGTCATAGGTAGATTATGATTTGTATATGGATATGCGGGGTGGATAGTGGGGGCTATAGAGGTGGCTTACCCCTCGTTAGCTGAGAGGCGCTCAGCCAGGGTCCTGTGACGCTGGGCGTCCTTGTGCTGTGACGTGTGGCACGAAATACCACGCTGCTGCATAGCTCGGTTGCCCCCAACGTGTGTGCTGGGGAAGCGCCCGTTCTTCTTGAAGATCACCCCGATAGAGAGGAGGAAGACCACGAGCCCCATAGCGAGGAGTGAGATGAGGAATAGTGACATACTACTCTTTGTCTTTGCCTTTAGAGAAACAGAAAAGTATGACTGCACCGACGAAGAGTACTATCGTAAGGAGTGTCATGCTTGTTTTTTATCGTTATATTTGTTGGGAGCAAAGGTACAAGTTTTCGCTGATTAAGGCCTTAAGTGTACTACGAGGGGTACAGAAAAGTGCTGCTTGTCGCCCTGCCAACACATTTACCTATACGTAAACATCAAGTAAAGCAATGGAAATTACAGAGCTGAACCCCAAGATTGTCTGGAAGTACTTCCATGAGATCACACAAGTCCCCCGCCCCTCGAAGAAGGAAGAGAAGATCATCGCTTACCTCGAGAAGTTCGCTAAGGACCACGGTATCGAGTACAAGAAGGATAAGGTGGGCAACATTGTCATGTGCAAGCCTGCTACCCCTGGCTACGAAGACCGTGTCAAGCTCATCCTGCAGAGTCACGTCGACATGGTATGCGAGAAGAACGCTGGCACCGTGCACGACTTCGACAACGACCCCATCCGTACCATCATCGATGGTGAATGGCTCCATGCTGACGGCACCACCCTCGGTGCTGACAACGGCATCGGCTGTGCTGCACAGCTCGCCGTCCTCGCCTCGGACGACATCGAACACGGGCCTATCGAAGCCCTCTTCACCATCGACGAAGAGACCGGTATGACCGGTGCCTTCGCCCTCCAGCCTGGCTTCCTCACCGGTAAGATCCTCATCAACCTCGACAGTGAGGACGAAGGTGAGCTCTTCATCGGCTGCGCCGGCGGTAAGGGTATCGTCGCTACCTTCAAGCCCGAGTACAAGGCTGCTCCTCAGGATCTCGTATGGCTCCGCGCCTCCGTCTCTGGCCTCAAGGGCGGTCACTCTGGTGGTGAGATCCACGTCGGCCTCGGCAACGCTAATAAGCTCCTCACGCGCTACCTCTACGCTCTCGAGAAGAACCTCGACTGGTGCCTCGCTGAGATCGGCGGCGGTAACCTCCACAACGCTATCCCCCGCGAAGCTCACGCGCTCATCGGTGTCAAGCCCGCTGACAAGGCTAAGGCTGAGGAACTCCTCCGCGAGCTCGATGCTGCTGTACGCAATGAGCTCAAGGCCGTTGACCCCAAGGTCCGCCTCGATATCGAAGACGCTGCTGCTCCTGCACAGGTCATCGACTGCAAGACGAAGTCCGCTCTCGTACGTGCGCTCTATGCTTGCCCTCACGGCGTACTCGGTATGAGCCACGAGCTGGAAAATCTGGTAGAGACGTCGAACAACCTCGCTTCTATCAAGCAGCGTGACGGCGTCATCCTCGTCGAAACCAGCCAGCGTAGCTCTACGACGAGCCTGCGCGACAGCGCTTCGGAGATGGTAGCCTCTGTCTTCGAGCTCGCCGGTGCTGATGTCAAGGTCACCGACTCTTACCCAGGCTGGAAGCCCAACCCAGACTCTGCTATCCTGAAGGCTTCGGCTGATGCTTATCGCAAGCTCTTCGGCAAGGAAGCAGCTGTCAAGGCTATCCACGCAGGTCTCGAGTGCGGTCTCATCCTCGACGTCTATCCCGACCTCGATATGGTATCCTTCGGTCCTACGCTCCGTGACGTACACTCACCCGCTGAGCGTATCGAGATCAAGACGGTAGACCTCTGGTGGCGTCACCTCCTGCAGGTCCTCAAGGAAATCCCTGCAGCTAAGTAGTCGTCTCCGACACTGAGCCCAATCAAGCAGGCTCCCCCTGTGCGAACGCTTCGCACAGGGGGAGCTTTTGTTTTTGTATATGGTGAAGTCACTCCCTCTCGAAGTGTAGAGCATAAGGGCGTAGAGAAGGGGAGTGCAAACCAGTAGTGGTCCGCAGCGTGACCAGTAGTGGTCGGAGTGTGAACCAGTAGTGGTTGGAATGCAAACCAGTAGTGGTTGGAATGCAAACCAGTAGTGGTTCGAGTGTAAATGACTACTGGTCTGTACTGCGGATCACTATTGCTCCACGATTCTCAAGTCACTGCCACGCCTCACGACGCTTTAGCGATAGCCCACCTACCAGCATAAAAGTAGCGCCCCACTTCCCGCAGAGGGAGGTGGGGCGCTATCGTATAGAGGAGGACTGATGCTATGCCTTGCGGTGGAAGATATATCCCTTCAGCGGTTGGGGGGAGAAGGATGGTGTCTTACTCTCTGGGTCGATGGTGACTGATGCTGTGGTGAAGTTGGCCACGAGCTTAGTCGAGCTGATTTCCGCGCGGAAGTCCTTCAAGAGGATCACTTCGCCGAAGGGTGTAGTACGGATGATGTCGGTGATGTAGAGCGTCTGCCCCTCGAGGCGATAGGAGGTCGTGTAGCTCATCGTGCGAGGGCTCCCTGAGGGGGTGAGGGTGAAGCGCACTTCGCTGTCACTGACGAAGTCGAGGAGCATTGTCCCCGTCCCCTCAGTCCATAGAGAGCTGGCGAGGCCGCTGGACTTGGGCTCCTGAGGACTACCCTTGCTACAGCTCTGTAGGCCACAGACGAGGATGAGTAAGAGTAAAAGGAGTGGGGTGAGATACCACTGACGCTTAGGGAAGGAGTAGCGTATCATAGGAGATAAGCGATAGATGGTGGGACTAATGAGCAGCCTCTACGATGTCGAAGAAGAACGGTGCGTAGCCTGCCTTGACGTACGCTGACTTGCACCCGTGTGGGACGATGAGACGCTCGATGCGCCCCTGCTTTGTCGTACGGAAGAAAGCCATAGAGCCCAGTATCGGAGGGGTCTTCCCGAGAGCTCGAACGGTCTCCAGCGATCCGCATAGGGCGAAGGCCTGATCATCGATGCGCTGAAGGCTCTCTGGAAGCGTGATCTCAGGGAGGCTGCTGGCGTAGAAGGCCAGCGGGCCGATGGTGCGTAAGCGCTGGGGGAGTGTGACGGACTCCTGGATCTGTGCGGAGAAGAAGGCTGCTTCGCCTATGCTCCGAAGTGTAGAGGGGAGGAGGAGCTGCTTGATATTGAGCGCCGTCCTCAGGTCGATCTGCTGATTGCTGATGAAGTAGCCATAGGCTCCAGCAGCCAGCGCACGTGCTCCGAGCGTCTCGAGCCCCTCAGGCAGGCGGAGTGTCTTGGCCTGGATCGTGGAGAGAGGTCCCTTATCCTGATTGGGGTGCTGGATGAAGAAGGTGCTACTGAGTGTGGTGATGGCAGAGGGTCCAGCAAAGGAGATATCATCGAAGCGCCCGGTAAGGGTCACCGCCTTCAGCGATCGGGGGAGGGTAAGCGGACTACTGAGCTCCAGGAGTGCCCGCAGCTCCTCGAGCCCCTTGGGCAGGAGCAGTTCTTCCTCCACCGAGGAAATCTTGAGGTCGTTTGGTCCACCGTTCTGCTCTTCGAAGAGCTTCGGCTGATCACAGTAAAGGCGCTTGAGGCTCCCAGGAAGCTGTAGCCGTGTCGTGGCAAACTCTCCAAGCTGGAGCTCCTCATAGCCCTCGGGGAAGGTGAGGCTGGTGTAGATGAAGCTCAGCCCGAAGTCAATGAGTCCGCGTATCCCTCGTGGTAGTGTGAGCTGCTTGATGGTCAGCCCTGAGGCAAAGGCACGCGGTAGTGTGTCGTCCGTTACGCCCACTGCCGTAGGCTCTGGGTCACTGAAGAAACGCTTCTTCGGGAGGACCGTGCGCCCGCCACTGACGATGCGTGTATCGGAGAGATCAAGAGCATCGATGCGGGCATTCTGCTCGCTGAAGAAGAGTAGGTCTGAGCCGTTGATCGGTCCGTGTACGATAATCTTCGAGAAATAGGGCATCTCCTTAGCGACCATAGGTAGGAGCCCTGGGACCTTCTGTGTAAGCTCCAGCACACCATCCGTGTAGGTGTAGGTAGGGGCTGCGTGGTGGCGTACCGTCACAGCTACCGAGTCCTCGGAGAAGAAGCCTGAGAGGGGATTGCCCAGGCGTACATAGACCGTCGTCTCACCATCAGTGAGGCCGCGTACCCGCCCCTCGCTATCGACTGAGGCGATGGAGGGATCGGCGACACTCCACGAGAGTGCCTCTGTAGGCTTGTAGTCTTCGGGGAGGAAGCGGTAGGGGAGCGTGTAGGTCTCGAGGGGATTGATCGTGATCGAGCGATCACGCAGGTAGACCCCAGAGGAGATGAGGGTGAAGTGGCGGCTGGCTCGTACGCTCTTGCCTCCGGACTGGAGCGAGGTGACCAGGACGGTAAGCTCCCCCTTGCGTAGGGGCTTCAGTACGCCTCCGTACTGGATGGATGCGATGCTGGCGTCGGAGACACTCCATGAGAGACGTGGGGACTCCACTCGAGGTGTAGAGGTGACCGAGAGGTGGTACTCCCTACCCGTATAGAGGGTGTCGGAGCCTAAGGAGGCTATCGTGAGCGTCTCGATGGCGGGATCCTCCTGTGAGCAGGAGAGAAGGGAGAGGATGGCGAGGAGCGCCGTGAGGGCGATGCGGTAGTTCATACGTGCTGAGCGTGCTTAGTGCGTCTGACGGATGGTGAAGATGATGGGGGATAGACCTTCGCCCGTCGGGGGGATAAGGCGTATCTGGGTGCTGCGATCAGCTCCACTCGTATTCTTATCCAAGTAGAAGGCGATCGAGCTGACATAGCCCGTCTCGGGGTCTATCCCGAGCTCTGCCTGGATCCAGCCACTGCGCGCCTGAGGCTTGGTGATCTGGATCTGCTCCTGTGAGAGATTGGTGGTGAGGGCAATCGTGGCGACGACCATCTTGCTGCTCTCATCGTCGGGGAGCGCTGCCAGATCAAGAGTGGTGTCTTCGCTGGTGGCGAACTCATATACTCCCGTGAAGGGTGCTTGCTCACAAGTGAACTGCAGAGGAGCCAGCTTCGGTCCTATATATTCGCTTCCTACATACGTGCCAAAGGTGGCGGTGATGGAGAAGCGTCGGATGGTGCGTAGCGGGTTGGCTGTGACACGTATCCCCTTGAGATTCGTTAGATCGGGGTAGTCGATAGTTGAGCCTTCGGGTACAGGGAGCTCTGCTCCCCAAGAGCGCTCGGGGAGGGTGACGAAGGTTGGGCGAGTCCACTCGATATCATCAAAGTGAAGATTCGTCCGGTAGCTGAGGGCAAACTCAGATGCTTCAGCTGGGAGGGTGATACGCTCCTCGCTCTTGCCATGCTGGCTGTGGAGATAGAGATGGCGGTTGTGGTTGGGTAGCTGGAGGAATCCCCAAAGCTTCTGATCGTTCGCATCATTGGTGATACAGTAGACGAGGCTGAAGCCCTTGCTCATCAGGAGTGAGAGGTCGAGGAAGTCCGCACTCGTCGTGGTCTGCCCCGTGAGGGTGACTCCGCCGGGGCTCTTGATGAGTCGGAAGTACCGCTGGAGCGCTGGACGCTCCATCTGCTCATCCTGCGTATTGACGGCGTATTGCCAGAAGGGACTACGATACTTCTCTCGGTAGTCTGGAGTCACCTCGCCATCGCCATTCCGCTCTATCTGCCCCTCGAGGTTGTGGCTGTCGACGTAGACAGTGAGGTGGAGCTTGCTCAGCGGTAGGTCGGTCTTCAGTGGGATAGAGATCTGCTGGGGAAGCATCCCAAGGCTTGTGAACATCTGCTCGGGGTGCACAAACGAGACGGTAGAGTGCCCCAGCTGGAGGTAGTCAAAGGAGATCTTTTGGTCTGCGAACTGAGCATCAGCGAGCGTGATGCGTACTCGGCGCTGTGCCATACTCGTCGGGATAGCATCTGCACGGAGGCTGATACCCCAGCTATCCCCTGTCTTGATGATCTGTAGGTCGTGCACCCAATCGCTCGAGCCTTCACCGTAGTCATAGCTTATGCGTAGCTGATCGCCGGAGAGGTTGGTGCGGAAGAGTATGGGGTCGGTATGGGTCCCTCCAGTGGCGGAAAGAGGTATCGTGTAGATCTTCTCTTTGTTGCTATAGTATGTGCTCAAGGGGAAGCCCAAGACAGGGATATCGGGGAAGAGATACCTATCGGTAGCCAGTGATTCGTCTGCCTCCTGACGGATCGTGATACGGCGGGCTGCCTGGCGCCCTCCTCGCTCGATGATCTGGAGGATGAGTTCTGCTTGGCGGGCGAAGGGCGTACTATTGCGGGCTGCATAGACGAGGAGCTGACCACGACGAAGCTCTGTCTCGATCCAGTCCTCTGCCTCGGTGATCTGTAAGCGCTCATCGGTGACTGAGGAGGAAAAGGGTATATATAGCGTATCCCCTGTACTGCGAGCCGTGAGCTCCAGGCCTTTGCCGCCATCATTGAGGTCAAGCTGTGGTGTCTCCGCTGTACTACGACAGGCGGAGAGGAGAAGTATCGAGAGGAGGGTGAGGAGGTAGGCTTTGACTTTCATCATCATGTGTGTAGCTACTTGGACTTGACCTTGTGTAGGGTAATGTAAGCCGAGATCATCCCTGGCTCAGAGATATGGACGAGGGTAGACTCCTCTTCGTCACGTACGAGCTCCATGATCAGGGTGACGTCGTGTCGCGCATAGGTAGTGGCTATCGGGGGGATGACGTCGATCTCAAAGGTGCCAGCATAGTGGTCGGTATCTCCTCGGAAGGGGAAGAGAGGGAAGGTGAGGAGGACCTTGCTCCCAGTGACACGCCACGTCCCCTTATAGATATTGATCCCATACTGCAGGACGGGGAGTGAGCTCAGCAGTACCTGACCATTGCTCTGGAAGCTAAGCTGGTAGCGCGAGAGGAGTGGATAGACATTGTATAAGGCGTCGTCGATGTACAGGACACGCTTCCAGGTCTCAAGATCGACGCGATAGGAGCCGAGGATAGTACGATAGTCTATTGGAGCTTGGCTAATCGGATTACGTTCGCTCCAAGATGGGTCGATGACATCGGTCTCCTTGCTCCAGTAGTCATCTTGAGCCCCCTTACCCGTCATCAGCGCCGAGAAGCTGTAGTCGGGATTGACAAAGAAGGCCTCCATAGTGAGCATGTTATTCAATAGGTTGAAGCGACGAATCTTCATCCGATACTCCAGATCTCCGCCGATGGGGGAGCCCACTCGTACAAGGAGCTCTTCAGGGGCCTTAGGGTCCAAAGTCCAGGTGCCTGTGTAGTAGAAGATCGTGCTCCCAAACTCCTCGATGACATAGGTGGCATAGACTTGCCCTGTCTTAGAGAGATAGAGGGAGTTGAGATGCTTGCCTGCTACGTTGAGTATGGGTCGGGCTGCAGCGGATAGGTTCCCGAGACGTTGTGGGAGGATCACCTCTTGCTTCTCGTGGTCGATCTTCCACGTCACGCCGAGTAGCTTCTCCAGGGTGAGTGAAGAGGGGAACTGGATGCGACTCTTCTGTCCCGAGGTATCGGTCGGGAGATCATTGGTGCAGGCGGTGATGAGCGCAAGGAGTAGCGCAAGGAGGTAGGGGCGTCTGCTTATCATCGGGGCTGAGGTGTGAGGGTGATCTTCTTAAAGTCGGCGACATAGCCACTTTGTAGGGCTACGGAGAAGGCTGGCGTGGCGAGGCCTGTAGCGACATCGTAGGTATAATATCCGTTGTAGGGAGCTTCGCTACTTGTACGGACATAGCGCAGATAGAGGCGCCCGTCGATTACCGTAGCGATATTCACACCTTGGCGGAAGGCCGAGGAGGGGCGTAGTGACGCTATCGGCTCTGCATGGCGTGTCGCCAGATCGATGGTGTAGTACTGCCACTCGTCTTGGGGTATCTCGCTTCTGATAGCTGATAGCTGGTGGGCAGAGACCATCGTTAGGAGTTTGCCTTGGTAGACATAGATCCCATTGAATCGTGCGGGATAGCTGAGGCCAAGATCTGAGATCTTTACTTGCCAGTCGGGGTCTACTTCATGGCTACCATGGCGGATGCGATAGATGAGAGAGTTCTGATAGAAGCCAAGGAGGTCACCTCCTTGGGCGAGGAGGTAGAGGTCTCCGGCTTCGTCATGGGCATACTGCAGGAGCTCGGAGGGAGTGCCGAGACGTCCTGTATTCGGCAGGTAGGAGAGCGAGAGGAGGCGGCCTCCGTTCTTAGCTTCGTAGGCGACGAGGTAGCAGTCTCGAGAGAGGTTGGTATGGGCATCGGACTGGAGCTCTGCATCCATGATCAGTGTCCCTTCGTGCAGTACTATGAGTTTCATCCCCAGGACGAGGCGGGGGAGCTGCTGACCTGATAGAGCAGGAGTCTTCTCGAGGATGAACTGGCGGATACGCTCCTTGTCGGCTTCGGAGATGAGGATCTTTGCTGGGAGCTTCGCCATCGTCTTGGGGTCGAAAGTCGTCACCTCTATGATACGGTCTATAGCTGGAGGTTGGATCAGGAAGCCGAGCTGCTCCCCGATGGCGAAGTTTTTCTCCGCTTGACTAAAGCCGTCGGCATCACTCTCGAGGTAGGCTCGCTCGCCGATAGCTTGAGCTGAGGGTGAGAATGTGAGGCGTACGGGATTATTGATGAGGAGATCTCCTTGGGCATGGTTGTTCACCGCATTGGAGTAGCGGTAGATCTGGCCATGAGCCTCCAGCAGGCCACCGCCATCCGAGCCAAAGCGCCCGAAGAGGGTATTCCGCTCAAGGATATTGTTGACTCCATCGGAGGTGGGGAGGTGGTCGAAGTAAGAGATATAGCTCTCCTTGTAGCTGAGCCCCTTCATCGGACCCGCAGGGATCGTCGTACTCTTGTAGGTCATCAGCACATAGCGGTCAGCTCCGAGCGTCTCCTCAGTCTCAGACGGGGTGGACGTGGTGTGAGGCGCCTCTTCCTTGCGGCAGCCTCCGAGGAAGAGTGTGAAGATGAGTAGCGAGAGTGCTGTATAGCGAGATAGCTTATTCATAGGGAAGTGCATCGGCGGGTTATTCTTGCTGGCCAGCGGAAGCATAGTAGATGCGTAGGCCCTCTGGGGCGTTCTTGACGACACAGCCTGGATTGACTGTGATGGAGCTGGCGCTTATATTGGCCTTAGTGAGGTGACCGAAGTCGATGTAATCGATCTTACTATTGCGAGAGGTGACGCCCCCGAGGCCTTGGAGATAGATCAAGCCCTTGAAGCCTCGCCACTGCTCTCCGCTGAAGTCAAGGATATTGAAGGCAAACCATATCGCTTGCTCATCAGCATGGGGGACGTACTTGCTCGGAGGGAGGCTTACCGCCAGCCCGTAGACCGAGGCGAAGTGACTGCGTAGGTACTCGTGATCCAGGGATGTATGGACAAGAGAGTTGTAGTCACGAAGAGTGAGGTTGCCCTTCTTCTTGGCTGAAGGGGGAACGTTGATTTGTTCGACTTCCTCGACTTCCACATCGAAGGCAAAGGTGTGGGAGAGACTGGGTGCCGTGAGTGTCTTCGTCGCGCCTGAGAAGAGAACGTGCTGGAGCTGGGGAGTGGTACTTGAATTAAGGGGCGAAAGGTCAATCTCTGGGGCATAGAGATGGAGCAACTCGACCTTCTGGAGTGCGGGGCATCCTGCTAAGGTAAAGCGTACATTACGTCCCCAACTACTGCGTGCTACAGCTCCCTTTTTAGGACGTATGCCGATGGATAGCTCTTGGAGAGCAGGGAGCTTGAGCTTGTCAAAGGAGGCTCGGTCGAAGTCTTGGCGCTCAGCAAAGGTGACCTGTAGTCTCTGTAGCTGAGGAAGCTGATTGCTGAGCTGTGTGATGAAGGTGTTGTCAAAGGGGAGGGGACGATATCGCAGCCCATCAGCACCGTAGACGTCACCTGCCTCCACCGTGATAGATAGGGATGTGATGCTCGGACTGACCTTGCCGAGGAGGTCAATATCTCGCAGGCGGACATCCTCGAGATAGAGCGAGTTCGCCTGCTCTACGCCGAGGCTGGAGAGGCTGGAGAAGTAGCTCTTGCTGACGATGAGCTTGAAGCGGGCATCGGGGTGCTGACGTATGGTGAGGTTGGGCGTCCCTGTGACCTGAATCTCTCGGAGCTTAGCGCAGTCGGTGGCATCGACGATGAGTCCATCTTTAGCCCCTTTGATCTGGAGTCTACGCAAATCTTTCAGGCCACGCAGGTCGAGGCGCTCAAGTTGTCCCGCTGAGATCTCCAGTGAGGTCGTGCGAGGGTAGGCCGAGAGGTTATAGAGCTCACTCATGTCTCGAGGTACATAGTCCATACCCTCGGGCTGAGAGTAGTTGCCATCCTCAAGGGTTAGAAGGACCAGGCTCGGATCATCTTCGTAGGAGGAGAGATAACCATGCTCGAGGAAGTAGGCGATACGCTTCTTTCCATTGAGATACCTCTTGCGATGCTTAGAATCATAGAGGTAGATCAGGTGGGCATCAGCGAACTTCTCCGCTTTGTCTAATACGCTTTGTAGCGAGTCGCGGACCACCTTGTCACTAAGTAGCTCCAGCTCTTGGCGAGCTAAATCGAAGGCCAGCTGGCGAATGTAGGCGTTGGCTCGGCTTTGGATCTCCGCTTGATTCATCTGGAGCCGTCCACCGGCCTCTGGACTTATCTGCCGCTCATCACGAGGTAGAGGCTCATAGGAGCGGTGGCAAGCGGAGAGGCAGAAGAGGGCGCCTAAGAGAAGGAGATAGCTTGCGTAGCGATTGATGATCTTGTCCATCATAGACGAGGGGCTATAGCTTGAATTCGAGGGAGAGGTTGGCATAGCGTCGTGGCTGGGAGAAGCGTATGACGGACTCCAGTCCACCGCGGAAGAAGTCGCTGTGCTGGACGAGCATTACGGGGCTGATGATCTGGCGCAGGTCATCCCAAAGCCAGTAGCGGGTATCGGTGAGGTTCATGATCGAGGCACGCAGGGTGAAGTGCTTAGCCAGCTTGACGTAGGCGAAGAGATCCACCGTCACAGCGTTCTGAAAGAAGTAGTAGGGGAACTGGCTGATCTGCTCATCACCATAGAAGCTCTTGACGAAGCGTGTCTGGTCAACGTCCTTTGCCTTGAGGAAGTTTGCGCGTAGACTGATACCTGCTCGCTCTTTGGGGAGGTCGTAATCTAGCCCGAGGACAGCCTTCAGCGGCTGGATCGCAAGCATTGATGTGCCATCGCTGAATCGCCCCTCGGAGTAGTTCAGGGAACCCGTGAGCATGAATTGTCCCGCTCGCTTGAGTTGTGGTAGGAGTTCCTCGAGGAAGAGGCTCGTGCTGAAGTCAATCCCCCAGAGGCGAGCATTCTTCTTATTCTCGTTGATCGAGTAGGCTACATCTCTATTCTGCCCATCCAAGAAGACCTTCTGTACTCCATATAGCGGCTCTATGTAGTCCTTATAGGTGTTGTAGTAGAAGCTCAGATCGTACGCAAAGTACTTAGGATCAGCTGTGCCAATATGCCACTCGTGGTTGAATGATAGCTCACGCCGGAGCTTGGGGTTCGATAGCACGAAGAAGGCTGGTGAGAGACTGACATACTGGAAGAACCGCTCTTGTGAGGTCGGTACGCGGTAGCCCGTGGAGAATTTGTAGCCGACGCTCAGGTAGGGATTGAAGTCATAGCTGATGATCGCCATGGGGGTAAATCCCCATTCTTGTATGCTGGCCTTGTCGAAGTCCATCCCAGCCGTCTTGAGATTCCCGATGAGGTATCCCAGATAGTTAAAGTCGTTGTCTCCCTGCCAGTCTCGGGTACGAGAGGAGAAGAGATCGTAGCGTATCCCTAAGTCAAGCTTGAGGTGGCCCAGCTGGATTTTATCTGAGAGGGCTACGGAGAGGTTGTCTCGATCGGCTGGGCGCTGGAAGGAGTAGATGTAGGAGCTCTGAGGTAGCTCTTCTCCGAAGCGATAGAATTGCCCCTTGTAGCGCACCCCCTCTCGGTAGGTGTTTAGCGGACGGCTGATGTCGACATTCTTATCTGTGGTATGGTGATGGAGATAAGAGGCATGTAGCGTGAAGAAGTGATACCCGAGTGCGCCGAAGTCTTGGGGCTTAGAGGTGGCCTTGAGGGCAATAGCTTGGTCGTAGAAGCTCATCCCCTTGAGTAGACGGCGCGTACCTGCTGGGAGATAGTTGGGGCGAAAGTTGCTGATCTCGGGGCGGTATATGGAGCTACGTGTATCGGCGTCGAGGAAGGACTGCTGTCCATTGACATAGATATTAAGCTGGTTGAGCCACGAGGACTCGAGTGGGGTGAATCGGTAGTTGACGTCATAGCGACGGGTCAGTACTTGGTCGTGCCCATAGTAGTAGGGCTCGTGCTGTGAGGTGAGCACATAGGCGGGCTCCATGGACCAGACTTCGGAGTCGGTCACTTTGTTTTGGCTATAGTAGGAGGCTGTGAGCTTGTGATCTCCGTGGCGGTAGGCTATCTTGCCGAGGAAGCTCTGCTGCCGATACTCCATCGGGTCGGGTCGGGTAGCGAAGATGCTACGTCGTAGCTCCCCTGTCCCGAAGTTCCGCACTTCATGTCCTGTGCGCTCAGCATAGAGAGCGAGGGCTTCTATCCCCTTATAGACGACTGCACCACCGAGCGAATAGATACGCCCCTTGGCCATGTTGTCTCCACCGATCTTCCCCTGTATCCCATAGATTCGCCCAGGCTCGATCATAGTCTGTGCCTCCTTGGTCTCGAAGTTCACGGCGCCTCCGAGAGCACCAGTGCCGTGCTCGAAGGAGGAAGCTCCCTTCTTGATCTCCACCTTCTTAATGAACTCGGTCTCGAACTGTGGGCGGGCTGAGTTGATGAGTCCATAGGAGCTGAAGACGACGTTTGTCTCCGTCTCGGCCTGTGGCAAGCCATCAACAGAGATGGATACGCGATTCTCATCTACCCCACGTATGGCGAAGCCTTTGTTCCCATAGCGTGATACCGACTCAGAGATGCCGACCCCTGGCATATAGCGTACGAAGTCCTTGGTCGATAGGATGAACTGCCGGCTGATGTCGCGATCGGAGACGACCTCTCGGCCGATCTCTTTCTTCTGTACCTTCTTCTCTCGCTTCTTGTCCTTGACATTGACCTCTTTGATGACGTAGGTGCGGCGCACGGTCGTATCGGTCTTGCTCTTCGCTGGCTCCTGTTGCTGGGCGAGGGTAGGTAGGGTCGCAAGCAGGCCGAGTGAGAGGATGCTGGGCAAGAGCGTATATCTTGTCTTCATGGGGCGTATCAGTTGCGGTAATAGGTCAGGTGATAGAGGGGCTCGATGCTGATGCCGAGAGGCTTGTCGAGATAGCTCTGGCGCTCATCGACGCTGACGCGCTTGCCATCAGGCAGGGTGAAGGCTTTGAGGCGGAGGATGAAGCGGTCTTGGCTCTGACTCGTGCTCCCCTGGCGCTTCAGCAGGGTCTCAGCGTCTATGACAATAGGCTCCGTGAAGATCGGACTGCGCAAGAGAGCCCCACGGAAGGTGAGCTTGTCCAGCTGCGTCTGATACTCATAGATACAGCCTCCGAGGTCTATCGTCGCTGAGCGATTCTGCCCATCATAATAGAGCAGGAGTGGGAGCTGTGCCGTACCGTCGATACTGACCTCATTATTGTTGCCAAAGATGATGTAGCGGTCATAGTCATCAAGCTTGAAGGTGCGGAAACGCAGGACTTCGTTGTCGGCGATACTGGGATCTTGCTTGATATTGATGTAGTTCTCCTCATGCTCCAGCTCGCGCTTGAAGCAACTTTGTAGGCCAGCCGATAGGGCGCTTATGAAGAGGATGATCTGGAGGATATGTCGTGTCGGTGTCATCATAGCTCGTCGGTACTTAGGGTGCGGGACGGAAGCTCACAGGGCCAGCCCATACATAGTTGGGGGCATAGTTTCGCACCAGGATCGTGCCCCAGTGCTGGCGCTCGTCGTAGATACTATAGAAGAGGTAGGGGTCGAGCGGACCTTCCTGTCCCGTGTCGTCCAAGCCATATTCGTAGCGGGGGATAAGCTGGCGAGGGCTGTCCTTGTACTTAGCTTGGTCGTACTCGAGGGTGATAGCGATGGTGTAGCGACTGCTCTTGGGGTAGTCCGCGGAGGGCTTGAGTGGAAGGATGAGCGTCAGATAGCGCTCACCGAAATAATACCTCTGCCCCGTGGGCTCCATCGGGCCATTGAGCACGGCAAAGATTGAGTTGTTGATGCCACGCCCCCTACCCTCAAAGGACTTGAAGATCTCCCCGCGCTGGTAGCCGTAGGGGAAGGAGTAGTAGCTCGTGGGGAGCTGAAGAGAGTCCAGCTGTAGCTGATGGTCTCGTCCGAAGGTGATCTTCCCCTCGAAGAGCTTCTCCACAGTGTAGGGGACTCGGAGGATGTAGCCTGAGTCCTCACCACGCTTGTATGCCTCCTGATGCCATACCTTTCCCTCAAGCTCGGACTCGCGACCCGTGAAGCTCTTATATGATGCTAGCTCTTGGTTTATACGACCGATAGCTCGCTCTTGTACGAAGGTGCAGAGCTGCTCCTCCTTCTGCTGGTCTCGCAGCGCATAGCTCGGAGCTTCCTTCTCGAGGAACTGTCGGAGCTCCCCCTCAAGAGCGGAGCGGATCTGAAGAAGTACTGTGGGGTCTGTAGCTGGATATTCCTCTGACGCGGAGCCAGCTGAGCCTAGGCGAATCATCGTCTGGAAGTGGTCGAAGTGCTCACTTGCCAAGAGGGTCTGCAAAGAGTGCGCGCGTAAGCTGAAGCTGAGGGCCTTGCGGACGTAGGTGACCTGGCTGTGGAAGAAAGGATCGCTGCTCAATGTACCAGCTGAGACCCCTCTATGAAGGTAGAGCTCTTCCAATCCTCGCTCCACACCGAGAGGATCGGTGAATGCGCTGGAGAAGAGGCTGTCTATTCGATGGGCAAGCATGCCTTTCTGCTGCAGTTGTTGCTCATAGAGCTCCTTGCCAGGGTCATGGCCCGACTCATGACAGCTGCCGAGCAAGAGTAAGAGCGATAGCATCAGGGGGAGGTGGCGTGCGCTCATGTTTCTTTGCATTTGTTTGTACTTTATGTAGCTATCCTACGCTATAAATGGCTGACACAAAGAAATACTGAATCTCACCTACCCGCAATCCTCGTTAGTAGGTAGTTTTCTTCGGTAGCCTACCCATTTATGGTGAATGTTGGGGTGAAGCATGGGATGAAGGAGAGCTTGTTAGAGGAAGTAGCACCTTACACCTCTTTACATTGGGTATCCCCTTGTAAAGGGCTTCTCCTTTGTCTCAACCATACACGTCCTAGGGCGAAGTACTACCTTATTGTATATAGGTATATGGGCGTGTGGGTAGAGCTTATATAGGATGGTGAAGAAAGCTATATAGCATTGTGAAGTGACCTCTATTAGGTTGTTGCTTCGCGTAGGGATAAAAGTTGTGGACGAGTGGCAGAAAAGTTTGGACTACGTACGTGGATATTTAGATTGACGTGCCTGGTCTTTA
>ERZ773007.691-NODE-691-length-16626-cov-13.540342_pt1 | contig 16626 bp, 15 predicted proteins | sample MGYA00580665_ERZ773007 | MGnify/ENA primary metagenome ERZ773007 (study PRJEB29015, sample SAMEA2738122) | human oral metagenome | biome: human oral; feature: human-associated habitat; material: saliva | place: China | collected 2167 ... | reverse complement strand
TCTATGGTCTTACGCGCAAACAGTATCGAGCGTTAGAACCCTATATAACGATTGGTGATGATTACGAACCAGCCTCCACGCTCGCCTCTGTACAAGCTTATATTGCTCAAAAAGAAGCTGATAAGCAGGCTGCTCATGCAGCTTATGAGGCCTATAAGGCGCAAAATACGTATAAACCTAACAGAGGGAATGATCGTGATACCCTTCGCTACCCATTGAAGCTAAAAGTTGGTGAACATATCAATCTCGTTACTGCTGACACAACCCAGCTAAAGAAGATTCCCGGTATTGGCTCTGGGTGGGCACGTGCCATCCTTAACTATGGTAAACGATTAGGTGGATATGTTGCTGTGGGACAACTGCAAGAGATTGAAGGGTTCCCAGAAGAAAGCCTACCTTACTTCTCTATCGTTAACCCACAGACAGAGAAGATAAACCTAAATACTGCAACTCTCGCACAACTTCGTAAGCATCCTTATGTGAATTTCTATCAGGCTAAGGCTATTTGCGACTATAGACGGCTGAAAGGAAAACTAACCAGTCTCTCACAACTCCACTTATTAAAGGACTTTACGCCCGAAGCAATCGAACGTTTGCGTCCGTATGTCGCGTTTTAGGTAGTCATGTTTTATGTGCGATTATAGGGTTCTGATAGAAACTCTTTACTATCTTTTTTTCGTTGTGTTGATGCTCCGCACCATTGGTGCTCACCATCCGCACCAATGGTGCGGGGCGTTAATTCCCTTGCTATCTATCATTGTGTGGAATCTAATAGCAATCACTCCAACAGCTTGAAGATGATTTCTGATAATAAAAAAAAGACATTCATTGCTTTGCATTGTCTTTCATTTAGCTTACCTTTGCACAAAGAATAAAGTAAACGCAATGGATATACAGGAGATTTACAAGATTTACCAAGCGCACCCTGTTGTAACCACAGACAGCCGTAACTGTCCTGAAGGAAGTATTTTCGTGGCATTGAGGGGAGCATCATTCGATGGTAATAAGTTTGCTGAAGCAGCCTTAGAAAAGGGCTGTAGCTATGCAATCATTGACGAAAAGGAATATGCAAAGGCAGGCGACGAGCGTTATATCCTCGTTGATGACGCCCTTGTAACTTATAAGGAATTAGCACGCGAGCATCGTCGTCAGTTCTCAATCCCCGTGATTGGTATTACAGGAACAAACGGAAAGACTACAAGCAAAGAGCTTATCTCTGCCGTATTGGCTGAGAAATTCAATGTACATCATACAGAGGCGAACTATAACAACGACGTGGGTGTGCCTCGTACGTTGTTGGGTATTCGTCCAGAACATGAGATAGCGGTTATCGAGATGGGTGCTTCTCACCCTGGTGACATTGAGAAATTGGTTACATACGTAGAGCCAACTTGTGGTTTGATTACTAATGTCGGTCGTGCACATCTTCAGGGTTTTGGTAGTTTTGAGGGCGTAAAGAAGACCAAGGGTGAACTTTATGATTTCCTAAAAGCTCATGGTTGTTTACTGTTCCTCAACGAGAGCAATCCTGATTTGACGGAAATGGCAGAACAGCGTGAGTTTGATCGTATCATAACTTACGGACAAGATGAAACTGCTGATGTGCAAGGTTATGTTGTTAGCTGTGCGCCATGTTTGAAGTTTGAGTGGCAGTCATCGAGCCTTAACACCCAGCAACCAGGTCCTACTATCTACGAAGTGCAAACCCATCTCATTGGTTCTTACAACTTAGATAATATGTTGGCAGCCATAGCTATTGGTCTTCACTTTGGTGTTACGCCACAGCAAATCAACTATGCTTTGGAGAACTATGTGCCTCATAACAATCGTTCGCAGTTGACTGAGACAGCACATAACAAGCTTATTGTGGATGCTTACAATGCTAATCCATCCAGTATGGCTGCTGCGATAGAGAACTTCCAACTGATGGAAGTAGAGAATAAGATGGCTATCCTTGGTGATATGCGTGAACTTGGAGATGCGTCTGCAGAAGAACATCAGAAGGTTGTAGAGTTGCTTAAGACTACAGACATTCGTAATGTATGGCTTGTCGGAGAGGAGTTTGGAAAGACACAAACCGATTTCCGCAAGTTTCGCGACATTGATGAGGTGAAAAAGGAGATAGCTCTTCATCGTCCAGACAACCATTATATCTTGATAAAAGGTAGTAATGGCATCAAGCTTTTTGAGCTTCCAGCCTTGCTATAACAAGAAAGAAAAACGGCGAGAAAGTTTGTGTTAGTTCCGAGAAAATAGTTAACTTTGCACTTGCTTTTAAGCTATCGGGATGTAGCGCAGTTGGTAGCGCACTACGTTCGGGACGTAGGGGTCGCCAGTTCGACTCTGGTCATCCCGACAGAAAAAGGGAAGAAGCCGTTTGGTTTCTTCCCTTTTTGGTTTTATTGGGCTAATTAGCCTTATTAGCCTAATTAGGCCTATAAGCCTTATTAATTATCATTCTCTTAATTTTTCTCTGCAATCTTCAAGGATTGTCATCAACTCATCCATCTTTGTTGTGCGCAACATGGCGATGCGTGTCTTCTTAAAATCAGGGATTCCTTTGAAGATTGGCGATGCAGCTAAGTGTCGGCGTGTATGCAAGATACCACGATGTTCGTCGATACGTTCCACATTTATGCGTAGCATCTCTTCAAGAATGTCAATCTTGTCATCGATAGTCAGCTGCTTATCGCTTTGATTAAAGAGCCACGGACAACCAAAGGTTGCACGACCAATCATCACCGCATCAACACCATAACGGTTGAATTTCTCGTGCGCTTCCTCAATACTTGTAACGTCGCCATTGCCAATGATGGGGATATGAATACGTGGATTGTTCTTCACCTTACCAATCAATGTCCAGTCAGCCTCGCCTGTATACATCTGTGCGCGAGTACGTCCATGAATCGTTAATGCCTGTATACCACAGTCTTGCAACTGTTCTGCAAGGTCGGTAATAATCAAGTTATCGTTGTCCCAACCTAATCGAGTCTTCACTGTGACAGGTGTGTTGACAGCCTTTACGACCTCTCTTGTGATGTCAAGTAGCAGTGGGATGTTCTTCAACATACCAGAGCCAGCACCCTTGTTTGCCACCTTCTTCACCGGACAACCAAAGTTAATGTCAATCACATCGGGCTTTACCTGTTCTACAATCTTAGTTGCTTCAACCATTGAAGCTACATCTCTGCCGTATATCTGTATTCCTACAGGACGCTCACTATCGTCAATGACTAATTTTGAAAGTGTCGACTTGATACTACGGATGACGGCATCAGCCGACACAAACTCCGTATATACCATGGCTGCACCGAAGCGTTTACACATCTTTCGGAAGCCAATATCTGTCACATCTTCCATTGGAGCCAAGAATAGTGGGCGTTCCCCAAAATCTATTGTTCCTATTTTCATAGGTGCAAAGGTAAGGAAAAGGGTTTGAATAGTAAAGGAGTAAGAAGGCAAAAAAGTAAAAGGAGGGGAAATTTTTGCAAAGTAAAGGAGTTAGGTTGTAGAAGGTGTAAAGAGAAGGTTTTAATATATTTTTATAGACTTGTAATCATCTTTGCAACCGAGTTGCAAAACATAATCTTTATCTTTGCAGCAGAATATTAATGCAGTAACAGGTTTTAGATTATGAAAAAGAAACTTATAAGAATCATTCTTACGGCTGTACTCCTCGCAGGAGCATGGCTTGTGGAGCATTTCGCAGCACTTCCAATGTGGCAGGTGCTGCTTGTTTATTTGGTTCCATATCTGGTTATCAGCTATGATGTATTAGGTGAAGCGGTTGAGGGAATCATGGAAGGCGATCCTTTTGACGAGAATTTCCTTATGAGTATTGCGACTATCGGAGCATTGCTCATCGGTTTCCTTCCCAATGCCGAGCCACAGTTTATTGAGGGTGTCTTCGTTATGTTGTTCTTCCAATTGGGTGAACTCTTTGAGCATTATGCGGAAGATAAGGCGCGTGACTCCATTTCTGAGCTAATGGACATCCGTCCTGATGTAGCCAATGTGGAGCGAAATGGAGTGGTAGAGAGCGTAAGTCCAGAGGAAGTGAAGATTGGTGAGACTGTGATTGTCAAGCCAGGAGAGAAGATTCCGTTAGATGGAAGGGTGCTTGAGGGCGTTTCCAGCTTGAACACAGTTGCTCTTACGGGTGAGAGTATGCCACGTGATGTAAGTGCAGGCATGGAAGTTATCTCTGGTTGTGTTAACCTTTCGGGTGTGTTAAAGGTGCAAGTTGAAAAGGCATATAGCGAGTCTACCGCTGCAAAGATTATCCAACTCGTTGAAGAGGCAGGTGATAACAAGTCACGCAGCGAGTCGTTCATTCGTCGTTTTGCACGTGTCTATACGCCTATCGTGGTGATTGCTGCCCTTGCTTTGGCTGTTATTCCTCCGTTCTTCTATGATAGTTACGCACCAGCCTTTGGTGTTTGGCTCTATCGTGCATTGACCTTCTTGGTTGTAAGTTGCCCATGTGCTTTGGTTATTTCTATTCCTCTTACTTTCTTTGCGGGCATCGGTGGCGCATCCCATAAGGGAATCCTCATTAAGGGTGGCAACTATATGGATGCTTTGGCAAAGCTCTCTACGGTAGTATTCGATAAGACAGGAACATTGACACGTGGTACTTTTGATGTTGAGGCTATCCACCCAGAGAAACTTTCTGAGCATGAGTTGCTTCATTTGGCAGCCCATGTTGAACGTTATTCTACCCATCCAATCGCCCTTGCTCTCCGTATGGCATATGCGAATGAAAAGGAAAATTGCACTGTTGAAGATATACAAGAAACAGCGGGACAGGGTATTACGGCTACTGTTAATAATCAGAAAGTAAGTGTTGGTAATAGCCGCTTAATGGCAACATTAGGTATTACAATCCCTACCTGTAAGCGTTGTACGAGCCATATTGGTACGATTGTTCACGTTGCGATTGATGGTGAATATGCAGGTCATATCGTTATCTCTGACCAGCTGAAGGCTGATGCTGTGAAGGCAATAGAGGCTCTGAAGCAGTTGGGGGTTAGCAAGACTGTGATGCTGAGCGGCGACAAGAGGGAAGTTGTTGAGCAAATTGCTGAGCAGACAAAGGTGACGGAATACTATGCCGAACTGCTCCCTGCTGATAAGGTTAGCCACATTGAGCGTCTTATTAAAGAGAAGAATACAGATGAAACAATAGCCTTTGTTGGTGATGGTATCAATGATGCGCCTGTGTTGGCACGTGCTGATGTGGGTATTGCTATGGGTGCTTTGGGTAGTGATGCAGCCATTGAAGCAGCTGATGTCGTATTGATGGACGATAAACCTTCGAAGATTGCACTTGCTATTGAACTCTCTTGTCGTACTATCTTTATAGCAAAGGAGAACGCATGGTTTGCTATCGGTATCAAAGTTGCCGTCCTTCTCCTTGCTACCTTTGGAATGGCAAGCATGGGATTAGCCGTCTTTGCTGATGTTGGAGTTATGGTTCTTGCTGTTCTTAATGCGATGAGAGCAAGATAGAAAGGCATTCTTCTTGAATTATTTTCATGAAAAAAAATATTTATTTTCACGAAGAAAAATATTTATTTTCATGAAAATAATTTCTTTTTTACATGAAAGTAATTGGGCATCTGTCGTAAAGTGGCTACGCAGATGCCTTTTTTAATAGTGTGAAAAGCATAATTTGATAAAGCAATAAACTGTTCTCTTTCGGCTTATCTGGCATTTTGAGTGATACTACTATTGGTCTTTGTGATGCAAACCTATGATTTCCTTTGAGTTATTGTGTTATTAATAAGGTTTCTTTTGCTTAGTGATTCGGTGTGATATCGCTATTCGCACTATTGGTGTTCAGCGTCCGCACTATTGGTGTTCACCATTCGCACCATTGGTGCTGGGCCTTCGCACGTTGATAAAACATGAACTCTTTCACTCTTAAACAATGTTACAACTATCTGTTTTTACGATAAAAATAATTACGGAAAAAGCTAAATAAGAAAACTTTTGTGTAAGTTTGCAGTATCGAAGTGATAGTTATGCAGATACGACTTGTTCTATTTTTCTTGTGGCTTTTGCTACCCCTCTCGTCACTTCAAGCACAGAAAGTGCTGGTATGTGACGGGGCTACGCACTTTCCGATACGTGATGTGTTGGTCAGTGTGGATGGAAAGAATGTGGGACTTACTACATGGCAAGGGATCATTAACCTACCTGATTCATTTCAGACAGCTACCTTCAAAAAGAAAGGCTATGCCCCAGAGAAACTGTATCGAAGTGAGGTATTACGTGATACTGTCTTCCTTTTCCCTGCCGAACATTATCTTGATGAGGTCGTAGTCATCGGAAAACAAGTTGTTGACGGACGTGAACTGTTAAAGAAGATGCCGAAACGAGACATCTTAGAAAAACGTCCGTCTGGTGGACTTGGTGGTTTCGATTTAGGGCTTATACTTGACAAACGATACCGTAGAGACCGTAGGCATGTCAGAGAGTTGCGTGAAATTTTCAAGAAAATGGATGAAATAGAGGATAAGGAAGACCCTATCCTCAAGGCTTATCGACAGACACAACAGGAATTAAAAGCTGATTCTATCCAGAAAAGAATGAGATAAAAGACCAGAAAAAGTAGTCTTTAGTGTGAATATAGGTTAAATATAAGATTGTTAAAGCAATCTTTTTGTATAGTTTGCTTGACTTTTAGAAAAGTAAGTGTTACTTTTGTGGTGTGATAGATATCTTTACTTATTAATTAAAAAAGCTACTTTATGAAAACAGATTATCTTTTACCCCACATCTTTAGGAAGATTGGTTGGTTTATTTTTATTCCTTGTAGTGTCATGATTATGGTTTCTTGGTTAGGTATTAATGACTGGTTTAATGATGACAGACTGAGTTTTATTACCTTACACATTGGAAACTTGAGTTTCTTTACACCTGAACAAGAGGGACGTTCTTTCTTTTATTTTGCGCAGGAAGACATGTTTTCGGAAATTGTCTACTGTTTGACCTTTATCTCTCTCTATATGATAGCATTTTCAAAGGAAAGAGTTGAGGATGAATATGTTGAACATCTCCGTATGCGTTCATTAGTATGGGCATTGAAAGTAAATACGATTTTCTTTGTAATCTTCACGTGGTTCTGCTTTGGTATAGTTTATATCACGTTGTTAATGCTATCAATGTTCAGCATATTTCTGCTGTTTCACTTCCGTTTTCTTTACGAACTACATAAAAGGAGAATAGATAATGAAGAATAATATAAGAGTAGAGCGGGCAATCAAACGCATGACTCAGGCGCAATTAGCAGAACTTATAGGGGTGTCCCGTCAAACGATTGTCGCTATTGAAAGCGAGAAGTATGTTCCCTCAACAGTTCTCAGTTTGAAGATTGCACGTGTTTTCGATAAGCGTGTAGATGATATTTTTGAACTTGAAGAAAGCGATTAAAGTCTTGTATTTATACTCCCTCATTTTCGATATCATCGGTAATTATAATTATGAATTGTGAATTATGCATTATGAATTATCAAAGTAATCATAATTATGAATTCTGAATTGTGAATTCTGAATTAAGGCTAATCATAATTATGAATTGTGAATTATGAATTATGAATTAAAAGAAAAATGCCCGATGGACAAGGTGAAGAAATATCACACTTGCCTCATCGGGCTCAACATATACTCAAGTCAGAGAAAATTTTACTATTATATCACGCCACGGATACGGTCATCAAAGGCTGAAAGGGCAGCCTTAGCACCTTCTCCCATAGCGATTGTAATCTGTTTGTAAGGTACCGTTGTGACGTCACCAGCAGCATATACGCCACTCAGATTAGTGCGGTTGGTTGCGTCAACGACAATCTCATTGCGAGGAGTAACCTCTACTTGATCCTTGAAAGCATCGCTGTTTGGCGACAAGCCAATCTGAACAAAGACACCATCTAATGCTATATCGCGCTCCTCATCATTGGTACGGTCCTTCACTCTGATACCCGATAGCTTCTGACCATCACCCAAGAGAGCTGTTGTCTGGGTAGAAAGGAATACCTCAACATTAGGCAGACTGGCTACTTTCTGCTGAAGTACCTCATCAGCACGCATAGCATCAGCGAACTCAAGAACAGTTACGTGGCGGCAGATACCAGCCAAGTCAATGGCTGCTTCGATACCAGAGTTACCACCACCGATGACTGCTACGTCCTTACCTTTGTAGAAAGGACCATCGCAATGAGGGCAGAAATGCTCACCATGACCGATGTATTTCTCCTCATCTGGCAGACCAAGACGGCGCCAACTTGCACCTGTTGCGATTACAACAGCTGGTGCGGTGAAGGTTTCGCCACCACGAACAGAAACAGTCTTAATAGCCTCTTTCAGGTTGGTTGATACCACCTTACGATTGTCGAATACATCTATTGAATATTCATTGATATGGGTGCGGAGGTCAGCAGCAAGCTGTGTACCTGTCGTTTTGGTAACAGAGATAAGATTCTCGATGCCTGTTGTGTCGTTTACCTGTCCTCCGATGCGCTCAGCAACGATAGCTACGCGCAAGCCTTTGCGGGCAGAATAGATAGCAGAAGATGCTCCAGCAGGACCACCACCGAGTACGATAACATCATATTCGCGTACTGTTTGCACCGCGTTCTCATCATGGTCGGTACCAACTTTGTCCTCCAACTCTTGCAGAAGGATACCAAGATCACCACGACCAGTGTGCAATGGCTCCCCATTAACGTACACAGAAGGTACGCCTTGTATGTTTAAACGTTGTATTTCGTCCTGATATAGACCGCCGTCAACCATCTCATTGCTGATATTTGGGTTGATAAGCGCCATTACGTTGAGTGCCTGAACAACGTCAGGACAGTTTGTGCAGGTGAGAGATACGTAAGTCTGAAGGCGGATTTCACCCTTTAATGACTTGATACGTGCTGCAATCGCCTCGTCAGGAAGGTTCTTACCCTGTCCGTCAGTATTGAGGATAGCAAGGAGCAACGAGGTAAACTCGTGTCCGTTTGGTATACCACGGAAGCTGATACCAGTTTCTTCACCATTGCGAAGGATACTAAATGAGAACTGTTCTCCTTCCTTATAAACTGTCTTAATCTTGTCAGAAGTAGAGGCGAAATCCTCGAGGAAGGAAGAGAACTCTGCTGAGTTTTCGTCATTGCTATTGCGGGTTACGCTAAGTGTTATATCAGATGAGAGCGAAGCAAAGACGCCTTTCACCTGTTCGAGTATGTTTGAATCTAACATGGGTTTGTATATTTCTCTCCTTATTAATAAAAAGGTGGAGAGATAAAGTCCCGAGACTTATCTCTCCACCATAACTTCTATGACACTTTTATGTCTGTTATTACAGATACTAAGTCTTAGAGCTTACCTACGAGGTCGATGCTTGGCTTCAATGTCTCGCCACCCTTCTTCCACTTAGCTGGGCAAACCTCACCCTCGTGAGAAGCAACGAACAACGCAGCCTCAACCTTACGAACGAGCTCATCAGCATTACGACCGATGCTGTTGTCCTGGATTTCAGCAATCTTAACGAGACCCTCTGGGTTTACGAGGAATGTACCACGGTAAGCCAGACCCTCGTCCTCTTTGTAAACACCGAAGCCACGGCTCAATACGCCAGTTGGGTCAGCGAGCATAGTGTACTTAATCTTCTTGATTCTATCAGAAGCATCGTGCCATGCCTTGTGTACGAAGTGAGTATCAGTACTTACAGAGAATACCTCTACGCCAAGACCCTTGAGCTGCTCATACTTGTCAGCCAAATCCTCCAACTCTGTAGGACATACGAAAGTGAAGTCAGCTGGATAGAAGAAGAAGAGTGCCCATTTGCCCTCGATATCCTTGCTTGAAACGGTCTTAAACTGTCCGTCCTGGAAAGCCTGAACGGTAAACTCTGGTGCGTGTGCATTAATAATTGGTTCCATATCTTACTTAAAACTATTTATGTGATTAAATCTTTTTGTTTTGCAATGCAAAGTTAGTATTTGTAATCATTACAAGCAATAGATAAAATCTATGTGCTGATTAATAAAATCTATCAAGATGTATTCTGATGCTGATTATCAGTAAGTTATGTTTGGTTGTTTGCTGAATTAAAAGATTACCTTCAACTAAAAAATATATCAAACAAGTACTTATGCACTCCAATATTGAATAGAAAGCACTCGTGTTGTTCTTGAAAGGCAAGATGAATAAGCTAAGGACAACTCTTACTTCATAACAAGTAGTTGTCAATAAAATCATATATAATAAGGTTGTAAACCTTTAATATGCTTTGTGCTCAGTCTCCGCACGCTTGGTGTTCAGCCTCCGCACCACATGTGCGGGGCGTTAGCACACTTAGTGCGTGGTGGCTTGTTGGTTGTTGGGTGATGGTTGTTAGGTGTTGAAGAATACTGATATGAAACTTATAAGGTAGTGAAGAATAATACTTATTTATAGTGATTGGGCGTGTATACACTCACTATAAAGGATGAAAAAGACGAGTATAAAGCATAAAAACAAGATGATAAGACGGCTATTTGGCTTTTTTTATCTATTTTTGTCATAGTCTATACATAGTATTAGAAGAATGACACTACAACAATTAGAATATGTAATGGCAGTTTATCGGCTCAAACATTTTGCAAAGGCAGCCGATGATTGCAACGTCACACAGCCAACACTTAGTTCGATGATTCAAAAGTTAGAAGACGAATTAGGTGTGAAAATCTTTGACCGTAAGCGTCAACCGATACAGCCTACACAAGCGGGTATGAAGGTGATTGAGGAGGCTTGGAGGGTGCTTAATCGTGCAAAGAAACTCAAGCAGATAATCGACGAGGAACGTCAGGTGCTTACTGGTACCTTTGAGGTGGGTGTGCTACCGACGATTGCACCTTATCTTATTCCGCGATTCTTCCCACAGTTGATGAATGAACATCCTGAGATGGATGTGAGGATTACGGAGATGAAAACCGAGGATATGCGCAGGGCACTTCGTAGGGGCGATATAGATGCTGGTATCTTGGCACGTGTCGACGGACTGGAGGAGATGTCGTGTACACCGCTTTATCGTGAACAGTTCTTCGGTTATGTAGCAGAAGGCGACCCATTGTTTGAAAAGAAGTTTATTCGTCCTGCTGACTTGTCAGGAGAGTACTTGTGGTTGCTGGACGAAGGACATTGTTTCCGTGACCAGTTGGTGAAGTTCTGCCAGCTGAAATCAGCTGCTTTAAGTAAGAAAAGTTATAACTTAGGAAGTATAGAAACCTTTATGCGTATCGTAGAGAATGGTAAGGGAGTAACCTTTATACCCCAGCTTGCACTCTCACAGCTCACAAAGGAGCAGCATCGCCTTGTGCGTCCTTTTGCCCATCCAGTGCCTTCTCGTGAGATAATACTGATGACATCGCCTAATTTCATTCGTCATACGTTGCTTCATATGCTTGCAGAAAGGATTAAAGAGTCCTTACCTGATGATTTCCAAAGTTAAATCTTAATAGCTTTCCTTTGGGAAGTAATAGGAATAAAAATAGTGTTACATATTATATTTTTATTATCTTTGCAATGATAAGATACCTATTTTAGCATATACAATTATAACCTCATTTGATATGAAATTCAATTCAAAACAAGCTAACCAACAGTATTCAAGTTTTAATCTTAAAGATTTCTTTGGTATGAATAATCCTAAAAAAATATTGCTTCCAGTAGCTCTTGTAGTCACTTTTTGTGCTATTGGTCTTGTTTTCTTCTCGTTTGTAAATCCTTCTTACGACCAAGAAGCGGCATTAAAGATGAAGCCTATCTTCTTTGGTAGTACGCGTGTTGCCGATGAACCAGTAAATTCAATTACACTGATTGCACCAACAACGACCGCTGTCTACTTCAATGTCTTGCCACAGAAGATGCAGTTCCAATTTGATGATTTGCTTTCAAACGACAATACTCCACTTGATGTGAATATGTATATGATTATCCAAGTGAAGAAAGGACAGACTCCTGACTTGTTGAGAAACTATGGAGAGAACTGGTTTGAGAACTTCATTGAACCTTATTTCCGCAACAAAGTGCGTGAGTATGTATCCTCTTGTTCGCCATTCGACTTGATGAGTAATCGTGAAGTTCTTGCAAAGTTCGATGACCGTATTAAGCAGTCTATGCGCCAGTATGTAGCCTCTTTGTCACGAAAGGCAAACTTCCCTATTGATATTCAACAAGTAATTACCGACCGTGTGATGCCTAACAAGGAGCAGTTGGAAGAAATGAACAAGACTGCTGCAAGCATTCAGGCTAAGCAAACACAGGAGAAACGTGCTGAAATGGAGCTTGCACGTGCTAAGGCTGAACGTAATAAGGCTGTGGCTGATAAGGCTTATATGACAGAGTTGAACCTTTCACCATCGCAGTTTATTCAGTTGCGTGCATGGGATGTTATCGAGAAGAAGAATGGTGCAAACATAGATGTTCTCTTTGGAGGAGGCGAAACACCGATGTGGAATATCCGCAGATAGGCTTCGTCTTCACCGATTGTAAATAAAGTAAGAACACTTAGACCTATGACAAAAGGTGAAATCTATCTTGTGGTACTTTCCTTCCAACTTTTTATATTGGTAGTTATCTTCTTTGTTGTTCGAGTTGTACTCAACCCTCCAAAGAACATTATAAAGAGTTTTATTATAGTTGATGGCTATCTTTATCCCAGTTTCCAACAAGGACGCATAGCACTGATTAAGCCGCCTCAGCCTATCTGTATAAAAGATATTGTTAGGATAAAGCTTAATCAGAGTATATCTTTCAATGGTAGATTTCCAGTTGTTGTGGAAACAAAGGATGGGAAACGTGTTACGCTCTTCATCGGTGGAATCTTTCCAAGGCGCGAACTTCAACGGCTCCGAGAAGAACTATTAGCGAATAAGTTTGATGGTGAAATCTATTGAAACACTCTCTTCTATGATGAAAGCAGTAGGTTGATATCTCCTCCGTAGCATTACTACATAGTGCTGCATTGCTTACTTTTATAAGGAAAGTGTGCTTGATGTGCGAATTATTTTCATGAAAATAAATATTTTTTTTCATGAAGAAAAATATTTCTTCTCACGTAAATAATTATTTTTTTCATGAAAATAATTCTCTAAAGGAAGCAAAGTGCGCATCTGAGGGAACATGTTTTGCTTGGTTGTTGGGTGATGAATGTTGGCTGATGATGCCAAGTGCGCATTCGAGGGAACATGTTTTGTCTGGGTGTTAGGTGATGAATGTTGGCTGATGATGCCAAGTGCGCATCCGAGGGAACATGTTTTGTCTGGGTGTTAGGTGTTGAATGTTTGGTGGTGATGAATAAGTGCGCATCTGAGGGAACATTTGTAATAAATAAAAAGAGGTGATTGCCATGTTGGCAACCACCTCTTTGTTTCTTTATACTGTTTAGATTATAGCCTGATAGAGTAGTTTAATTGGTACTATATTCAAGCTTATGCTAATCTATCTCTTGTGTTGTAGACTTATTTCAACTTAGCCTCAAGGTTCTTCAGCATGTCAACAGTCATAGCGTCGAGGTCATACTGAGGCTTCCAATCCCATTCAGCGCGTGCGCAACTGTCGTCAAGACTGTCTGGCCAACTGTCGGCAATACCCTGCTTGAGTGGGTCTACGTCGTATTCCATCTCAAAGTCAGGCTTGTAACGCTTGATAGCATTGAAGATTTCTTCAGGGGCGAAGCTCATTGAAGCAATGTTGAAACCATTGCGATGAACCAAACGAGTTGGGTCAGCTTCCATCAATGAGATAGCTGCGTGGAGACCATCTGGCATATACATCATGTCCATCAGTGTTCCCTTCTTGATAGGACAGACGAACTTCTCACCACGAACAGCAGCGTAATAGATGTCAACTGCATAGTCTGTAGTACCACCACCCGGAGGTGTTACGTAGGAAATCAAACCTGGGAAACGTACTGAACGGGTATCAACACCATACTTCTTAAAGTAGTAGTCGCTGAGCAACTCTGTGGTAACTTTAGACACACCATAGATTGTACCAGGACGTTGAATAGTGTCCTGTGGCGTCTGTGTGTGAGGTGTACTCAAACCGAATGAACCGATAGAACTTGGAGTAAAGACCGCACAATTGTTCTCACGTGCTACTTCCAAGATGTTCCACAGACCGTCAATACCGATTTTCCAAGCCAGTTGCGGCTTCTTTTCTGCAACTACAGAGAGTAATGCAGCAAGGTTGTAGATGGTGTCAATGTTGTATTTCTTAACAACATCGGCAATCATCTCTGGGTTAGTAACGTCGGCCTCTGCTGATGGACCGCTTTCTTTCAGTTCACCTTTAGGTTCTGCTCCTTTAATGTAACCAGCAACAATGCTGTCGTTTCCATAACGTTTTCTAAGTTCTCGGGTAAGCTCTGAGCCGATTTGACCTGTAGAGCCTATGACCAATACATTTTTCATAAATATTGTTAAGCTTAAATATAACTGGTTGCAAAGTAAGCATATTTTTTGTTGATAACACACTATTAGGTATTAAAATTATTAAAAAAATAAGTCATCACGTAAAAAAAACCTCCTCAACCTCCTTTTTCTCAATTTTTATAAGTTACTTTGCCTACTAATAAATAAAATCTAATGTTATGTACGGTAAGATGAAAGAACATCTCAGTAATGCACTTGCTGAGATTAAAGAAGCAGGACTTTACAAAGAAGAAAGAATCATTGAGAGTCCTCAAAGTGCAGCAATCGAAGTAAAAGGTAAGGAAGTTTTGAACTTCTGTGCAAACAATTATCTTGGTCTTTCTAATCATCCACGTTTGATAGAAGGTGCTAAGAAGATGATGGACAAGCGAGGATTCGGTATGTCCTCTGTTCGTTTTATCTGTGGAACGCAGGACAGCCACAAGGAGCTTGAGGCTGCCATCTCTGATTACTTCAAGACAGAAGACACTATTCTCTATGCTGCTTGCTTTGACGCTAATGGTGGAGTCTTTGAGCCATTGCTCACCGATCAGGATGCTATTATCTCTGATGCACTCAACCACGCCTCTATTATTGATGGTGTACGCCTTTGTAAAGCGAAGCGTTATCGTTACGCAAATGCCGATATGGCAGACCTTGAGCGTTGTCTACAAGAGTCACAGGAACAGCGTTTCCGTATCATCGTTACTGATGGTGTGTTCTCAATGGATGGTAACGTTGCTCCAGTTGACAAGATTTGCGACCTCGCTGAGAAGTATAACGCTCTCGTGATGGTGGATGAGTCTCACTCTGCTGGTGTTGTTGGTGCTACTGGTCATGGTGTAAGCGAACTCTGCAAGACCTATGATCGTGTGGATATCTACACTGGTACACTCGGTAAGGCATTTGGTGGTGCACTCGGTGGCTTCACAACTGGTCGCAAGGAAATCATTGACATGCTTCGTCAGCGCAGTCGCCCATACCTCTTCTCTAACTCACTTGCACCTTGTATTATTGGTGCCAGCCTTGAAGTTTTCAAGATGTTGAAGGAGAGTAATGAACTTCATGACAAGTTGGTTGAGAACGTTAACTACTTCCGCGATAAGATGATGGCTGCTGGTTTTGATATTAAACCAACCCAGAGTGCTATCTGTGCGGTAATGCTTTACGATGCTAAGTTGTCTCAGGTATATGCAGCTAAACTCCTTGAAGAGGGTATCTATGTAACAGGTTTCTATTATCCAGTAGTACCAAAGGGCGAGGCTCGTATTCGTGTTCAGCTCTCAGCTGGTCATAATCGTGAGCAACTTGACAAGTGTATCAACGCTTTCATCAAGATTGGTAAGGAACTTGGTGTGTTGAAATAGTCTACTTGTAGACACTGATTAGTAGTCAGCACCATTGGTGCTCAGCGTCAGCACGTGTGGTGCTGTTGGTAAGCACCATATGTGCGGAGTACGAATAGATTATTAAAAGATAGAAAAAGAGCGAGTGCCGGGATAGGTACTCGCTCTTTGTTATTGGATAGTTGTTTATCGGATAACGCTTGTATATCGTCCTCCCTGTGTGGTGACGCGCACCACGTAGATTCCCTTTGGAATGAAAAGGGTAAGGTTGTCAGTGCCACTCGTAACACTGCTTGCTACTAACATTCCATTCATACTATATATCTCTACACGCTTCAAGCCCTGTTGTTGTACGTATAAGCGTCCGTCAACGAATTGTAATGTCGGTTTGATGCTCACTTCTTCCACACCATTTGTCACATCCTCAGGATATTTGTCATACGGTCCATTGATGAGAGAAAGGTAAGGGGATTTCGTAGACGCTGGTACTAAATCAACGTTCTTACCATCTACCACACCAATTAATGCCAATCGATAGCGGCGGTTGTTGATGAGTTTCTCAGTCTTAGGGTCAATCCAATCGCTGGTTATCAATGTCATCTTTCCTGCTTGTGTGAGATCAACCTGTAGCGGCTTTTTCATCACTGGGATTGACATACCCGTCACCGTGTCGATAAGGTAGAGTGTGATGCCGCCCTTGTACTGTACATTTTTTGCAAGAATAGCAATACAACTCACTCGGAGTGTTGAACTTCTTGATACATCAAAGTTCTCCATATGAACACTTCCTTCCTCATTATCTTGAGCGGAAATAGTCAGTCTTGAGAAGAGGT
>ERZ773007.690-NODE-690-length-16627-cov-17.107531_pt1 | contig 16627 bp, 19 predicted proteins | sample MGYA00580665_ERZ773007 | MGnify/ENA primary metagenome ERZ773007 (study PRJEB29015, sample SAMEA2738122) | human oral metagenome | biome: human oral; feature: human-associated habitat; material: saliva | place: China | collected 2167 ... | reverse complement strand
AGCAAAATCCTGCTCTTTTTGGTAAAATAGTAGGACAAGAGACAAGAAAGAGGACTTGATGTGAAAATTCGGATGCGAAATACGATTCAGTTTGATGAGCAGTTGGAAGTGATTGACCAGCTCTATGACGTTGAAGTGCATGAAAAGGGAGATTATAGCTATCTGCTTTTTTATAATGAGGAAAAGGAAAAAGTAGTGATTAAATTCCATGGTCAAGAACTGGTGATGAGCCGTTTTTCCAATCCCAAGACCATTATGCGCTTTCTAAAAAATAGCGATAGTTTAGCCTATATTCCCACACCTATGGGCATGCAGGAGTTTATTATCCAAACGAATTGTTATCAAGTGGATGGACAAAAGATTTATTTAGAATATCAACTACAAAATCAAGAGGGACAACCCTTTGCCAGCTATCAATTGGAAATTACTTGGGGATAGTCTCTTGTCTTTTCAAATTTAGCTTGCTATCTTCTCGAATTGGCTTCCTAGTGTGGTAGATTAGGCTATTTTTTGGTATAATAAAGGTTATGGAAATCGAAAAAACCAATCGTATGAATGCGCTCTTTGAATTTTATGCAGCGCTTTTGACAGATAAGCAAATGAATTATATCGAGCTCTACTACGCTGATGATTACAGTCTTGCTGAGATTGCCGAGGAGTTTGGTGTTAGTCGTCAGGCTGTCTATGACAATATCAAGCGGACAGAAAAGATTCTGGAAGATTATGAGATGAAATTGCACATGTACTCGGACTACATTGTCCGCAGTCAAATTTTTGACCAGATTTTGGAGCGCTATCCCAAGGATGACTTTCTGCAGGAGCAGATAGAAATTTTAACAAGCATTGATAATAGAGAATAAGAGGAAGAAAAATGGCATTTGAAAGTTTAACAGAACGTTTGCAGAACGTCTTTAAAAATCTACGTAAAAAAGGAAAAATCTCTGAATCTGATGTTCAAGAGGCAACCAAAGAGATTCGCTTGGCCTTGCTTGAGGCCGACGTTGCCTTACCTGTTGTGAAGGACTTTATCAAGAAAGTTCGTGAACGTGCAGTCGGACACGAAGTCATTGATACCCTTAATCCTGCACAACAGATAATCAAAATCGTTGATGAGGAACTGACAGCTGTTTTAGGTTCTGATACGGCAGAGATTATCAAGTCACCAAAAATTCCAACCATTATCATGATGGTTGGTTTGCAGGGGGCTGGTAAAACAACCTTTGCTGGTAAATTGGCTAACAAACTCAAGAAGGAAGAAAATGCCCGTCCATTGATGATTGCGGCGGATATCTATCGTCCAGCTGCCATTGACCAGCTTAAAACCTTGGGACAACAGATTGATGTGCCTGTCTTTGCACTTGGAACAGAGGTTCCAGCTGTTGAGATTGTACGTCAAGGTTTGGAGCAAGCCCAAGCCAATCATAATGACTATGTCTTGATTGATACGGCAGGTCGTTTGCAGATTGATGAGCTTCTCATGAATGAGCTTCGTGACGTGAAAGCATTGGCTCAACCAAATGAAATTTTGCTCGTCGTTGATGCTATGATTGGTCAAGAAGCGGCCAATGTTGCGCGTGAGTTTAATGCTCAGTTGGAAGTGACTGGGGTTATCCTTACCAAGATTGATGGGGACACTCGTGGTGGTGCTGCCCTATCGGTTCGTCACATTACTGGAAAACCAATCAAGTTTACTGGTACAGGTGAAAAGATTACGGACATTGAAACCTTCCACCCAGACCGCATGTCTAGCCGTATCCTTGGTATGGGGGATATGCTCACTTTGATTGAGAAAGCTTCTCAGGAATATGATGAGCAAAAAGCCCTTGAAATGGCTGAGAAGATGCGCGAAAACACCTTTGATTTTAATGATTTCATTGATCAGTTGGATCAGGTGCAAAACATGGGGCCAATGGAAGACTTGATCAAGATGATTCCAGGTATGGCCAACAATCCAGCCCTTCAAAATATGAAGGTGGATGAGCGCCAGATTGCGCGCAAACGTGCTATTGTATCTTCCATGACACCTGAAGAACGTGAAAATCCAGATTTGTTAAATCCAAGCCGTCGCCGTCGTATCGCTGCTGGTTCTGGAAATACCTTTGTCGAAGTCAATAAATTCATCAAGGACTTTAACCAGGCCAAACAACTCATGCAGGGTGTTATGTCTGGGGATATGAACAAGATGATGAAGCAGATGGGAATCAATCCAAACAACCTTCCCAAAAATATGCCAAATATGGGAGGAATGGATATGTCTGCCCTTGAAGGAATGATGGGACAAGGTGGTATGCCTGACTTGTCCGCTCTAGGAGGAGCAGGAATGCCAGATATGAGTCAGATGTTTGGTGGCGGTCTAAAAGGTAAAATCGGTGAATTTGCCATGAAACAGTCTATGAAACGCATGGCTAACAAAATGAAAAAAGCGAAGAAGAAACGCAAGTAAGACAAAGGAAGGCCGCAGGGCTTTCCTTTTTTAGAAACAAGAAAAATGAGCACTTCCGTAATTGGAAATGCTCGTTTTTTGATGTGTTTAGACTCGTATACTTAATGAAAATCAAAGAGCAAACTAGGAAACTGGCCGCAGGTTGCGCAAAACACTGTTTTGAGGTTGTGGATAAGGCTGACGAAGTCAGCTCAAAACACTGTTTTGAGGTTGCAGATAGAACTGACGAAGTCAGTAACATATACATACGGCAAGTTGAAGCTGACGTGGTTTGAAGAAATTTTCGAAAAGTATCATACGAAAAAGCCCTGTTACTCAAGATGAGGAGCAAGGCTTTTTGAGTTTCAATTATTCTTCTGTTCCAAGGAAGTTTTTCGCAACAAGAGCTGCAAGAACTCCACCAACGATTGGCGCAAGGATGAAAATCCAAACTTGTTGAAGGGCTACGCCACCCACCAAGACAGCTGGTGCCAAGCTACGGGCTGGATTTACTGAAAGCCCAGTAATGTTCAACCCCACAAGAATCATAGCCATCAAGGACAAACCGATTACCAAACCAGCAATTGCGCCATTTCCCTTGCTTTCTGAAGTCACTGTCATGATAACCAAAACAAACAAGAAGGTTGCAATGACTTCAAACAAGAAACCACCAAAGACAGTGACTCCGTTTGCCAAGGCATTTTCACCAAGACTAGCAGTTGACATCCCTGAGTTAGCCAAGAGGAAGAAGACAGAAGCAGATGCTAAGAAAGCTCCAACTACTTGTCCAAGGATGTAGTTTACAAGCTCTGAAGATGACAAACGTTTGTTTACAAACATAGCAATCGAAACAGCTGGGTTCAAGTGAGCACCTGAAATAGTTCCGATTGAGTAAGCTGCAACTACGATTGCCAGACCAAAGGCAAAGGCGATTCCAAGGTGACCAAGGCCATCAAGACCATTTCCAAAAACAACAGCTCCTGTCCCAACGAACACAAGCATGAACGTACCGATTAATTCAGCGACAAATTTTTTCATTTTCTTTCTCCTTTTTTCAAAAACTAGATACTAGTCTATCAAAAGAGGGAAAGGGTTTCAAGAAAAGTGTTTGGAAATTTTCAGGATAAAATTCTATAAAAACGGTAGTGTTTATTTGAAACATTTTTTCTAAAGGTATATACTATTAACATAGTTCAGATATGTTGTTCAGTCCCTAATTTGAACTAATTTTTACAACTTTACTGTTCTTTTATGAACGTTTGAATGGTATCGTGGATACCAAGGAGGAATCATATGTCTAAAGTTGCTATTGTCACAGGTGCAGGTCAAGGAATCGGTTTTGCAATCGCAAAACGATTGGTTCAAGATGGCTTTAAGGTAGGAGTCTTAGACTACAATCCTGAAACAGCTGAAAAGGCTATTGCCGAATTATCAGCTGAAAATGCCTTTGCTGTCGTGGCCGATGTTTCGAAACAGGCCGAAGTTGCACAAGCATTTCAAAAGGTTGTTGACCATTTTGGTGATTTGAATGTTGTCGTAAATAACGCTGGTGTTGCTCCCACTACTCCTCTTGATACAATTACTGAGGAACAATTTACACGTACTTTCGGGATCAATGTTGGTGGTGTCATTTGGGGTTCTCAAGCTGCACAAACGCAATTTAAAGCACTTGGCCACGGAGGTAAAATTATCAACGCAACCTCTCAAGCCGGTGTAGTCGGTAACCCAAATCTAACTGTTTATGGTGGAACCAAATTTGCTGTTCGTGGAATTACGCAAACATTAGCACGTGATTTAGCAGACTCAGGCATCACTGTTAACGCCTACGCACCAGGTATTGTGAAAACACCAATGATGTACGACATCGCTCATGAAGTTGGTAAAAATGCAGGAAAAGATGACGAATGGGGTATGCAGACATTTGCAAAAGATATTACTCTAAAACGTCTATCTGAACCAGAAGATGTGGCTGCTGCTGTCAGCTTCCTTGCAGGACCAGATTCAAACTACATTACAGGACAAACCATTATCGTTGATGGTGGTATGCAATTCCATTAAGATACAGGAAAAGAGGTTGGAAAATGATTCAACCTCTTTTATTAGTTTTCATTATTAGTTAGGAGGATACAATAGAAACTCTCTCAATAGGCAATATTAGCTTATCCCTAGTATTGAAAATACTGGATAGCTTCTTTCAAGTCATCTTGTAAACTATTTCTCTGGTCAAGTTGGACATAGACTTCCAACAGACAGGATCTGAAGTTTGAAAATTTATAAAAATCTTCCCTTTCTTCTATCGGAAAGTCAACAACTTTTATCCAAGATGCTACTTGCTCTTGCTCCAACTTCCCTTGTAGAATAGGTTCATAGATCACTCTTGCTAAACGCCAATCCTCATCATCTGTAAAGCGAAGCGAAATTCTTTTAAATAGTTGGCCAAGTATCTCAAATACTTCATGAACTCTGTTTTTAGGAAAGTCTGGATGACAAACCACCTCTGTCAGTAAATCGGCTCCATGTGCAAAAGCATGAACCCAACCATACTGACTTGAAAAACCTGTTGTATCCTTTTCTTTTGAAAGATAGTACAACCCTTGATTTAAAAGGACATTACGAATTTCTGCTTTTAATCCCTGATAAAAAATCGATTGCTGGTTGGCATCTGCAGACAAGAGATTTGCATAAATAAGCGCCCTAAAAGAACGTTCAAGGGTTGACAGGCCTACCTTATCAATCTCTTTATCTAACCCTCCATCAGATGAAATCCCTTCAGCAATGAAATGAAATTGTTCCTGTGTAAATAGCTCTTCCTGAATCCCTCTAGCAAAGCTTGTAAAAACAAGGTCATCTCGAATTTCTGGAGAAGGATCTCCCAAATGGTCAAGCAACCACTGGATTTCTTCATCATGATAACTTGGTTTTTCTTCTGCTATTTTTCTAAGTAACTCTTGATACATGGTCAATACCTCTACATTTCTAGCAACTTGATATAATCTAGACCCCATTTCTCGACAGCATCTAAAACAACTCTGAATTCCTGCCCCATTTCAGTTAAGCTGTACTCAACTCGTGGTGGAACTTCGGCATAGACCTTTCGTTGAACAATCTTATCCTTTTCTAATTGACGGAGATGACGTGTCAAAATAGTTTGAGTAATCCCAGGCAATAATCTCTGCAATTCTTTAAATCGTTTAGTACCCGTACTCAACTGATAAATGATTACCAGTGCCCATTTCCCCGTTAAAACCCTCTGCGTTGTCGCAAATGGACAAATACCATACTCACTCACTTTATTTGTCATAAAATATCTTCTTTCTATTTTTTTAAAAAAATTTATCTTTTAGTATCAATAATAGTACTACTTTTGATACTAGCTATCGAAAAAGTGTCTACTTGTTTTTTTGTTTGTAACTGTTACAATTATACCATAAAAAAGAAATGGAGAATATATATGTCAACAAACTTAGAAATTTTCAATGCTTATAACCAAGCTTTAATTGCTGGTGACTTTCCTGGTGTCTTTGAAACAATGGCAGACGATATTATCTGGCATCAACCTGGTAATCATAGTATATCTGGTACAGTTGTTGGTAAGGACAAGCTAGGAACTCACCTGGCTACATTTGCTGAGAAAACTAATGGAACCTTTAAGGTGGTAACAAATTGGGTTTCTGACAATAAGGATTTAATCGCAGCCAATGTTACTTTTCTTGGAACACGTGCTGATGGTACTGAACTCAATATGAACGGGATTGACCTCTTCCGTATTGAAGACGGAAAAATCAAAGAAGTTTGGCTCTTCTCTTCAGATCAAGCTGAAGAAGATAGCTTTTGGGGATAATTTAAGAGGCCAGGACAAAAAATTTTGATTTTAGAATTCTTTATTCTAAATTTTTAAAATCGATAGATTAGAAAAAAAAGCGAACAAGACAGAATTCTGAGTTTCAGATAACTCGTTTTGTTCGCTTTTTATATTTAAGGTTAGACTTTTGTCCCAGACTCTTTTAATTTACTCTCCCAACTGGGCACTGTAGGCGATAATCTGGTCAACTGTGTCTGACAAGAACTGGATGGTATCACGAAGTGGTTTGTCCGTTGAAATGTCCGCTCCGATAATCATGGCTGACTCAAGCGGTGTCTTGCTACCACCTGACTTAAGGAGATTGAGCCAGTCCTCAGCTCCAGTTTCTGAATGTTTCAGATGAAGGTAACCAGCTGTCGAGATAACTAGTCCTGCTGAGTAAGTGTAACTATACAAGCCCATGTAATAATGAGCTTGGCGCATCCAAGTCAAAGCTGCATCATCGTCGATTTCAATGGCATCTCCCCAGAAGTCTGTCAAGACTTCCTTCATAATGTTGTTGAGCTTGCTTGCTCCGAAAGTTTCTCCTTCTTCAATCAATGTATACACCTTACGCTGGAAGGCTGCTTCCAAAAGGTGAGTGATAAAGTTATGGAAGTAGGTGTCTGTTAAGCGGTGAGCCAGAGCGAAGCGTTTTTGACGAGGGTCATCAGATTGGTGCTCCAAGTAGTCACTGAGAAGCAATTCATTGAAAGTTGACGGTGCTTCAACATAGTAGGTAGACATGTGAGCGTTGAAATAGCTTTGGTGATTGTCTGAAAAGATGAATTGACCAGAATGCCCGATTTCATGAATCAAGGTATAAACATCGCTCAAACGACCAGTCCAGCTCATGAGGACATAAGGGTGCACGCGATATGGATCCGCCGCATAACCACCAGAATCCTTACCACTATTGGCAGCAAAGTCCACCCAGCGCTCTTCTTGATAGCGAGCAACTTCCTGACAATATTCTTGTCCCAAAGGTTCTACCGACTTCATGACCAAATCATAGGCGTCGTCAATGGTCACTTCAGGATTGAGGGCACTATCCAAATCCAATTTCCAGTCTGCAAAGGTCATCTTTTCAAGACCATTTACCTTAGCAACATGCTTGAGGTATCTCTGAGCAACGGGCGCAAAATCCTTCATGATGAGGTCAATCTGACGATCAAACATAGCACGGTCCACTTCTTGCTCAGCCAGAAGATAATCAAAGACTGAGTCGTAGCCCTTCATATCTGCCAAGAGTTTTTCAGACTTGACTTGGGCTAAATAAGCTGCGGCTGCTGTATTTTGGTGCTTACGAAGGCCTTCTGAGAAGGAACGGAAAGATTTTTCACGAACCTCAGCTTCCTCATGGTTTTGGTAGAAATTCTCATAGGTCACAAAGCTGTTTTTATAAGTCTTGCCATGAGCTTCAAAGTCAGCCATTTCAAAATCCCCAGCTCGCATTTTAGTATAAATATCCTGCGGACTGTAGAAAACTTCACCGAGATTGGTCAAGGCCTTCTCCACATCAGCCCCTAGGTAGTGTGCTTTTTTGATTTTGGCCTGACGAATAGCAGCTGTTAAATGTGGCAATTTACCCAAACGGTCCAAGACTTCCTCGTCTGCTGCCACCAAGGCATCGTCAAAGAAGGTCAGAGCTACGCTGGCGTCTGTTTCAAATTCCATCCCAGCTTGGGCAATGTTGGCAAATTCGTCATTGCTATAGTCTGTCGTCTGAGGCATAAAGCCATAGTTGCCAATATGGCTCATCTGAATGTAGATTTGTTCCAATTCCGCAAAGGCCTTCTCGAAATCTTCAAAAGTGTGAAGATTGCCATTGTAGTCACGGCTAAACTGGTTGATGTCTTCACGAGCCTTCTCGATTGCACGCAAGAAATCCTCACGGTCTTGGTATAGGGCTGTTAAATCCCAAAGTTCCTTCTCTGGAAATTCTGAACGGTGTTTTTGTTCCATTTTCTTCCTCTTATTTCTCTAATTCTAATAAAACACTAAGGGCTGATAAGGCGTAAAGCGGTGCTGTTTCTGCTCGCAAAATACGAGGACCAAGTCCTGCTAAGACTGATCCCTTAGCTTCGAAACTCTCAATTTCTGCAGGTGACAGACCACCTTCTGGACCAAAAATAAAGAGCAGTTTGTATCCTTTTTCAAGACCAGAAACCGCTTGTAAGAGCGCAGCGGCTTCTCCTTCTTTTGCTGATTCTTCATAGGCTACGATGATAGAGTCAAACTGGTCCAGTTGTGCTAGAAAGTCAGCTTTCTTCTCAAAAAGTTGAATACTTGGAATCAGATTCCGCTTGCTTTGCTCGGCTGCTCCGAGGGCGATTTTTTCTAGTTTTTCGACCTTTTTACCCAATTTTTTGCCATCCCATTTGGCGACCGACCAATCAGCAGGGAAGGCCCAAATCTGGCTGGCACCCAGTTCGGTTACTTTTTGAGTGATAAACTCCAGCTTGTCCCCCTTGGGAAATCCAGATGCGATGGTCACTTGAACGGGCAGTTCCACATTGTCATCTAGTTCTTCTACCAATTCAAACTGACGAGCTTCCACATCCAAGACGCGCGCCAATCGCTTAATGCCATCATCAAAGACTAAAGTCACCTCATCATCCTCTTTCAAGCGCATAACCTGAAACATGTGCTTGCTGGTTTCCTTGTCCTCGATGGTGACAGGAGAGATAGCACTGCCTTTGACAAAATACTGCTGCATGCTAGCCTCCAATCACACCGGAAATATCCTTGGTTTTCTTAAAGACACAGGCATTCCATTCCCCTTGAATCATATGGGTTTCAAGGAAAAATCCAGCTGACTCAGCCGACTGGCGCACCATGTCCCACTTATCCTTGATAATGCCACTCATGATCAGGTAACCTTCGTCCTTGACCAAGCGATAAGCATCATCCGTCAGATGAACGAGGATGTCCGCCAAGATATTGGCCACGATGACATCTGCCTCAATCTCAACACCCTTAAGCAAGTCTCCTGCAGCTACATGGATGTTTTCCATACCAGGGTTGAGCTCAATATTTTCCTGAGCAACACGAACTGCCACATCATCCAGGTCGTAGGCAAAGATTTCCTTGGCACCAAGTAGCGAGCTGGCAATAGAGAGAACCCCTGAACCAGTACCCACATCTAGCACTGTTTCCCCACCACGAAGAACCTGCTCCAAGGCAAAGAGGCTCATCTTAGTGGTTGGATGGGTCCCCGTACCAAAAGCCATACCTGGATCCAGCTTGATAATCTTTTCCCCAGCAGTCGCCTCATAGTCCGTCCAAGACGGCACGATGGTCAAATCATGAGTGATACGAGCTGGTTCATAGTATTTCTTCCAGTTGTCTGCCCAGTCTTCCTCAGCCAAGGCAGTCGTCCCCATCTTGACCTCTCCCAAGTCCATAAAATCAGTTAGTTCCGCGAGACGGGCCTGCAAGTCTGCCTCAACCGTTGCTACATCAACCGTATCAGGGTAGTAGGCTGTCACTACGATTTCTTCTTGCTGCTCAACCTCTGGGAAAATCTCGCCGAAGCGGTCAACATTTCCCACATAGTCCATACTATCTTCGATCGCAACACCTTGCGCTCCCAGCTCAATCAAGAGATTGGAAACCAACTCCTCTCCCTCACGCTTCACTGTAACTTTTAACTCTTGCCATGTTTCCATAAATTTTTTCCTTATCAATCTATTAATTCTTCTAATTCTTTTAAAGTTCTTCCATCCTGATCTTTCCAATCAGTTCGACCGTTCGTTTGCATACCCAGCAAAAAAGCCGCTGCATAAGAAGGGCTAGAAAAGAGTTGTTTTTCTTTTAACACTCCATCTTGAATGACCCGAGAAGCTATTAAATTCTGACGCATTTCTTTTAAACTTGCTGGAAGGTATGGAGAATCCTTTATTTCTACTTGACTTCCTTCTAAAACAACAAAACCTTCAGTTGTCCGTTCACAAGTTGCTTCTATTACTTTGTTAGATTTCTTAGTTTTACGCTTTAAATAAAGATAAGTTGAATGATTATCAGTCAAATCTTGACTAACTTTCTTTGTCATTGGAACAAAAACACGATAACCTAAAGTTCCAATAATCATTAGCGTATTTTCAACAATTTCATCCAGTTCAGATTCCTTTTCCTCAGTTACATTACCAGGATTTGGATCATTCCCATTTTTCACAATGTAGCGACCAGCTTCTTTAGCAAGTTGAGTAAATTTATTTTCCAAATAGCTAATTTCTGTTGGACCAAAAGAATTATTTTGAGTTGTTAGAATGATGACATCATTAAAATAATCTGCGTGAGTATCGCGGGTATGCTCTTGAATTCGCAACAATACCCCTTCACCATTTTTCCGAGTTGTCGCCTGACCAATATAGGTCACATCTTTCTGTTTATCTTCATCTCGACCAAATAAGAAATAAATACCACTTTGTTTCATTTCATCACGCGACTTTAAATCTCCCAACTGAATACGAGGTATTTTGTAAATCACTCCCGTCCAATTTGACAAAGTACATTTGATTTTTCCAGTCACTTCACCATCCATGAGAAACATATTGATATTTTTGCTACGCTTTTCCATTTATCGAACTTCCTCCAAATAATCTCTCACTCTATCCTGCAACTGAGGGACAACTTGACTAGAACTAAGAAATTCCTCAACATTCATGAGCTGATAGCCCTGTCCTTCATCACCAAAGGTGATATTGTCAAACTGTTCTTGACTTAGCTGACCAACCATAAAGACAGAGTGCCGACCTTCATAGAGCATACTTGGGTAAACCTTGCTCCAAAGCAGACAATCCTCAGTCAGATAAACACCAAGTTCTTCATCAACTTCACGCGCCACGCACTCAAAAGGACTTTCATCGCCTTCACTTCCACCACCTGGCAGTTCCCACATATTGGGCCAGGGAATACTTGCCTTATCATCGCGTAAGATAGTCAAGAGCTTATCCCCACAAAATAAAGCAATCTTAGATCCTGTGAAATCAGAAATTTCTAGTTTCATCTTCAGTTCCTTCTAACATTTCCTTTTCCAGCTCTGCTAACCAATTTTGATAATAGATTTTCTCATCCCGTAACATTCGGCTACTATTCATTTTCTGTCTAGCAATCTTCATAGCCTTGTGAGTTTGAACTACATCTTTCTTTACCTTAAATTGATACCAAGCTTGAATGACCTGCATATCTGCTGTTTTTATAGATAAAAAGGATTTGACCCCTCGAATACTTGCATATTCTTCCGCATTCTTATTATCTCCTTCCATCAGAGCAACTTGAAGAAGGTATAATTGAGAACTAGTTTTAGACATTGGATTATCTGTTTTCTCTAACACAGACTGAAACTGTTGCTTTGCAAGCTCTATATTATCATCCAATATGAATACCAATCCCTGAAGAGTCTGAACACTTTCTGCAAAACTTCCTCTCACATCCTCATCAACAGACATGATAAAGTCTTTTAAATCATATTCTTGAGGAGCTAGCAAGGTCTGGGCAGAATGCCTCAACATCAGGTAGGCGTATTTGGTATTTTCAGGGTGTTGTAGTAATTCCCAAATTTTTGCTCCATCGGTAATCCCAACTGGCAGAGCATTGAATAGAAGAAGAGATAAATTTAGACAAATCCAAGTGCCTGCAAAATACCAGTTTGTTGTCAAAAAACCAAAAAGTGTTGCCAATAACATCAAGCAAAGGTGAACTATCAAGCCTCCTGAAAGCATCAAGATGGTTCTTTGATCTCTTTCATTCTCTTTTAAACCAATATACTGAGCACCAACATTTTTTATAACTGCTGTTCGACTAAGATGAAGCCTTCCTGACTTTTTGGTTAAAAGAAAGTTCCCTAATCCAAAAGCCACCAGACGATAGCCTGTCAGATAACCACAAAATGCATGACCAAGCTCATGAAGAATAAAGATTACATACATACTTAGAAGAGCAAAGGCATAACCAAAAGTAAAGACTAAAACTGCGGAATACCCCAACTCTGCAAATGCGATGGTTCCACAAGCAAAAGCTAGCATAATAAAGACAACAGCTAGCACATAAACCAAATAAATCCCAATTTTCTTCATAAAATCTCCAACCAACTCCTAATATCTCGGATAAGGATAAAATTCTACCTCTTCCAAACCAACTTTTCCTTCTTAAAAGACTTCTTCTTTAACATACTTAAATAAACTTTCTTCATTCTTAAAGTAATACTTTACAAAGATAAATGACATAGCGTTGTTAAAATATTCTTTAGTTCATAAGAACATATAATCAATTGTGACTAACTATAATAATTTTTTACACACTTATGAAATGCAAGATTTATATAAATTAAATAGACTATTTATGAATCCATAGATAGTAAGATTAGTCCTCCCGCGATTAAAATAGTTAAAAAAGTAGTGACAATTGGATCCCAAAATATACCCCAAAAAATAATTAAGAATACAATATAAATCAAAGAGGCTATATATTTTCGTTCTTTAATCCCCCAAAAAATAAGAAATATAAGGGATATTGCCCAAAATAATCCTAAAAACAAATGAAAATAATACCCATCTACTTGCACAATTTCAAACGCTTCACGAAGCGCTCCTAATCTTTGTTGCTTTATACTAATAATTTTTGGGCTATGCTTAAATGCATATATCCACCAAGACATAAAAATCTCAATTATAAATATAATTCCTAATTTCACTGGATTTTCCACATAATCTTCAAAGTAGTTCATAAATTCACCATCATTTCTATTTTAAAAGTAATCCTAAGAGAAAAGCAACGATTGCCCATATAAGTGATAGTTTAGGAGCTTCAATACTTTTATTTGTTCCGACTAACCATTTATAAATTGCCTCAAAAGTATCATATACTATAAGTGATACTACAAAAACTGTAACCAATAGAAGGACCAAGAAGCAAGTATTTTCTAGTACACTCTTGTCTATCTTCAAAAAATAAAAGCTACTACTGTCAAAATTAACAAATGAATCTTTATCTATCCAAAAGAACAATAAATCTATAGCTAATGCAACGAACATTGATATAACATTATATTTTTTCTTTGGGATAAGAAACAAAAGAAATAGAATACAAAAAATTGTAAGTATCAACGGTAAATTCATAAAATTATCAGTTTTAGATGCATGATTAATTTTTATATGAGATAGATAAGAAATGTTGGTCTTCATCCAACTTAAAGTTAAATAATTTACTAATCCCGTAATCGCAAATATTCCAAGTACTTTTACCCTAATTTTCTTTAAGAAATTTACTAATTTTACATATGATTGCCCAATTAAGTCATTTAGTTGACTGATCCGTGAAAATTTAGTTTCTTTTGATGAAAAAATTTTACTTAAACGACTTTCCATCCCATTTGATAAGTGTACATGCTTATTTTTTAATTTTTGTTGTGCATCCATATAGTCTTTTGCATATATAGAATGCGTAGTTATTTTTTTTGTATCTATGGCAACAACCTTTGTCTTATCTTTTTGGTAATATATTTTCTTCATAAACTCTCCCCATAATCCCTAGTATCTCGGATAAGGATAAAACTCTCCCTCTTCCAAGCCTTCTTTTCCTTCTTCAAAGACTTCTTGGTTCCATTCCATGACAAATTCTTCTGCTTCTGGGTCTTCCAAAAAGTCCATAAGGGCATCTAGCCCAACCTCTGCAGTATCTTTAAGGAATAGCGCAAAATAAGCTAAAAATTCACGAGAAAAACCTTTCTTCGGCAGGTAAGGGATGACCGTGAGATAGTCTTCTTCATTAACTGTTGACTTGGCAGGGTTGTAAAAAAGTACCGCTTCTTCAAAAAGGATATCATCTGACGAAACCTCTCCGTCTTCATCTAACATCTCCACCCCTGCAGCATTTTGTGCCTCTAATAGAAAACTCACTTCAACCGCATGATTACGCTTGTCCCAACTAATCTCATAATCAAAAGGAAAGTTCTTGTCCAACTCTTCTTGTAAAACATCTAAAAATCCGTATGTTGCCATTTTGTCCTCTTTCTATACGACTCTTTAATCGCCCCGAATACTCGGAAATATGCTAAAATAGATACTACCATATTACCACATTAGTATCAGAAAATCCATGTTAGAAAGGACTGCTATGCCAGACAATCTCGCGCTTCGTATGCGCCCCAAAACCATCGACCAGGTCATCGGTCAGGAGCATCTAGTTGGACCAGGCAAGATTATCCGCCGTATGGTGGAAGCCAATCGCCTATCCTCTATGATCCTCTACGGACCTCCAGGCATCGGAAAAACCAGTATCGCTTCAGCCATCGCTGGAACAACCAAATATGCCTTTCGAACCTTCAATGCCACAGTTGATAGTAAAAAACGCCTCCAAGAAATCGCTGAGGAAGCTAAATTCTCAGGTGGCCTTGTACTGCTACTAGACGAGATTCATCGTCTTGACAAGACGAAACAAGACTTCCTCTTGCCTCTCTTGGAAAGTGGACTGGTCATTATGATTGGAGCGACGACTGAAAATCCTTTCTTTTCTGTCACGCCAGCCATTCGTAGCCGTGTTCAGATTTTTGAGTTAGAACCCTTGTCTAATCAAGATGTTAAAGAGGCGATTCAAATTGCTCTAACCGACCCTGAGCGTGGTTTTGATTTCCCAGTTGAGCTAGATGAGGATGCGCTGGATTTCATCGCAACCTCTACAAATGGAGACCTGCGTTCTGCTTTTAATTCGCTAGATTTGGCTGTTCTCTCTACTCCCGAGAATGACAAGGGCATCCGCCATATCACACTGGATATCATGGAAAATAGCCTGCAGAGGAGTTATATTACCATGGATAAGGATGGGGACGGTCACTACGATGTCCTCTCAGCCCTACAAAAGTCCATCCGCGGCTCGGATGTGGATGCCAGTCTTCATTACGCAGCCCGCTTGATTGAAGCTGGGGATCTGCCTAGTCTCGCTCGTCGTTTGACTGTGATTGCCTATGAGGATATTGGTTTGGCCAATCCTGAAGCCCAGATTCATACCGTAACTGCTCTAGATGCTGCACAAAGGATTGGTTTCCCAGAAGCTCGCATTCTCATTGCCAATGTCGTGATTGATTTGGCCCTTTCTCCAAAATCCAACTCAGCCTATGTAGCTATGGATAAGGCACTTGCTGACCTCAAAACATCAGGGCACTTGCCTATTCCGCGACACCTGCGTGATGGGCACTACAGTGGAAGCAAGGAACTGGGGAATGCCCAAGACTATCTCTATCCACACAACTATCCTGGAAATTGGGTCAAGCAAGACTATCTGCCAGAAAAAATTCGTAATCATCACTATTTCCAAGCAGAAGATACTGGTAAATATGAACGGGCTTTGGCTCAAAGAAAGGAAGCTATCGACCGTTTGCGAAAAATCTGAAATCCTTTTCAAAAAATTGCACTTTCCTCTTGATTTTTTTTGAAAAAGTGGTATCATATAAACATAGAAACGCTGTGGTGTACGACTTCACACTTAAGTGTTGACCGACTATTTTTTGTATTATTAGGGAAACAAAAGTCTTCTAACAGCATGTAGGCCGTCTCACACGGAAACAGCTTCAGTTAGAGCGAGTTGCCCACCTGCTTAATTGCGCGGGTTCAATACAAACCGTGAAGTTTCGGCACCAATACAGCTTTTTATTTGCCTCCTTAGCTCAGTTGGTAGAGCAGTAGACTCTTAATCTATGGGTCGCAGGTTCGAGCCCTGCAGGGGGCATCTAAACAACAGGAAAAGCCTTGGTTATCAAGGCTTTTTTGTGTAGTCATAGCACTGAAAAAACGATAGAAAAAACGCCCCTTCTGAATGAACTGCACCCCAAAACTTAAACACAAAAACTCACTTTTTGAGGGCAATACAATATAAAAACCTTAGACGATGGCACTCACGTCTAAGGTTTTTCTGATTACAATTGTTGATCTTGATACCAACTCCCCCAATCCCACATTGAATCTAGGATTGGCTTTAAGGAACGACCCAATTCAGTTAGAGAGTATTCAACACGAGGAGGTACCTCTGCGTAGACCTTTCGGTCAACAATAGACTTATTTTCTAGGTCTCGCAAGCTAGCTGTTAAAACTTTTTGACTGATGAGACCAATTGATCGTTTTAATTCTCCAAAGCGCTTCGTTCCCTCCATTAAATCACGCAAGATAAGAATATTCCATTTGCTACTAATAAGAAGTAAGGTTGTTTCTATTGGGCAAGCTGGTAAATCTTTTGGTAGTTTTTTACTAGTCATATCTTCTCCTATTTTTTAAAATATCGTTGAACTTTCTTTGAAAACAAGCAATAGTAACTTTTTGGTTACTAGGGCACTTTAAGGTGCATACTTTTCAAAAGTAACTATCGATGAT
>ERZ773007.687-NODE-687-length-16667-cov-15.892668_pt1 | contig 16667 bp, 10 predicted proteins | sample MGYA00580665_ERZ773007 | MGnify/ENA primary metagenome ERZ773007 (study PRJEB29015, sample SAMEA2738122) | human oral metagenome | biome: human oral; feature: human-associated habitat; material: saliva | place: China | collected 2167 ... | reverse complement strand
GACCAACGAATGGCATTGCTTTACGCAATTCAGCACCAACTTTTTCAATTTCAAGTTCTTCAGCTTGTTTGCGGAAGGCTTTCAAACGTGGGAAACCAGCATCGTGGTCTTCAACGAATTCACGTGCAAATTTACCTGATTGGATATCAGCAAGGGCAGCTTTCATGTTTTCTTTGACTTCTGGACCGATGACACGTGGACCAGTTACAAAGTCACCAAATTCTGCAGTATTTGAACATGATTGACGCATTTTCTTGAATCCACCTTCGTAGATCAAGTCAACAATCAATTTCATTTCGTGAAGCACTTCAAAGTAAGCTAATTGTGGTGCATAGCCTGCTTCAGTCAAGACTTCAAAACCAGCTTCAATAAGGTGTGTCAACCCACCCATAAGAACCGCTTGTTCACCAAACAAATCTTCTTCAGTTTCTTCTTTAAATGTTGTTACAAGTAATCCAACACGTGCAGAACCAATACCCTTAGCCCAGTCCATAGCGATATCTTTAGCATTACCTGTAGCATCTTGGTATACTGCGTAAAGTGCAGGAACACCAAAGCCTTCTGTATATGTACGGCGTACCAAGTGACCTGGTCCTTTAGGAGCAACCATAAAGACATCAACATCTTTAGGAACCTTGATGAATTCGAAGTGGATGTTAAATCCGTGTGCAAAACCAAGAGCTTTGCCTGCACTCAAGTTTGGCTCAATTTCATCTTTATAGATATCTTTTTGAATTTCATCTGGTGCCAAAACCATAATGATATCAGCCAATTTAGTTGCTTCTGCTACTGTGTAAGTATCAAAACCATCTTCTTTAGCTTTATCAAATGATTTACCTGGACGAACACCGATGATCACATCGTGACCTGTATCACGCAAGTTTTGTGCATGCGCATGACCTTGTGAACCGTAACCGATAACGGCGATTTTTTTACCGTCAAGTGCTGCTACTTTTACGTCTTTTTCATATTCCATTTGAACTGCCATAGTAGTATATCTCTTTTCTAAAATAATATTTAATTGCCTTTTAAGGCTGGGTTAACAAATTTAAATTGGATTTTTAATCACGGGTAAATCCAGTAGCACCCGTACGAGCGATATTTTTGATTCCGTAAGGACGAATAACTCGTAGAAGCGCCTCGCTCTTTTCAGCATCACCAGTCATCTGGATAGTGATAGAGCTTGGTGCCACATCAACCACCGAAGCACGGAAAGGTTGAATAATCGCCAAGATTTCAGCACGTTTAGAGGTTGGTGCTGATACCTTAACTAGGATAACTTCACGTTCCAAGTGTGGCTGATCCGTGATATCACGGATGCGAATCACATCAATCTGACGATTAAGCTGTTTGATGATTTGTTCCACTTCATTTTGAGAATTCACATCAATAATAATCGTAATACGTGAAACGTTAGGATCCTCAGAAGCCCCTACAGAGATACTTTCAATATTAACTTGACGTCGTGAAAGAACACCTGTGAAGCGGTTAAGGACACCCGAACGGTTCTGAAGTTTAGCTGTTAACATTCTACGCATTGAACTTCACCCCCAACATTTCGTGATTACTCTTACCGGCCGGAACGATCGGCAAGACATGCTCTTTACGAGAGATATCCACCTCGATGAACATTGGCACGTCTTCCTTGATAACTTCCAAATCCTGATCAATTGTCTCTGGATTATCAAACTTGTAAGACTTAATGCCATAAGCTTGAGCCATCAATTGGAAATCTGGAAGGGTATCAAAGACAGACTCTGATGTACGCCCTTCGTAGAAGGACTCTTGCCATTGACGTACCATACCAAGTGAGTGGTTATTCAACATAACAACCTTGATTGGTACCTTGTAAATATTTAAGATAGCCAATTCTTGATTCGTCATTTGGAAACCACCATCACCAACAAAGAGTATAACTTCTTTATCAGGATTAGCAATTTTAGCACCAATTGCTGCTGGGACACCGAATCCCATTGTTCCAAGACCACCTGAGGTCACCAATTGACGCTCATTTTGGTATGGATAATACTGAGCTGTCCACATTTGATGTTGACCAACGTCAGTAACAACAACCGCGTCACCCTTAGTCAATTCACCGATACGCTCGATAACTGCCTGAGGCTGTACCATACGTTCTTTCTTATCGTAAGAACGTACACGTTCTTTGTCTTTTGTGACTTTTTCAATCCATTTTTCAGTGTTATTCTGAACCACTGGTTCTGCTAAGAGCATTTCAAGAGCTTGCTTGGCATCACCAACAACTGGAAGGTCCACTGCAATAATTTTACCAATCTCAGCTGGATCTACATCAATATGGACAACCTTGGCATTCTTAGCAAATGTTTTAGGATTACCTGTCAAACGGTCATCAAAACGACAACCAATAGCAATCATAAAGTCAGCATCGGTCATAGCAATGTTAGCTGCATATGAACCGTGCATACCACCCATACCCAAGAAGAGGGGATGACTAGTAGCAATTGTCCCTTGTCCTAAAAGACTTGTAACAACTGGGATTTGGTAGCGTTCTGCAAAAGCAACTAGCTCCTTAGCAGATTCAGAATAAGACACGCCACCTCCAGCTACAATAACCGGCTTCTTAGCTTTACTCAACTGCTTCAAGATTTTCTTGATTTGCATTTCGTTTGGTCTTAGCGTCGGTTGGTAACTTGGAAGATTAATTTCAGGATCGTTGATGAAGGCTGTTTCCTTAGCCACGACATCTTTAGGGAGGTCGATAACAACTGGACCAGGTCGGCCAGTTGTTGCAATATGAACCGCTTCCCTAATAATACGAGGAATATCAGCTGTATCGCGAATCTGATAATTGTATTTTGTAATCGGCATGGTAATTCCGACAATGTCAGCCTCTTGGAAGGCATCCTTACCAATACCTGGTGTCGCGACCTGACCAGTAAAGACTAGGAGAGGTACGCTATCACTCATAGCATCTGCAATCCCTGTAATAGCATTAGTGGCACCAGGACCACTCGTTACAAGAGCAACACCGAGTTTACCAGTTGATTTGGCATAACCTTCAGCTTCGTGCAGACTTCCTTGCTCATGACGAGACAAAATATGATTAATCTCTTCATTTTTGTAAATAGCATCATACAAAGGAAGAACCGCTCCGCCAGGATACCCAAAAATAGTTGAAATCCCAAGTTCAAGAAGTGTATCAAGAATCAAATCAGCACCAGAGCGTGCTTCTTCAAGTTCAATTTTCTTCACATGGACCTCCTTTAGCAATTGTTTTTTTCGAATTGTCTAAAAATTCAAAACCTTGTATACTATGATAACATTTTTAACCAAATTTGCAAGGGTTTCAGAGAAAAATATCACAAACTCTTCGGAAAGAATGTTCTTAGCTTTTTTCTTGTGCTTGACGTTCTGCTTTACGTTCTTCGAATTCTTCGTCACTCATCAAAGTTCCGCCGACATTGGCTGATTTAGCAAAGGCTGTATAGCGACGCAACCAACCACTTGAAATTTTTGATTTGAAAGGTTTCAAATGTTTGCGACGTTCTTCAAGGGTTGCATCATCGACAAGCAAATCAAGGGTACGATTTGGTAGGTCAATCACGATTTCATCGCCATCTTCGATTAGGGCGATATTACCACCCTCTGCTGCTTCTGGAGAAACGTGACCAATAGCAATACCACGAGTAGCTCCTGAGAAACGACCATCCGTAATCAGTGCCACATCCTTACCTAGACCGCGTCCGACAATCTTAGAAGTTGGCGCAAGCATCTCTGGCATACCAGGTCCACCCTGAGGACCTTCGTAACGAATGACAACGACATGGCCCTTCTTAACTGTTCCATTATCAATCAACTCAAGGGCCTGATCTTGTGAATCACAACAAATAGCTTTACCACGGAAAGTTTTAACAGATGGATCTACACCACCGACCTTGATAACAGCTCCATCCTGAGCAATATTACCGTAAAGGATAGACAAACCACCAACTGATGAGATAGGATGCTCAATTGGATGGATAATTTCTTCATTCTTGATTTCAGCACCAGCTACGTTTTCTTTCAAAGTTTTACCAGTAACTGTAATACGATCACCTTTAATGGCTCCTTTTTTAATCAACTGATTAATAATGGCTGGAACACCACCAGCTTCATGGACATCATGCATAGTGTAAACACTTGAAGGTGCAATTTTAGAGAGATAAGGGGTCTTCTTGGCAATCTCGTTAATGTCTTTAAGATCATAGTCAATACCAGCCTCACGCGCAATAGCAAGAGTATGAAGAACAGTATTGGTTGAACCACCCATGGCCATATCTAGAGCAAACGCATCATCGATAGCTTCTTTGGTCACAATATCACGTGGGCGAACATTATTTTTGATGTTATCCATCAATTTTGTGGCTGCTTGACGAACCAATTCACGACGTTCATCTGAAACGGCTAGGATAGTACCGTTACCTGGAAGGGCAAGGCCCAAAACTTCCATCAAACAGTTCATTGAGTTAGCGGTAAACATTCCTGAACATGAACCACAAGTTGGACAAGCATTTTTCTCCAAATAATCGAGCTCATCCATGCTCATATCACCAGCCTGATAAGTACCTACTGCTTCAAACAAACTTGAGAGAGTCGCTTGATGACCAGTCATGTCAACGCCACCCTTCATAGGTCCACCAGAACAAAATACTGCTGGTACATTAGTACGCATAGCCGCCAAAATCATCCCTGGTGTAATCTTATCACAGTTAGGAATGTAGAAAACCCCGTCAAACCAGTGGGCATTAATAACTGTTTCTGCAGAATCGGCAATCAATTCACGAGATGGAAGACTGTAACGCATCCCAATATGCCCCATGGCAATCCCATCATCCACACCAATGGTATTAAACTCAAAAGGAATACCGCCAGCCTCACGGATAGCTTCCTTGGCAATATCTGCTAATTCACGCAAGTGAACATGCCCTGGAACAATATCAATATAAGAGTTACAAATAGCAATGAAGGGCTTTTGCATATCCTTGGCAGATTTAACTTGCCCAGTCGCATACAAAAGTCCGCGTGCTGGTGCCTTATCAACACCAACTTTGATCATATCACTTCTCATGATGTTACCTTCAATCTATAAAATTTCTTACAACATATGTTACCACTTTGGAAAGTAATGTCAAGGAATTTTCAGAATATTTCTGTAATTCCAAAAACATATCTCTGCTATATCAAAACTGACAAAACAAAAAGGAAGCCCTAAGACTTCCTAAATGATTATTCAAAATTATTCAACACTGAAGAGGTATGGATAAACTGGTTGGTCTCCTTGGAAGATTTCAACTTCGATATCTTCGTGAGCCTCTTCCAATTTTTCCGCAAGTGCTTGAGCTTGTTCTTGATTACCTTCTTCGCCGACGTAAATCATAACAATTTCACTGTCTTCGTCAATCATCTTGTCAAAAGTGTCAAGAAGGGCTTGATCCATATCTGGTGTAGACACAAGGATCTTACCATCAACCATACCAAGGATATCATTTTCATGAATCTCAAGACCATCAATAGTTGTATCACGTACCGCCAAGGTCACGCTACCACTTGTTACATCTGAAAGACTAGCTGTCATAGCTTCAACATTAGCTTCGATACTTTGGCTAGGATCAAAAGCGAGCAAACTTGTAAATCCTTGTGGAACTGTACGTGTTTCAACAACAGCCGCATTGACATCTACTACTTCAGCAGCTGATTGTGCTGCCATAAAGATGTTTTTATTGTTCGGCAAGATGATTACATTCTTAGCATTGACCTGTTCAATAGCCTTAACAATATCTTCTGTTGATGGGTTCATTGTTTGACCACCTGAAATCACATAGTCAACACCTTGTGATTTGAAGATATCTGCAAGTCCATCTCCGGCAACAACTGCAATAAGGGCAAAGTCTTTAGGAGCAGAAGGTGCAGCTTGGATAGCTTCTTCTTTTTGAACTTGTGCATCGTGTTGGTTACGCATGTTGTCAACCTTAACTTTGACAAGAGCCCCATATTTAAGACCTTCTTGCATGACAAGACCTGGATCCTCTGTATGGACGTGAACTTTTACAATTTCATCGTCGTTAACCACAAGGAGAGAATCCCCAAGGTTACTCAAGTAATTTTGGAACTCTTCGTAATCAAAGTCTTTTACATAAGTCGGACCTTGTTTGAGACCAATCATGATTTCCGTACAGTAACCGAAGGTAATGTCTTCTGTGGCAACATGACCAGCAACTGACTTATGATGTTCTGCATTGATCATCTCTGTCATCGTAGCAGGTGTCGCTTGGAAGTCCTCTGAAGCGATATACTCACCTGTGAGGGCTGACAAGAAACCTTCATAAATGAAGACCAAACCTTGACCACCTGAGTCTACCACACCAACTTCTTTCAAAACTGGAAGCATCTCTGGTGTCTTAGCCAAGGCAGCCTTAGCTCCATCGAGAGCTGCACGCATAACCTCAACAGCATCATTCGTAGATTCAGCTTTCTTAATCGCTGCTGAGGCTGCACCACGTGATACTGTAAGGATTGTTCCTTCGACAGGTTTCATAACTGCTTTATAGGCAACTTCAACACCTGCTTGGAAGGCATGAGCTAGATCTTGGCCGTCAAGTTCCGTTTTATCCTTGATACTTTGACCAAATCCACGGAACAATTGTGACGTGATAACACCCGAGTTACCACGGGCACCCATCAAAAGACCTTTAGACAAAATCTGACCAACTTCACCAACTGTTGAAGCTGATTGATCTGCGACAGCTTTGGCTCCGTTATCCATAGTCATTCCCATGTTTGTTCCAGTATCTCCATCTGGTACTGGGAAGACATTGAGTGAATTCACATATTCTGCTTGCTTACCTAGACGTGTTGCTGCCGCTTGGACCATCTCCTGAAGCAAGCTTGTTGTAATTTTAGACACTAGTTTTCTCCTACGACTTTAATATTTTGAACGTAAACATTTACTGTTTCAGCCTTGATACCGAGTTGATTCTCAAGATTAAATTTCACACGTTCTTGAATATTTTTTGAAACCTCACTAATCTTAACACCGTAACTCATAACAGTGTAGACATCAACAGTGATACCTGCATCAGTAGATTTCACGACAACTCCTTTTGCGTAGTTTTCCTTTCCAAGAAGTGCTTGAAAATTATCTCGGATAGCACTCTTACTTGCCATACCGACAACGCCAAAAATTTCTGTTGCTGAACCGCCAACTACTGTTGCGATGACATCATCTGACAATTCGATTTGACCATCTTTTGTATTGATTTTTACAGTCATAATTACTACCTCAAAAAGTTTTTATCAGCTTATTTTACCATATTCAAGCTTACTTGTAAAAAATAAGAAGAAGATACCCTTTGAATAAGAGTATCTCCTCAATATTTATCATTAAAACTTTCTCTTTATGAGATAACGACGGTACATCACATAGAGGAAGACCGCACGCCATACATTATCAACAACGGTTGCAATCCAAACACCCGCAAGACCCATTCCCAGACTCACCCCAAGAAAATATCCTGAGAAAATTCGGATAATCCACATCCCAATAGTTGTCGCATAGAAAGGCATCTTAGCCTTACCCAGACCTTGCCAAACTGCAGTGTAGACTAGAGTCGCCGAAGTCACAGGATTCCCAAGGAAAGAATAAAGAATAACTACCTGACTAGCCGCAATAGCTGCTTTATTATCTGTAAAGAGACCTGATAATCCTTGTCCAAAAAGCAAGATACCCCCTGAAACCAGAACCATCAAGAAGGTTGAAATCCAATAAGACTCTCGTATAATACGCTTCATCTGCGCCTTATCCCCTCGTCCCAGACTATTAGCAACCAAGATAACTGTAGCTGTGGCGACTCCCATACCAGGCATATAGTTAAACTGAGTGAGGTTTTCACCAATGGCGTTACCACCGACAACGGCTGTACCAAAGGTAACAATAATAGCCACAATGACCACATCTCCAGCACGCATCATCAGTCGTTCACCTGCTGCTGGCAGAGCAATTCCCAACAACTCCCTGTTGAAAGGTTTGGTAACTTCAAGCTGCTTCACATCCAGTTTCATCGCTTGCCACAGTATCACTGTCCCAACCAGACGAGAAAAAACCGTAGCCGTTGCGACCCCAATAATCCCCCAATGTCCCACAAAGATAGCTAAAGAAGATAAAATAGCATTAAGGACATTAGTTAAAAGACTGACGACCATGGAAATACGAGGCCGTCCCTTGGCCCGTAGTATGTTACCAAAAGTAGTCATTAAGGCTAGGAAAACCACTCCTCCACCGACAAGAGCAAGGTAGAGACTACCAGCCTGAGTTACAGATTGCTCAGTACCTAAAAGATTAAGAATGGCCCCACCACCAAAAATGGAAAGTAAACCAAGAATGAGACTAAGAGCAAGGGTAATAATAATAGCATCCCAGGTGTCTCGGTTAGTCGCTTTAACATCTCCCTTCCCTAGACTTCTAGCAATGACACTGGCACTTGAGGCTCCTAGAGCAATGAAGATAGCTTGGTAAATCGTGATTATATTATTGGCTACGGAAACCCCTGATATGGCGACAATACCAACCTGAGCCACTAGGTAAGAATCGACAACCCCCATCAACATTTGTAGAAGGTTTTCGGCCATAGCAGGCAAGGCTATGTTTAGAATTTTCTTTGTTTCTGTCATAATATTCTCTTCTATATTGATAAAAATAGGGCTGATTTCTCAGCTCCTATTTTTTTATTCTTATACACCAAGATAGCTTTCAACTGCTTTTTGCATATCAGCTGCCGCAACAACTGTTTTATGGCGAACTTCCGCATGTTCAAGTCCATCTACAGCAGCTGGGATAGCTACACCTGAAAGTTGGTGCAAATCTTCCACTGCTTTGAAATCATCCCCACTGTCTTTACCAGTGACAGCTGAAATAGCCACACGTGGGAATTTATATGGGCTAGCTGTTGAAGCGATAACTGTAGGGGTGTGGTCATCTGTTTTTTGAACATATGCTTCGTAAACAGCTGAGGCAACCGCTGTATGAGGATCTTCGATATACTTGTTTTCATCATAGACACGTTTTATTTCAGCAGCTGTTTCATCCTCAGTTGCAAAACCTGCTGCAAACAAATCAAGAATATCTTTATCTGCACCAGCCAAAGTATACTCGCCCTTAGTCACAAGTGCATCCATGAGCTCTTTAGTCTTAGCAGCATCATTACCAAGAAGGTGGAAAATCAAGCGTTCCAAGTTAGAAGATACCAAGATATCCATAGAAGGACTTGTCGTTACCTTGAAGTCACGTTTCTTGTCATAAGTACCTGTTGCGAAGAAGTCTGTGAGGACGTTATTTTCATTAGAGGCACAGATTAATTTGCCAACCGGAACACCAATCTGACGTGCATAATAAGCCGCCAAGATATTACCAAAGTTTCCTGTTGGTACTGTGAAGTTAACCTTATCTCCGTTTTGGATATGACCTGCCTTAACCAACTGCGCATAGGCATATACATAGTAAACCACTTGTGGTACCAAACGACCGACGTTCATTGAGTTAGCTGATGAGAATTGCGTATGATGAGCCAACAATTTCTCACGCAAGTCAACATCATTAAACATACGTTTCACATCGGTTTGGGCATCATCAAAGTTACCATCAATGGCAATAACGTGAGTGTTAGCTCCTGTTTGAGTGGTCATTTGCAATTCTTGGATTTTTGAAACACCGTCTTTTGGATAAAAGACAATAATTTCAGTTCCAGGAACATCTGCAAAACCAGCCATAGCAGCCTTACCAGTATCACCTGATGTCGCTGTCAAGATAACAATCTTATTATCAACACCTTGCTTTTTAGCTGATGTTGTTAGCAAGTAAGGCAAGATTGAAAGGGCCATATCTTTGAAAGCGATAGTAGAACCATGGAAAAGTTCAAGGTTGTAGTGGTTCTTAAGTTTAACTACTGGTGCAATAGCAGCTGTATCAAACTTGTCGTCATAAGCATTTGTGATACAGTAATCTAATTCCTCTTCCGTAAAATCATCCAAGAAAGCTGACAAGACCAATTTAGCAACTTCTTGGTAAGAAGCGTCTTTCAATTGATCAAAGTCCAAAGCAACCTCAGGTGTTGACAATGGTGTGAACAAGCCACCATCTGTTGCCAAACCTTGAAGAATAGCTTGACTAGCAGTTACTTTATTATTTTCGTCACGTGTTGATTGGTATACAAGTGTCATGGTAAATCCTCTTTTTAGATAGTCTGTGGCTCTATTGTATCATAATTGTCAGAATATTTCTACACGTATTGTGACTTGTGAGAAAATCATTCGGATATCACCTTATTCTCTTCCCTCAACGACATGAAAAAATCCGGAATAGCGATTCCGGATGTCATTTTAAAATTTATCTTTGGTGTCATTCTTAGTTGAGAAAGTAATATCTTTTGATTTACCATCACCACTAAGCGTTACTTTCTTGTCTTTTTTAGTCACTTTTAGCTCTTGACCTTTTTTCACATTGAGACCATCGATATTAACATCTTTGTTGACAGAAGTAACAGTCATCTTATGCCCCAAGCGACTAACCTTCCCTTTGAAAAGGGTTGTTGTTGTTTCGCCTGTCTTCGAATCATACTTTTGACCATTATCTTTCGCAGCTTTTTCAAGAGCTTCATCAAGTTCTTTTTCTATGGTTTCCTCACTATAATAGTTTTCAAAAGAATCTCCATAGAAGGCTTTAAATAAATCTCCAAAGGCTGAGAAGGACTTCTGAACCCTCTCACGATAGTCCTTGATATAGGTTTTCTTATCAAAAGTATAGCTAGCAGTCACCTTGGCATTGCTACCCTTTACTTTCATGGTTACAGCAGTATCTTTAAAGTACTTTTCAAGCTCCTTACTATCCAAGTCTGTCAAACTTTCAGACATGCTTGAGCTATACTCTCTACCTAGAGAACTACTGTACCATTTGCCATCAATATTACCTGTCACATAACGGTAAGTCATAAAGCCACCGATACATAAGAAGACAAGGACTACTGCTGACAAAACTGAGACTAGGATGCGTTTTTTCTTTTTGGGATCCATTGGTTTTTTAGGAGCCAAATTTGCCATAGCTGCTTGTCCTTCTGGAAAAGCAACCGTAGAAGGTGCAGTTGCTGTTACTACTGGTGCCGTTTCAGTTGGTAGAGGACTAGTACTTGTCTCGACGATTTCTGCCTCAACCTTAATAGGTTCAGTAGTAGCTGCATCTTCAGTTTTAGCCGGTGCTTCATTAACAAACTCCCCAGCTTTCAAAGCATCCGCCATTTCCTGAACACTCGGCTTGCGTCCGTTTACCGTTTCAAAATAGTCCAACCATTCTGCTCTTGTCATTTATATTCCTCTTTAATTTCCTTTTTTATTTATTTTTTGTAAAGCTAATGTCACCAAATTCACTGTGTGCCTTAATAGTAAAGCCTCCATTGTTAGTCGTATAATCTAATACATCACCTTTTTTAAAAGCATCTGAATCTCCAGCCTTATCCACAGTGATTGTTTGCTCCCAACGGTTAATATCACCCGTAAAAGCAGTTGTTGTGACACGACCGGTTTTGGCATCGTAGGTATAACTCTTTGGAAGTTCTTTCTTCACTGTCTCATCAAACTGTTTATAGTAGTCTTTTTCTGACAATGAATAACTATCAAAAACCTCCGAGAACTCCTCGCCGTACTGACCTTTCAATTCAGTAACTCTACTCTGGTAAGCCTGATAAAGACCTTTACGATTGTAAACAAAGCTCACTTTTAAGTGAGCCTTATTGTCAGTAATACTCATTACTGTATTGATATCGGTGATAAGATCTTGACCTTGTGGTAAAGCATTACTAACTTTATTCTTAGTATTAGCAGTATCTTTCAGAGTGGCTAACATTTTCTCACTAAAGGTTGGGCTTGTCCAATCGCCCTCAATGCTTGCGGCTCGATAACGGTATCCCATCACGAGACAAACAATCAAAAGTATGGTGAGTATCGCTGCAATCACACCTGATACCATCCCCACAATATTCTTTGAGGTTACTGGCTCCTTTGATTCTTTTACTTGTTGACTAGGATTGAATTGAACACTCACCATCCTATCAGCATTAAACTCTTTAAACTTATTAGTCGCTCTATTCCCTGCTGCAGAAGCCACTGGTGGCCTCAATTCACGAGACTTGAGAGGATGTGCTGTTTCACCCAAACTAAGCCCTTCTTCTTTTGTCATAGGAATCTCCTTATCTCGCTGTAAGGTTATTATAACAATTCTTAAAGCGTTTTTCTATCTTATTCGGGAAAGTCCTTTATTTTTAATTTGGATAAACACTCTAATATAGAAGGTTTCTAGCAAAAAAAGTAGCCCCTATAGAGCTACTTTAGTCTATCGCTTATCCTTTATAATCAAAGGCAATTTCGATGATTTCTTTCAATTCTGAAATAAGTGGTTCTTTCGGATTAGCTGTTGTACATTGGTCTTCATAAGCATGTTCGGCCAAAGTATAGGCAGTGTCTTGAAGAAGTTTCTTAGTAACACCTTGTCCCTTCCAGTTCATGTCAATACCAACGGCAATACCCAATTCGTATACTTTTTGTGCCAAAACTTCAACCAATTCAGCATCTGATTGCTTGTCAGTACCCCATCCCATGAAACGAGCGATATCTGCGTAATCTTTGTCTGCACGGAAGTAGTCATATTTAGGGAACATAGCGTGTTTTTGAGGATCACGACCGTTGTAACGGATAACGTGAGGCATCAAAATCGCATTAGTACGTCCGTGTGGAATGTCAAACATAGGACCAACCTTATGAGCTAGTGAGTGGTTGATACCAAGGAAGGCATTGGCGAAGGCCATACCAGCCATTGTTGACGCATTATGCATTTTTTCACGTGATTCTTCATCACCAAAGCGGTAAGAATGTTCAAGATTTTCAAAAACAAGTTTAATCGCTTGAAGTGAAAGTCCACGTGTATAGTCGCTAGCCATTACTGATACGTAAGACTCAATAGCGTGAGTCAAAACGTCCATACCTGTATCTGCTGTAACACTAGCAGGCACACTCATAACTAAAGCAGGGTCAACGATGGCAATATCTGGAGTCAAAGCGTAATCTGCCAATGGATACTTGATATGAGTTTCACTATCAGTGATAACCGCAAATGACGTTACTTCTGAACCTGTCCCTGAAGTTGTTGGGATACAGATGAATTGTGTCTTCTGAGCGTAAGGAATCTTGTAGGTACGTTTACGGATATCCAAGAATTTTTGTTTAGCGCCGAAGAAGCTTACATCTGGGTGTTCAAAGAACATCCACATAGCCTTAGCAGCATCCATTGCAGAACCACCACCAAGAGCGATAATCACATCTGGTTGGAAGTCTACAAAACGTTCCAATCCTTTATAAACCGTATTAGTAGATGGGTTTGGCTCAACGTCTGAGAAGACATCTACTGCTGGTCTGTGGCGGTTAAGTTCCAATTGGCGTTTAACCAAGTCAGCGTAACCAAACTGAACCATACCAGGGTCACAAACCAACATCACGCGGTCAGCTTCAATGTGACGCAAGTAAGTTATTGAATCTTTTTCGAAGAAGATTTTTGGTGGGACGCGAAACCATTGCATGTTATTGCGGCGCTTTGACAATGTCTTGACATTCAAGAGGTCAAATGAGCTAACATTGTGTGAAACTGAGTTATGACCGTGTGAACCACAACCAAGAGTCAGTGATGGAATCATGTTGTTGTAGATATTACCAATACCACCTTCAGCCGAAGGGCTATTCACCAAGACACGGCAGGCTTTCATGCGGATACCATATTGAAGTTGGAGCTCTTCATTTTCAGTGTGGATAACAGCAGTGTGTCCAAGACCACCCAAATTAAGCATGCCTTCTGCTTTTTTGAATCCATCTTCAACACCATCAGATTTGATAAGAGCAAGTACTGGAGACAATTTTTCCAAGGCAAGTGGGTGTTCCATTGTTGCATCTGGAATTTCTGCCAAAAGCATTTTTGTACCTGCAGGAACTTTAAGGCCAGCTTTTTCAGCAATTTCAATAGCTGAGTGACCTACAATGGCACCATTTACAGCTGTACGCGCTTCATTAAGAACGACTTTTTCCAATTTAGCAATATCAGCTTTTTTAGAAATGATGACACATTGATGTGCTTCAAATTCAGCCTTAACTTCGTCATAAATAGCTGCATCAACGATAGCTGCTTGTTCAGACGCACAAATCATACCATTATCAAAAGTTTTTGAAACGATGATATCGTTGACCGCACGTTTAACCTTAGCATCAGCAGCGATATAAGATGGGACGTTTCCGGCTCCTACACCAAGTGCTGGTTTACCAGTTGAATAAGCAGCCTTAACCATTCCAGGTCCACCAGTCGCAAGTACTGTGGCAATCTTAGGATGGTTCATCAAAAGACCAGTTGCTTCGATAGATGGCTCTTCAATCCACTGTATGCAGTCCTTAGGTGCACCTGCTTCAATAGCTGCATCACGAACAATACGAGCAGCCTCTGCAGATGATTTCTGAGCTGATGGGTGGAAGGCAAAGATGATAGAGTTACGTGTCTTAAGAGCAATGAGGGCTTTGAAAATGGTTGTTGAAGTTGGGTTAGTTGTTGGTGTAACCCCACAGATAACACCAACCGGCTCAGCGATAGAAACCAAACCTTGTTCTTTATCTTCAGCAATAACGCCTACAGTTTTGTCATATTTAATACTATTCCAAATGTATTCAGAAGCATACATGTTCTTGATGGCTTTATCTTCGTAAATACCGCGCCCTGTTTCATCAACGGCCAATTTTGCCAAATACATGTGTTTATCTAGAGCAGCAATCGCAGCTTGGTGAACAATATGGTCCACTTGCTCCTGCGTAAAGTTAGCCATAGCATCAAGGGCTTCAACCCCTTTTGTTGCCAATTCATCTATTACTGTTTGAACATCTTTAGTTTGTTTAGTCATATGAAACTCCTTTGAACGCTTGTTAAAAACTTCACAAGCTTTAACACAAGTATATTATAGCGTTTTCTAGTCGCTATGTAAACCCTTACAATGACAAAAATAAAGAAATCCGTCCATTTTTGGACAGATTTCATCATTATTACCAAATAATCACGCGATCTTCTGGGGCACGCCACATGCCGTCGCCCTCTTTAACGTCAAATTCCTTGTGGAATTCGTCGAAGTTTGGTAGTTGAACATTGGTACGGAGTTTTCCTGGTGCGTGGACATCAACACTTGCAAGAAGTTGCATATATTCTGTCCGAGCTTTCATGCGCCAGATGCGAGCAAAGTTGGTGAAGAATTCTTCTGCTGAGAAATCTTCCTCTTTCTTAGCGGCTTCAAGGGCTGCAGCGATACCACCGAGGTCTGCTACGTTTTCAGAAACGGTCAATTTCCCGTTGATCTTGGCACCGTAAGAGTCTTGTCCTTCAAACTGATCGATGACTTTTTGAGTCCGAGCGGTAAAGGCTTCGTAATCTTCTGGCTTCCACCAGTCTTTCAAGCTACCGTGCTCATCAAAGGAAGCACCATTGGTGTCAAAGGCGTGGGAGATTTCATGGGCAATGACTGCACCGATTCCGCCGTAGTTGGCTGATGATGATTGGTGAAGGTCATAGAAAGGTGCTTGTAAAATCGCTGCTGGGAAGACGATTTGGTTTTGTTGCGGATCATAGTAGGCATTGACCAGGTGGGCTGGCATGTGCCATTCGCTTCGATCAACCGGTTGGTTCCACTTGCTCCAAGTATGGGCAATGGAAATTTCGTAAAGGGCTTGAGCATTTTCAACCAAGGTCTTGCTTTCGTCGATGATCTTTTTGGCGTATGTTTCTGGTAATTTTTCAGGGTAGCCGATATGTGGTGTGATGACATTGAGTTTGACAATGGCTTTTTCACGAGTTTCAGGAGCGAGCCAGTCTGCTTTTTCTAAGCGCTCCTTATAGACGTCAATCATGGTCGCTACTTTATGCTCTACGTCTGCTTTTGCTTCTGGTGAGAATTTTTCGCCCGCATACCAGAGTCCAAGCGCTTGGCTATAAGGTCCTTCTGCCAAGGCCAGAGCTGCTTTTTCTTTTGGACGAGGTTCTGGAATCCCCGTGATGATCCGTCCATATTCACCAGACAAGACACGGATTTCTTCCGTCAAGAAAGACGTCCAATCTAAAGCTGCACCAAGTTTCAATTTGGCATGAATGGTTTCCCAGTTGGCTGCCGAGTAGTATTTTGGTGCGAATTCCTTCCAGAAACGCTCTTCTGGCACGATGATTTTATCTGGTGTTTGTCCGATCACTTCTGTAAAGAAGGTATCGAGAGGCAATTCTGGAACCAAGGCCTTGAAATCTGCCCACTCATAAGGATGGTAGAGTTTGTTGTACTCGGATCTTTCTTCATTTGACAAGACATATTTGGCCAATTCTGCATCCGCCGCAATGACCTTATCCAGAATGTCTTTGATTTCTTCCTCTGAGAATTCAAATTTTGGTAAGAGTTTTTCCATCATTTGGCGCCAGATAGCCAGTAATTCTGGGCCTTTTTCGTTGCCTTCTTCATAGTAGGTCGTATCTGGCAAGATGAGAGCAAGGGACTCTCCCCACAAGACATTCATTTGGGCATTCATAAAGTCTGGTGACACGCTAAATG
>ERZ773007.679-NODE-679-length-16691-cov-32.841428_pt1 | contig 16691 bp, 11 predicted proteins | sample MGYA00580665_ERZ773007 | MGnify/ENA primary metagenome ERZ773007 (study PRJEB29015, sample SAMEA2738122) | human oral metagenome | biome: human oral; feature: human-associated habitat; material: saliva | place: China | collected 2167 ... | reverse complement strand
TTGAGGCAGACGAGCTGCTCGGCCCCGAGCGCGTGCGTGAGGGCGACGTGCTGATCGCTATGGCGTCCTCCGGTATTCACTCCAACGGCTACTCCCTGGTCCGCAAGGTCCTGAACGTTGCCGGCTGGGGCCTGGAGCGCCAGGTGGACGAGCTGGGTCGCACCATCGGTGAGGAGCTACTCGAGCCCACCCGCGTGTACGCGGCAGACTGCCTGGATCTGGCGGCTGCCTTCCCCGTCAACGGCGAGGACGGCACCACCGGTAGCGGTGTGCGTGGCTTCTCTCACGTGACCGGTGGCGGCCTGGCTGCTAACCTGGCACGCGTGCTGCCCCAGGGCCTGGAGGGTCGCGTGGACCGCTCCACCTGGCAGATTCCCGCCATCTTCTCCCTGATTGGTTCGCTGGGCAACGTGCCGCTGGCCGACCTGGAGCGCACCCTGAACCTAGGCGTGGGCATGATCGCCATCGTTGACCCCTCCGTGGCTGAGGCAGCTACCAAGCGTCTGAACGACCGCGGTATCCCCGCCTGGATCATGGGCGACGTTGTGGCTGCCGGTGACCCCGAGCCCAATAGCGCCGACTACATTCAGGGCGCTAAGGGCGTGGACGGCGGCGCGGTTCGCCTGCTGGGTTCATACGCTTCCTAACGTACTTGAGCGGTCATGAGACCGTACCAGAGGGCCGGGGTGGCTCCACTCGTGTGGGACTACCCCGGCCCTCTGCGTGCCGGATTATCGTGGGCTTCGGTTATTCCGCCATTTTGGCTTCTCCGTGGAATCCCTTTCTCCACTTTCATGACACTCTTAGTTTTAATTCACGTTCTTTTAATTCTCTTTATTTTAATGACAAGAACATTTTCTCTGCATTAAAGTGCTTACACTATAGTGCTAATAAGCGCCCGGGTTCGAATCGGGACTGCACCACCCACCTATTGAGTACTTAACTTTCAACCTTAAGCTTCAGAATTCCTTCAGCCGCGGGCAGGCTATTCCATCCCACAAGGAAAAATTCACATCTTTAATATAAAAAATATAGTTGAGATATACCTCAATCTCTTCTTTAGGTGATAGCTTAATGAGGTACCTTTATACGCCATCCAAAAGATATGCGCGATTCCATGCTTCTTAGCGTATCGACGGAAAATCTTTTCCTGCGTTCCTCGGTTTACTTCGCTTAGCAATACCTAACCGTAGACGAAAAACGCAGGACGGCTCCGGTACACACCACACTATCCGCGTACTCTCAACTCATCAGGAGATTTCTCATGAAGCTCCACTGGCCCGTGCCCTCAGCTGTCCACTCCACAGCGTCACACAGAGCCAACCACCCCACCGTCATGAAACCCTTCCGCGCAGGCCTCGCCCTGCTGGCCACAGGCTCCCTCATCTTCGGCGGCAACCTTCCTGCAGCCCTTGCGCAGGCGCCCCACGAGGATGCCACCCAGACCGACCAGGCCGAGGCTGCCGCTCCCGCTTCCCCCTTTAGCGTTCCCACCAACGCGGGATCGCCCCAGGGTGCTCCGCGAAGTGCTGCTCCCGGTTCCCTTCCCCAGCAGAAGTTTGATCAGTTCATCGTCACCTACACCGACGATGCAAAGCAACGAGCCGAGGAGCGTAGCGGAGATGCTGAGGTGGCCGGAGGAGTAACCCCCGGTGACCTGGACAGCGGTATCCAGCAGACCATCGACTCCTCCGCGGCTTCCCTCGAAACCAGCGGCGGGGTTGTCCGCACCACCACCTCCAACGACGCAATTGTCCAGACCTCCAAGAAGCTGGATAAGCAGCAGGCCCAGGAGTTCATGGACCGTTTGGCCTCCAACCCCAACGTGGCCTCCGTGGAGCCCGACTACGTCAACTACCCGGCGGTCGAAAGCACCTTCGTCTTCAACGACCCCCTGTATTCCAAGCAGTGGAACCTCACCAACCCCACCGTCGGCATCGGCAACACCGGCAACGCGCGCCTGTATCGCGGCCTGAAGACGACCGTTGCGGTGATTGATACCGGTTACACCCGCCATCCCGAGCTCATCCGCTCTCTAGTGCCGGGTTACGACTTCATTAGCAATCCGGTGAGCGGCCGCGACGGCAATGGCCGCGACGCCGACCCCACTGACGAGGGCGATCAGGCTCCCTTCAACCTCTGCGGCGACATGCAGAACGCGCAGATTTCAACCTGGCACGGCACGCACGTTGCCGGCATCATCGCCGCACGCGGCCAGAACCGCCAGGGTATTGCGGGTGTCTCTGACTTGGCCGCCATCCAGCCGATTCGCGTGCTCGGTCGATGCGGTGGCCAGACCTCGGACATCGCCGACGCCATCATGTGGGCGGCGGGCGGTCACATCAACGGCGTTCCCGATAATAAGCATCCCGCACAGATTATCAACCTGTCCCTGGGCGGCGTTCGAGCATGCCCCAACGCCTACCAGAAGGCCATTAATTTCGCGCTCTCTAGGGGCGCTATCGTGGTCGCAGCCGCCGGCAACGCCGGGATTGATGCCTCGCAGTTTGCTCCGGCCAATTGCAAGGGCGTCATCGCGGTGGGTAACAGCACCAAGAATGGCACCCGCGCATCGGACTCGAACTACGGCAAGACCGTTACCGTCTCTGCCCCGGGTACCGATATCCTCTCTCTAGGTATTGACAGCATCAACCGCCCCAATGGCAAGTACAACTACGTCTACAGGAGCGGCACCTCCATGGCGGCACCGCACGTGTCCGGTATCCTGGCTCAGCAGTTTGTGAACGGCGCAAACGTCAGCCGCCAGAAGGTCTACAGCTCCGCTTTCAACGCCGTGGCCAACCCGATTAAGTGCGACAAGGGCTACTGCGGACGCGGTATCATCAGTAGCCGCAAGATTGCTCAGTACGTAGGCAACCTGGACGCGCAGGGCAAGATGTCCTTTAGCCGCCCGCGCACCATTTACACCTCCAGGGTAATTACCTCCGCCCACCGCACGGCCCTGTCCGATATTGATGCGCAGGATACCTCCGTTGAGGTTCAGGGCGGGCAGGCCCCGGATAGCGCCGAAGAGCCGGCTACGATGACCAACGATAACGCAGAGGCCATCAACCCCGATGCCGTCTCGGCCGACGCAGATTCCTCCGAGGAATCCGGCACCCAGTCGCAGGAGGCGAACGACCTGAGCGACGACGGGGACTCCCAGCAGGATGGGGACTACACGATGACTTCCCCCGTGCAGAAGCCCCGTGAGGCCGGCGAGCTCACCCTGGTGAGCTAAGCCCCCCCCACATCGGGCGGGCTCTACCTTCTGGACAAGCACTTTAAGCGCCTAATCCCGTAAGCCCGGTTGTGCGTCAGGCGGGGCTCGGTGAAGGATCCTTCACCGAGCCCCGCCTTTGCCGTTCCCAACCTAACACCCCGCGCTCTCGGTGCTCTCGGTCCCCTCATGCCACGACCCATCAGGTGGTGTTCATGCACTACCCGGCGGAATGGTGCTTGCGATAATGCGATACTTTATTCCTAAAATATCAATTCTGCTATGCAACTATTTATGCCGGGCTGAGGAATATCTAAATCTTTACTTTAATCTCTCAATATTGTCTTGACTAGGCAATTCTTTATTTTTATCCCAAAATCAAAAAAATACATTAGCTGTGCCACATTCCCGGTTTTTGGAGCTTTGCCATGAGGGAAAGGTGCTAGGATAGCAATATCTCACCGCATAAACCACTTCCGAAGTAAACTCCTCCAGGGGCCTAGAAAACATTGCACATTAATGCAGTAATGTGCATTTTTCTTTCCGTTACCGCGCTGCCAACGCGGCACACAAAGAAATATAAATGTTTTCCGAAAAGTGCATTTATGTGAGTGGGTCATCCTCACCAACTGCCGCTTCCGGCACTCACATATGCAAAGGACCCCGATGTCTTTTACCACTCATCCCTCCTCGCGCCGCATCGCACGCGTCGCACTGAGCATGGGAACCGCCGCAGCACTCGTGGCCTCCCTGGGCGCACCCGCAACCTTCGCGGCTCCCGCCCAGACCAGCAACGCAGCTCGCGCCGCAGCACACACGACCATCTCCTCCCTCAGCTCCGATCAGCAGAAGGCAGGTTTCAACCGCTTCGTCATCACCTACACCGATGACGCGTTGAACGCCGGCGGCATCAACTGGGCAAGCCCCGCGGGCACCCAGGTCACCACCTGGAGCGATTCCCTCTACTCCGGCATCACCGCCGACGTGCAGAAGATCGACGACCTGCTCAATGTCAAAACCAACTACGTGCGCACCACCTCCCAGAAGGCAACCGTGGTGACTACTTCTTCCAAGCTCACCGCAGAGCAGGCGGAGAAGTACATGGCGGCGCTGAGCTCCAACGCCTCCGTCGCCTCCGTCGAACCCGATCTGATGCGCCGCTCCAGCGCGCGCCGCCAGGCCACCAGCACCCTGGCCAAGGCCGCAAGCGCTTCGAAGACCCAGGCTGCCGTTACCCCGAACGACACCCTGTACCCCCAGCAGTGGAACCTGCACGATGCCAAGGGCATCTCCGCTCCCGAGGCCTGGGCCACCACCCAGGGCTCCGGCGTGACCGTTGCTGTGATTGACTCCGGCATCGTCAAGCACCCGGACCTCGACGCGAACGTTCTGCCCGGCTACGACTTCATCACCGAGCCCTCCATCGCCCGTGACGGCAACGGCCGCGACGCCGACCCCACCGACCAGGGCAACTGGGAAGAAGCAGGCGTCTGCGCCGCTGACTCTGAGGCAAGCGAGTCGAACTGGCACGGCACCCATGTGGCCGGTTCCATCGCCGCGATCATGAACAACAAGCGCGGCATCGCGGGCGTGGCTCCCAACGCCAAGATTCTGCCCCTGCGTGCCCTGGGCATGTGCGGTGGCTACGACTCCGATATCGCGGATGCCATGGTGTGGGCCGCGGGCGGCACCGTTGAAGGCGTGCCCGCCAACACCCACCCCGCCCAGATCATCAACCTCTCCCTCGGTGGCGAGGGTACCTGCCCCGCGACCTACTCCAAGGCCATTGCCGAGGTGAATAAGCGTGGTGCCATTCTGGTGGTTGCCGCCGGTAACGACGATCAGGACACCTCCAAGATTGCCCCCGCAAACTGCGGCGGTTCGATTGTGGTTGGCTCCACGAATCAGAAGGGTCAGCGCAGCGATTTCTCCAACTACGGCAAGATCGTTGATGTGAGCGCCCCCGGCGACGGCATCATGTCTACCGTGGACCTCGGCACCACCGTATCCACCGGTGCCGGCTACACCGAGTACGACGGCACCTCCATGGCGGCTCCCCAGGTGGCCGGCATCATCGCCCTGCTGAAGTCCGTGGACCCCTCGCTGACCGCCGATCGTGCAAAGCAGGTCCTCAAGCAGAGCGCAAAGCCGCTGACCTGCGATGTGAACGCATGCGGTGCGGGCATCGCGAACGCCGCGAGCGCTCTTGAGGTCCTGCAGGGTAAGAACGCCACCCCGGCGCACCCCAAGCCCAAGCGTGCACCGAAGTACCCGACCCGTGCGGCTCGCACCGGTTACGTGACCAACCCGACCACGAATCACAACCCCCCGTTCCTGATTACCCCGCACGGCCTGATTCCCGGTCAGTAATTCGGTGAGCTCTCACCCCTCTGTCTTCCGGCGGCGTTAGCCGCGGGAAACCTCAAAGAATGACAATCACAAAGCCCCCGCCGGATACGTCCCGGTGGGGGCTTTGCGTGAACAGAACACCGCACGCATCGGGTGCGGTTTGATATCTCCCGACCGTCCTCACGACTAACGAGCGGGAGAGGCTGAGGGCTCGAACGGTAATCCGTCCAGCGCCGGTTGGCTACCGAAACGGGCCAACCGGTCTAGGTGGACCGGGTGCGCGAGCCGCGCAGGCCGGCAGCTTCCAGTCGAGCCGATTCGTAACTGAGGGCGCGCAGACCAGAAGGAGACACTCCGCCGGAGCGTAGAACCACAGGCGCCTGCTCCCGGGCCACACCCCGGTACGAGCCACCGTGAGCCTGATTCTGTGCCCGGCCCGCGGGGATCCGGGTGGAGTCGGCCTTTCGCGTGCCGGATTCTTGCGAGGGCTTATCCGCGAACACCCAGCGGCGCTGAACCGCAAAGCTCACCGGAATCAGGATGAGCTCGGTCAGAATCTTGGCCACCAGCAGGGACGCGCCCAGCCCGGTCAGGGCTTCCATGAGGGCCGCATTGGCGGCGAGGATGCACACCGCCAGCGTCGCGTATCGCACCAGCGAGGAGAAGGTCGAGGGCATTGAGCCCCCATCATGCATAATTATGCGATTGACTGTGAAGTTCGTCAGCGCCGAGATGACGCGTGCCCCCACCACTGCCCCCAGGAGCGGAACCCCCAGAGCCACGAGCGCGAAGAGCGCGAGCGCATCCACCAGGAACCCGGTCACAAACGAGGACGCCAGGAAGAGCAGCAGCGGCGCGTAAATACGGGCCGAATCCTGCAGGGGCCTGAAGTGGCTGGTCGGGTTACCCGGCTCGTACACCTTGACGATGGGTACCTGCACCAGCTCCACCTCGGCACGCGTGGCGCGCAGCAGCATGGAGAACTCGTACTCGTACTTATCACCCGGAATCTGTAGCAGCCAGTCCAGGATCTGCGGAGTAAAGGCACGCAACCCGGTCTGCGTATCGGCCACGTGCTTTCCGGTGGCTAGGGCGAAGAACCCAGCGGTTGCGCTATTGCCGACCTTTGAGCGCAGCGAAACCCTGGTGCCTTCCTCACCCGCATCCGGGTCGGGCAGGGTGCGCACACCCAGGACGATGGCCCGCTGTCCGGAGGCGGCCAGGCTCTCGGCGCGCACACCCACTCGGAAGATATCTTGGGGTAGGTGCTGGCCGTCCGCATCCGCGGTCACGAGAATTTCGCCGGGGCGATTGGTCTGTGCCCACTCGATGCCGGTACGCAGGGCCGCGCCCTTGCCTCGGTTGACGGTATGGGTCCGAACGATGGCTCCATCCAGGTGTAGCTCGGCAAAAATTGGCGCATAGGTGCTGCCGGATCCATCGTCAATCACGAGGATCTCTGCGCTCGCGTCTTGCGCCTTTAGAGCGTGTGCAAGACGGACAAGAGACTGGTCAGGCTTATATGCGGGAATTAGAATAATCATGATGCGCTCCCGGCAATGTAGAGAATGTCGCTGGTTCCACGCTCCTTCGTGCCACCCTGGGGGCGGTTGACCAGCTGGTTGTTGAAGACCATGGCGGATGAGCCACCACCGTCCAGGTTGTAGGCGCTCACGCAGCCCAGGTCCTTGAACATCTGCGCGAACTCGGTCATGGTTACGCCGCGCGAATAGTTGGTGGAACGGCCATCGACCACGATGAAGACCAGGTGGTTGGCGCCGAGCACACCCACACCGGTTCGAGGCTGGTTACCCTGAATCGAGTGGTTACCGAAGTTGGTGTCCACCTCAACGCTGTCGATGCCATCCACGATGGTGGAATCCTTCACCAGGGCCGGGCCGAAGGAGAGGGTGTTCCACACGCCCTCATTGACGAGGCTCTGGCCATCGATTTTCACCCCGGTCAGTTCGCTGGGGCTTGCGGTGGCGGAGCCGGATGCGGAGGCGTTCGCCTGGGCCGCGGCCGCCTCGTAGGTGGTGGTATCTTCGATCTCGGTGTGCTCTGCCAGGTAGCGGTTGTAGGCCCAGCCCGCGCCGCCGCCAACAACGGCGAGCGCGCCGAGGCCGCCTCCGATAAAGATACGGCGGGTGAGCTTCTTCTTGGCAAGCTTCTGTTCTACTGCGGCTTGCTCTGCGGCGGTTTGTTCTGCCGCGGCCTGGGTGGTCTGGTTGCTGTTCTGAGTCATGTTCTGTTCGTTATTCATGACTCTAGATTGCCCGTGTACTCTCAGCGCCAGGCATGACTAAGCTGTGCCTCAGCTATGTATGCTTATTCAGTCGAAATTATTTTATGCAGGGGTGTTCCGTCTTTCGAGGCCTCCGGCGGAGCGGTCTCCTTCGTGTTTTTCTCGGTTACGCGTCCCCTTATCCGCGCTCCTCCCGGGGCTCGCCCTCTCGGCTTGGGGTATTGAGGGCACGAAAAAACCGGCTGAGCACCCCGTGCGGGGCCTCAAGCCGGTTCATCATCTGTCGAATACGCTCGGTCGATATACACCGAATCATTCCGCGTATTCTTTATGCCTCATCCTCGTAGGACGCGTACTTCTCTGCGTATGCCGAGTAGTCGTCCTCGTCGTCATAGCGACGGCGGGACGAATCGGAGGACTTCGTATTCTTCGCGCTACTGAGCTCACGCTCGAGTGCGCTGTAGTCGGTCTCGGGGCTGAAGTACTTCATCTCCCGAGCCTGCCTTGTTGCTTTAGCCTTCTGACGGCCGCGCCCCATGGCGTGACCCCCTCTTTCATCCTGTCCGAAGCTACGGGCGCGCGGGGCACGCCCTCCCTCGGATCGTTCTACAGTCTTTACTACACTATAGAGTACCCTGTTTTGACGTTCAATGTCGCGCTCTGCAACACGTATTTTACGGAGCGGAGCACCCCTATGCACCAGAACATCCGTTTTATTTTTCTCGCTCTCGGCTCTCCACGCACGGAACCCCGCATCGAAGGCATACTCAGCTTCGAAGCGGGGTTCGTGTCTCTCGAGCGGCTCACTCACAAGACCGGCATCGAGAGAATCAGCCGCACCGGTCATGACCTCCGGCGCGGGGTCTATGAGATTCCCAAGTTCCGGGCCCTAGCTTGCGGTGAAACTACCCAGCGAGGTGGCGTTCGAGGCCACGGAAGTGCTGGAGGCATCCACGCTATCGGTCGTGGTGTACACCGTGTAGCTCTGGCCCTTGGTGATATTGGCACTGGAAACCAGGATCAGTGCGGTGTTGGAGTTGGTCACCTTGTAGTTGGCCACCACCTTACCCGAAGAATCGGCCACCTGAATGGTCGTGCCGCTGCTGACATTCGACAGGTTCGTCAGCTTCACGTAGCCGCTGGTGGAGGAGGATGCGGGCGCCTCGAACATGTCGCCGGAGTTACCCGCAACCACGGTCGTACCGTTGAGCAACAGGTCGCCGTTGGTATCCAGCGAGGTGTTACCGCCCGTGAACGGGCCGTTCACGACCAGGGTGCCGCCCGAGAGGGTTGCCGTACCGTTGGAGTCGATGCCGTCGCCGTTTGCGTTCACGGTGATAGTACCACCGGCAATGTTGATGGTCGCGTCGACAACCTCGAAGGTGCCGCCACCACCGCCCATGCCACCGCCGCCACCGGCCGGGGGCTGACCCATGTTACCGGAGGGGGCCTGGCCACCTGCCGGGGGCTGACCGCCCTGACCGCCCTGCGCTGCATTACCCTGTGCCGACTGGCCGCTCTGGGTATTCTGCGCGGTCTGGGTATTCTGCGCGGTCTGGCTGGTCTGCGTAGTGGAGCTCGACGTCGACTCGGTGCTGGATGAGCTGGAGGTGCTGTACGAGGCGTTGATGCCGTCATCGGAACTGGTCACGTTCACGGTACCGTCCAGGATGTTGATGTACTGCGCCTCGATACCCTCGTTCGACTCGGTGATGTTCAGGGTACCGCCCGAAATCTCCAGCACGCGCTCGGCCTTGAAGCCGTCGTCACCGGCGGAGATGTTCACGGTACCGCCGCTCAGGCGGACCCAACCGCGGTTGCCGTCGGTGTCATTGGTAGCCTTGATGCCGTCCTTGGTTGCGGTCACGGTTACGGTGCCGTCCAGAATATCGACGTAATCCTTACCCTTGATGCCGGTGTTCGCGGCGGTCACCTCCAGGGTGCCGGAGGCGATGACCAGGCCGTCCGTGGTGTGGATACCCTCTTCGTAGTTGCCCTCAACCTTCAGGGTGCCCTCGCCGGCAAGGGTCAGGTCACTCTTGGAGTAGATGGCTGCGTCGGGGCTGCCGCTGGCGGTATCGGAGTAGGAGGAGCCGTCAGAGATGGTGTTCGTGCTACCCGAGGCGGTGTAGATAACGACCTCGTCTGCCTCAACCACGTTGATTGCCGCACCGGTGGAGTTGGTGATAGTCGCGTTATCCAGGATCAGGCGGACCATGTCACTGTCGGCTGCCTCAACCTTGACCTGGCCGCTATAGGTGCCGCTCAGGCGGTAGTTACCCGCCTTGGTGATGGTGATGACGCCATCGCTGACGGTCACGCCGTCGGTTGCAGTCGGGTTAGAAAGATCGATGGTGACCTCGCTGGAGGAATCCCAGGTCAGATCCTTCGCGGAGTAGTGGGTGTCCTCGGCGAGCTTCGCGCCGTTCTTCACGTCGGTGGAGAAGGAATCGGCGGTCTTCGACTTGGTGTCGGAATCGCTCGAGGTGGAGGTGCTGATGGCGCTCGTCGCGCTGGTGTTCGATGCCGAGGTTGCCGAGCAGCCGGTCAGGGCCAGGGCCGCCAGGAGGGTAATGGAGGTTGCGCTCTTGATCATATTGCTCTTTTTCACGGTATTCCTCTTCGTGGTTCACAAGCACTATGTAGTGCCGCTGCGGTTTTCGGGTAAGTCTTTGAGGGGTCAGGCGTACTCTTAGCGAATCCTGTTGGTGCCTGCGCCCGGTCAGGGCTATGTCTGGTCAGGATCCGGTTCCATCCGCGCGGGTAGAGCCTGCTACCCTACCCGCGCATCCGGGGTGACGGCCCTAAGCGGCCGCGTAACATTCGGTCAGAAGCTTGCGGTAGTCTTCCTCGGTCAGCGCATCCACGTCGGGACGGGTGCCGTTGACCGGTTCCAGGTGCATCCAGTTCTCCAGGGTCTCTTTCCACTTGTTGCTTGCCAGCTGCGGGTTCAGCGCCGCCATGCCGGTTGCAAACTTGGAAATCTTTGAGGGGGTGATGCCCGCATCCCAGAGGTGCTGATCCGCTACGGAGGGCTCCACACCCGACTTGGTTTCGATGATGACCGTGTTCGGCAGGCCGTAGGTGGTGCCGACCAGGTTGCCGTGGAAGTTACGGTAGTTCACGCCCGCCATGAGGATGTTCTCGGACAGCGGGGTCCAGGTCAGGTTGGTGTCCACCGTCATGCGGGAGGCGACCGGGTTCTTCTCGCTCTGCGGCAGGAAGACCGTGGTACGGCGGTAGCCGGTGGTCAGAACCGCCTCCAGCTTGTGCACGGGGCCCGCGAGGATGTCGCCGAGTGCTTCGGTGATGTACTCGTGGCCTTCCGCGGTGAGCGTATCGCGCGTCTCGAAGGTGTACGGGATACGCTTCTTGACGGTCATATCCTGCTCACCGTCGGTCTTGACCTCCAGGAAGGTCAGCTCCGAGTCCAGGTAGCTACGGGTACGGATCTTGAAGGTGTCCGGGCGGCTGTAGGCTGCCGAGTGGTAGCTCTGCATCTGCGGGGTGTCGAAGTAGACCGAGTCGTAGGCGAAGTCGCGCTGGCCCTTGATGTCCATGACGGAGGCGTCTGCGTCAAGCGTGGAGAGTACCTTCGCGGCGGTTTCCGCATCGACGATGTACTTACGGTCTACACGGGTCTGCATGGCTGCCTTCTCGTTCATGGCTTCGAGACTGATGCTCTTCCACTCTGCGGGGATGATGTTTGCGGCTGCGTTCGTCATGGTCCTATCCTTCTGGGGTTCCGCCTCGATTCGTCGAAGGTGGCGGGAGTAGTGCGTCTGTCGTGGATTTTAGATTTTGGGGTGGTGCCTACCGGGCTTACTTAGCGACGGGAGTCCGCTGGAGCGTCATCATCCTGGTATCCAGCGTGGCGTACGCCTCGGCGGTGGGCGCTACCGGCTGAGTTGCCGCGGGCTGGCGGGTTGCGGTCACCTGCGGTGCTGCTGCCTCCACCGCTGCGGGAGTGCCGCCCTCGGTGGTCTCCTTGGGCTGGTAGGTGATGGTAGCTCGGGTCAGGTCGTTCACCAGGTCCAGCTCGGTCACCTTGACCGAGGTGATGGCGTAGCCCAGGCGCTTGCCCAGGTAAGCCTTGAGCTCTTCCTCATCGCTAATCGCGCGATCGGCGGTAACGGTCTGGGTCTGTCCCTTGACCGCGGGGGCGCTACGCGCATCCAGGATTGCGATGAGAGCCACCAGGGCCGCCATCAGGATGAAGGCGATGTACGCGGGGCTGATGTTGATACCGGCGATCATGCCGACCGAGAGTGCTACGAAGTAGTAGCCGACTTCTCGCTGGCTCAGGGCGGTGGAGCGCAGTCGAATAATCGACAGAACGCCGAAGAGGCCCATGCCCATGGCCGAGGCGTTTGAACCCGCCGAGACCAGGGCCACCGAGACGGTGAAGATACCGGCGTTGATGACCGCGTAGGAAATCATCATTTCGCGGTTGCGGTGACGCACCAGGTAAAGGGTGCACAGGATTGCGATCGCGAGGGCGTCTGCAATCGCCATGGTCAGGATTGTCATGGGGTGCTCCAGGTCGTGGGGTAGGTTTCCAGCTTCCCGAGCCGTCTGTTCTCGGCTCCGGCTTGAGTACCTACGTGTTCTGCTTGGTTTCTAGAATCCCGTCCGAAGCTGTGTCACGCCTGTGCGCTCTGTAATTCTCACTTATGTCTTCGCGAACACCGATTAAATGACTGGTCAGAGCGTTTTACCTTTAAGGTTTTTTCAATTACCGGGGCGCAGTGAGGCGGTCAGCCGCGCCCGGATACAACAAACGGGGCCCCCTCTACATCAGAGGGAGCCCCACTCGGGTTTCTAGGGAGTAACCCTAGAATTAAGTATGTACTTATGCCTTCTTGCGCATGCGGGTTGCCACGATGGTTGCACCACCGGCACCCAGAGCAATCAGACCCAGGCCAGCAGCGGTCATCGCACCGGATGCACCGGTCTTAGCCAGGGAAGAAGAGCTCTTGGAGGATGCGTTCGAGGAACCGGAGCCCAGGTTGTCGCCGGAACCGGAGCCCATGTTGTCATTGTTGGAGGAACCCAGCACGAGGTTATCGGAATCCTTGGAGCTCTTGGGAGCTGCGGAATCGCCCTCAGCGTGGTCGCCCTCGGGAGCGGCCTGGTCCTCGGACTTCTGCTCGTCAGACTTCTGTTCCTCGGACTTCTGCTCGGCAGGCTTCTGATCCTCAGCGGGCTTGGTCTCCTTAGCGTCCTCAACGGCGGGAGCGGAAGGCGCCTCGGAGGCGCTAGCCGAAGGAGAAGCCTCCGACGGGGTCGGGGTGGGCTCGGTGGACTCGCTCGGAGCAGGGGTGGGCTCGGTGGACTCGCTCGGAGCCGGGGTGGGCTCGGTGGACTCGCTCGGAGCCGGGGTAGGCAGCGACTCGTTAGCGGCCTTAATGGTCACGGTCGCAGCCTTACCGCCGCGGGGCACGTCGCCGTCCTTCAGGGAGCCGGACAGCAGGTAAATGTCAACGGAAACGCTGCCGTGCAGCTCTGCCTGCCAGGGAACGGTGACGGTGAAGTTGCCGGCTTCGTCGGCGTGGATCTCCAGGTAGTCCTGGCCGTTAATCTTCACTGCGCCCTTGTTCAGCTTCAGGGCCAGCACGGAGCCGGAGGCGCCGTCAGCGGTCTTGAAGCCCTCACCCGCGATGGTCAGGCCCTGACCCTCAACCCAGGTGTCGGGGGTAATGAGGCGTGCGGAATCCGCGTAAGTAAAGGAAATCTCCTGCGCAGCTTCTTCAGCGAAGGTAGCGGGGACGGTAGTAGCGACCAGGCCACAGCTAATCAGGGCGGTGGCACCGATGCGTGCGATGTTGTTTCGAATGCTCATGCCCCCCATTCTAACGACCGAACCTGACAATATCGGGGTGCATGATGCCGATTTAACATGAGCTGACTCACTTAATGGGCCCTTCTTGAAGAATTCTTGAGGGGCAAGTTGAAGAATCAATCGCATATTCAAAGAATTCGAACGCTACCGGCGCCTTGGAATCCGGGCGTTAGTTTAGACGGTTTTCCGTCCGTAAACCCACTCAACGCCCTACCGCTCGGGACCCCGTTAAACGCAGAATCCCCCACGCCCGCGAGGCGAGCGAGGGGAATCCTGGAACAACGCATCCGATGCCCGGAGCACCGGATTCCTAAACTCTAAACTTAGGAGTTCTTGCGACGGAGCACAGAGGTCACGCCCGCAATACCCAGGCCAACGGCCACCATTCCCAGGCCGGCCACGGTGAACACGTTCGAGGCGCCGGTATTAGCCAGCGAGGAACGCTGCGCGCGACTCGAGAGAGAGGCGCTCGACGAGGAAGAGCCGAGACGGTCCTGGGCGCCCGATCCGCTGGAGCCGAGATTGTCCTGCGAGGAGGAGCTGCCATTCGAGGAGGAACCACCGTTAGAGGAGGAACCGCTGTCGACAACCTCGCAGCCGAGGCCGTTATCATCGGCGTCGAACTGCTTACGGAAGTCCGGGTGGCTCGAAGGAATGGGAGCCAGGCCAGCAGCGGCGACCTCGGAGCAGTTAGCGAAGCGAGTGCTCTCGGGCGAAGGCTGTTCGGTTGCGGGAGCCTGAACGCTCGAGGAGTTACCCAGCTGATCCTGCGCGGCGGGTGCCTGCTGGGCACCGTTCTTCTGCTCGGCCTTCTGGTCGTTCTTAGCGGTCGATACCTTCTGGTCGGCCTTCTTCTCGTTCTTTACCTCAGCGGAGGCAGAGGGAGAAACAACGGTAGACGCGGAAGCCGATGCGGTGGCGCTCGGGCTCACCGAGGCGGAAGCGGAGGCTTTCTCATCGGCACGGTTCTTCACCTCGGCATCCACCGAGGCGACGGTCTCGTCAGCCGCGGGAGCCGATGCCGAGGGGCTGGCAGAAGCATCATCCTTGGATTCCTTCTTCGGCTCGGCGGTAGCGCTGGCGGATGCAGAGGGCTCGGCGGTAGCACTGGGGGATGCGGAGGGCTCGGCGCTTGCCGAAACGCTTGCCGAGGCACTGGGGCTCTCGGGGGCCACGGAACGAGCCTCAATCTTCACGGTCGCAGCCTTACCGCCGCGAGAGGTGTCGTTATCCTTCAGGGAGCCGGAGAGCAGGTACACGTCAACGGAGACGCGATCCTCCAGGTCGCTCTGCCAGGGAATCGAGACGGTAAATTCGCCCTTATCGTTGGCGGTTACCTCGAGGTAGTCCTTACCGTCAATCTTAATGGCGCCCTTGTTGAGCTTAATGGCGATGGTCGAGCCGGAGGCGCGGTCCTGGGTCAGGAAGCCCTCGCCGGAGATCTCGAGGGTTTCACCCTTGTACCAGACCTCGGAGATGTGGGAGGCGGCACGGTCCTGGTATTCGTGAGTGACGGTCTCGCCGTCATTCTGAGCGAAGGTGGCAGGGATGGCGGTCACAACCAAACCGCAACCGATGAGGGCCGTGGCACCGAAGCGAGTGATAGTGTTTCGAATGTCCATTCCCTCATTCTAGCCCCGGGTTCCAAGGTATTTTCACCAGTCAAGGGTGTATTTGCAATGAATTGCAACACAACCGCGGGCGGGTGGTCGCAGCGGCCGGACCATCGAGAGCCTAGCTGTCAATCGCATCAAGCATGAGCTCCAGGGCCTCCCCCACCCCGGTGCGCCACAGGAAGGTGGCCTTCGTATCCGCACGGCCCGGACCACCGTTAATGACGGCAACCGGTTTGCCGGCACGCAGGGCCTCCAGCACAATCTTGTAGCTGCTCATCACCGCCACCGAGGAACCCACCACCAGCAGCGCCGAGCACTCGGCAAGCATGGCGTCCTTGCGCGCCTTGCGCTCGGCCGGCACGGACTCGCCAAAGTACACCACATCCGGCTTGAGACGGGTCGAGCCACACCCCAGGCAGGGCACCATCCGAAAATCTTGGATGTACTGCTGGTCCAGCTCCACGTCACCATCGGGGTTTACGCGCAGGTCACGGCTTTCCAGGCGGTCCAGGTAGCCAGGGTTCGCGGCATCCAGGCGCGCATCCAGGCTCTCGCGGCCCTCATCCTGACCGCAGTCCAGACAGACGATGCGCGACAGGTCGCCGTGTAGAGCCAGCAGATTGTGACTTCCGGCGCGGGCGTGCAGGCCGTCCACGTTCTGCGTGATGATGCCGCTAATAGCGCCCAACTGCTCAAGCTCGGCGAGCGCGTAGTGAGCGCGGTTCGGCTGGGCGCGGCGCATGCGACGCCAACCTACGTAGGAGCGAGCCCAGTAACGCTGACGGGCGGCATCATCGTAACGGAATTCCTGGTAGGTCATGGGACGGTGGTCGTGCAAGGACCCACCCGGGCCACGGTAGTCGGGGATGCCAGACTCGGTGCTCACGCCGGCGCCGGTCAGCACGAGAACCTTACCCTCCTTGAGTAGGCGAGCGATGCCCTCGGCGGCATACCTCTCGTCGTGGGGTTCGGCGGTATCCGCCACGACCCGCTGGATAGAGCGAATCGCGGCCCTATGCACGGAGGCAATTTCTTCGCGCTGTTCACCGGCGGCGGCGAAGTTCTGGTGATCGGTCCAGCGGTCCATTCTTCTCCCATGCTCTGTGTTCTCTATACATTAAAAGGCTGTGGGGCACCCCCTTTCGAGGGTACCCCACAGCCTATTTCTTGCGGTTTCGAACTCGCGGAGTCAGCCACGGGCTAAGCCCGCCCGGCTAATCGGATTCACCCGGCTAACCGGTTGAGCTTAGTTCTCAGCCTTCTGCTCACGCTCGGAGGTCACCGACAGGCCATCGCTGGCAACGTCCGGATTCACGTCCACGGTCACGGTGTCGCCGTCGTGGATTGCACCCGAGAGGATGCCGCGAGCCAGGCGGTCGCCAATCTCGCGCTGAACCAGGCGGCGCAGCGGGCGGGCAC
>ERZ773007.674-NODE-674-length-16782-cov-29.323549_pt1 | contig 16782 bp, 10 predicted proteins | sample MGYA00580665_ERZ773007 | MGnify/ENA primary metagenome ERZ773007 (study PRJEB29015, sample SAMEA2738122) | human oral metagenome | biome: human oral; feature: human-associated habitat; material: saliva | place: China | collected 2167 ... | reverse complement strand
CGGTGCCGTCCACAAAACCGATGATGGAGCGGCCGTCCCAGTAGCGGAAGCCGTGCACCTCATCCAGTACCTCGGCAATATCGCGCAGAGCCGCGGTAATAGCGGACGCCATATCGTAGGCGACGGACGGCTGAGTCGCGCGGATGTGGAAGTGCAGATCGCCGGGAGTGGACACCGCGGTGTGCTTATGGCCCCTAATCTCCTCGAACTCCACGAGCTCCTGCGGCAGCGGCTTGGGCAGATCCAGGGTCAGCCACGCGCTGTGGCTGATGCCCAGCACAATGCTGGCGTTCTCGGACGAGTAGCGGTTCGTGGCGGTGTGGTTGAGGTTAACGACGAGCCCGCAGAGGTTCTGGAACCCCTCAATGAGCGCATCCTGGCTGAGGCCTTCCTTGAACTTCCACACCATGAAAATGGTGTTAGCGTTCGGGCTGGCAGTGACCTGTTGTGATTCTGGTGCTAGCATACCCTCACCCTACAGCGCGAGGGGTGGGCCCGCAATGAACCCACCCCTAACATACGCCCGGGTTTTAGTAGCCGCGGTGCGAGGCGACGTCGCGGGCGTGGGCCAGACGCGCCGCCGTCTCAAAAATAGTCCACGCCTGTAGCTGCGTGGAGAGCTCCACGGGTGCGCCGGGCTTCACGACTTTGCTCATCGGCTCGGTGAACCGTGGGGAGAACTGCACGAGCGCCTTACCGCGAATCTCGTTGGGATCGATACCCAGCTCGTTCATCGGCAGGTTCGGGTCGAACTCGCGGCGGCCCTCCCACAGGGCGCGGGCGGTCGAGTAGATGAGGCTGGAAGCCAGAGCGCGAGCCTCGTCGCTGAGCAACGGCGAGGATGCCGCCATGCCCAGGTAGCGCACCAGGATGCCGGTGAAGAGACCGCCGTCGCCGTCGCCGTGAGAGATGAGGATGCGGCGGCGCGCCCCTGAGACGAATTCGACCTCCTCGGTCATGTGCTTCACGATGCCCACGATAAGGCGTTCTGCACGCTCGACGGGATCCACCTCGCAGGGCACGCCGGACGCGGCCAGGGTCAGCAGGGCACCCAGTGCGGTGCCCTGGTTGTAGGTGAATTCGCCGCGTTCGAGCTCGTACTCCTCGCTGCGAACGTTCACGCCGTCCATATAGAGCGAACGTTCTGCGTCCCAGAGAGTTGCGTTCATCCAGTCAATGAGGGCGGCGGCGGTGTGCGGGTCACCCGCGCGAGCGTATGCGATAGCTGCCGGTGCGGTGGCCGCGGCGTTCACGAAGTCGCGCTTGGACTTGCGCCAGCTCATGCCTCCGCCGGGCGCGAAGCCCTTGGCGAGCTGCTCGAAGAGGGCGGCCCCGGCGTCCTGCGCGGCCACGTCGTTTGCGCCGGTCAGCTCAATCGAGAAGGAGTTCATGCGGCCCGCCGCGAGGGTCAGCCAGGCCATGTCGTCAAAGTAGTCGTTGGCGTAGCGGCCAAGGTTGCGCACGTTGATGCCGCGCAGCAGCGAGCGGGCACAGTGCAGCTGCTCCTGAGCCTCGGTGATGCGACCCTCGCGCAGGTGGCGCTGGCCGGCGTCGATGATGCACTCGAGCAGGTGGGCCTGCCACCAGTAGTGCCACGTGTTGAGACGCTGGCTCAGCGGGCGGGGGTCGGGTACCTGAATGGATCCGATGAGCGCTCCGGGCACGCCGAGGATGCGGTGCACGAAGGTGTCGGTGACGCTGGCGGCCGCGGCCTCGGCGTGGGAGGAGGTGTGTTCCGCGTACTCGCTCATAGATGCCGGGGAGTGCGCGGTGTGGGAAGACGGCTGGGAATTCACGGTGCCCTCTATATGTGTACGGTGAAGTCTTACTTCTGCATTATCGCATTTTTTGGTGCCGGGTCATCACCGGTCCCTCCGGGGGTTCAGCTTGCTTCCCGCACCGCGCTGTTCTTGCGCTCCCATGCACTTAATGTGCGGCCGCTGCGCAGGCTGATGGGCTCGCCGGTGATGGGATGTTCGAAGCTCAAGGTGTAGGCCAGTAGTTGCAGCGGGTGCTCGGAGCGGTCGGGCCCGTCGGGGAGCACACGCGGGTAGAGTACGTCCCCAAGAATCGGGGCGCCCAGCAGGTTCAGGTGCGCGCGCAGCTGATGGGTCTTACCGGTGTGCGGGGCGAGGTCGTAGAGGCCCCACGGGCGGCCGGGTTCGACGCCCCAGGCCTCGGCATCGGCCGGGTCGGGGGTGAAGGTTTCCAGGATGCGCGCGGTGGTGAGGGTGTTCGGCTCCACGCCCCGCGCCACGCACTCCGTCTCAGAGAGCTGCCGGACCTGCAACACATCGCGCACCTTCTGAATGTGCGAGCGCACCCGCAGCCCCTCCGCGCTCAGGGCTTGTTCGGCGGCGGTGGGGTCGGCGGGCACCGGGGCCACGGCGCGGTAGGTTTTCGAAACCAGGCGGTGCTGGAACATCATCTGGAAGGGGCGGCGCGCCTGAACGGTTTTGGCGAAGAGCAACACCCCGGCGGTGGGGCGGTCGAGTCGGTGAATTGGGATGAGCAGCGGGTTGCCCTCGCGCACGCGTAGCTTGGTCAGCGCGGTCTGCGCGATATAGGAACCGCGCGGGGTGGTGGGCAGAAAGTGGGGTTTGTCGATGGCCAGCACGTGCTCGTCCTCGTAGAGTACCGGCATGTCGGAGGGGAGTTCGGGCTCATCGGCGAGCTCGCGGAAGTACCAGATGCGCTCGCCGGGCGCGTAGGGGCTGGAGGTGGTCAGCACCGTGCCGTCATCCAGGCGCACCTCGCCGGTTTCGAAGCGGGAGTGAATAATCTGCGGGTCGTTCGGGTAGAAGCGTGCGATGAGGTAGTCGGCAATCGTAGCGGGGGCGCGTCCGCTGGGGGCGAGTTCCTCCGGGAGCTCCTCGGGGTGGGGGAGCACGAGCTGGATGGGGTCGATGCCGTTCTTCTGCGCCAGCGGAGGGGTTAGTAGGCGGCGATGCGTGCGGCGGGCGGGCTTGGCGTGCTGCGCGGAGGTTTTCTGCACGGAGGTGCTCCGGGTGGAGGTGCTCAGCTCCGGGGTGTTACGGGCCCTCGGCGTGTCGCGGTGGGAATCGTGGGTGGGCATGGCTCTACTGTACCGGTTGGCGCGGCGGCCTAGAGGAATCGCAGATTTATCTGACACTCATCTGCTCTTGTGGGAATAGGTGGGGATAAAAACAAAATATTCACACATTTTTGAAAATATTCAGGATTTAATTTAAAAAAATAAAGCTAGTTTTACAAAAACAAATGAATATATACGTTATTTTCGAAAACCCTGTCAAACCATCAGTAATAAATACTTCATTTAGAGTATATAGCCCATTGCAGATTAAAAGATGTGAAGCGTATAGAGACCTGGTAGGCTGAATAGCCTACGTCATAAATACTTTTAAAAATGCTGAGAAGCGCATTAAAGCGTTACGATTAAGACACAGAAGTTCGAAAAATCGAACGAAGGGGTCGAAATGGGACAGAAACAGCGTAAGGAAGCAGAGATTAAAGGAACTCCCCCGGTTGCACCGGTACAATCTGACACTTCACACGCACCTCAAGGCACAGTCGCCGAGGCTAAAGTTTCTGCGCCGTTCACCGAACAGGGCGCAGAACACCGCACCGCGGGTGCGTTGCGAATGGAACCGCACGAGCGTGAAGAGCAGATTCTTCAGGTGGCTTCGGAACACTTTGCGCGCAAGGGCGTGCTTGGCGCATCCATGAGCGCCATCGCTCGCGATGCGGGCATCACCCGCGCGCTGCTCTACCACTACTTCCCCGGCAAGGACTCGCTCGCCGCGGCGGTCACCCGCCGCGAGGCCAAGGCGGTTCTCGAGGCGTTGGGCAAGCATCACGAGAACCCCGAAGAGGCCCTGCGCAACGCACTGCGCACGTACTTCCTCGTGGTGGCAGGCGTCCCCACCCCCGGCGGTGAGGACTTCCCCAATAACCCCACGGACTACCTCGAATGGATGCTCAAGCGTACCGGCATGCCGATTAACGACCGCACCCGCGTCATTCTCGGCGGCTGGTTGCAGCTCGTGGATTACTTCGCCCTGCACGTGGTGCAGCTCAACCCCCGCGACCAGCGTACCGTGCGCACCCGCGGTCTGGGGCTGGAAGAAGCCATTGACCTGTGCCTGGGTGCCGTCGATACCCTCACCGGAGGCTACTAGCCTCACGGTCCGCAAACTTCCCTCTCCGATGTTTGGTTGCAGGATTCGACGACAATGGGGCCGCGGATCCCCGGACGGATATTTCTCCGCCGGGCCCCCGGGCTCGAGCTGGTGGGCCGAGGTATCGCGCCACGGCCCACCGTCTCGAGGACCCCGAGAGCGCGGCGGATTCCCGGAATACCATCCGGTTTGTGAGTAGGGAACGCAGAGCGCCCCGCACCTCCCTCATGGGCAGGCGCGGGGCGCTTTGTCGTGCGCGGAAGGCCCCTCGCAGATGCCTCGTCGCGTCGGGGAATCGTCCTAAACCGGTACGGGCGAGCCGGCGCTAGAGAGGCCGACGCATGGAGAGCCCGCGCACCGTGGCGTAGAACCCCTGATGCTGCAGGGCGCGGCGCAGAATCTGCACCGGATCCTCACCCTGCCGGTTGAGGGTGGGGGAGTCGGTGAGAAGCTCCACGTCGTTGACCTTCTCAATCGAGATCTTATCCATGCCGCCCGAGTCCATCATGCGCGCGATGGCCGGGGCGGCCGCCTCGAGCAGAACCGGGTCGGTCGTAAAGATGAGCAGGGTCTTCGCGCCGCGCTCCAGGTAGAGCACAGGCGCACCATCCACGAGCACCACGCAGGCGCCGGCCTTGCGAGCCGGGCGGTGCCGCAGGGGTGCCGAGCCCTCCGAGAGCTTCGACAGCTCGGGCCAGGCGAGGGCGGCACCGTAGGGGTTGGCCGGGTCCGTGGCGGCCAGAAGCGTCACCGTGAACGTGCCGAACACCTCCTCGGTCGCGGTGCGGCGCGGTCGCTCATCGCGCGGGCCGAGGCGGTCGGCCGCCGAGCGTAGCGCATCCACCGTGGCGGGGGCCGCGAACTGCGCGGCGCCCAGACCCTCGATAAAGTAGCCGCGGCGCACGAGCGCACGGTCCTCGGCCTCGGAGTAGATGCGGTAGAGCTGGCTGAAGCCGCCGGGGGAGTCCTCGCCCTGCAGGCAACCGCGCGTAAGCACGCCGTAGCGGTCCAAGAGCAGGTCGGCGCGCGCCAGGGCAGCCACCGTGGGGTCCAGAGGCTCGCCCAGTAGGGAGTCTACGCGAGAGAAGCGGCCGCTATCCTGCGGGGCCACCGGTGGGGGACCGCCCCCGGCGTACCCGCCGCGCAGGGAACGGCCCATCGAGGCTCGCGCCGCCGCGATGCGGCCGGCTCCGCGGCGACCCACCCGCGAGAGGCGAGGGGCGGCCGCCGGGGTCGGATGCGCGCTCCTGACCCCCGCAAGCGTCGCGCGAACCGGGCCGAAGGAATCGTTCGTCAGCACGCCGGCCCACACGAGGCGCCACAGGGCGCTCGAGAGCTCGGCGGCATCCGGGAAGGAGACCGTCTGGCCGGGGGCCGCCGCCCCACCGAGAATCTGAACGACCCGCTCGCGCAGGGCCGGCACGAAGAGGCCGCCGTGGGCGAGCGCTTCGTGGATTGCGTGCTCGAGGGTGCCGGGGGTCTGCAGGCGCTCGAGGAGCTCAGGTTCCTCCTCCCGCAGAAAATCCGCGGGGTAGCCGGGGCCCAGGGTGAGCGGCGCGCTCTCGCTCAGGTGCAGGCGAATCCAGCCGTCGGAGCGCTGGGAGGCGCCGCCGAGCCTACCTGCCCCGGTAAAGAAGACGCGGCCGGTCATCATGAGCTCGTCGAGCAGGTGCGGGCGGTAGCCCTTCACACGGGCCGGCAGGATGAGCGTTTCCAGAGCGGAGGCGGGCATGCGCACGCCGGCCAGCTGGTCGATGGCGGTCAGCAGCTCCTCCTGCAGGGCGGGCTCGTCGAGGCCTTGAGCGCCGTTCGGCGCGCCGGTCTGTTCCTCCCGGGCGTTCTCGGGCGCGGCGGAGGTGAGGGGCGCGGGTGCCTCGTCGATAATTCGGGCCGTGCGTTGCGGCTCGAGGTACGCGCCGTAGGCGCTCGCCTCGGCCAGGGGCCGGGCCACTCGCACCGATAAAGAACGAACGTTCTGCCATGCGGGCAGGAAGAATCCGTAGGCCCGCGCGGGGACCGGCTCAATCTCCTGCCGCAGTGCCGCAAGCGAGCGGGCGCGAATCGTGCGTAGAACCTGCACATCCACCCACTCGGGGGAGCCGCCCGGCCCCTCGGCCCACTCGGAGGCGCCCCGCATCACCTCGGGCAGGAACTCGCCGGAGGTCACGCGCCGCTGGCGCTGCAGGCGCAGCAGCACGGGGAGAAGCACGCCGGTGCCCACCGGAGTCAAGCGCGAGAAGTGGGCCGCAGCCTCGTGCACTCCGAAGGGAATGTGGGTGCGGGCAAAACGGGAGACCAGGTCCTCGAGCGGTTCGGCCACCGGCTCCAGGAAGGCGAGCGGTAGCGCCGCGGCGGGCATAATGCCCAGGCCGTCGCGCAGGCGGGCCGCATCCTCAACCGCGGCGTAGTAGAGCTGCGGGCCGCTTTCCGGGGTCCCCGGCCCCTCGAAGGAATAGGCGCGCCGCGCGTGCACAAGTCGCTCGGCCAGCTCGCGGGCGTACTCCTCGCTCGCCGGGGGCTCCGCGGGGCGGTGCTCGGCGGGTCGATCCGGAGTCGTCGGCTCGGGCTCGGCAGACTCCGGGCGGAGTCGCTCGGCCAGCTCGCGGGCGCTCAATGGGCCCAGCTGTCGCAGCAGGTCCGCCGCGCCCTCCACGCCGGAGGTCCGGTAGCGTTCGCCCGTGCGCTGCAGGCGGGCCAGGGTCTGCGTCAGCACCGCAGGGTCCAGCAGCTCGCGCAGCCCGGTTGTGCCCAAAAGCTCCGCGAGCATGGCTGGGTCCAGGGCTAGGGCGGCGGCGCGGCGCTCGGCGGCGGGCGCATCCGCATCGTAGAGGTGCTCGGCCACGTACTCGAAGAGCAGGGTGCGGGCGAAGGGCGAGGGAGCCTCGGTCTCCACCTCCATCAGGGCAATACCGCGAGACTCCAGAGCGCGGTGCACCTGTAGCAGTGCCGGCAGATTGTACACGTCCTGCAGGCACTCGCGGGCGGTCTCCAACAGGATGGGGAATTCGGGGTACTTGCGGGCCACGTCCAGAAGCTGCGCGGCGCGCTGACGCTGCTGCCAGAGCGGCGTGCGCTTGCCGGGATTACGCCGGGGTAGCAGAAGGGCGCGGGCCGCGTTCTCGCGGAAGCGCGAGCCGAAAAGAGCCGAATCGGCCACGCTATCGGTGACGATGCCCTCCAGATCCTCGGGATCGAAGAGGAAGAGGTCGGCCCCTGGCGGCACGTCCTCCATCGCGGGCAGACGCAGGATGATGCCGTCGTCAGCCGCCATGACCGAGGCGTCCACGCCGTAGCGCTCGATAATGCGGGCGCGCACCGCGAGGGCCCAGGGGGCGTGCACCGAGTAGCCCAGGGGCGAGTGGAGAATCAGCCGCCAATCGCCCAGCTCGTCGCGGTGACGTTCCACGATGAGGCGCCGGTCGGAGGGAACGGCACCCGTGGATTCGCGCTGCTCGCGCAGGTAGGCCAGCAGGTTGTCCACGGCCCAGCGGTCCAGGCCGAGCTGCTCGAGCTGTCGGCGGGCGGCGGGTGCATCCGCGGCCTCCAGAGAGGTGAGGGCTCGGGTGAAGGCGCCCGTTTGCAGGCCCAGGGCGTAGGGGCGTCCTGCGCGGTCGCCGTGCCAGAAGGGCAGGCGCGCGGGCAGGCCGGGGGCGGGGGTAACGCGCACCGCGTCGTGGGTGATTTCCTCGATGCGCCAGCTGCTGGCACCGAGGGTGATGACCTCGCCGGCTCGGGATTCGTAGACCATTTCCTCGTCGAGCTCGCCGACGCGCTTGGGGCCGCGTTCCTCGTCCCCGCCGACGAGGTAGACGGGAAAGAGACCGCGGTCGGGGATGGTTCCGCCGCTCGTGACGGCGAGGCGCTGAGCTCCGGGGCGGCCCTCGATGCTGCCGGAGGGCGCCTGCTCGGTGGGGGTTCGATCCCAGAGGATGCGCGGGCGCAGCTCGGCGAACTCGTCGGAGGGGTAACGGCCGGCGAGCATTTCGAGCGTGGCGTCGAAGAGGGCGCGGGGCAGCTCGGAGTAGGGGGCGCTGCGACGCAGGGCCTCGTACCAGGAGTCAACGCTGATGGGCCCGAGGGCGCAGGCGGCCACGGTCTGCTGGGCGAGCACATCCAGGGGGTTGGTGGGAATCGCGAGCGGCTCGAGGGTGCCGCTGCGCATACCCGCGAGGGTCACGGTCGCCCCGAGGAGGTCGCCGCGGTGCTTGGGGTAGAAGACACCGCGCGAAATATCGCCCACGCGGTGGCCGGCGCGGCCCACGCGCTGCAGGGCGGAGGCGACGGAGGGAGGTGCGGCCACCTGAATGACGAGATCCACGTGGCCCATATCGATACCCAGCTCGAGCGAGCTGGTGGCCACCACGCAGCGCAGGGTTCCGCCCTTGAGCGCCTCCTCGATGAGGGTGCGCTGTTCCTTGGAGACGGAGCCGTGGTGGGCTCGGGCCAGGGGAGGCACGGCCTCGGGGGAGTTCACATCAGTCTGTGCGGCGTACTCCTCGGGGTCGATGCCCCGCCGGGCGAGCTCGCGGCGCAGGTGAATGTCGTTGAGCGCCGCGGTGAGCTTTTCGGCAAGCCCGCGGGAGTTCACGAAAACGATCGTAGAACGGTTGTTCTCGATGTGGTCGACGATGCGTTCCTGCACTCGGGGCCAGATGGAGGTCTCGGCGCGCCCCTCCGTCCCGCCTGCGGCCTCCGCGTAGGCCTCTGCGGGGTCAAGGACGGCGTTGAGGTCGAGGGATGCGAGCTCCTTCGCGGCGGCTCCGCCCGTTCCGCCGGTTTCGTCCCCGGGCACTCCGGGAGCCTCGGAACCGGCCGAGGGCGCGGTGGGGAAAACCCCAATGGCATCCTCGAGGGTGTAGCCGGGGGCGGAGGGGCTTTCTGCGGAAGGCTCCGTAGAAGGGTCGGCGGAGGGATCGGCAACGGGCATGGCGGCGGGAAAGGCCGGTTTCGGTGCGCCTCCTGCCCCCTCGCCCGGCCCGTAGAGCCCCTGCCCGTAATCGTTTGCCCCGCCGAGGGCCGCCATATCGGGAACGGGAACGCTCAGGCTCAGGTCCCAGCGCTTGGGTACCGGTTTGTTGACGATGTTCACGGGCTGCACGCCGCCCAGAAAACGGGCCACAGCGTCGGGGTTCTCGATGGTCGCGGAGAGCCCGATGCGCTGGGCGGGTTCGGGCAGGAGCGCGTCCAGGCGCTCGAGGGAAACGGCCAGGTGCGCCCCGCGCTTGGTGGCGGCCAGGTTGTGAATCTCATCCACGATGACCGTGGTGACGCCGGCGAGGGTGTCGCGGGCGGAGCTGGTGAGCATAAGGTAGAGGGATTCGGGGGTGGTGATGAGAATGTCCGGTGGGTTGCTGATGAGCTGGCGGCGCTCGCGGGCGGGGGTGTCGCCGCTACGCACACCCACGGTGGTGAGGGGCTCCTCCGGCGCGTTTTCGGTGTCCGCGGCGCTCAGTCGCGTGATGCCGGCCAGCGGTGCCCGCAGGTTGCGTTCGACGTCGGCGCCGAGGGCCTTGAGGGGCGAAATGTAGAGAATCCGCGTGCCGCGCGGAGGCTGCGCGGTGCCGGCGGCCCGCTCACGGTGTTCGCGGTAGAGGGCGTCGAGGGACCAGAGGAAGGCTGCGAGGGTCTTGCCCGAGCCGGTGGGTGCAATGATGAGGGTGTTGCGGCCCTCGCGGATGCTCTCCCATGCGCCTTCCTGCGCGGCGGTGGGCGTGCTGAAGGCGCGGCGGAACCACTCGCGGACGGGGGCGGAGAAGTGGGAGAGTGCATCGGTCATGCTTCAATTATGACGCGTGTTACGGGTCGCTTGATTTACGGGTGGTGCGGGGGTGATGATGGCTTGACGGATAACGTGCGGACCCCATAATATTTTACTCGTAAAATAATTTAAGAACTCAGCAAAGGAATCATCATGACCCGTCTGAACGAAGAACAGCTCGTCGCGCTCTTCCACGAGCCTCGCACCGCCTATTCCTTCACCGACGAGCCCGTCACCGACGAACAGCTGCGCCGCATCCAGGAGCTCACCTTCTACGGCCCCAGCGCCTTCAACAGCCAGCCCCTACGCATCACCTGGATCAAGAGCCCCGAAGCTCGCGAGCGCCTCATCTCCCACCTGATGGACGGCAACAAGCCCAAGGCCGAATCCGCACCCATGATCGCGCTGCTCTCCGCAGATCACGGTTGGGTCGAGAAGGCAGACACCTTCAATCCCAACTCCGCGGAGTTCATTAAGGGCTACTACGCTGACGAGAACCTGGCCAAGCCCACCGCCGACCTCAATGCACACGTCCAGGCAGGCTACTTCATCACCGCGATTCGCGCCCTCGGCCTGGACGCCGGCCCCATGACCGGTGCAGACTTCGAGGGTCTGAAGAAGGAGTTCCTGGCCGGTACTAACGAGCAGCCCTTCCTGGTAGTCAACATTGGCCACGGCCTTCCCGCCGGCTACGATCGCCCCGTGCGCTTTGGTCATGAGGATGTCACCCGCTCCGTCTAAAACGAGCGAAGCTGCCGCATAACCTTGAGCCTAAGAATTAGGCTTAGAGATAGTTCAAGGGCGGTTCCCCGCGATGGGGAACCGCCCTTGAACTATATACGCGTTTAACGTCTTACTGCGCCGCCTGCTGGGTCGCGCTACCTAGCGTGCCCCAAACTGGCCCACGGACAGCTGCGGGACCGAAGAGGAACAAGCCGTCGTGTCGAAGGGCACGGTAACGCCGTCCCGATCGCCGGCAAGGCCCACCAGGAAGCCCTCCACCCGTCGCGCGCCGCAGCTATCGCCGAAGCGGCTCGTATTGATGGAGCGCATTATCACCGTGGTGCTATCACCCGGGGCGATGGTCACACCGGCGGGGTTCATGAACTCGGAGGAGTTAGAAGCCTCTCGCCCCACCCAATTACCCGAAGAGTCCGCGTAAATCACGCGCGGGTACCCGCGCAGGGAACAGGGTGAATTGCTGGAATTCTGGAAGTACAGCGTGAGGGTGCGTGCACCGGGGGAGTTGTCCGTCACGGAGACCGAAACGTTCAAATCATCCATGGAGCACTGCGAGGGTCCCTCGGCGTTCTTCTGGCCGGAATTATCGGATCGGCTCGAGCTACCGTTGTTATTACCGTTGCTGTTGCCGCCGTTGTTACCGCCGGAGGAATTCGACGAACCCGAGTTCGAGGAAGAGGAACCGGAATCCGAGGAAGAACCCTGACGGTTCCCAGAATCGGAGTCGTTGTGCTCTTCACCGTTATTGCTATCGCTCTGCTCCGGGGGAAGGCCCTCGTGCTTTGCCTCGTTCGAGGAAGAGGACGAATGATCGTGCTTCGACTCGTGATTCTCCGAGCTAGACTCCTCGGAGTGCGTGGAGGAAGACTCCCCGTGCTCCGGGGAAGCACTGTTAACAACTGTGATGGAGCCCGGGGCCACCGAAGCGCTGGGGCTCTCGGAGGCCACACTAATCGTGCCGGGCTTCACCGATGCGGAGGCACTCGGGTGTGCCGAGGTGTCCTCTGCACCCTGACCGGCCTGGGACGCGCCGCATCCACTGAGCGCGAGCACGCCGCAGAGGAGGGTGGTTGATGCGAGTACCTGAGCCGATTTAAACATTGTTACATCGCCGCCTGCATTTGGATTTCTGCTCCGTCCATACCGGGGGCGTACTCAACCTGGCAGCACAGGCGGGAATATTCGTTTGCGACATCATCAACCATGTCGAGCAGATCCTGCTCGGCCTCGGTGCGCTCACCGGAAGCCGCGTAGTGCTCGGGGTCAATGAAGGCGTGGCAGGTTGCGCAGGATGCGTTACCGCCGCAGGTGGCGAGGACCGGTACGCCGTTGGCCTGGAGGGTTTCCAGGAGGGTGTGGTGGTCTTCCCACTGAATATCGTAGTGTTCGCCTGCTTCGTCAGTGACCTTAATCGTTACGCCCATGCGTTCTCCTTCTTCTGTAGTGATGCGTTTCTATTGTAGAGGCAGGGGCCGGTATTAACCCCACCGGTGTGATACCCCGAACTCTAGCGTCACGCATCCTGCGGGAACGCATATTAATTTTTATGCTGAAGAGCACGTATAGCTCGCTTCCAGTCTACCCTTTGATCCCTTGACAAGCGGGGAAAGACCCGTCATTTACTCCTGCCCCGGCGTGCAAATAAATACCTTGGGGAGCATAAAGACGCAGGGGCGGGGTACCGGGAGCACAGCCCCCGAGCCCCGCCCCTTCTGCGAGCGCACGGCCTAACGCACACCGGGTCTGCCAACCCGGTCTATACGCACGGGCTATCCGGCCAGCTCACCCTCGGAACGCTGCCCTTCACCTCACGCTATCCGCGGGCTACTTGCCGTCATCCGGCGCGGAATCCTCCGCCGGGAGCGCATCCTTTACGGGGCGGGTACCCCGCACGATGCCGCGCACGCTATCGCGCGGATCGGCATAGCGCAAATCAACACCGAAGGTATTGCGAATCTGACGCGCAGAATTCAGGTGCCAACGCTGCGAGTCGGAGGGGGTCACCGACGTGACGGCCTTCTGCCCCGGAGCCAGCGCCTCGTGGCGGATATCGTAGTGCTTACCGCCCATCGTCACCGTGAATCCGTGCTCCTGTAGAAGCTGGACGAACTCGTCCACGTCGTGCGGAATCTTGCGGCCGCGCTGGCGCTTTCGTCCGCTCATGCGCGGCTGAGATTCAAAGGGATTACGGTTCGCGGCAACACCGCGCGCAATGCGAATGACCTGCTGATCGGAGTGCGAGAACTCCACCTGGTAACCGTTGAGGGAGTACACGGTGCGGCTCGTACCAGGAATGGGCTGGCGGTTATCGGCCTCATCCAGGATGCGCGTAATGTACTCGCTCGTCAGGCCCAGCGCCTTGAGCTGGCTCTGAGCCTCGAGGGAGAGCTGGTAACCGCCGGCCGAGGCCTTGAGCGGGCGCAGGGCCAGAACCTCCACGGTGAGGGGGTTCAACACAACTTGGTAGCCCAGTTCCTCGTGGGTGTAGAGGGTGACCTCGCGGCCGTAGCGGTTTTCCTCGGCGGTCTCCTCGCGTACCTCGCTCTTGGGGGATTCGATAATCTCGAGCAGCAGGGCGTAGCCGAGGTCGTGGCGCATCATGTAGTCCATGACGCCGGGCAGTACCCCGTAGATGCGGCGGCTCTCCGGCACCTCGCCGTAAAACTCCTGTTCGATGCGCGCGGCGATACGCTGATTCTCGAGCGGCACCTCGGTCAGCGGGATGAGCCGCTGGTTGGAGGGACGAATCTTCGCGCGCGCCGCGGCGGGCTTGGGGGTCTTGCGGTAGGCCTCCACGAGGGCCTGCTGCTGCTGCACGAATTCGTGGGCGATGAGCGGCATCAGGGTGAAGTAGAGCTCTGCGGCCTCGGGGCGAATCGCGCCGCGCTCATCGAGCAGGGAGGCACCCTCGTCGTTGGTGAGGTCCCAGGTACGCTCCGTCCCCTCCTCCGCCTCGCGGTAGCTGTAGCCGGCCAGGGAGGCCAGCTCCTGCAGGCGCACGTACACCTCGAGGGGAACGGTAATCTGCTTGGCCGACATTACTTCTCCTCCTCGGCGTTCTGAGCGTTCTGATGCTTGGGCTGTTCGGATGTGGCGGCCTCGGCCTGCCGGTTAATGGCATCGCTGAGATCCTCAATCTGCGCGCGGCGAAGGCTCTCGCCGTGCAGGGCCTGGAAATCGGGGGTCTTGGTCAGGGAGAGCACGGTCCGCTGATCCGGGGAGATGGTTATCTCCAGCCCCTCCGCGGCGTAGATGCGGGTCCAACCCTCACCCATGCGCACGTTCTCGGGGTTTTCGAGCGTGCGGACCATGAGGTCGAAGACGAACTCGGGGTTCTTGGAGAGGAAGACGCGGGCGCGCTCGCTGAAGGCCATTTTGAGAGCATTGAGCGGGGTGTACTCGCCGCGGGCCAGGGTGGTATTGGCCCCGTCATTGCACTCGGCTTCGTACTCGTCGACGACGGTAATTAGCTCGGCGGAGGCGGTGTTGACGTCCACGCGGTAGTCGTCATGTCTGAAGCGAATCGTCCAGTCGTTGACTCGTTCCGCCGTGCCCTCGCGCAGGACGGTGCGCACGAGGTCCTCGGTGAGTCCCTCGCGCTCCATGCGCTGACGCAGCCCGGGACGGATGCGGTAGGCGCGCTCGCGATCCTTCGTGCTGACCCCTGCGGGGCGGGTGGGAGCCTCGGGCGAAACGTCCTTCGTCGCGGTCCGCCCGGCTCCGGCGGAGGGCACGGGCACCGGGATGTTCGGGGCCTCCGAAGCGATGTTTTCGGGGGTGGTATTTTGCTCAGTGGCCTGCTCGGCGTCCTGCTGTCGGGCACGCAAGCCCTGCAGGTACTCCTCGATCTGCGGCGGGCGGTAGGTGAGCGTTGCCTTGCGGAACATGCCCGGTGAGGGGGCCGCGGAGGGCACCGGCGGTTTCGGTGCGGCCGGGCGCGTCTCGGAGGAAGCCTCGAGGGGCGCGGGGGCAACCGGTGCGCTGGGCTTCGGCGGGGCAGGTTTGGGGGCTGCAAATTGGGCGGCGGAGGGCTTGGGTGCGCTGGGCTTCGGGACGCTGGGCTTGGGGGCCTCCGAGGGGGCGAGACCCTTCTCCTCGACCGTCTGCGCTCCGGGAGTCTCCTGCTCGGCTACCGGTCGGGCGCGGCGAGCCATCAGCGCGGGGGAGGGCTTGGGCTTCTCCGCAGCCGGTGCAACGGCCTCGGCCGATTCACTCGTTTCTTCGCCGCTCTGCATGACGATTCCCTCGGTAGCTTCCCCGGCCTCGGTAACGGTTTCTACATCGTTACCCTCTGCGCCGGTGTCTTCGGGGCCTTCTGCGGTGTCCTCTCCTCGCAGGAGGGCGGCCATAAGCTCCTGACGCGAGGTGTACGGGATGATTTGGTCGGGCGTATCGATATAGCGCGGGAAGTTTTCGTAGAGAATTTTTGCGGCGCTCTCGAAGAGCTTCTCAACGCTCGGCACCTCGGCGGGGGTGCAGGGGCAGAGCAACTCGCGGCGTTGGTTATCGTAGAGGGCCCAGTGCGCGCATCGCTCGCTGGGGGCGAAGTAGTCGAGTGTTCCTAAATCTGCAATATCGATAAGCGCACCTATGAGGGATTGCGGGATGGATAACTGAGCCATGGTGCTCCTTCGCGTGATGTGTCCCTCCAACTTGGGCGTGGAAGGTCTTGTTTCCATCCTATGCGTTTTTTCACCGGTGTGCGCCGGCGCACGTCATATTGTGCGGGTGAAATGCGGATTTTTGGTGAGGATGCACCCGCCGTGCCCACAATAGGCAGGGGAAGGTGGCCCCGTCCGGGCCCACGTGTCCGAGGATACAAAAAATCCCCGGTTCCGAAGAACCGGGGATCGGTGGTGCGCCCGAAGGGATTCGAACCCCCAACCTTCTGATCCGTAGTCAGATGCTCTATCCGTTGAGCTACAGGCGCATGTTCCTCGCTTCGGATTTCTTCAATCCGTCGCGGCAACAGGTAATACTATACGGAGGTTGCGAAGAGCCTGCAAGTCGAAAAACTCAAAAGGGTCTGGATTTTTTGCTGTCGGAGTCTCTTGGCACCCCGTTCTGCCGCGAAATTCCGGGGTTTTTGGTTCCCGGAAAATTTTTTAAAATATTTTTGTGCGGTTCCAAACGGGAGGTGGGGATCCCCCGCGAGAACCCTCCGCCCCGTACGATTCTTACCCTCCGGCCCTCGAATTTCTCATTGATTGCCATCGGTGTCTTCCTGTTGAAGGTGTGACGGGCGGAACGCAAGAAATAACGTCATAGAAGGATGTTCGGGTCGTTAATGCGTTATTCTGTAAGCATCACGAGGAAGTGGCTTCTGTCCAAGCGTGCATATTCACCGTTATTTGCACGCTTGTAGTTTTTAACTGCTTCTTCGCTACCGCAGACCTATCGCGGATCAACGTAGTATCCGCGGTATTTACCGATTGAAGGGGAAAACGTCAATGGCTGACACCTCAACTCGTACTCTCTCTGCCGAACTCGAAAAGGAGCTGCAGAGCGCACCCACCACCCACCAGGGTCTTCTGGAATGGGTTCGCGAGGTTGCCGCGCTGACGCAGCCCGACCACATCTACTGGGTGGACGGCTCCGAGGAAGAATATAACCGCCTTGCGCAGGAGCTGGTGGACGCCGGAACCTTTGTTCGCCTGAGCGATCATGAATTCCCGAACTCCTACGCCGCTTTCTCCGATCCCGACGACGTGGCACGTGTCGAGGAGCGCACCTTCATCTGCTCCGAGACCGAAGAGGGCGCCGGCCCGACCAATAACTGGCGCGATCCCGTCGAGATGAAGAAGACCCTGACCGGTCTGTTCGAGGGCTCGATGCGCGGCCGCACCATGTACGTCATTCCCTTCGTCATGGGTTCCCTTAAGGCGAAGAAGCCCAAGATTGCGGTTGAGCTGACCGATTCCGCATACGTCGTGTGCTCGATGCGCATCATGGCAACCATCGGCAAGGACGTTCTGGCCAAGCTGAACGAGACCAACGGCTTCTTCGTCAAGGCCCTGCACTCCGTTGGTGCACCCCTGGAGCCCGGCCAGAAGGATGTTCCCTGGCCCTGCAACCCCGAGAAGTACATCGTCCAGTTCCCCGAGACCCGCGAGATCTGGTCCT
>ERZ773007.670-NODE-670-length-16832-cov-8.001252_pt1 | contig 16832 bp, 13 predicted proteins | sample MGYA00580665_ERZ773007 | MGnify/ENA primary metagenome ERZ773007 (study PRJEB29015, sample SAMEA2738122) | human oral metagenome | biome: human oral; feature: human-associated habitat; material: saliva | place: China | collected 2167 ... | reverse complement strand
CTGATGGAGCTCAACCTTCAGATACAGTTCGCAACATCCTTTCAAAAGCTGGTGTTTTGAAGAAATTCCACGATTCAAAATACTCTAAATAATAGAAGTGCAGGTTGATATATGGACACGATTGAAAATCTCATTATTGCGATAGTGAAACCTTTGATTTCACAGCCAGATGCCTTAACTATCAAGATTGAAGATACACCTGAGTTTTTAGAGTATCATCTTGATCTTGATCCAAGCGATGTTGGACGTGTGATCGGTCGTAAAGGTCGTACTATCTCCGCTATAAGGACGATTGTTTACTCTGTCCCAACCGAGTACAAAAAAGTTCGCATCGTTATTGATGAGAAATAAGAAGCAGCGGGGCTATGTGTCCCGTTTTTTCTATTTCTCTTAGCGAACTGAGTGCGTAGCACGTAAGTGAGGTTAGAGAAATTGATGCAGTTCGAGCTTCGCGAGAACTACGTTCCTTTTATTCTCCTTAATAAAACAAGCCGTTAGGCGTAGTTGAATTTAGGGCCATAGATGCAGTTCGAGCTCTGCGAGAACTACGTTCCTTATTTTGCTTAACGAAACAAGCCGTTAGGCGCAGTTGAATTTAGAGCCATTGATGCAGTTCGAGCTCCGCGAGAACTACGTTCCTTATTTTCCTTAATGAAACAAGCCGTTAGGCGTAGTTGAATTTAGGGCCATTGGTGCAGTTCGAGCTCTGCGAGAACTAGGTACTTTATTTAAGATGAGAACGAAATGCAGGGGCGAGTTTAGAGAAATTTGAAGCCGGAGGACATATGAATCCAGAAGAGTATGCTTGGAACGCCCGTGAGCGCAAGTGTTATGAGAATGATCAAGTGATTTTACCGAGCCCATACAAACTGAAAATCCTGGATGATAGTGAGAAGAGATTGGAATTGGAGCTGATTTTGGGGGAACTTCCTCAGAAGCAACTGGCTCGATGGGCTATGAAAATGGCGTCAAGCTTTATACCTCTGATAGATGTGGAAGATGAGTTTGAGAAGCAGAGGATTTTGACTCAGGTAAGAGAGGTTTTTCAGGCTCGACTTGATGGGAGGGCGTCTGCCTATGAACTAAGGAAGGCTGGTTTCTTGGCTAATAAACTGTCTCAGCAAGCTCAATCACAAATCGGTAAATATGCTGCGCGTGTCTTTGCCCAAGCAGTCGCAACAGGCCACATGCGAGGACATGCTATTGTCACAGCGGATTATGCCATCAAAGTCAGAAACTTGCAGAGTCCAGATGATTTACAGATAGCTGTCAAGGAAAGAGAAGGACAGATAGAGCTGGCCTCTGCTTTTATTAGATCAGGAAAGGAAACTTTATGAAGCATTTATTTTCACGCTTGTCACCAGCGCAAAAGATTATCTTGTCTTTTCTTCTGGTGATATTCTGTGGCTCCTTGCTACTCAGTCTGCCTTGGGTGCAGACGGAAAGTTCCCAAGCGGGCTATCTGGATCATCTTTTTACAGCTGTCTCCATGGTCTGTGTGACAGGGCTTTTTACACGATCGGTTGTAGATACATACAATGTCTGGGGGCAGCTCCTTTGCATGCTGCTGATTCAGATTGGTGGTTTGGGAATCCTGACCTTTATCGGATTTTTCACCATGGAAAGTCGTAAAAAGCTCAGCCTCAAGGATCGCCGTATTCTGCGGGATAGTTTTAGTTATGGGCATAATCGTACCTTGGGTCAATTTGTCCGTTCGATTTTTATCACGACTTTTACTATCGAAGGACTGGGCGCTCTCCTTCTCATGATTCGCTTTATTCCCAAGTTTGGCCTGAGAAAAGGGATTTTTAATTCTATCTTTTTAGCCGTCTCTGCATTTTGCAATGCGGGATTTGATAATTTCGGCAATGATAGCCTACTAGGTTTGCAGACAGATGTTTTGGTCAATATCACCTTAGCGCTCCTCATCATTACTGGAGGACTTGGCTTTATGGTCTGGTTTGACTTGGCGACTAAATTAGGAGGAAAACAGAAAGGGCTACACTTTCATACTAAGGTAGTTTTGCTGCTAACTGCTGCTCTCCTCGTTTTTGGGACGGTCACGAGTCTCTGGACGGAGTATAATAATCCTGGAACGATTGGCAATCTTTCCTTTGGCGATAAGCTACTGGTCAGCTTTTTCCAGACAGTCAGCATGAGAACAGCTGGCTTTGCTTCCATCGATTATACAGCTGCTCGTCCAGTAACCCTGTTTATCTATCTGCTCCAGATGTTTTTAGGAGGAGCTCCGGGTGGTACAGCGGGGGGGCTGAAAATTACGACCTTCTTAGTTCTTTTGCTTTTCGCTCGAAAGGAAATTCTGGGCTTGCCACATACTAATCTCGGTCGGAGAACACTGGCTCCTCAGCTGGTGCAGAAGGCTTTTGGCGTGACAGTGATTTTTCAGTTGACATTTCTGCTTGGTCTTTTGGCTCTTGGGCTAGTGACCGATAGCAGTCATCGTTTTATTTACCTGATATTTGAGACTGTGTCGGCATTGGCTACAGTTGGTGTGACGGCCAATATCACTACCAGCCTCAATACAGCTGGTATGATTGTGATTATGCTGCTGATGTTTATTGGACGGGTGGGGCCGCTGACTCTTATGGTCAGTCTGAGCCATTATCAACCGAAGAAGGCGACTACCTTGCACTACAGCAAGGCGGACATTATGATTGGATAGGAGAAAAGAAATGGCAAATCAAACAGTTGGAATCCTCGGCTTGGGGATTTTTGGACAGAGTATCATTGAGGCCTTGATTTCTCAGGATGTAGAAATCATTGCGATTGATAATCACGAAGAGACAATCAATCAGTATGAAGACATGATTGCCGTCGGTGTGATCGGGGACATCACCGATGTGGAGCTTTTGGAGGCGGCAGACGTTGGTTCCTGTGATACGGTCGTCGTGGCGACTGGAGAAAGTTTGGAATCAAGTGTTCTAGCGGTCATGCACTGTAAGGCCTTGGGTGTTAAAAATGTCATTGCCAAGGTCAAGGATGAAGTAACCCAGCAGGTACTGGAAAAGGTGGGAGCTGATTTGGTTATCCTGCCTGAAGTGGAGGCTGGCATTTCATTGGCCAAGACCATTCTCTTTAACCATTCGATTGAGGTTTTCCAGCTGGATGACGATGTAGTGGTGGCTGAGTTTGAGCTGCCTGCTAGCTGGGTCGGGAAAACAGTTCGTGAAGTAGATGCTCGTAGGCTGTATCATCTCAATATTATCGGCTATCGTCTGACAAAAAATCAGCCTTTGGAAAGTCAGTTTACTCCAGACTTTGTCTGGCCAGCAGGAGTCAGCATTATGGCTGTGACGGATAATCAGCATTTGGATAATTTACGTGAAATAGTGAAGTAGCAGCTGGGAGTCCAATCGGGACCAACTGTCGGTAGTTCCTAGGAACTCGGAATCTTACCATCACTTCAGAAAAATAAATACCTAAGAGCTCTTTCAGGGCTCTTTTTTGAACCCTTTTGTAAAATTTGTTATACTATCACTAGAAAAGGAGTGATTTTATGAGCTTAACCAGCCAGATCATTACAGCAGATTTTCCAGATTTGGATAAGGTAGAAGCCTTGAATAATGAAGCTTTCCCAGAAGAGGAAAGGATACCGCTCAGTGAATTTTTACGATATGAGGATCAGGAAGATGCTAATTTTTTCGCCTTTTATCATGAAAAGGAGTTTGTTGGTTTTGCCTTTGCCATTTCCAACGATCAAGCCTTTTATGTTAGTTTCTTTGCGATTATGCCTCACCTGCGCAGCCATGGCTATGGCGGTGAAATCATTGAAAAGCTGGTCAATTTTTATCAGCGAACCATGCTTTTAGAAATCGAGCGCCTTGATGAGCCCTGTGACAATCTTGAGCAGCGTCAAGCTCGCTGGGATTTCTATCACAGCAAGGGCTTCCGGTCAGCCAATGCCTTTCTGGAATATGAGGATCTTAGCTTTGAAATCCTTTATCGAGGGGAGTCTTTTGACGAAGAGGCCTATCGGGACATATTCCACCGACTTCAGGAAGAGAATTATTTCGACTTTGAAATCAAACATAGACGTTTCAGCGATTATTAAAATGAAGTTTTATAGTGGTCAAAGGCTATTTGGAGCAACAAAAGATTGCTTTGTTTTTACTAAATGGAGGTTAGAATGAGACTCTGGCATCAAGCACTGATTCCCAAGCTTCCCCGTCCGCAACTGCTTGGCCAGCATCGGGAATGCTGCGCTCTTCGTGGCAATGGCTGGGGTAAGAAACATGCGACCGTTGACTATGTTTTTACTCACTCTCCTTACTTGCTTTATTGCTACCATGAGCTGATTATGGAGGAGATGAGAAAGCGAGGTTATCGTGTGTCTCCAAAGTGGCTGGAGCGGGACTATCGTGGCAAGACTTGTCCAGCCTATGTGCATCTGGAAGAAGTGGCTGTGGCGAGCCCTATTTACCCCGAGCATGACGCGGCTTACTATGAGGAATGCCTACAAAATCTCAGAGAAAAAGGCATTGACTTATAGGCTTTTCTGCTGTCTGAGCCAGCGGCCTGTCTTGAGAAAAAGCCAGTAAAATGATACAATAAAACGAATAGTAAAAAGATTAACTGGAGTAAAAATGAATTATTTTAATGTTGGGAAAATCGTCAATACCCAAGGTTTGCAAGGCGAAATGCGGGTTTTATCAGTGACAGATTTTGCGGAAGAGCGTTTTAAAAAGGGCAATAAACTGGCACTTTTCGATAAGAAAGACCAGTTTGTCATGAATGTGGAGATTGCCAGCCACCGCAAGGCCAAGAATTTTGATATTATCAAGTTTAAGGGTATGTATCATATCAATGACATCGAGAAATTTCGTGACTTTAGTCTGAAAGTAGCCGAAGAAGACTTGGCTGATTTGGAAGATGGGGAATTTTACTACCATGAAATCATCGGTCTTGAAGTCTATGAAAATGATGTTCTGCTAGGTACGATTAAGGAGATTCTCCAGCCAGGCGCCAATGATGTTTGGGTGGTCAAGCGTAAAGGTAAGCGTGATTTGCTGCTGCCTTACATTCCGCCAGTAGTGCTGGGAATTGACATCGAGCAAGGTCGGGTTGATGTAGAGATACCGGAAGGACTGGACGATGAAGATTGATATTTTGACCCTCTTTCCGGAGATGTTTGCGCCCTTGGAGCACTCGATTGTTGGCAAGGCCCGAGAAAAAGGTCTCTTGGAAATCAATTATCACAATTTCCGAGAAAATGCGGAAAAATCTCGGCATGTGGATGACGAGCCTTATGGTGGCGGTCAGGGCATGCTGCTGCGGGCTCAGCCTATTTTTGATGCCTATGATGCTATTGAAAAGAAGCAGCCGCGCGTGATTTTGCTGGATCCTGCCGGACGGACTTTTGACCAAGCCTATGCTGAGGAGCTGGCTCAGGAAGAGGAATTGATCTTTATCTGCGGTCACTATGAAGGTTATGATGAGCGGATCAAGACCTTGGTGACGGACGAGATTTCGCTGGGTGACTATGTCCTGACCGGAGGAGAATTGGCGGCTATGACCATGATTGATGCGACAGTTCGCTTGATTCCAGAGGTTATTGGCAAGGAAGTCAGTCACACGGATGACAGCTTTTCGTCTGGACTCTTGGAGTATCCTCAGTACACTCGTCCTTATGACTATCGGGGCATGGTCGTTCCAGAAGTGCTCATGAGTGGGCACCACGAGAATATCCGCAAGTGGCGTCTCTATGAAAGCCTGAAAAAAACCTATGAGCGCCGTCCGGACTTGCTGGAAAACTATGAATGTACAGCCGAAGAAGCCAAAATGTTGGAAGAAATTCGAGCCAATAGTAGGGATAGTGAACACTAGTCCTTTCTATAAAATAGAAAAATTTAGATATCGATTTCTCAAAGCCACGTTTGTGGCTTTTTTTAATTGGATGAAGGGTTGGAAAATTTTTGAAAAAATTCAAACTTCCTTCTTGACAGAAAAAATAAAAAGGAGTATTATCTTAACTAGTTAATAAACCAGTTAACAAAAGAAGCTATTTTTTAAAGCAATTCTTGGGAAAGAATGTTTTGGAAATAGTTATTCCTTTGAATGATTGCTAAACTGGTTAAGGAGTTGAAATGAAAATCAAAAAAGTTTTGATAGCTTTAAGTCTAGTCTTGCTGGGGCTTGGCCTCGCTGCTTGTAGCAAAAAGGAAGCAAGCGGTGTTGGTAGCAAACGCGGGCTCAATATTGTCACGAGTTTTTACCCGATTTATTCAATGGTCAAAGAAGTCTCAGGAGATTTGAACGATGTCCGGATGATTCAGTCGGGTGCAGGGATTCATGAATTTGAGCCGTCAGCCAGCGATGTAGCGGCTATTTATGAAGCAGATGTCTTTGTGTATCATTCGCGGACTTTGGAGTCTTGGGCTGGTAATCTGGATCCTAGTTTACAAAAGTCCAAAGTAGCGGTCGTAGAAGCCAGCAATGGGATGCAGTTGGACAAGGTGGCCGGTCTAGAAGAAGTGTCCGCTGAGGAAGGAATAGATGAAAAGACCCTCTATGATCCACATACTTGGCTAGATCCTGAAAAAGTGGCAGAAGAAGCGCAACTCATCGCTCAAGAATTGTCCAAGCTAGATAGTAAAAATGCGGATACCTATCAGAAAAATGCTCAAAAATTTGCAGAGAAGGCCAAGGCCCTGAGCCAAAAATACCAAGGGGTCTTCAGCGAGCTAGATGAAAAAACTTTCGTGACCCAGCATACGGCCTTTTCTTATCTAGCCAAGCGTTTCGGTCTCAAGCAACTGGGGATTTCAGGCATTTCGCCAGACCAAGAGCCTAGTCCAAGGCAGTTGACGGAGATACAAGATTTTATCAAGACCTATAAGGTCAAGACGATTTTTGTCGAGAGCAATGCTTCTTCTAAGTTGGCTGAAACCTTGAAGAAGGCGACAGGAGTCAACCTAAAGGTGCTGAATCCTCTGGAAGCAGATCCTGAAAATGATAAGACCTATCTTGAAAATTTAGAAGATAATTTAGAAATTTTAGCCAAAGAATTAAAACATTGAGGTGATGTATGAAAAAGAAATATATTATTAGTTCAGTTGCGGCACTAGCTACACTTGGTGTGTGCGGGTATGCGATCATGCAGTATCAAGCAGATAAGCCACAAGAACAAGCAAGAAATCGAGTGGCCTATGTAGAAAAGAAATCTGCAAATAAGCAGGACAATGAATCTCAAAAAGCTGAGAAATTGACACCTGAGCAGATTCAGGCCAAAGAAGGCATTACTGCTGAGCAGATCGTTATCAAGATTACGGATCAAGGCTATGTGACTTCACATGGTGACCACTATCATTACTATAATGGCAAGGTTCCCTTTGATGCAATTCTTAGTGAAGAGTTGATTATGCGGGATCCAAACTATCAATTGCAGGAATCAGATATTGTCAACCAAGTGAAAGATGGCTATATTATCAAGGTTGCAGGCAAATATTACCTATATCTGACCAATGCCAAAGAAACCAGCAATGTTCGTTCAGTTGATGAAATCGCACGGCAAAGACAGATTCATCCTAGCAAGGAAGAAGGCGAAGGCGGTTCAGAAGTTAAATCGAGTCAAACTGTTAGCAGAAAAACACAAGACTTCAGTCGTCCAAGTGCCGCTTATGCTGCAGGAAAGAGAACCTATCAAGCAGAAGGCACTGCATCGAGTCGGAGCAATGGCGCCTATACAACCGATGACGGCTATGTTTTCAGTCCATCTGATGTGATTTCGGATACAGGAGATGGCTTCCTTGTGCCACATGGCGGTCATATGCACTATATTCCTAAAAGTGATCTGTCGCCAGGTGAGTTAGCGGCTGCCCAAGCCTACTGGGATTCCTTGCAGCGAGGCAAGCAAGTAGCTACTCCAGCTGAAAATTCTACTACAGGAGGAGAAGCTTCTGCTCCTACAGCTAAAGCATCGGAAAATCAACATGCAGGAACTGGGACTAAGCCAGCGCATCAAGCTGACAAGGGACAGACTGCTAAACCAGCTCAACCGTCCAAACCTGCCCAATCAGATGCTGGGCAAGGAGCTAAACCAGCTGAAAAAGCAGAAGATGCACCATCAAGTTACCAAACCTTACTTGAGAAGCTCTACCATACACCAAAAGAAAAACGCTATGTTGAAAAAGATGGTCTTGTCTTTGATCCAAGCAAAATCGTTAGACGGACTGCAGAAGGAGTGGCCATTCCCCATGGAAATCACTATCACTTTATCCCTTACAGCAAACTGTCTGCCCTAGAAGAAGAAATAGCTCGGAACATTCCTGTTGCTGGTCAGAAGACTTATCCTAAGGCTGCTGCAAGTACACCAAGCCAGCCTAGCCAACCAGCAAATTCAAGTCAGCCAGCCAAACCAGCTGATAAAGACGAGCACGACCATGGTTTCCATGCTGAGCATGTCATCTCAAAAGATGAGGAAGGATACGTTGTCCAACACGGCGGACATGCACATTATTTCTTCAAAAAAGATTTGACCAAAGAGCAGATTGCAGCGGCAGAAGCCAACCTGGCTAAGCACAAAGATTCAAGCCAGTCTAGTCAAGTCAGCACAGAATATGACCGTTTTTCTCGTGACGCCAGTGACGAAGAGAAAATCGCTTATATTTCTAAGACTTATGGCGTACCGCGTGAAGCAATCAAGATTTCAAAAGGTTTCTTTGTCTTTAATAATCCGGATCAAGACTACGATCCAACACATATCCATCCATACGCTGTTCGAAAAGAGCACGTTCGGATTCCTTTAGAAACTGGGAATCCAGAGCTGGACTTCCTAAACGAGCTTTATACAACAGCTCTGCGTTCAGGTCTGTCTCCATACAGTATTCAGGTTGAAAATGGTCAGTTTGTCATTCCGCATGGCGATCACAACCACTACATCCGTGTCCAATCCAAAGGATTGAATATGGGCTTGAAGAATAAAATCCCAGCCTTGCAATCAGCTTATCAAGCAGGAGCTTATGATGAAAAGGCCGTTCTTGAAAAGGTGGATGCCCTCTTGGCAGCTAGCCGAACCATTTATGCTAAAGACTTGCTTATGCAACGTCGAATCGAGCTAGCTCTCGGTAATTTTGTAGAAACCATGAAGCAATTGCCAAGCAACTCAACAGAGGGCTATCTGGCAAGTCTGGATCAATTTGATAAGCACTACATTCATGTTGACGAGAAAGCGAAAGCGGAAGAGCTGACCGAAGTTGATAAAAAATATCAAGAATTGGTTGACAAGATCAAACGTTTGGAAACGGATAGCTACAATGTGAATAAAACCAGCTTGCTCGGTGAATTGCAGACAGCTAAGGTAGAAAAAAATGAAGCTAAGATGGCTGAGATTGAGCAGCTATTGGCAAGTCTGCAAGATTATCAAGACCGGACAGGAGTGACTTCCGTCGAGTATCTCAAAGCTTTCTATCTTGCGGTTGATGATGCTCGTTTGCAGCCAGAACTTCGTAAGAAAGTTGCTGATTTGACGCTCAAGCTTTATAAATCTCAGGCCTTTATCGAAGCGGTCGATCTGAAAGCTCTTTTCTTGGAACTCTATCAAACCAAGCTAGAAGTTGACAAGGCTCTGGCAAGTGGCGAGGCTGCTTCAGCCAAGGATAAAACGGTTCTGGATACCGAAAAGCTGGACGACCACAGTTATAAGACGGCTATCTATGATTTCTTGAAAGAATTGTATGGAGAATTTGCACCGCAGCCTACAGAGGAAATCTCAGAAGCAACTCTCCAAGCTCTCTTCCAAAAAGGGCAAGAACTTTTGGAAAAAGTAACGGATTCGACTGTGCAAGAAAATTATCAAAAGCAACTCGCAGCACTTCGAACTGATTTGCAAGAAGCACGAAAAGATAGAGAAACAATCTTAGCAGAAACGAAAACGCTCTTGACTCAAATCGTTGAAACCTTAAAAGAACAGCAAGCATCTGCAGCGCTCAAGGATAAAGAGACCTATCTGAAAATTTACAATTTGCTGATGTCTGCCCACAAGATGCTTGAGGAACAACAGGGGACAGATGAGCAATTTGCCAAGGTAGATGCTCTATTGGATAAATTATCCGATCCGAGTTTGGACAAAGCAGCTTTGCTAGCCGAAGCAGAAGCGTTCGTTAATCAGCTTCAAGCCAACAAGCCGGCTCCTACTGAGGCTAAAACTGAGACGGAGGCTAGTCCGACTGAGGAGACTAAGGAAGAAAAAACGAGCGAGTCTCCTAAAGAAACAGTGGAAGAGTCAAGCTCACCAGCCACTCCTGAAGTAGAAAAATCAAATTCAGCAGCTCCTTCAGAAAAAGAGGCCGAAAGTCAAGTGACATCAGAAGAAAATAAGCAGTAAAGAAATTTTTTCTAAATAAATGGAAATGAGGAGCGGAAGAGGCGAAAAATGCTTTAAATCCGCTCTATTTCTATATTCTCAGGATGGAGCGTTCGATTTTTGTCATAAAATTGTAATAGAATTTCTATTTAAATGATATGGTTTTGACTGGTTTAACCAGTCATTTTATGTTAGTATTATAGCATAGGACTGATTGTAAATGATACATGTGCTATTAGAAGGAGATGTCTATGGACAAGAAAATTGGTAAATCCGTTGTAGCAACTGGCATTGCAGCGACAACGATTATTTCTGGTGCGCTCAGCCATCAGGTAAAAGCGGATGAACTCGTTGAGTCAACGGCTACGAAACCAAAGGCAACAGCAGTTACCGAGAAACCAATTACGACAGCGGATGTAGCAGAAGCGAAGGAAAAAGCGGATGCTGCCAAGAAAAATGTAAATCAGCAACAAGAGCAAACTAAGAAAGCTGAAGCAGACCTTGAAGGAGCCAAAACTGCAGTTTCAGAGGCTCAAGAAAAGGTGGCTACTGCTACTGAAAATGAAAAGGCAGCAACTGAAGAAAACATTTCTCAAGCAGAGACCAGTGTTAAAAAAGCTGAAGAAGAAGTAACAGCAAAATCAGAAACTGTCAAAGAAGCAGAAACTGCAGTCCAGGAAGCAAGTCAGGCAGTTAAAGACCAAGAAAATACAATTGCTGGCCAGCAATCATTGGTGGATGTGGCAGAATCTGAACTAAACAAAGCTAAAGAACCAGTTCATGCAGAAACTGCAGCTGTAGAAACTGCTAAAAATCAGGAAAATCAAGCTCAAACAGCTGTGGAGCATGCTAAAAATGAACTAGCAAAAGCAGAACAAGAAGCAAATGCTGCGCCACAAAATCAAGCAGAAATCCAAAACAAAATCAATCAAACACAGGCGAAGTTAGAGCAGACCAAGCAATTGATTGCTGCAACAAATACAGAGTTGGTGCATGAACAGAAAAATGCAAGTACAGCACCAGTTGATTTACGGAATACGACCTATTCGCAATTCTTAGAGAATCTTCGAGATAATTCGAACAACGAAGCTGTAAGAAATGCTGCAGCTGATGCTTTAGCTCTTTACAAACGTGGTCAGAATGAATTCAAGATCACGGTCGGATCAGATCCATCTAGCCCAGCGAGCTTGGAAAATAACTTGCAGGCTTTGGAATTGGTTAAGGCTATCAATGCTTACCGTCGTAATGCGGGTCTCCCAGAGCTTTTGGTGGATCCATATGCTAATGTTGCCAGCCAAATTCAGACCTTGTACTTTGAGAAGGCTAACTGGCACATGGGCAAGCTGATCGGCAATGAAAACGTGGCCATCAGCTTCAATCCTCAAGGTGCGGTTAATTTCTGGCATAGTGAAAAAGCCTTGTATCAAAAGATTGCTGCTCAATACGGCCTGCCAACTGATGAAAGACAACTGGATGCCAATGCCATTTATATGAAGGTAGGGCCTAACGTCTTTGCGCAAATCGGTCACTATGTCCAAATGATGGATAACAAGGCCAATGCTATTTCTGCTGCTTATGACACTCATCCAAATCAGTTTGGAACTCCATACGGAACTTCAGAAGTTGGATTCCATAATGTTCGGAATTTTAATCAAAGAGTTAATAATGGCACATTGCTAACCGTTGAGGCGATGGAGAAACTTCTCCGCAGCGGCGGCAGTCGTGGAGCTGCCTCAAGTGCCAATGTGACAGCCTTGAAGAATCGCTTGGCAGAGTTACAAGCGCAAAAAGTTAGTCAAGAGTCTAGCCTGAATCTTTTAAACAATCAGTTGACAGATTCATACAAGGTACAGAAAGATCGTGGGGCTGCTGTTGTAAAAGCTAAACAGAATCTTGAAGCTGCTGAGAAAGCCTTAGCTCTGACTCAACAAAACTTGTCAGATAAAAAAGCTGCTTTGAAGTCAGCAACAGCAAGAATCGCGTCTGCCCTTTCTCCATATCAGGCTAAATTGCAAAAAGCTCAGGCAACCTTAGTAGAGGCTAAGAATCAGCTCGCAGCTTTGAAGACGGCTGAGGAGAACAAGAATAAGGCCTTAGAAGCAGCTAAAGCTGAATTGGTCGCTGCTCAAAATCGTGTAGCAGCGGCTCAGAAGAAAGTTTCAGATCTGAAAACAGCTCCACAACAATTGGAAAGTGCTAAGCAAGATTTGGCTGCAGCAGAGGCTGACCTGAAGGCTAAACAAGTTGTTGCTGAAACTGAGAATGCAAAATTAGTTGATTTGCAAACAGTCTACAATGAGTTGCTAGCAAATTACAATTATTTGCTAGACCTTCTTCCAAAAGAAGAGCGCCAAGCCCTAGCATCGGCCACTACAACTACTTATCAAGCAAATGGTGGACTTAATTTTGCTGCAGCAGGTTCAGGTAGTCAAACAGTTCGGACTTCGAATGCAAATTCAGCTTCTCAAGATGAGAAGGCTGCGCAGGTTGAACCGACAGCTAACGTAGCTGCTCAAGCTAAGCCAAAGACTGATAATAATACTAATGCTCCAGCGACTCCTAAAGCTTCGCCTAGCCAGTCAGTTGTCCTTCCTAATACAGGAACGGAAGCGGAACAATTAGCCTTCCTTGGAATGACTCTGGGTGCAGCTCTTCTCGCAGGTGCTGTGAAACATCGCCGTAGAAAAACTTTATAGCAGATAACAGTGAAGTGAGTGTTACATCTCACTTCATTTTTTATTGGTGAATTAGTTTGATTGAATTAAATTTAGGAAGAGAAGTTTTTGTGATTCAAATAATTCTTAAATTTGGCTAGAAAACATTCCTTTTATCTGCTTTTCAGGGGATATCATGTTATAATAGCAGAGGATTTTATACAAAAAGAGGAACTTATGACTAAAAAAGCTATTCTAATGATGACCTTTGGATCGCCAGAGGGCTACACTTTTGAGGATATTGCAGAATTTTTCACGAATATCCGTCGTGGCGTACGGCCTACTGATCAGGAGATTCAGCATCTTCATGATAATTATCAACGTATTGGTGGCAGCCCCCTGCAACGCATTACGCGGGCAGAAGTTGAGCTGGTGAAAGAAGCTTTAAAGGGGGAATATGCTGTTTATTTTGCTAATAAATTTTCTCGCCCCTTTATTCCAGATGTTATTAAGCAGATGGAGGATGACGGGATTGAGGAATGTATCTGCTTGATTTTAGAACCGCATTATTCTTTTTACTCTGTCATGGGGTATGAAAAATTTATTACGAGCCAGACAATTAAATTCCATATTATCAAAGAATGGTATCAGGCTGAGGACTTGCTTCGCTTTTGGGAGGAAGAAATCAGGAAAATCTTGCAAATACAAGTCAAAGATGAAAGTTTTAAGGTCATCTTCTCAGCTCACAGTGTGCCAGTTTTAGCGCTTGATTTTGAAGATCCATATATTGATCAGATTATTGAGAACTCACAGTTGATTGCACATCGGCTAGGCCTTGCTCCATCTGAGTATACCAATACCTGGCAGAGCGAAAGCGATATTGGCTTGCCGTGGATCAAGCCAGATGTCTTAGAGTATCTCCGAGATCAAACGAACCACCCGCAACATTATATCTTTGTCCCAATTAGTTTCATCAGCGAACATATCGAGGTACTGTTTGATAATGATGTGGAGTGTCAGGAATTGTGCCAAGAACTCGGTGTGGTTTATCATCGTCCACCAATGCCGAACACAGACTCCCGTTTGATTGATGCATTATTAGCAACTATTCGTCAGTATGAAACAGAAGAGCTTCGATACATGCATCCAGAAGAAACAACCTTTGACGAATTGGCTCCTTCAGAAGAAAGTAATCAAATCTTAAGCGAAACAGAAGAACTTCAAATGCCTGAATTTGTCAAAAAGTTAATAGAGAAAAAGGGCAGAGAAAATGTCAAAATGCCTTATTTCATAAAGAAAATGTTAGAAAAAAGAGCGCGAGAAACAAAGTAAGTCTAGCCTAGGAATAAACATTTGCATCAGTGCATGTTCTAGGAAAATGAAAAATTTCTATTGAAAATATAGGGTTTTGGGAAATATGTCTACAAACAAGCTAATTCAAACCAAGCTGGAACTGTTGCCGACCAGTCCCGGATGTTACATTCACAAGGATAAAAATGGCACCATTATCTATGTCGGCAAGGCTAAAAATCTGCGTAATCGTGTTCGCTCTTATTTTCGTGGCAGCCACGATACCAAGACGGAAGCGCTGGTTTCCGAGATTGAGGATTTTGAGTTTATTGTCACCGAGTCCAACATTGAGGCTCTCCTCCTAGAAATCAATCTAATCAAGGAAAATAAGCCCAAGTACAATATCATGCTCAAGGACGATAAGTCCTATCCTTTTATTAAGATTACCAACGAGATTTATCCTCGTCTGATCATCACGCGCCAAGTTAAAAAGGATGGTGGGCTTTATTTTGGCCCCTACCCAGATGTCGGTGCAGCCAATGAAATCAAACGCCTGCTCGATCGCATTTTTACATTCAAAAAATGTACCAATCCACCTGCAAAAGTCTGTTTTTATTATCACTTGGGGCAATGTGAAGCCCATACGATTTGCAAGCGGGATAGCCAGTATTTCAAAAATATGGCTCAGGAAGTGTCGGATTTTCTTAAGGGACAGGACGATAAGATTATCGATGAGCTACGTGAGAAGATGAATAAAACAGCTGCAGCCATGGAGTTTGAACGGGCGGCCGAATACCGTGACCTGATTCAAGCTATTGGAACCTTGCGTACTAAGCAGCGGGTCATGGCTAAGGATTTGCAGAATCGTGATGTTTTTGGTTACTATGTGGATAAGGGCTGGATGTGCGTCCAGGTCTTCTTTGTGCGCCAGGGCAAGTTGATTGAGCGTGATGTCAATCTTTTCCCCTATTACAATGATCCCGACGAAGATTTCCTGACCTATATTGGCCAGTTTTACCAAGAAAAGTCCCATCTCAAGCCCAATGAAATCTTAATTCCAGCAGACATTGATGAAGAAGCTGTTCGGGCCGTGGTGGATACTAAAGTAGTCAAGCCTCAGCGAGGCGAGAAGAAGCAGTTGGTCAATCTGGCTATTAAGAATGCTCGGGTCAGCCTCCAGCAGAAATTTGATCTTTTAGAGAAATCCGTTGAAAAAACGCAAGGCGCTATAGAAAATCTAGGGAAGCTCCTCAATATTCCAACACCCGTTCGAATTGAGTCTTTCGATAACTCCAACATCATGGGGACCAGTCCCGTATCGGCTATGGTGGTCTTTGTCAATGGTAAGCCGAGCAAGAAGGATTACCGCAAATATAAGATTAAGACTGTGGTAGGGCCGGACGACTACGCTAGCATGCGAGAGGTCATCAAGCGTCGCTACAGTCGGGTCATTCGTGACGGGCTGACGCCACCAGATCTGATTGTCATTGATGGTGGACAAGGTCAGGTCAATATTGCTAAAGAAGTTATCCAGAACCAGTTGGGGCTTGATATTCCTATCGCTGGACTGCAAAAAAATGACAAGCACCAGACCCATGAATTGCTCTTTGGTGATCCTCTTCGAGTCGTAGAACTGTCCCGTAATTCGCAGGAATTTTTCCTCCTCCAACGCATCCAAGATGAGGTGCACCGCTTTGCTATTACCTTCCACCGCCAGCTTCGATCTAAGAATTCTTTCTCATCGCAACTTGATGGTATCGAAGGTTTGGGGCCAAAACGTAAGCAAAATCTCATGAAGCATTTCAAATCACTGACCAAGATTAAAGAAGCCAGTGTCGATGAAATCGTCGAAGTGGGCGTGCCGCGAGCAGTGGCGGAGGCTGTGCAGGCAAAACTCAATCAAACAGAACCATCCCGCCCCTTGTTAGAAGTGGCGGAGCCCTTAGCAGAATTGGATAGTTAATATATAAAGTAAGACCGTGTAAACGGTCTTTTGTGGTATAATGAGAAAGAAGTGAGCTAGAATGGAGTGCCAATTATGATACCTATAGAAAAATCAAATCCGTCTGAAGTTGAAAAGTTTTGCATGAAATTATATAGAAAAATAAATTTTACAGATTATCCTGAATTTAAAGATGAGTTAAATAACTGGGTTGTAAATAATATACCGGGACTTGAGAGTGAACAGGATGCTTTTCTGAATATAATGAAGGATGAATTTTCATTCTTAAAGAATTATAGAGGATTATTGGATAATTTCATAGACAAAGAACCTAGATTAGCAGAGTATCTAAAAAAATCTTATAGCAAGATAGATGCAAAATTAAGGAGGAAGATAATTGATTTAAAGAATGTTTCGGTATGCCCATATTGCAATCGTAATTTTATAAACTCAACATATAAAATGCTTCACTGTGATAATTGTAATCAAGACTCATTTGTAATTGATGAGGTCGAAAATGAATGTCCGAGTTGCAAACAAGAGATTAACTGCCAGACTGAAGTAGTAAATACTGCTCAACTAGACCACTTTTTTCCAAAAGACAGTTATCCACTATTTGCTGTTT
>ERZ773007.668-NODE-668-length-16842-cov-12.861381_pt1 | contig 16842 bp, 19 predicted proteins | sample MGYA00580665_ERZ773007 | MGnify/ENA primary metagenome ERZ773007 (study PRJEB29015, sample SAMEA2738122) | human oral metagenome | biome: human oral; feature: human-associated habitat; material: saliva | place: China | collected 2167 ... | reverse complement strand
CTTATGTACTTTGCACAAAGACAACAGCACGTTTTCTATTACGAAACAGATAATATCGGTTCAAGTGTCAACTGGCTTAAGTCGTACTATGGAGAGCATAATATTATCCCCTCCAACCTTACTTCTATTATCTTGCCAGGCTCTTCTCCTGTCGGTAAGAGCCTACGTAACAACCAACATAACCTCTGTTTCAGTAATCTCAACAAACTGAGTGAGACGGCGGAAATAAAGTATAACATTACTTACAGGCACGATATCCAACGGCAAAGTAGCTATTCACAAACCACTTACCTACTCCCCGACGCAACTACTCGTATGATATCAGAAGATATATCAGCCCGTAACACAACGAATGCGACCACAGTGCAGTTGCATTTTGAGGATAATGGCAATAAGACTTATCTTAAGAACACACTTAACTTAGCTGGGAATTGGAGCGATGACAACGGACTGGTTGTAGCTAACAAGGCCAGTTTTCTGCAGCATGCCTTTAATAGGAACTTAGGACTAAACAATCATACAGAATGGATCCAACGTACAACCAATGGCGGAGGTTTCTATCTAAAGACAACCAACTTTGTACAGACAAATCCACAAGCACTCGCCATTGAAGGGAATATGCAGGCAAGACAAGATGTAAGACTCTCAAACATGGGAAGTTACAACAGTTTCACTTTGAGAAGAAACATCCGAAAACACAACTGGACCATTGCGCCTTCCGCAGAACTGAATATTGAATATGTGGGACTGAAAAGTCTATTAAACGATACAGCTGTGACGATGGCAACGAGTGGCGATATGGGCTACTTGCAGATGAAAAGCAACTTGGGAGCCAACCTACAATATGTCAAAAATACATTCCGCCTATCGTTCAATCTGCCTTTATCGCTCAACTACACAAAGGTGGATAACGAACCGATAGCTAACGAAACGACGACGGGAAAGCGCATGACCCTACTCTTCTCGCCTTCTTTTACAATGCTTTGGAAAGCAACGGACAATTGGACGCTTTCTGCAGGAGGGAGTTATGGTATGTATCCTACGAACTGGAGAAACCTAATGACTGCTTATCTGATGAGCAACTATAGGACACTGAACCGCTACAAGGTGAATCTATCGGAAAACAAATCGGCAACTATACATGGGAAGATACACTACAAGAATATCCCGCATCAGTTCTTTGCCTACCTCTCTGGGGCGGTTAGTTGCTCATGGAGTGACATGCTCTATGGTACGACAATAGACCAGAATGCACATACACTATTGCAAGCTGAATATGCTCCAAACCATAGTAACAATTACTCAATAACGATAAGCACAAGAAAGGAAATCGCTTGGCACGATACGAGTATTGGCACAACAGCTGAATACTCTACTAACACAAGTAAGATACTACGCCAGTCTGTCATCACCAACTATCAGTTTAATAGCTTCTTTATCTCTGCTAACCTTGCCTTTAATCTTATCAAGTATATCCGATTGACAGATAACTACAGGTGGACAATCTCCCAATCAAAGGCTGGTAACTACATAAATACTATTCGCAACGTCAGCAATGAGACGTCTCTTGACGTGACTTTCCTCCCTGATAGACTGCTGTTGAATACGACCTTACAATACACACATAACAGTGGTTTTACCGATAGAAAGGACTATACCTTTATGACTCTTAGCATCACCTTCAAGCCAAGTAAGAAGGTGCAACTCGTTCTTAACTTCGATAACATCCTCAATACAGACACCTTTGTCTATCGTTCTAATAGCAACCTCACCGAAGGCTACACCCTCTACCAGCTTCGTCCGAGATGCGTGATGCTTACTACTCACTTCGCATTATAACTAAAAAAAGTAGGTGTGTCCGTCCCTATCTTGACAAGAATAGGAGAATACTGTCAACCTCGAATATTGTTTTTTGGAACTTCCGAAATATAGAGTGACAATCTAAAACTCATACATAATAAGGCACACAGAGGCACGGAGTGGAAGGAGAAGAGCGCTATGTCAGGGAGATGCCAATGGCACAAAGAGCGACAGAGGTGTAGCATACAGATTCTTGACATCATTTGAGATAAATGCTTTGGGCATAGAATCTCAAATAAAACTGGCAAATAACCTCCGTTGCTCTACGCACCGACGGTGCCTCTGTGACTACCATTACTTTGTATGTAATAATCCTCCGTCTTCTCCTTTTCTCTGTGTGACGTTTCTTATAAGTCCTAAACTCAGGTGGTCCTTATCACTCCAAATCCCCGAAGATATTGATTTCTCTCTATTAAACCACCCCTACTTATTTCCTAAGATATTATCAAGAACGGGATATATCTCCGCTTCTCTCTCGTATGGATAAAGCTTGAAGCGGGTGTTGCCATTCAACATTGCAGAGACATTAGCTCTGCTTTTATCATAGAAGATGTGCACTGGGATATTACGAGCCTCAGCGTATGCCAATTCATAACCGACGCCATGAGAGGGGTTCGTACACTCTGCTATCAGCACATCGGATGCCCTAATCCACTCTGTATCACGCTTATATATATGCACATCATCCTCTTTTGTACGTGTCTTCACACTTAGGTTTCCTAAACCAATGTGCTCCGTAAGTACTATATCGGTCTTGTTGATATAGTCTATCATCCGCTTATACACTGCAGCATCCTCTCTACCACCGCGGATAGAACCTGCGAAATAAACCGTCTTCTTCATCCTATAACACTTTCTTTGGTAACTAATCAACGAAAATGAAGAGAAATCGAAGTTGGCGTAAACTGACTGATAATGAACAGGAAACGGAGTCATTTGCATAGAAGTACCTTTTTCTAAAAGGGCAGGAATATGCAGATTTAGGCAGAAGTTCGGTTACCAGAGCGTTACCCGATTTCGTCATAGGTAACGATGGAGTAATGTTCGGTAACTGAATTATTTTCGCCCGTGTGGCTTTTGCTGTGGTCAGCAGTTTTCTGCATAAGTGAGGAACGCTTTAATTCGGGTAACTTTGCCCATAAAAATTAAAGCGTATGAAACAAGAGAAAATGAAGGTGTTGCTCTACCTCAAAAAGAGCGGTCTTGACAAGTCGGGCAAGGCTCCGATTATGGGACGTATCACACTTGGAAGGAATGTTGCCCAGTTCAGTTGTAAACTCTCCTGCAATCCAGAGTTGTGGAATCCCCGTGAGAGTAGAGTGGACGGCAAGAGTCGTGAGGCAGTAGAGATAAACGGCAGGTTGGAGAGTTTGCTGTTGTCTGTTCAGTCGGCTTATCAAGCCTTACTTTCCAAAGGTTGCCCATTTGACGCAACCGATGTAAAGGAACTGTTTCAAGGCAGCGTACAGACACGATGTATGCTTATCGAACGATTGGACATCCTCATCAGGGAGAAGAAAGAACATATTGGAATTGACATTAAGAGAGAAACAATTTCCAATTACTATACTACCCGTAATAATCTTCGGACATTTATCGAAGACAAGTACAAGGTGGAAGATTTGTCTTTCTCGCAACTTACAGAAAATTTCATTTATGATTTCAGGGACTACTACTTGAACAAATTAGGGTTTCAGGAAAGTAGTTTCTATGCAGTTGCATCCCAAATAAAGACCGTATGCAGGTTGGCATACCGTGAAGGATTGGCTGACACCTTATTATTTGCTAATGTAAAGATAGCAAGAGGTGATAAGAAACTCCCAAAGGCACTTGACAGACGTTCACTTGACAAACTAATGAATACCCACTTCGGAGAGTTGGAGGAAGAAATGGAAACAGCAAGGGATTTGTTTGTTTTTGCCTGTCATACAGGTGCAGCCTATTGTGATTTAATGGGATTAAGTAAGACACATCTTGTCCGTGATGATGAGGAAAATCTTTGGATGAAGTTCAATAGGCAGAAGACAGGTGTACTTTGTCGTATTAAGTTGTTGCCCGAAGCGATTAGGATAATAGAGAAGTATCGAAGCGAAGAAAGGGAAACGCTGCTGCCACAGATGAAGTATGCCACCTATCAATCGTATCTTAAAGCATTGCGCCTTAGAGTGGGCATTGCCTTTCCCTTTACCACGCATACGGCAAGGCACACCTTTGCTACGCTCATCACGCTTGAGCAAGGAGTTCCGATTGAAACTGTGAGCAAGATGCTCGGACATAGCAACGTAAGTATGACCGAGCGTTATGCAAAGGTTACACCCCAAAAACTCTTTGAGGAGTTTAATCGTTTTCTTTCTTTCACGGAGGATATGCAGATGAGTATTTAGCAATAGACATATTAAAACTAAAATCATTATGAGAAGTACATTCAAGATACTGTTCTATATCAACAGACAGAAAACTAAGGCAGACGGCAATACCGCCATTCTCTGCCGTATCACCATAGACGGAAAGAACACAGCCATTACCACAGGCGAAGAGTGCCAGCCTGCCGAGTGGAACTCCAAACAGGGTTTGACAACCAATAGGAAGACCAACCAAAGAATCAATGAGTTCAGGGAATTGGTAGAAAAAACCTATCGGGACATACTGACGAGGGACGGAGTGGTAAGTGTGGAACTTATCAAGAACAGTTTGCAAGGCATTGCCACTAACCCCACCACGCTCCTTGCAATGAGCAAAGCGGAACTGCAAGCCGTCAAGGAAAGCGTTGGAAAGTCAAGGGCAGAGGGGACTTATCTGAACCTTTACTATTCTGATAAAAATCTCCGAGATTTTATCGAAAACAAAGGAGTACAAGACATATCTATCGTCACCATTACGGAGAGTTTGTTCGAGGAATACCGTTTCTTCCTAAAAAAGCGTGGGCTGAAAGCATCGACTGTCAATACCAATCTCTGTTGGCTGAGCCGACTGATGTTTCGTGCGGTGAGCAGCAGGATTATCCGCTGCAATTCCTTTGAGAACGCCAAGTATGAGAAGGAGGAAAAGAAGATACGCTTCTTGCAAAAGGGCGATGTAATGAAACTCATGACAATGACGATGAACGACAGAGAATCGGAATTGGCACGGCTGATGTTCGTCTTCTCCTGCTTCACAGGTATGGCTATCGCTGATATGGAAAATTTGGAATACAGGCATATCCAAACGGCAGCGGATGGGCGGAAGTATATCCGCAAGGAGCGTCAGAAGACAAAGGTTGAGTTTGTCGTACCATTGCACCCGATAGCAGAGGCTATTATCCGCCATTGTCTGGAAGAGCAGAAAGGGAATGAAGAACAGCAGACGGTGAAAGAAAAAGGTAAAAAACATATCTTTCCCCGTGAGTGCAGCCGGAGCGTGATAGACGGCAGACTGAGTATTGTTGGCAAGGCTTGCGGTATCAGACAGAGATTGTCGTACCATGTTGCAAGGCATACCTTCGGTACGATGAGCCTAAGTGCAGGAATACCTATTGAGAGTATAGCCAAGATGATGGGGCACGCTTCCATATCAAGCACGCAGATTTATGCGCAGGTAACGGACAACAAGATTTCGGAGGATATGGACAGGCTTATTGCCAAACAATCGGCAAAGGATAAAGAAACTATGGAGAGAGAGGCTTGTGAACCTTCGGAGGTATCAATCTATAAAATGGAGGAAACGGCATGAAAGCAAACGATAACTTAAAAGCCGTAACAAACACTGCCTGTCATCGCAGTATCTTTGATTGGGGCAGCAATATGCAGGTTGTCAGAAAAGGAAACGGAGACATAACCATGACGGAGGGAGAACTTGCGAAGTTCTTCGGTGTAACGTGGAGTAAACTTAACCATAGACTGCAAGCGTTGATGAGATTTTCTAACCTGCATCCCGATGAAAGGAGTGCAGGTGAGAATGATATTTATGTAAACGAACAACTAAAAGGTTATGCTCCGCTCTATCCGCTTCCTATCATCATTGCCCTGTCTTTTCAGTTGGACAGCACAGAAGCGCATTTGTTCAGGAAGTATCTCTGTGAGAGGTTGCAGAAACCTGCATCCGTGATAACACCGATATTTCTGCTTGGCAGCACGGATAACTGATAATCTGTATTGATTTCCTTTTTCTTTCACCGATATTATCCTACTACTTACTACAACAAGAGATAAGGCAGTGAAAGAAAAAGGGTTATAATGTAGTTAGAACAAGAAATGAAAATTACTACCCTATGACTACATTCTATCTTATATGGGAATAACTGAGAGCCGTTTAGCCCTTTGGGGGCATAATATTTAGGTATCTTACCTTTATTATATCTTCTTATTATGCAATTGCCTCTAAGAATGATATGTCTCTGTGAAATTATGTCGTGTGTTATTGGCAATCCTTACTAACATCAACATCACCGGAACTTCGACCAACACGCCCACCACCGTAGCCAATGCAGCCCCAGATTGTAAACCAAAAAGAGAAATAGCTACAGCAACCGCCAATTCAAAGAAATTACTTGCCCCAATCATTCCGGCAGGTGCGGCAACATCATGGGGTAATTTCCACCATTTCGACCAACCGTAAGCAACGAAAAATATCAGAACCGTTTGCAACACAAGCGGAACAGCAATCAATAAGATATGCAGGGGATTGTTCAGTATCGTTTCTCCTTGAAATGAAAACAGGATAATAAGTGTTAATAGCAACCCACCTACCATGTAATTATTAAATTTCTTAATAAATATATTGTTGAAATACTCCACACCTTTGCGGCGGATAACCATTATTCGAGTAATGACCCCAGCCGCAAGTGGTATCACAATAAAGAGCCCTACGGATAGCAACAGAGTGTCCCATGGGATAGATACGCCGCCAACTCCCAGCAAGAAAGCAACGATAGGGGCAAACGCTACCAATATGATTAAATCGTTCACAGCCACTTGTACCAGTGTATAAGCGGCATCCCCTTTAGTAAGGTAACTCCACACGAACACCATAGCTGTACAAGGTGCAGCCCCCAATAATACCGCCCCGGCTAGATATTCTTCGGCTAATCCGGCAGGTATAAAGGCTTTGAAAACCACATAGAAGAACAAATAAGCAATTCCAAACATGGTAAATGGCTTTATCAGCCAATTTGTAACGCCAGTGACTATTATTCCTTTCGGACGCTTGCCGACATTCTTAACACTTTGAAAATCTACTTTTAGCATCATCGGATAAATCATTAACCAAATCAGGATTGCCACGGGTATAGACACGTTGGCATATTCAAATTTGCTTAATGTTTGCGGAATTGCCGGAAGCCATTGTCCCACGGCAATTCCAATAATGATGCACAAGGCAACCCAGACAGTCAGGTATTTTTCAAAAAATCCAATTCCTTGTTTCTTTTCCATAACAATATCTATTTATTTTAATTGTGGTTTTAATTCGTTCAGGTAAAAGTCATAGAAACAGGCTTTAATTTCATCCCGTACCCGATGGAACTCACTGTTGATAAACTCGGGACTTCCGGTTGCTTCCGAGGGATCGTCAAACCCTATATGCAGCCTGTTTCTTACTTTACCTGTAAACATAGGACAACTTTCGTTTGCACCACCGCAAACGGTTATTACGTAATCCCATTCCTTGTCAAGATAGGTATTAACATGTGTTGGGACATGTGAGGCAATGTTTATTCTGGCTTCTTTCATTACTTCCACCGCCTTGGCGTTTACCTGTTTCGCTGGTACCGTTCCACCAGAATACACTTCTATATTTTTGTCGAATGACTGTAGAAAGCCATGAGCCATTTGGCTACGGCAGCTGTTTCCTGTACAAAGAATCAATACTTTCATCTTTTTATTTTTAAATTTGGGGATTTGACTTACTATATAGTTTGAATGCTTTTTGGAAGGAGCTTCTACATATTATAGAATATAATTAAACAGATAGCCGGACAAGATGATGAAAAACGTCACAGTGCCGAAGAATATGCCGATAAGTCTCCATGTCATTACTTTCTTGAGCAGTGTTGCCTCTGGTAAGGAAAGACCAACGACAGCCATCATGAAGGCTATCGCCGTTCCGATGGGAATGCCTTTCGCTACAAATACCTCGATTACTGGGACGATACCTGCGGCATTAGCATACATCGGTACGGCAAGTATAACAGACAAAGGAACTGCATACCAGTTGTCTTTTGACATGTATTGCTCAAAGAATCCTTCAGGAACAAAGCCATGCATGAAAGCACCGATACCTATACCTATCAGAATATATATAAGTACACCACTGACAATTTTCCATGCATCACGGATAATAGTGGGAAGCCTCTTGGTAAAGGTGGTATGGTCTTTTTCCCATTCCCCTGCCTGAGCGGATGAATTTGCCTGCATCTGCTTTACCCAGTCACTCAGATAAGGAGCAAGGCGCATGCGACCGAGTACTATACCGCCTATTACTCCTAACAGAATGCCGCTGATGACGTAGATAAGAGTCACCTTCAATCCGAAGGAGCCAAGGAACATGGCAACAGCCACCTCGTTTACCAACGGTGATGTGATAAGAAATGCGAATGTTACGCCCAAAGGAATGCCGCCCTTTACAAATCCGATAAACAGAGGAATGGAAGAACATGAACAGAAAGGAGTGACCGCTCCGAATATGGAAGCCAGCAAGTACTGCAATCCGTACATATTGTGTGTAACCAGATATTTTCTCAAACGTTCAATTGGGAAGTAGGCGTTGATAATTCCCATCAATACGCTGATGAAGAACAAAAGGATAAGTATTTTTATCGTATCATAAAAGAAAAAGTTTACGGCAATTCCTATCGGTGTGTCGGCACTTAGTCCGAGCAGTCCGTAAACAAGCCTGTCTGCAAATTCTTGTATCATAGAAGTCTTTTTTTTGTTCGCTTAAATACGAACAATGTTCTTGAAAAAAAGCGGCAGATACCATAATGGTTGTTTCTGCCGCTCGTGGTTAAACATATTCTGTCAATCATATGCCCAGAAGTTCCTTTACTTCACTTTCTGTCGGTACCTTCCCCTTCAATTTTACCACTTCGTCAATGACAACGGCTGGCGATGTCATGATATTGTAATTCATCATTTCCATGATGTCGTCCACCTTGGTGAGTTTTGCATCGATGTCGTTCTCTTTAAGTACCTTTTCAATTACATTGTAGGTTGATTTACATTTGGCACAACCCGGCCCTAAAACTTTTATTTCCATATTAGTAAAAATACTATTGTTATTAAATTCATTTTACAAATACATTATCCAGCAATAATATATGCCGATGATGATGAATACCACGCCTACAATAAGGTTCGCCCATTTTTGCACTTTCTGTATCTTTCCGTAAAAATTTCCCATTTGTTGTACGCTGAAGGCGAGAACCCATGCAACAGCAAGTACCGGTATAGCCGTAGCGACAGCAAATATCATGGGTAGAAGATAGCCTGCCGAGGTCGTGGCAGACATCGGTATCAGCATGCCGAAGTAGAACACGCCACTGGTGGGACAGAAAGCCAGGGCGAACAGAACCCCTATCATCAGAGCACCCCAGCCGCCTTTCCTGGCAAGACCTTCCGGATTTCCAGTGAATCCAAACTTGGGGAGGTTGAGTTTATCTCCCCAAAGCATGAACAGGCCTATCACGAGTAGAAGAGGTCCAAGTATAAGCTCCCCCCACGTTCCTATTGTCTTTTGTATGCCGAACATACTGGAACCTTCTTTCAGAATAGTAATCAGTATTACACCAAGTAGGGTGTATGAAAGAATTCGCCCCAGCGTATAAAGCAGGCCATTTCGGAATATGCGCTTCCTGTTTTCAATATCTCTTCCGATAAACCCTATAGCTGCTATGTTCGTTGCTAACGGACAAGGTGAAAGTGCTGTCAGTAGTCCGAGCAGAAATGCTGTCAGTATAGGCGTGGAACTGTTATCCAGCAATGTCTGTAACCAATCCATATCCACCATTATCTCAGCATTTCATTTACGGATTTTACGACACCAGCCCTAAATACATCTGGTGATTTGCGTGCATTAGCAAAAGCAAATTCAGTCATATTCTTGTATGTTTCCTTTCCATTCTTATGTCTAACGATAAATAGTGAAGACCATGTTACCTCATACTTTTCTGCTATCTTCTCATTTTCCTTTTTGCTGATGTCTATTACCTTAAAAGTCACCTTGCCTTTTTTTATCTGGTCAGCGAAGTTCTTTTTCATTGTAGCTTTTGTGTTGCTTTCGATAGCCATACATGTGGCACAGCGCTGTTTCCCATGAAAATACAACACTTCTACATAATCCTTTACCGTCGTTTTTTTTAGAGCCTGGGCATCTGTTCCGTCCTTTGCATTCATGTTGCAAAAGATAAAGGTGAAACATGCCACGATTAAAAATAAACACTTTTTCATACCTTTTTTATATTTTGTTGTTAGTTATTCGCAAAACTACGAACATATTCTTCAAAAAAATCACCTACGACAACCCTTATTATTGCAGGGTTGCGCAAAGAAATCTGCAAACATCTTCTTCGCAGCTTGCCAATTATCCTTGTTGATACAATATTTAACTTTGGGCGCTTCCACTTCACCCTGGATTAAGCCGGCTTCTTTCAATTCCTTCAAATGCTGCGAAACGGTTGCTTTGGCAATAGGTAGTTCTTCGTGAATATCACCGAAGAAGCAACTATCTTGTTTTGCCAAGAAAGCAAGAATTGCCATCCTCGTTGGATGTCCCATTGCTTTGGCAAAATGAGCTATCTGTTCCAGATTTGTTGTGTGCAGTTTATCTTCCATTATTCTATATGTAGAATTGTTTGTTGTTTGCAAAATTACGAACAATATCTGATACATGCAAATAATATTGTTATTTTTGGGGAAAATCGTTTTTTTCTGTATCTCAGAAAAATATAAATAGTAATCCTATGCTATAGTCGCTAGTCTAAGTTGTTAATGATTCTATATGAAAGCATCTTATGGTTTCCAAATCCATAGGAATAGCTGCTTCCTTCTTGCAGGGTACTTGTGAAATCATAAGCTATTAGTTTAACTTTTGAAATATAATCTAAATATCCTAAGGCACTTGTTTCTGTTCCCTATAATTATCTTTCAGCATCTTTTCCAAATCTGAGGCCTTATAGAGGATTTTTCCTGCGAACTGGGTGTAGGGGATAATTCCCCTATCCCGATAGTCCTGCAAGGTGCGAGGGCTGATGTACAGCCTTTCGCACACCTCCTTGCCCGTTAGGAAATGTTCTCCACCAAACAGCGGTTTGTGGGTTTGTGCTACTTCCTTTATCCTTCTACTTACACTGCTGATAGCGGACAGCACCACCTGCATGTCGTCAGCCTCCATGTTTAAGTCTCTTACCTGTTCCATCGTTCTCTTGTCTTATTTCTCGTTCTTTTATTTGTCTGTTTTTGATTTCTCCGATTTTGTCTGTAACAGCCATTCTACATCTTCACGCTTGTAGTAGCACTTATGCCCGATTTGGGCAAAGGGCAAGACACCCGTATCACGATAGTGCTGTAAGGTACGCTTGCTGATGTTGAGCAGCCTGCACACATCCCCGTTGTGCAGCCAATCGGTATGCCTGCTTTGTTCCCCGAATGCCTTGTGGCATGTCTCGGTAAGGCTGAGAATCTCATTCCTGAGCCTTGTCCAATTTGAATCCGTAATGATAAAATATCCCATAGTTTTATTGTTATTTTGTTTGTAATTCCTTATTGTTTTGCGTCTTACCGCACGTTTCTGCCTGCAAAAGTAGGATGTGTTTTCCATACCTCAAAGCAGCAGGGAACAGCAGGGAAATATAGGGAACTTGAGGGAAAAGACAACATATCTTATCGGTTGCCTTTTTCGCATTATTCTTTGATTTCTTCTTTCACCGTTTATCCTATATGAAGGATAATCCCAATCGGCGCAAAATACAGCAAACATAGGCAATACACACATTTCTGTCTTTGGCTGTAGCTATCATTCCCAACTCTGTTTTCCACAAAAATCCCATTTTCTTGCCCTGCCACGAGAAAATATACATGTGAACTTTATAGCAGACAGACGCAATATTATGCAAGCACTCTTTGAATGCTTGGAACTTTCCAGTTCTCTTCATAACTTCACTCTCGGAAACCAAACCAAGCATATAATGAAAACAAGCGCAGATAAAGGCAAATCGGAAGGCGGTAATAATATGCCCAGACCGAGAAAGGCTTCCTCCAAGAACTCGGAAATAGAAGCCTATCTCTCCTCTCGCTATGAGTTCAGATACAACACAGTATTGGGACGAACCGAATACCGCAGAATGAATAGCAGCGATTTCACAAAGGTGGGTCGCTATGAAATCAACACGCTCCGCAGAGAGATAGACAACGACATCGGGATAATAACCTCATCGGAAAATCTATACTCTATCATCGAGAGCAGCTTCTCTCCACGCATCAACCCCATACAGGAGTATTTCAAGGGATTGCCATTGGTGGATGTAAGCAGCAGTTCTCTCTTTTCACTGAAAGCCATTCCCGACTTGGCAAGTTGCGTGGTCGTGCGCAATCACGAAAAATGGCTACTATATCTTACAAAATGGCTCGTGGCAGTAGTCGCCAACGCTATGGACAACCGTGAATGCTGTAACCATACCTGTCTTGTACTGACAGGTGAGCAAGGCAAGTTCAAGACAACATTCCTTGACTTGCTTTGTCCTCCTGCTCTGCATGGTTACAGCTACACGGGCAAGATATATCCGCAGGAGAAGGATACGCTCACCTATATCGGGCAGAATCTCATAGTGAACATCGACGACCAGCTCAAAGCCCTCAACAAGCGTGACGAGAACGAACTGAAAAACCTCATCACCTGCCCGATGGTCAAGTATCGTATGCCCTATGACAAATATGTGGAAGAACACACTCACTTGGCAAGTTTCGTGGCATCGGTAAACGGCAACGACTTTCTTACAGACCCTACAGGAAGCAGACGCTTCCTGCCCTTTGAAGTGCTTTCCATAGATATTGAGAGAGCAAAAGCGATCTCGATGAACAATGTTTATGCGGAAGCCAAAGCCCTGTTAAAGTCAGGTTTTCGCTATTGGTTTGATGATGATGAGATTGCCGAACTATACAGAGAGAGTGAGGACTTTCAAGTACAAACTGCAGAGATGGAGCTTTTGTTGCGTTGTTTTGAAAAGCCAACGGAGGATGAAAGTTATTCGTTAATGACCACTACGGAGATACTCACCTATTTGGGTATTTATACCCACCAACCACTTGTTGCCAAGCGGATGGGCGAAGCCTTGAAGAAAGCAGGATACATAAAGGTGAGCAAACGAAGAAACGGTGGTAGCCCCATCTATGTCTACAAGATTAGGAAAATCTTGCCCTGCCCGCTCCTTCAAACTTGTAGTAGCCAAATGTAGTAGAATGTGTAGTATTGTCTTATACTACAAAGTAATACTGATTATCAATCACTTATCACAGAATAGTGTGTAGTAAGAAGAAAGATGAAAAAGTTTGGAGGGGGAAAACTTTGGAAAAGGTAAAACCATAAAAACAGACAAACATAAATAATTATCATTCAACCCATTAATGTATCAAAACAATGAAAGAAGAAGATTTATCACGTATCAAGCGATACCCCATCGTGGAGTATCTTGAAAGGAAAGGCATCAAACCTGTCCGCAAAACACCTACCTATGCCATGTACCGTTCACCGCTCAGGGAGGAAACGCATCCGAGTTTTAAGGTGGACACAGAGAAGAACCTTTGGATAGATTATGGCGAAGGTAGGGGCGGAAGTATCATCGACCTCTGTATGCGTATGGAGGGATGCACGCTATCGGAAGCCATCCGCCGTTTGGGACAGAACGCTTCCCTTGATGCAGCGTACGGTCTTTCAAAAGAGAAGTCAGACATCGATACCAGTCCAGTCACGCCATGGCAGCCAAGTGGGGCAAGGAAACTGATAGAGGTATCAGACACCTTGCCTTCTCACTTAGAGGCCTATCTTGCCGATAAGCGCTGCATCGACCTTAACAGGGCAAGACCTTTCCTCACATGTATCAGCTATGAGGTAAGGGGCAGGCACTACCAAGCCATTGGCTTTGCCAATCTCTCTGGCGGCTATGAGCTTCGGGACGACAAGACGTTCAAGGGAACGATAGCCCCGAAGGACATTACTCCGATATTCACGGATAGAGCGGAGCCTGTATGTATCTTTGAAGGCTTCATGGACTTCCTCTCCTTCCTTTCGATGAAAGAAGAGATTACCAACCACTGCCTTGTGATGAACTCCGTGAGCAACGTGGCAAGGACTATCCGCTATTTGAATGACCGACACCTCACCAATATCCGCGCCTTCCTTGACAATGATGAAGCAGGACGGAGGGCTGTTCAAGATTTCATAAAGGCAGGCTTCCATGTTGAGGACATGAACATACATTACAAAGACTTCAAGGATCTCAACGAATATCATGTCAGCCGTGTCCGTGAGCAGCAGAAACGGAAAGCGCAGGAACAGACACACATATCAATTACAGGACAAAACAAGAAATCAAAACAGGTCAAACTTAAAATGAAATAGAAATGGAAAAGGAAACTATGATGAGCGACAAAGACCTTTCATGGTTCTTGGGTGTGGAAGATGAAACAGAAAACGAATCTACTTCACAAGAAGCGACTGCGGTTCCTGAAAGAGAAAGACCAACAAACAAGCAGGACACAGAGAATACCATACACTCCGAGCCTGCACGGAATGCTGAGAACGTAACCATTCAGAAACGCATCAGTGCCAAGATGAGAAAGAAAACACTCGAAGCCTACAAGCAAGCCTATCTTGTGCCGACTAAGTTAAACAATCGCAAGGCGGTCTATCTGAGCAGGGAGACACAGGAACGTGCCGACTTTATTGTGCGTAGATTAGGCGACAGGGGCAGCAACCTTTCAAGCTTTGTGGAGAACATCGTTCGTCAGCATCTGGAGGAATATGGTGAAGATATAGAGAAATGGAGAAGACTGTAAGCCGTAAGAAAAGGTAGACGGTTTTCTGGAAAAAGGTCTACCCTTTCTTCAAAATAGGTCTACCTTTTTTGCTAAAAGGGTCTACCTTTTCTTCTTCGGCTTAGTTCTCTGTGAGAATGCCACGAACGCAGTTAGTCATAGAATACACGGAATTCATTTTTAGGCAATAAAACGTTTTAAGCGTAAATAATTTATTCGGTAGCATTGCAAGACGTCAGTTTGTACCCACAAACTGCTCTTGCTCCCCTCGTCAGACTATCGGGGAGATAAGACCGTAATCACTCCGTTCTCATCGGTCAGCATTCAGGAATTAAGCAATAACAAATCATCTACGATGATTAACTTTCAAAGAAACTTATATGAACAGATATAATAGAAAGACTGCCAAGTGGCAGCAACGAGGTAAGGAAGAAGCGAGGATGAACAAGACAGAGTTCATCAAGGTAAGATGCACCTTAGAAGAAAAGCAGCGTATTAAGTCAAAGGCAGAAAGTGCGGGACGTAAGTTTTCCGATTACTGCCGTGAGATACTCCTAAGTGGAGAGGTGGCAGCCGTTCCCAAGATGACCGACAATGAAAGGGAAGCCATTGCCATACTTCAGCATACAGGAAGGTTCTACGGGCAGATTTCTAACCTCATCAAAGTAAAAGATGAGAGATGGGTACATATTACACAGAACCTTTCGCTATGTGCCAAAGAGGCATTTAAGCGATTTTACGACCCCCATTTTCATGTGAACGATGAGGTATATAAGGTCTTAAATCTAACAAGAGATGATAGGAAAGTGTAAGGCGATAGCGCACGGCAGCAATGCGCTGGAGTATATTTTTCGGGAGGGCAAACTCGGCAGTCGGCTTGCCTTCCACAATCTTTGCAGCAGAGAGCCAAAGGCAATCTATGAGGAAATGAAAGTGGTCAGCGACTATAACAGCCGTTGCAGGAAAAAGTTTCTCCGTATCGAAATCGGCATCGCACCGCAGGACGAGAAAAAGCTGTCAGTGTCCGAACTTATGCGGATAGCCCATTTGTTTGCCAAGCGAATGGGACTTGACAACCACCAATGGGTGGCAGTAACGCACAAGGACACCGACAACAGACACATTCATATCATTGCCAACCGCATCAGTCTTTACGGAGAAGTCTATGATACCACCTTTGTGAGCAACAAGGCAGCGAGAGTGGCGGAGGAAATAAGCAGAGAGAAAGGCTTGACCATCGCAAAGGAGGTCAAGGCGGAAAGGAAATACCAAAAGGAAAAAGTCAGCCAGACGCGAGAGCAAGCAAAGAAAGTGGTGCAACAAATCTGTTATTCCCTGCTTGACAAATACAAAGGAACAGGCGTTACAGGGCATTCTATGTTCCTTTATGAATTGAACAAAAACGGCATTACCATAGAGCGTATGAAGAACAAGCAAGGTAATGTCTATGGTTTAAAGTTCTCATACGCAGGGCAATCCTTCAAGGCTTCCGAAATCGGCAGGGAATTCGGCTACCGTTCCTTGCAGAAAAGCTTTGAACCAACCAACAGGGAAGAATCAAGGAATTTACATCAAACAGTACAAAAATCAAGAGAAAAGAACGAACTGCCTGATACAGGTTATGAGCTTGTACCCAAGAGCCGTTCCTCAATCTCACGAGACAATGACACGCCACAAGTGCAGAACTCCATTGGTGCAGTGGATACCATCGTTAGCGTAGCCGATGAAGTAGTGGAAGGGTTAGGCGATTTGATTACACCAACCGCACAAGGCGACGACTATGCTGAAGCAGCATGGCAGCGTAAACTCAGAAACCAAGCCAACAGAAAGAAGAAGCGCAAACGAGGATTATAGTCCAATCACAAATCGCATTATAAAAGTGCAGAAAGAAGAATATCTCATTAAAAACGCTTGTTATTCGCCAGTAAAGTATTATCTTTGCAAACAGAATAACAAGCGTTCTTTGTTAGGCAGAAAACAG
>ERZ773007.656-NODE-656-length-17013-cov-5.366317_pt1 | contig 17013 bp, 13 predicted proteins | sample MGYA00580665_ERZ773007 | MGnify/ENA primary metagenome ERZ773007 (study PRJEB29015, sample SAMEA2738122) | human oral metagenome | biome: human oral; feature: human-associated habitat; material: saliva | place: China | collected 2167 ... | reverse complement strand
GTCCCCATGCACATGAGCCTTGTGGGCAGCGACATGTCCCCACTCCGGATGGGCATGCTCATCGTCGGCGACGCGGGGGTGTTCGGCCTGCAGATCGCCTTCTTCCTGGTCCTGCTCGCCCGCTGGCGCCGGACCCGCACGGAGCCCGCCGAGCCTCGGTGAGCCCGGCGGCGATGAGCAGGCCGGCTCAACGCGCCAGGCGGCGGGCGCGCACGTTGCGCACGAGGACGCGGGCCAGGGTGCGGCCGAAGGCCTGGATGACGGGATCCACCCTCTCGGCCTCCTCACGGGCGGCGGCACCGGCGCTCGCGGCCGACTCGGGCAGGTCCGCAGCGGTCGCCCCGTGGGTTCCGGCGGCGCCCGGCGCGGCGCTCCGACCGGCGGCCACCTCCAGGGCGTCGCGGGCAGCCTGGAGGGAGGCCGCGTCCATGCTTCCGGCCAGGTCGTTGAGGGCGTCGCGGGTGCGCCAGTAGGCCACGCGCGCCGGGTCGGACTCGGGGTGGTGCTGGAAGGCCAGGAGTCGCCCGGCCCGCCAGGTGTGAACCGGGGAGCGGTCGGAGGAGGCCAGCAGGGTGGCGGCCTCGGGCAGGTGGGTGACGGCGTCGTGATGGGAGACGATGACGGGCAGGCGGGTGCCGTCGGAGGTGGGGATTCCGGCGCGGTGGGCGGCGCGGATGGCCTCGGCGGCGACGGCCCCGAAGACCGGGTCGCTCTCGCCGGCGGCCGTGATGGTCAGCTCGACGACGCCGACCTCGTCGTTGCCCAGCGCCGGCACGGCCGTGGAGCCCCCGAGGGCCTCGGCGGCCACCTGGGCACCCAGGCAGATGGCGATGGCGGGGACGTCGTCGGCGACGACGCCGCGCAGCAGCTCACGCAGGTCCGCCAGCCAGGGGTGCTCGCCCTCATCGTGGGCACTCATGGAACCGCCCAGCACGACGAGGCCGTCGCCGATCTCGTCCAGGGAGGGGATGGACTCGCCCCGCCAGGGGCGCACCATGCGCAGGGAGGCACCCTCGGCGAAGAGCCACTCCCCCAGGCGCCCCACGGGCGCGAGCTCCTCGGGCTCGATGACGGTGATCGTGAGCGTGTCAGTCATGGACGACATTCTGCCGCCGGTTCGGTTGCCTGCGCGCGGTGACAGGCGCAGGCGTGCCGCCTGAGGCGAAACGACTTGCTCACACCCTGACCCGGCGGGGACGATGTCCCGGATGAAGAACCAGCAGCCCCCACTCCCTCGTCCTTGGCACCAGATGGCCCTTTCCGGCGTCGCGACGGCGGCCGCCCTGGGGCTGCTGGGGCTCTCTGCCGGCGTCGCAGCCGCTCCGACGACGCCCGGCTCCGCATCCCTGGCCCTGGCCTCCTCCGCGCAGACCTCGGCCGCCTCGGCGAGCGTGCCCCGGGCCCTCCCGGCGGCGTCGACCACCCTGACCGAGCACGTCACCGATGAGCTCGGGATCCTGGATGCCTCCAAGGCCCAGCAGGCCGTGGACACCATGTCCTCCAAGTACGGCGTGGGCCTGTGGGTGCTGACCGTCTCCGACTCCAGCCAGAAGGCCTCCGCCATCGCCGCGCAGGCCTTCAAGGACACGAAGCTGGGGCGCGACGACATGCTCCTGGTCATCAACATCCCCTCCGACGGCTCGGCCTCGAAGAGCTACAAGCTGCAGGCGCACGACAACTCCTCGAAGTTCTCCGAGTCCGACTACAAGCGGATCGACTCGGCCATCAAGAAGCAGCTCAGCGCAGGCAACTATGACGACGCCGTGGCCGCCATCCCGGACAACATGTCCGGTTCATCGGGCTCGGGCAGCTCGGGTGATTCAGGCTCCTCGGCGCTTCCGCTCCTGCTGGGTGGGGGCGCGGTCGCGGCCGGTGGGGCCGCCGCCTGGACGGTGTACAAGCGCAGGAAGAACAAGGAGAACGACGACATGCTGTTCGGCAAGCGCAGGAATCAGGGCGGCGCCCCCGGCAACCAGCCCGCGGGCCCCGCGGCGATGACGGTGGAGCAGCTGCGCACCCAGGCCGGCAGCGCCCTGGTCCAGGCCGATGACACGGTGCGCGCCGCCGCCGAGGAGCTGTCCTACGCGCAGGCGCAGTTCGGCCTGTCCGCCACGGACGCCTTCACCGCCGCCCTGGACAGCGCCCGTAAGCACCTGTCGCGGTGCTTCGAGCTGCGCAAGATCCTCGACGACGACATCCCCGAGACCGAGCCGCAGCAGCGCCAGATGTACACCGAGATCCTCCAGCACTGCTCGGAGGCGGTCGGTGAGATCCGCGCTCAGGAGGAGGCCTTCAACAAGCGTCGCGGCATTGAGGCGAACCTGCCGACGTCGATCACCGAGACCGCCCAGCGGGCCGACGAGACCGAGCAGGCCATCGTCATGGCCGAGACGATCCTGGTGACGCTCAGCGCCGCCTATCCCGCCTCCTCCCTGACCAGTGTGGCCCAGGCCCCCGAGCAGGCCCGCCGCCTGCTGGCCGCCGGGCGCACCGCCCTGGACCAGGCCCGCGCCAGCGTCGAGGCCTCCCAGGAGGCGACGGCGGTCGAGCAGGTCCGCATCGCCCAGGGCTCCATCGCCCAGGCCGGTCAGCTGGCCGCACAGGTCACCGGGGCCCGCGAGCGCCTTCAGAGCGCGGCGAAGGATCTGGAGGCGGCCATCGCCTCGATCTCCTCGGACCTGGTGGACGCCAAGCGCCTGGAGGGCGCGGTGCCGGCGGCGACCCTGGCCCCGCTCGTGGCCGACGCCGAGGCCGCCGTCGCCGAGGGCCGTCAGGCCAGTGGCGCCAACCCGAGCGGCGACCCCCTGGCCGCCCTGGACCACCTGGCCCGGGCCGAGGCCGCCATCGACGCCGCCCTGGCCCCGGCCCGCGAGCGCGAGGAGAACGACTCGCGCGCCCGGGCCTCCCTGGGCTCGCGCCTGGCCCGCCTCAACTCCCAGGTGGAGTCCGTGACCTCCTACATCACCACCTATCGCGGGGCGGTGGGCCCCTCGGCGCGCACCGCACTCAGTGAGGCCGCCCGTCACGCCACGGCCGCCACCAGTGTCCAGACCACCGACCCGGTGGCGGCTCTGGCAGAGGTCGCGGCAGCCGAGCCGCTCATCGCCCAGGCCCAGGCCCTGGCCGAGGCCGACGTGCGCGGATCGTCGAGCTCGTGGAGCCCGAACTCCGGTGAGCGCTACTCCTACTCCCGCGATTACGGCCGCTCAGGCGGCGGGCTCGACCTGGGCTCTCTCCTGCTGGGTGGGCTGCTGCTGGGCGGCGGCCACAACTACGGCGGCTGGGGCTCCCACCACGACAGCGACTGGGGCGGAGGCGGCGGCTTCTTCTCCGGAGGCGGGGACTTCCTGGACGGGGTCGGCGACTTCTTCGACGGGGGCGGCGACTTCTGAGCCGCGTCCCTCCGGCGGCAGGCCCCGGTCGCACGCCAGTCATGCCCTGAGCGATGCGGCCCCCGCCCGCATGACGCCGAGCGCCGGGACCTGCGATCATGACGCCTGATCCGCCTGGCCCACCGGCCACCACCTGGCGACCACCCGGCGAGCGCCGGGTCTATACCTGCCCACACCGACGTCGCAGCTCGACGGAAGGACGAACAACCATGGCTGAGAAGCAGTCGATCCTGGGGCGCATCGCCCAGCTCACCCGCGCCAACATCAACGCGCTCCTGGACCGCGCCGAGGACCCGGAGAAGATGCTCAACCAGCTGGTGCGGGACTACACGGCGTCCATCGCCGAGGCCCGTGACGCCGTCGCCCAGACGATCGGCAACCTGCGTCTGGCCGAGAAGGACCACGACGCCGACGTCGCCGAGGCCAAGGACTGGGGCAACAAGGCCCTGGCCGCCTCCCGCAAGGCCGACCAGCTGCGCTCCGGCGGTGACACGGCCGGCGCGGACAAGTGGGACTCGCTGGCCAAGATCGCGCTGACCAAGCAGATCACGGCGGAGAATGAGGCCAAGGCCGCCGAGCCGATGATCGCCTCCCAGCGTCAGGTCGTCGAGCAGCTCAAGACCGGCCTGCAGCAGATGGAGGTCAAGCTCGGCGAGCTGCGCTCCAAGCGCGACCAGCTCATCGCTCGTCAAAAGACCGCCGAGGCCCAGGTCAAGGTGCAGGGCGCCATCCGCTCCATCAACGTCCTGGACCCCACCAGCGAGCTGTCCCGCTACGAGGACCAGGTGCGTCGGGTCGAGGCCCAGGCCGCCGGGCAGATGGAGCTGGCCGGTTCCTCCATGGAGTCCCAGTTCGCCGAGCTCGAGGCCTCCGGCGCCGGCCTGGAGGCCGAGGCCCGGCTGGCGGCCCTGAAGTCCGGGCAGAACCCGGCCCTTCCGGGCGCCCAGCAGCAGGCCCCCGCCCAGATCACCGACGGTGACGACGACGCGATCAACGCCGCCTTCGCGGCCCTGAAGAACCAGGGTCAGCCGGCCGGCGAGGAGACCTCCTCCTACTGATTTGATCTGAGCTGAGCTGACCTCGCCGCGTTACCCAGGCGCCTCAGCCCCGCAAGCCGCCCGGTGCTCATCATCCCGATGAGCACCGGGCGGCTTCGTGCACCTCGATGTCAGCCGACGCCCGCCAACACGGGCCGCCCCGGGCCGACACGGGCCCCGGCCGGGGACATCTCACGCGCCCGGGGACACTCCACTCCGGCCGGGGACATCTCACGCCTGCGGGGACAGGAATTCCGCACCCGACGGCGTCGATTGTCCCCGCCGGGTGGATTCTGTCCCTGACCGCGCAGACCGCACCCATCGGTGCTACGGACATCAGGAGACCGGTATCGGTGCGGTGTCTTTGGGCGTCGTCGGAGGCTACTGGACGCCGTGACCGGTAGCATGAGCCCCATGAGCGTACCGACTTATCTTCTCGTCGATGGCGAGAACATTGACGCCACTCTCGGCATGAGCGTGCTGGGGCGGCGTCCCGAACCTGAGGAGCGGCCCCGTTGGGACCGGGTCCTCGCATACTGCGATGAACTGTCCTCCGCCGACGCCGCCGAGGGTGAGGGGGACGAGGCCCGTGCCCTGTTCTTCCTCAACGCCACCAGCGGCCATATGCCCATGAGCTTCATCCAGGCCCTGCTGGCCATGGACTACCGCCCCGTGCCGCTGGCCGGGTCCGGAAGCAATGACGAGAAGGTCGTCGACATCGGTATTCAGCGCACCCTGGAGGCGCTGGCCGAGCGGGTCGAGTCCGGTCAGGACGCCCACGTCCTGCTGGGCAGCCACGACGGCGACTACATCCCCCACATCGAGCGGCTCCTGCAGGCCGGCGCCACGGTGGGGATCCTGTGCTTCCGCGAGTTCCTCAACGCCCAGCTGGCCGCCCTGGAGGGCGAGGGCCTGACGATCTACGACCTGGAGAGTGACGTCAAGGCCTTCACCATCCCGCTACCGCGCGTGTGCATCATCCCGCTGGAGGACTTCGACCCCCTCGCCTTCCTCTGACCCAACGGCGGGGCGGCGACAGGTGTCGCCGCCCCGCCTCATGTCACAGCCCGACTCACCGGAGAGTCGCAGGCAATCACCCCGGTTCAAGCAGCAACCACACAGCTCCCCCTTTTTGTGGGAATTCCAAGACTTCCTGGGTCTACAATTGGTGTGAGGTCACACGAACCACTTGACCTATCAACAGCGACCGTTCGGAAGTCGTTCAGGAAACGACCAGAAACTGAAGGAATGGTGAGACTCATGGAGCGTTCCCAGCAGTCCCGCACCGAAGCTCACCTCCTTGTCGTCGACGATGAACCCAACATCCGCGACCTGCTGGCCTCGTCCCTGCGCTTCGCAGGCTTCGAGGTCTCGATCGCAGGCGACGGCAACGGCGCGCTGAAGACGGTGGAGAAGACATCCCCCGACCTGGTGGTCCTCGATGTCATGCTGCCCGACATGGACGGCTTCACCGTGGCCCGGCGCCTGCGCGAGCGTGACGTGACCACCCCGATCCTCTTCCTGACCGCCCGCGATGACATGGCGGACAAGGTCCAGGGCCTGACCGTCGGCGGCGACGACTACGTCACCAAGCCCTTCGGGCTGGAGGAGGTCATCGCCCGCATCCGCGCCATCCTGCGCCGCACCCACGCCGTCGAGAACCAGGACGACGGCGTCGTGCGCGTGGCAGACCTGGTCCTGGACGAGGACGCCCACGAGGTGTACCGCGCCGAGGTCGAGGTGGATCTGTCCCCCACCGAGTTCAAGCTCCTGCGCTACCTCATGCTCAACGCCGGGCGCGTCGTGTCCAAGGCCCAGATCCTCGATCACGTCTGGGAGTACGACTGGAACGGCGACGCCGCGATCGTGGAGTCCTACATCTCCTACCTGCGCCGCAAGGTGGACCAGATCCAGGGCGCTGACGGCCAGCCCGTCACCCCGCTCATCCAGACTCGTCGCGGAGTCGGCTACATGCTCCGCGAACCCAAGGCCGAGTGATGGCGGCGGCGCGTGGGGGGAGCACGCGCCCGGCCAAGTCGTCCGGTAAGCAGCACCGCCCGATCAAACGGGGCCGATGGCACCCGATCACCGCGATTCAGCGGCCCTGGCAGGCAATGCCACTGCGCACGCGCCTGACCCTCATGACCACTGGCCTGCTCGCCATCGGGCTCATCGTCGTCTCCTTCGTAGTGACCTCGCTGCTCTACAGCCACATGATGGGCCAGATCGACAGCCAGCTGCGCACCACCTCCGTGGCCATCGGAAGCCAGGGACTGGCCCAGATCCGCGAGGGAGGGACCAGCAGCACCACCTTCCCCTCGAACTACTACGTCAAGGCGGAGTTCCTCGACGCCAGCCGCAACGGGGAGTGGATCTCGGCCGACACCGCCGCCAAGTACGGCCGGCCCCAGATCAAGGGCCTGGACTACCGGCGCGCCCTGGCCCACGCGGACAAGAACGACTTCCCGATCACGACGGTCAACTCCGATCAGCCCGGACACCAGTGGCGGATGATTACCCTGCTCATCCGGGACCAGAACACCGGCGAGTACACCGGCGCGGTGGCCCTGGCCCTCCCGCTGAGCGACGTCATGGAGACCGTCGAGCGCACCCGCCTCGTGGTGGCCCTGGCCGACGTCTCGATCATCTCGGTGGGCGCCCTCTTCGCCACCTACCTGGTCCACCGCTCGTTCCGCTCCCTGCGCCAGATCGAGGGCGTGGCCGCCCGGATCGCCCACGGCGACCTGTCCGCCCGCATCCTGGTCACCGAGCCGCGCACCACGGAGGTGGGCTCGCTGCAGCGGGCGATCAACACGATGCTCACCCAGAACGAGAGCTCCTTCGCCGCCCAGGTCGTGGCCCAGGAACGGATGACGCGCTTCGTCTCCGATGCCTCCCACGAGCTGCGCACCCCCCTGGCCGCCATCCGCGGCTACGGCGAGCTCTACCGGATGGGCGGGGTGCCTGCGAACAAGACCGGTGAGGTCATGGGGCGCATCGAGACCGAGTCCAACCGGATGGGGCGCCTCGTCGACGATCTCCTCCAACTGGCCCGGATCGACGAGGGCCGGGAGATGTCGATGGAGCCGGTCAACCTCACCGACCTGGCCGCCGGGGCCCTCAGCGACATGATGGTGCTGGCCCCCGAGCGCGACTGCGGCCTCATCCCCCTCGACCCCCGCGACGAGGCCGCCGGCAAGGAGGCCCCTTCGCTCCAGGTCATCGGTGACCGCGACCGCCTCTCCCAGATCCTCACCAACCTGCTGGGCAACGTGGTGCGCCACACCCCCTCCGGGACTCCGGTGGAGATCGCCATCGGCATGGCGCCCCCGCGGGCCAACCCGACGGCGCAGCCGGTCGTCGTCGTCGAGGTCCGCGACCACGGCCACGGCGTGCCACCGGAGGCGGCCGAGAAGGTCTTCCAGCGCTTCTACCGCTCGGACACCTCCCGCAACCGGGAGACCGGAGGCTCCGGCCTGGGCCTGGCGATCGTGCTGGGGATCGTGGCCGCCCACAAGGGCACCGTCCAGATGCTCCAGACCCCCGGCGGCGGCGCCACCGTCCACATCGAGCTGCCGCCCGCGCCGGCCTGGTAGGCCCCGCCGCCGCATCTCAGGCAGCGCCGGCCAGCCTCGATCACGATAAGAGTGGCACGCCAGACACTGTGTCACGTCGACGTCACGGCGAGGACAGTCCTACGATGGCACGCGTTCCATTTCCAACACGGAGACTGACCCATGGGTGTTATCGAAGCACCGCAATGGCTTCTGCCCGCCTTCACCCGCTCGGTGAAGGCGATCGGCGCCACGCAGCCCCCAGAGGCGATCGGCTCCGCCGGCGAGCTCCTCATTGAGCGCTGGTCCACACCGGATCGTCGCTTCCACAATCTTCGCCACCTCATCGACATGCTCGCGCGGGTCGATGAGCTGGCCGAGGAGTCGCACGACCCGGACATCATGCGGGTCGCCTGCTGGTACCACGGCTGTGTCTTCTCCTCCAACGTCGAGGAGGTCATCCGCGGCAACGGTGGCGAGGACGAGACCGCCTCGGCCGCCTTCGCCGAGGCCGACCTGCGTCACCTGGGTGTCCCGATGGAGACGGTCAAGCGGGTGTGCAGCCTCATCGTCAACCTCAAGCGGCACATGCTCGCCGATGACGACATCGACGCCCAGGCCCTCATCGACGCCGACCTGGGCACCCTGGCCGTGGACCCCCAGACCTACACCGAGTACGTGCGGCTTCTGCACGAGGAGTACTCCCACATCCCCGTGGAGGAGTACCTGAGCGGCCGCCTGACGATCGTCTCCCGCCTGCTGGACCGCGATCATCTGTTCCACTCCCCGCTGGGCCAGCGCTGGGAGCACCCGGCCCGCGAGAACCTGGCGGCCGAGCAGCGACGTCTCCACGAGAAGCTCGCCAAGCTCGCCGATGAGCAGGGAGCGCAGGCGGTTCCGGCGGCCCCGGAGGCCGGGGCCGCTCAGGAACCGGCGCGTCCCGCACCGGCCGCCCCCGTGGGCGATCCTGCCGGCGCCACCGGCCCCGTTCCCGGGCAGCTGGGCGAGGCCGCCGAACGCGCCCCTCGCACCCCTCCGCTGGGCCTCCAGGCGCTGCCCGCCGAGGACCCTCTAGCCGGCCCCGCCCAGGACGGCGACACCCTGCGTCTGAATCCCACCGAGCTCAGGGCCCTGAGGGCCACGGTGCCTCCGTCGAGCACGACGACACCGGCCGCCCCGGCCACCACGGCGCCCTCAGGATCGCCGGCGGCTCCGGCATCATCATCCTCCCCGTCGAGCGCCTCCTCGCCACGCACCCCCGCCCGCGGGATCCCGGCCGTGGCCTCGGCTCGCCGCCCCACCGAGGCGCCCTCTGAGCGCGGCGAGGGACGCGAGGACAAGGACGGCGAGGAGGCGATGACGCACACCGCCTCCATGGAGTCGTGCATCGCGGACCTGGACCTGCTCATGTGCTCACGCAACCGCTCCGACGACGGCGAGGACCGCCGCGCCAGGGTCCAGGCCGAGCGGGACAAGCTCACCGAGAAGCTGCGGGCCAAGACCCAGGAGGCCAAGGAGCTGCGCGAGGCCCGCACCGGCGAGATCGCCCCCATCACCGAGGAGATCATCGACGACGGCGCCGGGGACCTCTGAGGCCCCGCCCTCCCCTTCCGACAGGGACCGCCTGCCGTCCGCGGGGCCACAGGCCACGATCTGCAGGCCCCCTCCACAGGGCCGGATCCTTGCCCGGTACGCCGCCGGCCGGGCCCCTACCGTGAGAGGCACAGCGCGCACCTCGGTGCACCACCAGCACACCGCGCATGGCCCTCGGGCCGCCTCTCACGAAAGGACGCCCCTCATGCCCACCTACTCCGTCGATACTGCCGCGGTGGCCGACACCGCTGCCCGGACCCGTACCCGCATCGCGACGATCCAGACCGAGGTCGATGGCATGCGGGGAGACATCGGCCTGCTCCAGTCCTGCTGGACCGGGACGGCGTCGGACTCCATGGCCGCCTGCGCGGCCGACTGGCACCTCACCCAGATCCAGGTGCAGTCCAACCTCGATCAGATCAGCCTGGCCCTGGACAACGCCGCCGTCTGCTACGACGACGCCGAGACCTCCAACCAGGGCCGCTTCGCCGGCTCAACGCCGGCTCCCGCGCCCACACCGGCTCCCGCACCGGCCGCCGGCTCGGCGCCCTTGGGCGCCTGGTAGGAGGCGCCGACGGCGAGGCTCGCTCAGGACTGCGCCGCCTCTCAGCCGCCTCTGACCTCAGCGTGAGCGCCACGCCGACTGCCGTCACAGGTCCAGCCGACCCGCCCAGTACGGACAGGTACGGATACGACGGCGGGCCGCCCCTCACGTGTGTGAGAGACGGCCCGCCGCGGTTCCGGGGCCGGCCGACGTCGCGGCCGGGCTACCGGGTGATGACTGGCTCGCAGGCAGTCGCGTCGATCAGTACATGCCACCCATGTCGCCGGCGCCGCCGTCGGCCGGGGCGGCCGGGGGCTCGGGCTTGTCGGCCACGACGGCCTCGGTGGTCAGGAACAGACCGGCGATGGAACCGGCGTTCTGCAGGGCGGAGCGGGTCACCTTGACCGGGTCGGCGATGCCGGCGGCCAGCAGGTTGACGTACTCGCCGGTGGCGGCGTTGAGGCCCTCACCGGTGGGCAGGTTGCGCACGCGGTCCACGACCACGCCGCCCTCGAGGCCGGCGTTGGCAGCGATCTGCTTGAGCGGGGCCTCCACGGCGACCTTGACGATCGCGGCGCCGGTGGCCTCGTCGCCCTCGAGCTTGAGGGTGTCGAGGACCTCGGCGGCCTGGAGCAGGGCGACGCCACCACCGGCGACGATGCCCTCCTCGACGGCGGCTTTGGCGTTGCGCACGGCGTCCTCGATGCGGTGCTTGCGCTCCTTGAGCTCCACCTCGGTGGCGGCACCGGACTTGAGGACGGCCACGCCGCCGGCCAGCTTGGCCAGGCGCTCGGAGAGCTTCTCGCGGTCGTAGTCGGAGTCGGAGTTCTCGATCTCCAGGCGGATCTGGGCGGTGCGGGCCTCGATGGCCTCCTTGTCGCCGGCGCCCTCGACCAGGGTGGTGTCGTCCTTGGTGACGACGACCTTGCGGGCCTGACCCAGGTCCTCCAGGGTGGCGTTCTCGAGCTTGAGGCCGACGGTCTCGGAGATGACCGTACCGCCGGTGAGGATGGCCATGTCCTGCAGCATCGCCTTGCGGCGGTCACCGAAGCCGGGGGCCTTGACGGCCACGGACTTGAAGGTGCCGCGGATGCGGTTGACGACGAGGGTGGCCAGGGCCTCGGCCTCGACGTCCTCGGCGATGATGGCCAGCGGCTTGCCGGTCTGCATGACCTTCTCCAGCAGCGGGAGCAGGTCCTTGACGTTGGAGATCTTGGACTCGACCAGCAGGACGTAGGCGTCCTCCAGGACGGCCTCCTGGCGGTCGGGGTCGGTGACGAAGTAGGGGGAGATGAAGCCCTTGTCGAAGCGCATACCCTCGGTGACCTCGAGCTCGAGGCCGAAGGTGTTGGACTCCTCGACGGTGACGACACCCTCGTGGCCGACCTTCTCCAGGGCCTCGGCGATGAAGGCACCGATCTGCTCGTCGGCGGCGGAGATGGAGGCGGTGGCCGCGATCTCCTCCTGGGTCTCGACCTCCTTGGCGTCGGCCAGCAGGCGCTCGACGACGGCCGCGACGGCCTTCTCGATACCGCGGCGAACGGCGATCGGGTTGGCGCCGGCGGCGACGTTGCGCAGGCCCTCGCGCACCAGGGCCTGGGCCAGGACGGTGGCGGTGGTGGTGCCGTCGCCCGCGACGTCGTCGGTCTTCTTGGCGACCTCCTTGACGAGCTCGGCGCCGATCTTCTCGTAGGGCTCCTCGAGCTCGATCTCCTTGGCGATGGTCACGCCGTCGTTGGTGATCGTGGGGGCGCCCCACTTCTTGTCGAGCACGACGTTACGGCCCTTGGGGCCCAGGGTGACCTTGACGGTGTCGGCGAGGGTGTTGAGGCCGCGCTCCATGCCGCGGCGGGCCTCCTCGTCGAAGGCGATGATCTTGGACATTGAGTTTCCTCCACTGCGTGGTAGGGGCGGCCGGTTCGTGCCCGCGACGGACGGATCGGTCTCGGGCGTTCACGTCACGCCCGACGCCGGCCCTCACGTTCCAGCCTGGATGAACTTGGTGCATTCAAGGATGCTTTGTCACTCGAGGTGCCCGAGTGCTAACCGCAATGCTGGCACTCTCAGCCCTTGAGTGCAAGGAGCTCAGTTCTCATCGGCACTGAATCCTCCGACGGCGAAGCAGGGAATCCCGCCGGGCCCGCGGGTGGGCCATCGGGAGGCCCCACAGCCGGTCCTGCCTCGGGGCCGCTGCCCGGGTCAGGAGGGCGGCTCCTCGGCCCGTGAGGCAGTGGCCAGCAGGATGAGTGCGCAGGTCCAGGCCAGGGGCGCGGGCCCCGCCGGGGCGCCGTCGGCCAGGACCTTCTCCGGCAGGGCGCCGGCAGCGGTGCGGTGCGCCTCGAGCCACGCCAGCAGCCGGGTCCCTTCCTCCTCCATTCCAAGCGCCAGGGCCGACCAGGCCATGAGGGCGGTCTCCGGTGTCCAGGAGATGCCGTCATCGCGCCAGCCCGCTCCCGGGGCGAGGCCCCCGGTGGGGCGGTGCATGCGTGCGGCCGCCGTCTGCCGCACTGTTCGGGCCCCGGCCAGCGGCCGGGTGAAGGGAGGCAGGACCAGGGCGATGGCGGCGTCGACGTCGTCGCGCTGCAGGTGGCGGCCCCAGGCGGGGGCGAAGTTGCGCTCCATGGCGCTGCGCACTGCCGTCACCCGGTCGGCCAGCCCCTCCACGGGGGCGCCGAGGTCGACTCCGGCCCGGGTCAGCGCCGTCGCCGCCTCCAGCCCCAGGAGCACCGGAGCGGCCGTCCCCAGGGTGAGGACCGTCTCGGCGACCTCCCAGTAGTCGGGCGAGGCCGCGGGCAGGCGCGAGGGCGTGCCCGTGAGCCTCAGGAGCCGGGCGGTGGAGCGCGCCAGGGGCGCACCGAGGCGGTCACGCAGCGTGACGGCGGGCACGCCGTCGGCCAGGAGCCTGCCCGCGGCCCACAGGAACCATCCGGCGCCGTCGGCCTGGGCGGGGCGGTTGTCCGGCACGCGGCCGCTGCTGGTGTAGCGGGCCTCGAAGCCGCCGTCAGCCCGCTGCCAGGAGGCCAGGTTGCCCAGAACGCCCAGCGCCTCATCGGCCAGGTTCACGGCACTGAGGGCGGCCGCGGCGAAGGCGGCGTCCCGGGGCCAGACGTAGCGCCAGATGCTCATGGGCGCCGCCACGACCGCACCCGGGGGGAAAACCTCGGCCCCCGACGGCAGGGGGTCGCGCGAGTCGCGCCCCTCCCGCCCGGTGCCCCCGGCGGAGGTGGGAGTCGGGGGCGGCGTCGACCCGACGGAAGGTTCGGCAGACGGGTCAGCAGGGCCGGCGGGGATCATCGGACCGGGCATGAGTGCCGGTCCGGTCAGGGCCAGCAGGTCGGTCAGGGCGCCGTCGGCCAGGTCCGCCCACCGGCCTTGAGGAAGGCGGGCAGCCTGGCGGCCGGCGAGCGCCTGACGGGCCAGGGCGCTCTGCTGCGAGGTCGTCAGGCCCCACGGTTCGGGGGCCCGAGGCAGGCGGGTCCCCGGGACGTAGGCAACAGTGTCACCCGGGGCCAGGGGGTACAGGCCCCCTCCCCCGCCCACGACGAGCCCGCCGCTCAGCAGCGTCGGGGCGCGGCGGCCGAGGCCCACCAGGCGCGAGCCGCCCCAGAGGACCGCGGCGGCGGTGAGCGGGACCGCCGCGGCGAGAGCCAGGAACCGACGACGCCCGGGAAGCGCCAGTGGCCTCATACCCCTTTACTGAGGCTTGTAGTCGTCACGCAGGATGACGGCGATCGAGGCGCCCTGGGTGTTCTCCGTGGTGCCCTCCACCACGTTGCTGATCCCGAGGCGCTTGCCGACCTCCTCGGCCGCGGGCCGGGCCTGCGGGGAGCTGAAGTAGACCGTCGACTGGGCCGGCTCCGCGTTCTCGTAGATCCCGGGGATGACCTCCACCGCGGTGAAGCCGCCGTTGGTGAGCTTCTCGCTGGCCCCCTTGGCCAGGCCGTCGGTGTTCGTCCCGTTGGCCACCGAGACCCCGGTGTTGAAGTCCACGTTGCCGGAGGCGCTGGCCGAGGCACTGGGTTTGGCCGAGGCGGCGCCGCCCTTGTCGCCCTTGTCGCCCTTGCTGTCCGCGTTCTTGTTGCCACCGGCATGTCCGCCCTGGGCGGGCTGAGAGGAGGAGACCGCGTCCGACGAGCCGGAGCCTCCTGAGCCGTTGAGGAACAGCGTCACCGCGCCCCAGGCGAGCGCCGGGACAATGATGATGATCGCCAGCAGCGGCACCCAGCTGCGCCACCTGGGCACCTGGGCACGGTGCACGCCCACAGGAACCGGGCCGTCATCATCGCCGACGTCGAACTCGTCCTCGGGGTAGTCATAGTTGCTCACGCCCACAAGATACCGGTCCGCGCGTCATTCGTCGGGTATTGCTCACCACGTCCGGCTCACAAGGCGGTGACATCGGGCCCGGCAGATTCCTGCGGTGTGGCAGGTGGGCCGTTAGGCTCGCAGCGTGACATCCGCCAAGCCCCTGTCCGAGATCATCGATCCCTCCTGGGCGCGCGCCCTGGCCCCCGTGGAGCCCACGGTCCATGAGATCGGGGAGCGGCTGCGCCAGGAGGTGGCCTCCGGCGTCGGGTACCTCCCGGCGGGGACCGACGTGCTGCGCGCCTTCACCTACCCGATGGAGGACGTGCGCATCCTCATCGTCGGACAGGACCCCTACCCCACCCCGGGTCACCCCATGGGGCTGAGTTTCTCGGTGGCGCCCGGCGTCAAGCCGCCGCGCAGCCTGGAGAACATCTTCCGCGAGCTGGTCAGTGACCTGGGCGTGCCCAGGCCGACGTCGGGGGACCTGACGCCGTGGTGCCGGCAGGGCGTCATGCTGCTCAACCGGGTACTCACCGTTCGCCCGGGGGCACCGGCCTCGCACAAGGGCTGGGGCTGGGAGAAGGTGACGCAGCGGGCGATCGAGGCCCTGGTGGAGCGCGGCGGCCCGCTCGTGGCGATCCTGTGGGGGCGGCCGGCGCAGTCGCTGACCCCGATGCTGGGGCAGACCCCCATCATCGCCTCACCGCACCCGTCCCCGCTGTCGGCCTCGCGCGGGTTCTTCGGCTCGCGCCCCTTCAGCCGCGCCAACGCGATCCTCACCGAGATGGGGGCCGCGCCCGTGGACTGGCGCCTGCCCTGAGCGTCGAGGTCGGCCCGCTCAGCGCCGACCAGCCCCCTTGCTGGAATCGCGCCCGTGAGGGCTGCTCAGCCGGCAATGAGCGAACAGAGCACTGCGAATCACCCTACTCCACGAGGGTCGGGATCCACTGGCCAAGGGTTATCCATACTGCACGAACCCCCGACCCCCATGCAGTACACCCAACCCTCCCCCAGTAGCACCCCAACCTCGTGCAGTACACCGCCCACCGGCCTCGCACTCCACCGGACAACAGCACCGGCCCCCGCGCCCGCAGCTCCTCGCCCCATCTGGCGTCCTGTCGGCATTGCAAGATCAACAGACTCCGTCTGAGAGTACGCAGCCTCGCATGTACCCGACGGTCGACGGCGGCTGCCCTTGCTTCATGGAACAAGCTCAGCAGATCCTCGAGGAAGACGCTGCCCCAGCAACGAGGCCTCACGCAGGCCGGCCTCCAGACGCATACCTGCCCATTCCAGCTCCTGTCGGGGCCGGAGGCGCGCAACCTCCGCCGGCGGGAACTTCGTCAGAATCTTGGCGCCGAGTTGGCCTGGACGCATCATGTCTCCGTAGGACACGCGCAGCACCGTCCACCCCTGCGACTCAATCCTGTCCTGGCGCCGTTTCTCCTTCCACAGGTCCTCAGCCCCCTGGTACTTCTTCCTGCCGTCAGCCTCAACGACGAGTCTCCTGTCCGGCCAGCACATATCCACCCACCAACGCCCCTCGGAAGTCTCGACGGGGTACTGCACCTGCGGGATCGGCAGCCCCAGAACTAGGACCAGCCACCGCAACGCGCTCTCAAGCGCCGACTCGGAGAACGGCGTCGCCAGACCCAGCACCGCCCGGGCCTGAGCCACCCCGCGGCGTCTCGGCTCACACTTGAGCGTACGGGCCCACTCCTGCCTCACTCGATCAATCGCCGCCGAGCACAGCTCGGGCCGCTCCCGGTCCGGTTGACAACAGCGACGCAGCACCGAGTCGGCAATGGCGAGCGCGTTGTGCGCTGGTTCGTCGAAGGCGCAGTCATAGGCCGTGCGCACCGCCGTCGTCGTCACCGTCTCTCCCACTGACTCGACCTCATGCGGCATCAGCCCAAGACGGCGTCGCCACAGATGAACGTCCCGGCACCCGGAGGATTCCGAGGGACCCTCAGAGATCAGCGCGGGTGTACCGCGGGCCGGAACCCAGATACGGGGCAGAACGGTATGGACCTGGAACGGGGTGCTGGACACCGCGAGATAGACATCGGGCTCCTGGGAGAACATGTCGAGCTCAAGCGCCAGAGCCGCTGATGTGTGCGACAGATAGGCCGTGGACAGCTGGGAGCGCTGGGCAACCACGGCCCGCGCCAACGACAGGGTGTAACGATGCTGCCAGCGCTCAGCATCACGATCCGGCAGCCAGTAGTATCCACGGGCCAAACGGATCCACGAACGCGGGGGAAGACAACCGCGGCGGGAGCGGCGCGATGTGTGCAGCAGACGCGGACGCAGATCGGAGACAATGCCGGGGGCTGAAGGTCGCGGAGTCATATCTCAGGGTTGCTTACTGCGACGGCACGGGTCACCCGCTGCGATCAGCCCTGTGGATTAAGGTCGCATTCGCGCACCTGTGGTTCCGCACCCGACCTGGAAATCCGCACTCCACGAGGGTCGGGAGCCGCTTGTCCTGAGACGACGTCGGGACCGACTCGACCACCTGCCGGCCAGGCCCTACTCCACGAGGGTCGGGATCCACTGGCCAAGGGTTATCCATACTGCACGAA
>ERZ773007.655-NODE-655-length-17036-cov-2.742300_pt1 | contig 17036 bp, 13 predicted proteins | sample MGYA00580665_ERZ773007 | MGnify/ENA primary metagenome ERZ773007 (study PRJEB29015, sample SAMEA2738122) | human oral metagenome | biome: human oral; feature: human-associated habitat; material: saliva | place: China | collected 2167 ... | reverse complement strand
AAGGTTTCTTCTACATATTCTTTACCGCTTTCAATCAATGAGCGAATAAGAATGGTACCTTCGATTTTGTCTTCAAGGGTTTTTAATACACCAATGCTCAATGAGCTTTCCACGACATTTTTGATGACATCACTGTTGCGGATTACGCCATTTGGTAAGACGTTCAGCAAATTAATCACTTTTTTGGTGGTTTCAAGCGTGAAGGTTTGTTGTGGATTTTCAACTTGCTCAGCAGTTAAGGTTAAGTTTGGTTCAGCGATAACAAGCTCTTCTTTCAATAAAACTTCAAAATTCTTGACCGCGCTTTTTACGCTTTCTACATCATGATTGAAGCAAATGGTTGCGGCCGCTTCACGTGGAATCGCATTACGAATTGAGCCTCCGCGAATTTCTGCAAGGGCAAAGTGCGGTTGATTTTGTGAAAGTTTTGCTAATAAACGCGCCAATACTTTAATTGCATTCGCACGTGTGGTGTGAATATCACAACCTGAGTGTCCGCCACGTAAACCTTTTAAGTTAATTTGCAAAGTATGGTTGAATGAATTGGTTTCACGGTGAACAGGTAACTCAACATTAGCATTCACCCCACCAGCACAACCAATGTAGATTTCACCGATTTCTTCGGTATCGGTATTAATTAAGATTTCCGATTTTAACCAGTTACGGCGAAGGTTTACGGCACCATCCATGCCGGTTTCTTCAGTCATGGTGAGTAACACTTCAAGTGGTGGATGTGCAATATCGGTACTTTCTAATACCGCTAAGGTCGAGGCTAAGCCGATACCGTTATCCGCGCCAAGTGTGGTGCCTTGTGCTTTTACCCAATCCCCATCAATATAAGGACGAATTGGGTCTTGAGTGAAGTTATGTGGATTGCCTTCATTCGCTTGTGGCACCATATCTAAATGTGCTTGTAACACAACAGGTTGGCTGTTTTCCATTCCTGCTGTGGCAGGTTTACGAATTAATACATTACCGGCTTCATCACGCTCAGCAAAAAATTGTTTTTCTTTCGCCCAGTTGACAATAAAAGTGGCGAGCGCATCTTCATGATGTGAAGGATGTGGAATCGCACAAATTTGATCAAACCATTTCCAAAGTAATTGCGGTTGTAATGTGGTAATTTCTGACATAATGAACTCCTTTTTTCATTAAAATTTTTGCGGAAATCATAGCATAAAACGCCATTTCAGGTTAAAATTCCGCAATTTTTTTATTTAGCGACAAAGTTTAAGGTATTTGTTATGAGCGAAAAATATGTTGTGACTTGGGATATGTTCCAAATGCACGCCCGCAAATTAGCGGAACGTTTACTTCCTGCCACTCAGTGGAAAGGTATCATCGCAGTAAGCCGTGGTGGTTTATTCCCAGCAGCGGTACTTGCTCGCGAATTAAATATTCGTTTCGTAGAAACCGTGTGTATTGCCAGTTATGATCACGATGAACAAGGTGCATTAAAAGTATTACACCGTGCTGAAGGTGATGGCGAAGGAATGATTGTGGTAGACGATTTAGTAGATACCGGCAATACCGCTCGTGCAATTCGTGAAATGTATCCGAAAGCGAAATTCGTCACAGTATTCGCAAAACCTGCAGGTGCTGAGTTAGTGGATGATTATGTAATTGATATTCCACAAAACACTTGGATTGAACAACCTTGGGATTTAGGTTTAACTTTCGTGCCACCATTGGCAAGAAAATAATAAAACTTGAATATAAAATTTCGTTACGCCGGTGCTTTTATAGTTCCGGCGTAATAATTATGACCAATTTATTTTGATTATGAATAATATCGACACACAAAAAGCGCTAGAGCGATCTTACGTTTCCTCAATTGAAAATGCAGAATATGATGAAGCATTAAAGCTGGCTGAAATGCTTTGTTTACTCGACCCCAATAATCCTGAATATTCCCATAAAATTGCTTATGTTTATTTGAAAGAATTAAAATGGGAAGAAGCCATTGAGGCGGAATTAAAGACATTAGAATTAGATGCGCAATATATTCCAGCTTTAGATTTGTTAGCGCATGCTTATGGCGGAATAGGTAACTGGGAGCGTTCAGGTTTTTATGGCAATTTAGCGCTTGAGCTTAAGGATAAAAAAATTCCAGCTCCAACACAGGAAATGGTTCCTGTACCTGCGCCTAAAAATGGTAAACGAATTATCTCATTTTCTTTATTTGGAAATAATTCTAAATATGTTGAGCCGGCGATATTAAATACACAAGTATCTCCCATGTTATTCCCTGACTGGATATGCCGTTTTTATGTAGATGATTCAGTTTCATCTGAAGCGATTCAACGATTAAAAAATAATGGTGCTGAAGTGGTGTATGTCACTTCACCTGTGAATAAATGGCCTGGTGCAATGTGGCGTTTTCTTGCAATTAATGATCCAGAAGCTGAGTATGTGATCTTCCGTGATGCTGACTCCGTGGTCTCTCACCGAGAAGCAGAAGCTGTGGCTGAATGGATCGAAAGTGGTCGTTCATTCCATACGATGCGTGATTCAGGTTCCCATACCGCTCTTATTTTGGCTGGAATGTGGGGAGCAAAAGCTGGCGCTGTTCCTGATATGGAAGCGAGAATTCAACGTTTTATAGATAAGGGTTACGACTCTCGTCATTTTGCTGATCAGGATTTTCTTGCAGAAGACTTGTGGGGCTATATTCGCCAAGATGTGTTTGCGCACGATAGAGTGTTTAATTTCTGTGATGCCAAGCCTTTCCCAGGGGAGTTTTATTCTGATTACCAAATTGCGCATTGCGAGGGGGCGAGCAGTTTTGATGCAAAAACCTCTTTTGAGGAAGGGAGCAAAGTAAGATGGACGTTATATTCAAAAATATCTCCTATGGTCAATGTCGATTATTCCTTTATTCGTGTGCCTGAATTTAAAGTTTGCAGCTATGAAACTACAGTAGAGAATGGTAGATTTGAAGCGTCAATACCAAGACGTTATGGATTAGCTTTTAAAGCAGGCTTAGCTAAAATAGATATTAAAAAAGCTTAATTTATTCATTTTAACTATTAACATAGGGATTGTTAATGTCAACTCAACCGCGTTTTGTACATCTTCGTACGCACACTGATTTTTCTATGATTGATGGAATCGCGAAAGTGAAACCATTAGTCAAGGCGTGTGCAGCAGATAACATGGTCGCGTTGGCATTAACAGATTTTACGAATTTTTGCGGTGTGGTGCGTTTTTATGGTGAAACCCTTTCTTCGGGGATTAAACCGATTATTGGTGCAGATGTTCATGTTAAAAGCGAGTTGTGCGGTGAGGAATTATTCACGCTCACTTTACTTGCTAAGAATAATGAAGGCTACAAAAACATCACATTACTGCTTTCAAAAGCCTATCAACGCGGCTATGTGGATTTGCCTTATATTGACCAGGAATGGTTGATTGAACACCGTGAAGGTGTAATTGTTTTATCAGGTGGCACACAAGGCGATATCGCGAAAAAACTCCTTAAAGAAAATAGCTCTGAAGCTGAAAGTGCGGTCAGTTTTTATCAAGAATTTTTTCCTGACCATTTTTACCTTTCTCTTTCCCGAACGGGTCGTCCGGATGAAGAACGTTATATTCAAACAGCATTAAAACTTGCTGAAGCCCATGATTTACCGCTTGTGGCGACCAATGATGTCGTCTTCCTTAAGCCTGATGATTTTGAGGCGCACGAAATTCGTGTCGCTATTCATGATGGCTATACCCTAGACGACCCAAAACGTCCAAAACGTTATACCGAACAACAATATTTCCGCTCAGAAGAAGAGATGTGCCAATTATTTGCGGATATTCCTTCTGCGCTTGAAAATACGGTATTAATTGCGCAACGCTGTAATGTCACTTTGCGTTTGGGCGAGTATTTCCTTCCCAAATTCCCAACAGGCGATCTGAGTACGGAAGATTATTTGGTGATGAAATCCAAAGAAGGTTTGGAAGAGCGTTTGGCGTTTTTATTCCCCGATGAAAAAGTGCGGGCAGAAAGACGGCCAGAATATGATGAGCGTCTTCAAGTCGAGCTTGATGTGATCAACCAAATGGGTTTCCCGGGATACTTCTTAATCGTCATGGAGTTTATTCAGTGGTCAAAAGACAATGATATTCCGGTCGGGCCTGGGCGTGGTTCTGGTGCAGGTTCATTGGTGGCTTATGCTCTAAAAATTACCGATTTGGATCCCCTTGAATTCGACCTTCTTTTTGAGCGTTTTCTCAATCCAGAGCGTGTTTCCATGCCTGATTTCGACGTGGATTTCTGTATGGATGGACGGGATCGCGTTATCGATCATGTCGCAGAAACCTACGGTCGTGGTGCGGTATCACAAATTATTACCTTCGGTACCATGGCGGCCAAAGCGGTAATTCGAGATGTGGGTCGAGTATTAGGCCATCCTTATGGCTTTGTGGATCGTATTTCAAAAATGATTCCACCTGATCCAGGCATGACTTTAGCCAAGGCTTTTGAGGCTGAGCCACAGTTACAAGTGGCATATGATGCGGATGAAGAAGTCAAAGCCCTGATTGATATGGCGCGTAAGCTGGAAGGGGTAACGCGAAATGCGGGTAAACACGCAGGTGGTGTGGTAATTTCGCCTTCTTTGATTACGGACTTTGCACCACTTTATTGTGACAACGAAGGGCTTCATCCCGTTACTCACTTCGATAAAAATGATGTGGAATATGCCGGTTTAGTGAAGTTTGACTTCTTAGGTTTGCGTACACTCACCATTATCAAATGGGCACTAGATATGATCAATGCCCGCCTTGCTCGTGAAGGCAAACCGCCAGTCGATATTGCTGCTATTCCATTGGATGATCCCGAATCCTTTGAGTTGCTGAAACGGTCTGAAACGACTGCCGTATTCCAGCTGGAATCGCGCGGGATGAAAGATTTGATTAAACGCCTGCAGCCAGACTGTTTTGAAGATATTATCGCGTTGGTGGCACTATTCCGACCAGGTCCATTACAATCGGGCATGGTGGACAACTTTATCGATCGTAAACACGGTCGTGAGGAGGTGTCTTATCCTGATGCAAACTATCAACATGAAAGCCTTAAACCGATTTTAGAGCCAACTTACGGTATTATTTTGTACCAAGAGCAAGTTATGCAGATTGCTCAGGTGCTAGCCGGCTATACTCTTGGAGGTGCGGACTTATTACGCCGTGCGATGGGTAAGAAAAAGCCAGAAGAAATGGCGAAACAGCGCTCTGTGTTTAAAGAAGGTGCGGAAAAAAACGGCGTTGATGGCGAACTTTCCATGAAGATTTTCGATTTAGTGGAAAAATTTGCCGGCTATGGTTTCAATAAATCGCACTCCGCCGCTTACGCATTGGTATCTTACCAAACCCTTTGGCTGAAAACCCATTTCCCTGCTGAGTTTATGGCAGCGGTAATGACCTCGGAAATGGATAATACGGATAAAATTGTTGGCTTGTACGATGAATGTTTACGTATGGGCTTAAAAGTTACTCCACCGGATATTAACGTAGGGAAACATCATTTCAGCGTGAATGAAAATGGTGAGATTGTTTACGGTATCGGTGCCATTAAAGGTGTGGGTGAAGGTCCGATTGACGCATTGATTACCGCTCGTAATGAAGGTGGGATTTTCAGAGACTTATTTGATTTATGTGCTCGTGTTGATTTGAAAAAAATTAACCGTCGTACCTTTGAAAGTCTGATTATGTCAGGCGCGTTTGATAAGTTAGGGCCACATCGTGCGGCGTTATCTAAGAATCTAGAAGATGCACTCAAAGCTTCAGATCAGCATGCAAAAGATGAGGCCATGGGGCAAACCGATATGTTCGGTGTGCTGACAGAAACACACGAAGAAGTGGAAAATGCTTACGCCCATACGCCACCTTACACAGAAAAACAAATTTTAGATGGTGAACGTGAAACTCTAGGTTTGTATTTAAGTAGCCATCCGGTAAGTCGTTATTTAAAAGAGCTTTCTCATTATAGCTCTACGCGATTGAAAGATCTTACGCCGAATCGCCGAGGACAGATTAGCACGGCAGCCGGTTTGCTGGTATCAGTTCGCTTCGCGACAACGAAAAAAGGCAATCGCATTGGTATTGCAACCATTGATGACCGTTCTGGGCGTTTAGACCTGACCCTGTTTGGGGAAAGCTTAGACCAATTTGGTGAGAAACTGCAAAAAGACACGGTTGTGGTGGTATCTGGCCAGGTAAGTTTTGACGATTTTTCAGGCGGATTAAAAATGTCTGTACGGGATTTGATGACTTTAGATGAGGCGCGTTCCCGTTATGCGAAATCTTTGGCAATCAGTTTGTCAGAGGAGCAGATTAGCCCAAGTTTTATTAAGAAATTGAAAGAAATATTAGAACCTGTTAGTGGCGGCACTTTACCGATTAACGTATATTATCAAAGTGCAAAAGGCCGTGCGTTATTGCGTTTAGGGATTCAATGGTCGATTACACCAACGGATGAGATTCTAACAGAATTGGTGAATTTGCTCGGCGAAAATGCGGTAGAGCTAGAATTCGGTTAATATTCCAGTAAAAGTGCGGTCAAAAAATCAGTGTTTTTTAAACCGCACTTGGGCTATGTAAACAAAGTGAGAGATAAAATGGAAAAAATCATTATTGATGCAGACAGATTTTTACGCACCATTTCACGTATTTCCCATGAAATTATTGAAAAGCACCAAGATTTCGATAATGTGATTTTAGTTGGGGTAAAACGTCGCGGAGCAGAAATTGCTGAATTAATTCAACGTCGCATTGAAGAGTTGAATGGTGTCAGTCTTCCAATGATGGAATTGGATATCACGTTTTACCGCGATGACCTAGAGTATGTTGAACCTGAAAATCCAACCCCTGTGTATAGTGGCGCCTCCAGTTATATGAATATTCAGGGTAAAGAAGTTATTTTGATCGATGATGTGTTATTCACTGGTAGAACCATTCGTGCCGCGATGGATGCGTTAACGGATTTTGGTCGAGCAGCTAAAATTGAGTTGGTGATTTTAGTGGATCGTGGACACCGTGAATTGCCGATTCGGGCAGATTATGTGGGTAAAAATGTGCCGACTTCTCGTGATGAACAAGTTCAGGTACGTACATTAAAATACGATGGTTGTTATGAAGTGGCGTTATTGTCTAAATAACGATCAGCCTATTGTGAACCTTTGATAAAATTGATAATCTAACGAGCATTATCCTATTATTTTTTAAGACAACTAAAATGAAAAAATCAATGTTAAAATCTCTTTTATTTGCCATGATCGGTCTGTTTACTTTTTCTCAAGTACAAGCAGAAGAACGCGTTGTGGCGACCGTAAATGGTACACCAATTTTACAAAGCCAAGTGAATGCTGTGATGGGCAAAAAAGGTAGCCAACGTGCAGCATTAGATAAGATTATTGATGATATGCTGACAGAGAAAGCCATCAAAGAATCAGGTGTAAAAGTAAACCAAGCTGAAGTAAACCGTATTGTAGAAGATATTGCGGCGAAAAATGGTTTAACTTATGGTCAATTCTTAGATGCGCTCGATTATCAAGGCATTTCCTTAAATGCATTTAAACAACAAATTTCTCGCCAAATGTTAATGGCGGGTGTACGTAATCATGCTATTCAAAATAGCGTAGATGTGACTCGTGAGCAAGTGGATGCATTGGGTAAACAAATGCTCGATGAAGCAAAAGCGAAAGGCACGGCGCAAAAAGTGATGGGCAAAGAGTATGAAGTTCGTCATATTTTATTAAAACTAAACCCATTACTGAACGATGCCCAAGCAAAAGCAGAATTAGAACGTATTCGTAGCGAGATTATTTCTGGCAAGATGACATTTGCTGATGCGGCATTAAAATATTCTAAAGATTATTTATCAGGCGCGAATGGCGGAAGCTTAGGTTATGCCTTCCCAGAAGCTTATGTGGGCCCATTTGCAAAAATGGTTGAAACTACACCACAAGGTACCATTTCTGCACCATTTAAATCTGAATTTGGTTGGCATATTTTAGAAGTAACCGGCAGTCGCGATGGCGATAAAACAGAAGATGCCTATCGTCAAAAAGCTTACGAACAAATCGTGAATAGCCAATTACAAGAAGCAACCAAAGACTGGGTGAAAGCATTACGTAAAAATGCTGATATTCAATATTTCGATAAATAACAGAAAACGTTAGAATAAGGGGGCATTTTGCCCCTTTTGTCGTTTTTATAAAATGAGTGACGCATGAAAAAATTTTTTGTCTCTTTGCTGATTCTTCTGCTTATTCTTAGCAGTGTTGGTTTTTGGGGTTATCAAAAACTAACGGAGTTTGTTCATACACCGGTGAATGCCACGAAAGATCAATTGCTTACAATTGACCGAGGAACTACGGGTAGTAAACTTGCTGCGTTATTAGAGCAGGAAAAAATTCTTGAGCATGCCGATTTATTACCTTGGTTATTGAAATTACAACCTCAGCTCAACAAAGTGAAAGCGGGGACTTATTCTTTAACGGGCGTGAAAACGTTACAAGATTTATTGGATATGATTAATTCCGGCAAGGAAGCACAATTTAGTGTGAAGTTTATTGAAGGTAAAACGTTCAAGGAATGGCGTAAAAACCTTGAAAACGCACCGCACTTAAAACAAACCTTGCAAGGTAAAACGGATAAAGAGATCATGGCGTTATTGGATATTCCAGCCGTTGCAAAAGCCGTTTACGAATGGAATAACATGGATGGGTGGTTGTATCCAGATACCTATAATTACACGCCAAACTCAACTGATCTTGAATTATTAAAACGTTCAACTACTCGTCTACAAAAAGCCTTGGATAAAGCATGGAGTGAACGCGATGAAAGTCTCCCATTAGCGGATCCTTATCAAATGTTGATTTTGGCTTCTATTGTGGAGAAAGAAACGGGTGTTGCGGCGGAGCGCCCACAAGTGGCTTCCGTATTTATTAATCGTTTAAAAGCCAATATGAAATTACAAACTGACCCAACGGTGATTTATGGAATGGGTGAGAGTTATACCGGTAATATTCGTAAGAAAGATTTGGAAACGATAACCCCGTACAATACCTATATGATTGAGGGTTTACCGCCGACACCGATTGCGATGGTAAGTGAGGGTGCTTTGCAGGCTGTGGCGCATCCAGCAAAAACGGACTTTTATTATTTTGTTGCAGATGGAAGTGGCGGCCATAAATTTACTCGTAATCTGAACGAGCATAATAAAGCAGTGCAAGAATATTTACGTTGGTATCGTAGCCAACAAAAAGGAGCCAACTAATGCAAGGCAAATTTATCGTAATTGAAGGGCTGGAAGGTGCAGGTAAAAGTACCGCCATGCAAACGGTGGTGGATACATTAAAATCCCTTGGTGTAAATGATATCGTGTTTACTCGTGAGCCAGGTGGTACACCATTAGCAGAAAAATTGCGCCATTTAATTAAACATGAAACAGAAGAACCTGTTACGGATAAAGCGGAATTATTGATGCTTTATGCGGCACGAATTCAATTGGTAGAAAATGTGATTAAGCCAGCATTGGCAGAAGGTAAAATTGTGCTGGGCGATCGTCATGATATGTCTTCACAGGCCTATCAAGGCGGTGGGCGTCAGTTTGATCAAGCGCTTATGGCGAATTTAAAAAATATGGTATTAGGCGATTTTGAGCCTGATTTTGTACTGTATTTAGACATTGATCCTGCAGAAGGGCTTGCTCGTGCTAGAGGTCGTGGTGAATTAGATCGTATTGAACAACAAGGACTCGATTTCTTCCATCGTACTCGCCAACGTTATTTGGAATTGGTGCAAAACAATCCGAAAGCTGCGATTATTAATGCAGGTCAGCCTTTGGAACAAGTACAAGCAGACATTCAAAGTGCGGTCAAAAATTGGTGGGTTTCACAAGCAAAATGAGCGAACTTTATCCTTGGTTAGTGCCTACTTATCACAAAATTAGCCAAACTTTTAGCGAAGGTTTGGGGCATCATGCATTATTGATTAAAGCTGATCAAGGTCTCGGTGCTGAAGGTTTGTTTGAGGCTTTGGCAAAACGCATTATGTGTCAAACGCCAGATAATGCACCTTGTGGCCATTGTCATGCTTGCCACTTAATGACTGCGCAAAGTCACCCTGATTTTCATATTTTAGCCTCTCAAGAAGGCAAAGATATTGGGATTGATCAGGTACGGGCGATTAATGAAGTTGTCAGTCAACACGCGCAACAAAACGGCAATAAATTAGTGTATATCCAAGATGCGGAGCGTCTTACGGAAGCAGCGGCGAATGCGTTGCTCAAAACTTTGGAAGAGCCGCGTCCGAACACGTATTTCTTATTGCAAACAGAGCCATCCTCTTCGTTGTTAGCGACTATTTATAGCCGTTGCCAAGTGTGGAATGTGCCTTTGCCAACGGAAACGGAAGCCCTTAATTGGCTTTCTTCTCAATTTCAGGCAGAAATATCCGAATTATTGACCGCACTTGCGATGAATTTGGGGCGTCCACTGTCAGCATTGGAAACACTCCAGCAAGGATTAATTGAACAACGGAAGAATTTCCTACGTCAATTTTGGCTTTTTTATCGTCGTCGTTCGCCTTTGGAAATTTTGCCTTTCTTTGAAAAAGAACGCACCGTACAGCAAGTAGATTGGATTTTAGCGTTTTTAAGCGATGCCATTAAATACAAACTCGAAATACAAAGTGGCTGGCAAACACTTGATCTTAAAACAGGTGTAACTCAATTTGCAGACGAGCAAACAGCGCTTGGGTTATTAACCGCAAATAAAATTATGCAAAAAGTACGCTCGGATTTACTCACTATCAACGGCGTTAACACAGAATTAATGTTACTAGATGGTTTGACGAAGTTAATTACCGACGTATTTAAGGACTAAATAAATTATGTTTATCGTAGATTCCCATTGCCATTTAGATGCATTGGATTATGAAAATTTACACAAAGATATTGCTGATGTAGTGACCAAAGCCCAAGCACGAGATGTGAAGCATTTATTGGCGATTGGCGTCACATTAAGCCGTTTTGAAAAAGCTTACCCTGAGTTAGCAAAATTTCCGAATGTGTCTTTAGCTTGTGGCGTGCATCCATTAGATCTTGAAGAAGAACCTTACGATGCCGATCGTTTATTACGTTTATCCCAAGATAAAAAAGTGATCGCAATTGGCGAAATTGGTTTGGATTATTATTACAGTGCAGATAATAAGGCATTGCAGCAAACGGTTTTTGCAGATCAAATCAGAATTGCTAATGAAGTGGATAAGCCCGTGATTATTCATACGCGTTCAGCGCCAGAAGATACCATTGCCATGTTGCGTGAGCACTATGCAGAAAAGTGCGGTGGATTAATTCATTGTTTTACGGAAACCTTAGATTTTGCGAAAAAGGCACTTGATTTAGGGTTTTATATTTCTTGTTCGGGTATTATTACCTTTAAAAATGCGGAAAGTATCCGTGAAGCTATTCGTTATGTACCAGCAGATCGTTTGTTAGTTGAAACAGATTCGCCTTACTTAGCGCCCGTGCCTTATCGTGGTAAAGAGAACCAACCTGCCTATACACGTGAAGTGTGTGAGTATGTGGCAGCGTTAAAAGGGCTGTCTATGGAAGAATTTGCGAAAATCAGTACACAAAACTTCGAGCGTTTATTTAAAATTAATGTACAATAAATCATCGATTTAAATGAGAGAGTTTTATGCGTAAGTTTTTTAAATACTTTTTATTTTTAGTGGTCTTTGTTTTCCACGGCTTTATGTTCGCCGTGGTGGACTACGTTTTCCCGCACTATGATGTGACGCGAGTAACGGGTGTGGAAGTGAAACGTGTGGATAAAGATGGCCCGATTACAAAATCGAATCCGGCTGATGGTCCAACGCGTGATGTGTATTTTATCAATACACAAAATGATGATGGCAAAATCATGGTGTATCGTAATGAAGATACCCGTTGGGGTTTCCCGTTCTACTTTAAATTTGGTTCAGCGAACTTACAGGCTCAAGTGCAAGCTTTGGGTAATGAAAACAAATTAGTACAAATCAAGTATTACGGTTGGCGTATGACGATGTTCGATGAATATCGTAATGCGGTTTCGGTGAAAGAAATCAGTGGCGATGTGACACCAAGCCATCCGATTTTATCTTGGGTATTCTATGCTTTCTTATTAGTTACTCTTTTCCTTTCTATACAATTTGTACGCGGCTGGTTCGACAGCGAAAATTAGCGTTTCTCAAATATGGGGCGTCAAAGCACGCCCTCACAATTTAATAATAACATTTCAAACCTAAAAACCAGCGGTAAATTGACCGCACTTTAAAACCAATAAAGAGAACATTATGAGTTTATCTGCAGCGATTTTTATTTTAATCGTATTAATTATTGTTAGTGCAATCTTATCATCGGCTGAGATTTCTCTCGCGGGTGCAAGACGCATTAAACTACAAACGTTAGCCAATGAAGGCAATATTAACGCGGAGAAGGTCTTAAAATTACAGGAGCAACCTGGTCGCTTTATTACTGTAGTTCAAATTGGACTCAATATGGTCGCCGTACTCGGTGGTGTGATTGGTGAGGCAACAATTAGTCTTCACTTACAAAGTTTTTTACATGAATACACCAAAGCTGAATGGGTTGAGCCAGCCTCTTCTTGGATTGCCTTTTTCATGGTAACCATAACATTTGTTTTATTAGCCGATTTAATTCCTAAACGTCTTGCACTGATTAATCCTGAAGGTGTTGCGCTACGGACTATTGGCATTATGCAAGTCTTTATTTTCTTCTTAAAACCTATTGTATGGTTTTTTGATGGTCTTTCTAATATCTTCTTCCATTTAATGGGGGTATCCACTAAGCGTGAAGATAATATGACTCCAGAAGACATTGTGGCAATTGTGGAGGCCGGTGCGGAAGCGGGCGTGCTAAAAACACAAGAGCATTATTTGATTGAAAATATCTTTGATATGCAAGAGCGTACCGTGTCTTCAACTATGACGACCCGTGAAAACATCGTGTTTTTAGACCGCACTTTTACTCGCCAGGAAGTGTTGAATACCTTATCGGCAGACTCTCATTCTAAATTAGTGATCTGTGATAATGGTTTGGATAAGATTTTAGGTTATGTGGAATCACATACTTTGTTGACGCTTTATCTTCAACAAGAAGTAGTGGATTTAACAGATAGCCGTTTATTACGCAAAGCGTTATTTATCCCAGATACGCTGTCGCTATACGAAGTATTGGAGTTATTTAAATCTACAGGTGAAGACTTTGCGATTATCGTCAATGAGTATGCTCTGGTCGTAGGCTTGATCACTTTAAACGATGTAATGAGTATTGTGATGGGCGAATTGGTTTCTAACGAAGAAGAACAAATTGTCAGCCGTGATGAAAACTCTTGGTTGATTGATGGTGCGACCCCGCTTGAAGATGTGATGCGTGCCTTGGATATTGAATCTTTCCCTGATTCAGAAAATTACGAGACTATTAGTGGCTTTATGATGTATATGTTACGCAAAATCCCGAAAAAAACCGATTTTGTCGTATACGATAAATATAAATTTGAAGTTATTGATACCGAAAACTTCAAAATTGATCAAATTTTAGTTTCGATTGTCAAAGACAGCGGAGTGAGCAAAGAATCAGCGTAGTGCTAGGCACTACTTTGCTTAATTCCTCATTCTAAGTATAATTAACAGCGGTTTTAACCGCCTATAAAATAAGGAAAATTTAATGTTAAAAAAAATCTCGATATTCTTTGTTGCAGTAATGCTTGCGGGTTGTTCTTCAATTTCAGATATGACCTCTTACATTCCGTTTATGGGTAAAGACAAAAAAGTTATTAATTTAGATAAAGATAAAATCGACCAAAAATCTTACGCGGCAGCTTATGAAGCCACTGTGGCAACCTATAAAGATCGTGTAAACAAAAATTTCTTTGTGGATAATTTTGCAAGTGGTGCAAATGACTGGTATCTCGGTCGTATTGTTGTGCCAATCAAACAAATTCAAGATAAACTCTACACGGGTGGCCATGACTCTGATGTGTATGCTTACTATAGCGGTGTGTTACATGCAGAAGCATTACAAACTAACTTCAGCCGTTTAAGTGCAAATTGTTGGCAAAAAGTGGATTCGCCAAGTGTGACGCAAGGAATCTACGATGCAATGCGTGATTTGCAAAAAGGCAAAGAGCGCGGTGAAAACGACGCTTACATTTCTCAAGGTAGTGAAATGCTACTCAAAGCCTGTACCGGCCAATAATCTTTTTGAGCTGTTGATGAGTGCTCTCATCAGCAGCTTTTCTTTTTTTAAATCATCAATGTGAAGGAGCAAGAATGTTAGAACTTTCGGAAAGCAACATTCATTTAAATGCTACGGCAACAAATAAGCTGCAAGCTATTGAAATGGCTGCAAGCGCGTTAGAGCAAGCTGGCAATGTTGAACAAGGTTATTTGCAAGGCATGCTTGGACGTGAACAACAAACCTCCACTTTTTTAGGCAATGGGATTGCAATTCCACACGGTACATTAGAAACCCGTTCTATGGTGAAAAAAACCGGTGTGCAAGTTTTCCAATTTCCACAAGGTATTGAGTGGGGTGAGGGCAATATAGCCTATGTTGTGATTGGTATTGCTGCCCGTTCTGATGAGCATCTTGCTTTACTTCGTCAATTAACGCATGTTTTAGGTGATGAAGACACCGCAGCACAGTTAGCGATATTGACAGATGTTGAAAAATTTCGTGCTATTTTGTTGGGTGAAAGTGATGTTTTTAGCATTACTGAAGAAACATTAAGTTTAGATATTGAAACACAAAGTTTGCTCACCCTTACCGCCATCAATGCAGGTAAATTACAACAGCAAAGTGCGGTTGAAAATAGCTTTGTTTCTGAAGTGGTATCCAATTCTGCTCTGCCACTAGGTAAAGGTTTATGGGTTACAGATGCCGTATCAGGTAATGTGAAAAATGCGTTGGCATTCAGTCGTGCGAAAACCATTTTTAATCATAATGGCAAAGCGGTGAAAGGCATGTTGACGATTTCGGCGGTTAACGATCAAATCAATGAGACATTAGCGCGTTTATTGGATGATGAAGTCCAAAATATTTTATTAAGTGGAAATACGCAGCAAATTTTGACTGCACTTAATGGCGGTAAAGTGCCAGCTTCGTCATCTACTCAATCTGAAGACCAAATCGCGACAGGTGCGGTGATTGGTACCTTTACTATTCGTAATGAACATGGCTTACATGCTCGCCCAAGTGCGGTGCTCGTCAATGAAGTGAAAAAATTCACCTCAAAAATTACGGTACAAAATCTTACTCGAGAAACCGCACCAGTTAGTGCAAAAAGTTTAATGAAAATTGTGGCATTGGGTGTGACTCAAGGTCATCGCTTGCGTTTTGTTGCAGAAGGTGATGATGCGAAACAAGCTATTGAAGCCTTAGGTAAGATCATTGCAAGTGGGCTTGGCGAAAGCGTATCCACCGTACCGCCGGCTGAACCAGATACCATTGAAGTAAGCAGCGAGCATGCGCCACAAATTCACGAAGAAAAAACAGGTTTACCAGCCGATGCTATTGAAGCGGTATTTATGATTCGTAATGAACACGGTTTACATGCTCGCCCAAGTGCGGTACTTGTTAATGAAGTGAAAAAATATAATGCATCTGTTGCGGTACAAAACTTAGATCGTGATAGCCAATTAGTCAGTGCCAAAAGTTTAATGAAAATTGTGGCGCTTGGTGTTGTGAAAGGTCACCGCTTACGTTTTGTGGCGAGTGGTGAAGAAGCTCAACAAGCGATTGACGGTATTGGTGCGGTCATTGAAAGCGGTTTAGGTGAAGGTAAGGAGTAAGTGATGGCAAAAGTAGCAACAATTACCTTAAATGCCGCTTATGATTTAGTTGGGCGTTTGCCTCGTATTGAAATCGGCGAAGTGAACACCGTTGAAACGCTTGGTATTTTCCCTGCAGGCAAAGGCATCAATGTCGCTAAGGTATTAAAAGATTTGGGCGTAGAGGTGGCCGTTGGTGGCTTCTTAGGGGAAGACAACGTCGGTGATTTTGAAACCTTATTTAAAAAACAGGGATTGGAAGACAAATTCCATCGCGTTGCGGGCAAAACCCGTATTAATGTAAAAATTACGGAAACCGAAGCAGATGTAACAGATTTAAATTTCTTAGGTTATCAAATCACCCCAGAAGCTTGGCAGCAATTTACAGCAGATTCATTAGCGTACTGCCAAAATTTTGACATCGTTGCAGTCTGCGGCAGTTTACCGCGAGGTGTGAGTCCTGAATTGTTTGCGGATTGGCTTAATCAGTTGCATCAAGCTGGTGTGAAAGTCGTATTAGATAGCAGTAATGCCGCACTCACGGCTGGTTTGAAAGCGCATCCTTGGTTGGTGAAACCAAATCATCGCGAATTGGAAGCGTGGATTGGTCATCCATTAAATTCTCTTGATGAAATTATTGCTGCAGCCAAAAAACTTAAAGCAGAAGGCATTGCTAACGTCATTATTTCGATGGGAGCGAACGGTTCTTTATGGCTGAGTGATCAAGCTGTGATTCAAGTTCAACCACCTAAATGTGAAAACGTGGTGAGCACTGTAGGAGCGGGTGATTCTATGGTGGCTGGCTTAATTTACGGTATTGAAAAAGGCTTATCTCAAGCAGAAACCTTAGCGTTTGCAAGTGCTGTTTCCGCCTTTGCGGTTTCACAAAGTAATGTGGGCGTGAGTGATATCGCCTTGCTTGAGCCAATTCTGGCGAATGTCAAAATTTCTGTGATTGAAGGATAATGTAATGAATTTGTTTTTAACTCAATCTCCGCAAATTGGTGCGGCAAAAGCCTATTTACTTCGCCAAGTATTGAGTGTGACAGCGAAAAAAGCCAATCATACTCTGGTTGAACAAGCCAAAGAGGCGGATTTAGTGATTGTTTTCGGATCTAGTTTGCCAAACTCTGCTGAACTTGTGGGCAAAAAAGTCTTTTTAGCTAATGAAGACGCGGTGATTGCTTCACCTGAAGTAACGCTGACTA
>ERZ773007.649-NODE-649-length-17092-cov-18.920056_pt1 | contig 17092 bp, 15 predicted proteins | sample MGYA00580665_ERZ773007 | MGnify/ENA primary metagenome ERZ773007 (study PRJEB29015, sample SAMEA2738122) | human oral metagenome | biome: human oral; feature: human-associated habitat; material: saliva | place: China | collected 2167 ... | reverse complement strand
ACCACGACTTCTTCTCTCAAGTCGGAAATGGTTACCTTCTCGGTGAAGTAGAAGCCATGCAGGATGACGATTATAATTACGGACTATAAGTCAAAAACCTTTCCAGACGGAAAGGTTTTTTGTTGCAATCTTTTTCTGATTGGAGCCACTTCTTTTTTAAAATAAGAGGTTGGACAAACATCCAACCTCTTCGATTCTTACAATTTACTTGCTACGGCATCCAACAAGTCTTGAATCTTGGCTTGGTTGCTTCCTCCTGCCATGGCCATGTCTGGTTTTCCACCACCACGACCATCGACGATTGGAGCCAATTCTTTGACAAGGTTTCCTGCATGGATGTCTTTGCTCTTGCTTGCTACGAGAAGGTTAACCTTGTCACCGATAGCTGCGACAAGAACAAGCACATCAGAGTAGTCTTTTTGTTTCCAGTTATCCGCAAAGGTACGAAGAGCACCTGCGTCTGAAACAGAAACTTGGCTAGCAATGTAACGGTGTCCGTTTGCTTCTTGAACATTTTTGAAAACATCGCCTGCTGCCGCTGCTGCTGCTTTTTCCTTCAATTCTGCATTTTCTTTTTGCAATTGACGGAGTTGTTCTTGAAGACCTTCCACCTTGTGAGGGACTTCCTTAAGTTGAGGTGCTTTCAAGGTTGCTGCGACTGCTTTCAGTGCATCTTCTTGTTCACGATAAGCTTCGAAGGCTTCCTTACCAGTCACTGCCAAGATACGACGAGTTCCTGATCCGATCCCTTCTTCTTTGACAATCTTGAAGAGACCAATTTCAGAAGTATTGCCTACGTGGGTACCACCACAGAGCTCAACAGAGTAATCACCGATAGTGACAACACGGACTTCTTTACCGTATTTTTCACCAAAGAGGGCCATGGCTCCCATTTCTTTAGCAGTATCGATATCTGTTTCAATCGTTTCGACTGCGATCGCTTCCCAAATCTTTTCATTGACTTGTTGTTCAATAGCGCGCAATTCTTCAGGAGTTACGGCTTGGAAGTGGGTAAAGTCAAAGCGAAGGAATTCTACTTCGTTGAGAGATCCTGCTTGGGTTGCGTGGTTACCAAGGATATTGTGAAGAGCGGCATGGAGCAAGTGAGTTGCAGTGTGGTTCTTCATGACACGATGACGACGATTGGTATCGATCGCCAAGGTGTATTCTTGGTTCAAGGCAAGAGGAGCAAGAACTTCAACAGTATGAAGTGGTTGTCCATTTGGTGCCTTTTGTACATCTGTTACAGTAGCTACGACATTTCCTGTAGCATCCAAGATTTGACCATGGTCCGCAACTTGTCCACCCATTTCAGCGTAGAATGGAGTTTCTGCAAAGATCAGTGATGCAGTTCCTTCTGAAACAGCTTCTACTTCTGCATTATCCGCTACGATAGCCACCAACTTAGAAGGCAATTGGCTGGCATTGTAGTTGAAGCTACTTTCAACTGTAATGTTTTGAAGGGTTTCATTTTGCATCCCCATAGATCCACCTTTGACAGCAGATGCACGCGCACGTTCTTGTTGTTCCTTCATAGCCGCTTCAAAACCGTCACGATCGACCGTCATTCCAGCTTCTTCAGCGATTTCTTCTGTCAATTCTACTGGGAATCCGTATGTATCATAAAGTTTAAAGACATCTTGACCAGCAATCACTGTTTGACCTTTGGCTTTCAAGTCTTCAACAATGGTTTGGGCAAAGTGTTGACCAGAGTTCAAGGTACGAGCAAATGATTCTTCTTCACTCTTGATAATTTTCTCGATGAAGTCTTGTTTTTCAAGTACTTCTGGGTAGTAGCTTTCCATGATCTTCCCAACAGTTGGAACCAATTTATACAAGAAGGTTCCTTCAATCCCCAATTTTTGACCATGCATAGAAGCACGACGGAGGAGACGACGAAGAACGTAACCGCGTCCTTCATTACCTGGAAGAGCCCCATCTCCAATCGCAAATGAAAGCGAACGGATGTGGTCAGCAATCACCTTGAAGCTCATGTTATCGCCATCTGGATCATAGGTTTTACCAGACATCTTTTCCACTTCACGGATGATCGGCATGAAGAGGTCTGTTTCAAAGTTAGTCTTGGCCCCTTGGATAACGGCTACCAAACGTTCCAAACCTGCACCCGTATCAATGTTCTTGTGTGGCAATTCCTTGTACTCACTACGAGGAACAGCAGGGTCAGCGTTAAATTGTGACAAAACAATGTTCCAGATTTCGATGTAACGGTCGTTTTCGATATCTTCTGCAAGCAGACGAAGACCGATATTTTCAGGGTCAAAGGCTTCTCCACGGTCAAAGAAGATTTCTGTATCTGGTCCAGAAGGCCCCGCACCGATTTCCCAGAAGTTGTCTTCGATTGGGATCAAGTGACTTGGATCTACCCCAACAGCGATCCAACGGTTGTATGAATCTTTGTCGTCAGGGTAATAGGTCATGTAAAGTTTGTCTTTAGGGAAATCAAACCATTCCGGACTTGTCAAAAGTTCATAAGCCCACGTAATGGCTTCATCACGGAAGTAATCTCCGATAGAGAAGTTCCCCAACATTTCAAACATGGTATGGTGACGTGCAGTCTTCCCTACGTTTTCAATGTCATTGGTACGGATAGCCTTTTGGGCATTGGTAATACGTGGATTTTCAGGAATGATGGTCCCGTCAAAGTATTTCTTAAGGGTTGCTACCCCAGAGTTGATCCACAAAAGAGTTGGGTCATTTACAGGAACCAGGCTCACTGATGGTTCTACAGAGTGACCTTTGGTCGCCCAGAAGTCAAGCCACATTTGGCGTACTTGTGCACTAGATAGTTGTTTCATATTGTCTCCTTATTTACTTGTTTAATGTGATTGGCTTTCCAGCATTTCCACATAGTCAATCGCGACACAGAGGGAAATGACTAGGTCTGCATAAGCGTCCTCAAGGACCGTTACATTATAGGTAGAGGTCAGATGGAAGAGTTCCTTCTTAATTTCTGCAATCAGCTGATTACGATCATCCAGCAATTTGAAATCCAAATCCCAGATATTGCCCTCGATACGAAGTCCCAGATTATCAAACTCATACTTATCTCGCCAGAAGGTCAACTTCTTCCGAATGACAAAACTCGAGCCATCCCGAAGCTGAATCTCGAAACGAGGAAGCAAGGTCAAGATTTCTTTACTGATCTGACTAACATGTTCACCATTAGCATCATAGATGGTAAAAGTTTTGGGAATCTTAAAAAATGATCCCTCCACCTGATAGGCGATTTCTCCCCTGTCATCCTTGATAGCGAAGCGTTCTCCTCCAAGACGAAACTTTTGTTTGACAAGAAATGTTTTCATCAACACCTCCAAAAATCAAAAGACAAGCTCATATCACGAAGGGCGAAAAACCGCGGTACCACCTTCATTCAATGAACTTGTCATTCTCTTGTTCTTATGCAATTGTATGATTGAGTAGCATGACTTCCTAGCTTAGATGGCTCGCAGCACCGCCATTTCTCTGGACTAAGATGAGTGAAAATCAATTCTCAACTTTCTTATTATAACGTTTTTTTAAGTCTGCGTCAACTGGAAATCATCCTAATGAAATAGCACAAAATAGTAATTTGTATTAAATAGAAATCTTTCAAAATCTGCTTCTTATTTAGGAACGAAGCAAATCTAGTAATTTGTCATTGATTTTTTGATAATATCCAAAATAATGATCTTCAATATTAAATGTGGCCTGAAGAACAAAACGTAAGTTATCTATTGTTTGGTTCAATTTTTTAGAATTAACTAATTTACCATCGATTTCTGATAGTCCATGTGCAACTTTATTTCGCTCACTATTTAAACTGGTAATAACCTTAAGTGACTTCATTAAGTCAGGAGAGGCTTGATAAAAAGTTAGAATATTTTCATAAGATAAAAGGTTTAAGGTTGATTGAGGTGAATAAATTCTTTCCTCTTCATTTTCTATTCCTTTTGCTTTTTTAAATTCTAAATCAATAAAATCTAAAATCTTCTCAAAATCTTTGTATTCTTCATTTAATTTTGGTAAGGCCCCATCATATTTGATTAAATCAGGATAATCTTTTTTGATCTTTTCTTCGATGATAAATTCAACATAAGACTTTGATTTGATTAAGACATCTGCTACTTGTCCTCTCTCTTTCAAGACTTCTATCATTAAAAAGTAATTAAGGGCTTTCTTCTCAACATCTGTCAATGGATAGTCTTGAATATCTTTTAAAATAGCTTGTGTTTTAAATACTTTTACAAAGTCATTTAGAGTCGCTCGTAAAAAAGATAATTTCTTTTTAGAAAGTAAGTTATTGTATTCTTTTTTTGTAACAAGTTCTTCTGCAGCAAGGTAATCATAGGAAGCTATTAGATTTCTTAAATGACGTTTGATTAAAGATTGATTAAATTTTTCAGCCTCATCTTTAATGGTACGATCTTCGTAATCCTTTTGGTTATCCTCGTTCTCGTTAAAAAGCTTCTGTTCACCTTCACTTGAAAGTGGCACATACTGTCTATTTGCTGATTTGTTAGGAGTTGCAACCTGGATAGCCTGGGTATTATAATCTTTGATTCGATTGAGGGCAAATAGAGCCGAAATAATCTGAGGCGTTCCCGAAGATAAGTTTAAGATCAATTGATGATTAGTTCCAGAATATTTTTCAACAATCTGTCCCATAACCTCATACATTTTATCAAATAGATAAACCTCATCATTTTTTAAAATCGTTGACTCAATCATCACTTCAGGATGATAATCTTCTATGGAAAAAATAGCTTTCTCAATGAGATCTTGCTTGATCAGCATCTCCTCACTATAAACTAAAACAATCTTCTCCGGTCTATAAGTGCGAGCAATATGTAACAAAGCAGCATCTCGATTATGACTAATTGGATCTGTCGTTCCCACTGCTGATATTAAAATGTTCAAACTTTCACCTCGTTACTTTAATAATTCCAATAATTCCTTATTTAATTCTTTATAGAAATTGAAATCTTTTTCATTAAATTGATACTGTTCTTTAACTAAAGCCTTGAGATTTTTTAAGACGGATCCTAACTGACGTAATTCTTCTGATTGCAATGGATCCAATCTATGAGCCAATGTATTTCGCGAAGTGTTCATGTTAATCATCGGTCTAATTTGATTATATAAAGTCCACTCTTTTTTTTCTTTGAGAATTTTATTATAATCCCAAATTCCCAAGAAATATTTTTCTGATTCATCTACATATCTATCCAATAATCCTGGATAACAGTTATCAATATAATCTTCCAAAATAAATTCAGTTAAGGTTTTAATTCTAATGAGTCCTTCACTGAAATTCCCACGTTCTTTTTGCAATTCAATTGTTAGATAAGCATTGAGAACCTTCTTCTTCTCATCACTCCATTTTCTATTTTTTAAAGCTTGGGGAATATCTTGTCTATCTAGCGCATCTACAATATTTTGCAATTTTTTACGGGATTCTTTTAAACCTGGAAAGTCCGAAAATTGATTCGCTAACTCTAAACTAGCTTTATAATCATATTTAGTAATAAAATCACGAATAGTTTTCTTCATTAAATCCTGACTAAATTTCTCCGCACTATCTTCCAAAGTACGATCCACAAACTGATCGGTACTATCTTCATTTAATGAAATCAGAATATCAATATCTTCACTTATATCATGTTTATCTTCTGTATTTGGCCCCTTTTGTGGAGAAGCAACTTGAACTGCTTTGACATTTATACCACTCAAACGGTTGATAATAAAAAGAGCAGCGCATATCTGTGGTGTCCCACTAGAAAGATTCAAAATAAATTCATCTTCTTTTGAGTAACATTCATTAATTATTTTTGAGAATTCATCATACATTTTATCAAAAATAAAGACATCCTCACCAATAATTATTTTTTCATGAATAATAATTTCTGGTCTATAGTTTTCAGATATAGAGAAAAGAACTTTATTATTTCGCTCTTTATTAGGAAGCATCTTATCAGAATACACAATAATAATTTTATCTGGACGATACTTTCTTGCAATATGAACCAGAGCACCATCATGAAATCCTCTAATCGGATCGGAATCACTAACAGCGGATATCAAAATTTTCATTGTAAAATCTCCCTAATCATGAAATTCGCTTTTCCCATCTCATAGAAGGAATCGCTATTAATGATCAATTTCCGTTCTCCTTTATTGGTTTTAATGCTCTTGTCCGGCGCTTTCGTCAGTTTCAAAACACCTTTTCCAACCATCTTAGTCTTCATTCGACTATACCGTTTTTGTAAGATTCCATCCGCTTGTTCAAACAAGGTCTTTGTCCAAGCTCCACTTCCAGCTCCCAAATAGATAGGATATTGAAGATTTGGTTGAATTTTATTTTCAGGAAAATCTGATAAGAAAAAGTTTTTATATTCTTTATAGAAGGCTTGCGCTCTCTGACCTAATTCCTCAATTAGGATTCCAGCTTCCTTAGTAGTTGTAGTAATGGTGAAATTGATTTTAGTTAAGGGTGCGATTGCTTCCCTGTATAAAGGAAGAGGCTTGACAGTTAGTGATTTAGCAGAATAATCCCATTTTTGAACTAGAATAATCTGCTCATTGTTAAATGGCTCACTATCACTAACACGAATCGCATGAAACAAGTCATTAAATTCTTGCCCCTTTTTTGCTCCCCATGGAATCATTTTTTTGTTTTCTTTAGGACTTCTCCCATGAAAATCAACTGCATTCTTATTGTTCCAGTCAGGATTGGTGTTCATTAAAATAGTTCGAATAGCTCCCTTCAAGGAACTACTCGGAATATAGGGCTTCCCAAAGGCATCCCTCATAAATTTTGCTACTTCATTTATAGAACCGGATCTGGAATTCTGGTTATTCTTTTCTGTTTCCAGACCAGTTTCAGTAATGGTATAGCCACCAAAGGAACGTTCACTAATTCTATTGTCATTTAAGAAAGAAATCAAGCGATTATTCCTAGCACTTGGTTTTGTTTCCTGAAGAAATTGTTCAAACTTTCTATCCAGTCCCTTTTCAATCATCCGATTGTAAAACTTACCCATATCTGGGAAATAATAGCGATGATTTTCATAGATGAATTCTCGTGAAGTGTATTTTTCACCGCTACCAATATGAATGGGGGCCATAGCTAACAAGCTAAATTGAAAAACTCTATAGTCTGTTTTCATCCTTTTACCTCCATTTTCAAAAATAGGGGTTTGGCATAGTTGAAGACAGCATGTGGAAAATCAAGCGGTCTTACATCAACAATTTGCCCTGCAAAGGTTTCAAAAAAGGTCGATCCAGCAGTAAACTTAAATAAGTCTTGTTTACGATAATTTTGGTTAGACACTGTACTAAAAGCAAAACCACTTGATTTGATTACAAGATAAGAACCTTGATCCATAGCCCTTGGAAGATCCTCGTCTGTTGGTAAAGAAGTCGTCAGAGTCATCACATTTCCTTGATAGGAACGAGTCAGACGACTCTCAAGATTTTCAGGAACTTCTTTGATAGTCAAATCAAAACGACCATAGCCACTTGAGCGTTTTCCTCCAATACCAGAGAACTGCAAGCTAGTCATCATCTCATCAAGCAGTGGTGACTCAGTCGCTAATACATAGAGGGCTGTATCATGCAAAAATCGGGTAGTTGCAACTTGGTAAAGCGCTCCATCAACATGGGGTTGATTCTTTGTTACGATATTAGTAACAGCATGCTCCTCATCTTCAAACAAGGCACCGTTGACATAATGATCAAAATTTTCTAGAGGGATAAATTGTAGTTTTTTTGCTAACTTAGCTTGCCGACGTACTTCCTTGACATCCTTATTTAAATCAACTTGGTCAAATTTTGGAAATCCGATGGGCTTCGGTAAGAATGGGCGGGCCTTATAAGGGAAGGCATCCGTTAGAACAAAATCATCCTGATTTGCTAAGGATAAAAACTCATCTAATCGTCCCATCTTATTGGCTTCAATCACAAGAGCGGAAAACAAACGGTCTGCCGAAAAAGTCATTTTTGAACTATCCAGAGTTCCTGCTCCAAAATGGGCAGAATCAAAGTCCATGATATACATCTTATAGGTCATATTAGACCTCCGCAGATAGTAGTTTGTTTAATGCATCAAGGTTATAAGTCCCAAAAACAGTCGTCGCTTTTAGATTTTCAAAACTAACTTTACCATAGCCACGAGAACCTGAGCCACCTAGATAGTCTAACTCAAGAAGTTTTAATCCATCTAAAATGACTTTAAAATCTTCTTCCACTTGTGCTTGACTCTCATCTGTAATTTCATAAATCAACTCAAATGCAAAAGCACTTCTACGGATGGCACGTTCAATTTGTCTCGGATTTGCTTCAGCAGTAATACGGTCAATAGTATTTTCAAATTTAACTTCAGTATAACTCTTGACACCTAAAGAATCTAACTCTTCCTTGTTAATTAAGAAGGCATCTCTAAAAATGAGTCGTCCTATTTTATAGCGGTCGTCTGAACTGTTTCCAAATAAACGACTAAGAATTTCTCCATCTTCTCCTGGTTTCTTAGCTAGTCGATCATTATGAACTTTTGCAAGAAGAGTGCGCATTTTTCCCTTTATACTTGAACCAGGAATAATCGGTAAGTTTGTAATTGGGTCTTTGATGACTGGTGAATCAATAGCTCCAATGGCAGCAAAGGCATTACTTGTTCCAATATGGAGTCCTGTTTCTAGACGAATTTGTGCTGTTAGTTTAATTTTTGCAAATGCCATTAATCTTTTCCTCCATAAAATTTGAAATAAGCTACTAGTGCTTCCATATAACGACAGAAACGTTGGAGACTTTCCTTATTATTGATTTCTTTTAGAATATCTAAGATTTCAGCCTTTTTCACCAAGTCTTTAACCGCAGTTTCTCGGCCTGATTGATATACAAACTGCACTCTCAAATAGGCAATTTTGTCGACTAAATCTTCATAATGTCTAACCTTACTTTCATCAAAAAGGGTACTTGTTAAGCTTAGTAGGTTTCTTATTTTGCTAGTTGTTAAAAGGAATGCATCAGGGTTTCTAAAATCTCTAGTGTTTCGATTCAATGATTTGATAACATTTTCTGCCTTATCAACATAATTGTCATCTGTTAAAGTAGCCATATATTAATCCTTTCTAATCTCATAAATGTATAGAAGTAAAGCTAGTTCTGCTTCATTGCGTTCCATTTCACTGCCTGTATACCAAGCAAAGAATAGGTTCTTAAATTCTTTAAATTCTGTTTTACTTTCTCTTGGTGTTAAATCTTCCAAACGCGTCAAGTAGTAGGCTAAGCGCGCTACATTCATTCGGTCATAGTTTCGAAGAAGTTCAATCAACTTATAAACAAAACTCTTTCCTCGTTCATCCTGAATACTAAAGTAATGTCTAATCTTTTCCAGTTTTCCTTTGTAGATATAATCTATAAATTGATCAAACTTAAAGGTATAAGCTTTATCAAACAAAGAAATACTATCCTTATCATTATCCTTGGCTGCTCCTTCCAACTTGCCTGTTTCTTCAGCCATGATACTAACCGGAGTTTTATCTGGGAAAAGTCCGATACCTGCTGATAGGGTTAATTTACCATTCGTCCACTTGATAAATTGTTGACGCAAGTTAATCGTAAATGCGATAATATCTTGCCATGAACCAAGGGCGAATACATCATCTCCACCAGCATAGATAATCGATATTTTTTTGTCCTTAGCGAATTGATTGATATAAACCTTAAAGAAGAGACTCATACTTCTTGAGAATGTTGCTGAACGAGCTAAGGTATTGTATTTTCCACCATCTTGATAAGAAAATCCAGCCATAAAAGCAGCACCTAAGTCATCTACGTCTAATCGGACAACTGCTAGACGTTTGATTCCTTGACCTGTTTGACTATCTTGGGACAGTTGAGCGTACTGATCGATATCAGCATACTTGTAGTCTCCAACAAAGACATGAGTTGCCCTCGCAATATCGGTCGCAAAGCTATTTTTGACATAGATACGATTCCAATCTTCCTTTTCCAAATCAGCTTGTGAAATCCCTCTTATAAAGGCTCCCGGTCCAATTGGGAGGCCTTTTTCTTTGGTGACAATATAGTATTGTTCTTGAATTTCTTTAGAGAAGCGATAAAGACCAGCACAAATCTGGCAGACTTCTTGGTCATTAAAGGTCGTCATATCTTGTACTGAGTGGCAAATCGTACACTCTCTCTGAGCACTTTGACCACCTCGGTTTAACTCCAAGAGCGTTTGAGCATCATAGCGAGAGATTTTCTTCTTAGAAATCATACGACTAGTCGCTTGGTAAACTTTCCTATATCTTGCCAAGGATGTCATGATGTCATTAGCAGAAAATGAACTCCAGCCAAAAGCAACATACAAACGTGTCTGGAAATTCTTCAGCAAAAATTGGTTAAATTCTTCTTCGAAGGCCTCTAACACAGCCTTTGTTTTTGCAGTATTTGCCAAGATAAAGTAAGCATGACCGCCTCCTACATAGAGAAGATTGGCTCTCGTTAATTCCAATTTTTCTAGTAGGCTGTCAGCGATATGTTCTCCCATAAAATCCAGATAGAGGGAGCGCGCTTTGAGTTGCTTGGCTGCCCCAGCCGTCGCGATATTATAGATGAAATCTTGAATCCCTGATAAGTCAAAGCTGGCTAGTAAAAAAACTTCCTTATTATAGAAAGATTTTTGTTCATGGAAGAGTTCTTTTTGATAGTCTGAATCATTTTCAGCTGTCATATACTCCTGAATAGCTGAAGCAAAAGCAGCTGTTAAACGACTATGAGTTGCTAAGGAAATATCCGCCAATTCTTGTGTCTTAGTTGAAGTCGGTACATAAGATAGGTGGGCTTCATAGAGATTCAAAAGGGCATCAATCTGATCTGGACCAAAATCCCAGTTCTCAATCTCCTTTTCTATGGTATCCAATAGGCTGCTATAGTCAGACTGAGAAACTGACTCTTTTGCGTTTTGAGCATAGTTTGGCTCCCTATCAAGCTCTAAGATTTTGATAGGCAAGAAACGCTGGCTATAGACATCTGAAAAAACATTAAAAACATCAGCTTGGTTTTCCAAGTCATCTTCCTTGTATGACGCAAGACTTTGCTCCGCCTTTAAGCTCGAAGCAATCTTGGAAGCAAGGTCGGTTATATAAACCGGACTATCAGTAGGCAGATTGGCTTCTACTCCTTTTAAGTCGTCATAGACAAGGTGTTGAGCGATTGCTTCATTATCTGAAAAACGTCTGAACCACTCAGCTCCAAGGCTAGTAGCATCTTTTGTGTCCTTCCCGGAGCGCTGAAGTAGTTTGCCAATATCATGTAATAGCGCTCCATAAACTAAATCAATCTTTTCTTTCTTCAAGCTCTATTCCTCCCATTCCTAGGCTGGTTTTCATGCCCAGTCCAGCATACTCTCCAAATTTTAATAACATATTTGCATAAGCCTTGAGGGTACTAGGTCCCGTTATCTTAAAGGTTAACTTGCCCTTAAAGGCAGGAATCTTTTTGCCGTGGACCTTAAAGTAACTCGTCTCCATTCGGTAACTGGTTATCCGACTATGGGACGTAAGATAGTCCAAAGTCTCCTCTTCGATGTCTTCCCTGTTCTCAAACAGTCGTCCATACTTCATCATCAGACTTTGAAATATCAAACGCAGGGTGGGAAAGAGCACATACTCGCCTTGGGAACGAAATCCAGTCGGTGTTTGAAATTGGATGGTAAAAAAGGACTGATCTTGATTTTGATTAAAAAGGTCAAATAGTTCCTCTGAACTCAAATCCTGCATGGTTACACTTTGAACTGTCAGAGTTGCCAGTCCATGTAGGTCAACTTTTTTCAACTCCAACATTGGAGGTAAGATCTGCTTGATAGCATCCTCTGTCAAAAGATGAACCATCCATGTCGTCTGGTCCTTTTGATGGATTACCTTAATCGAGTAGGGATTGGTCTCTTGTTCATGAAGCCAGTCTACATAGGTTGGTTCTAACTGCTCCATCAAAAATCCATGAAATTTGGTTGCCAAATCGATGGGTGACTGGTCAATCCGCTGAAAGGATAAAGTAATTCTTTTCATAAGCCTCCTTTATCAATAGTGCTTAGCTTTTAAGCTAACTTTTTTCGTTCTTGTTATGCAATAAGGAAATAGGTCCCCTCGCGAGGTGAATAGGGTGTTCTACCAAGAAATTGATACTGCTAAGCAGGAACAAGAAAAAGAGTTTCCGTCCCCTCGCGAGGTGAATAGAGTGTTCTACAATTTAGATGTTTCAATTTACGCTAAACCTGAATTGTTTCCGTCCCCTCGCGAGGTAGATAGGTTCTTATACAACTTGGTGTGCTAATTGAGCATTACAATGGAAAGGTTTCCGTCCCCTACCGAGGTAGATAGGTATCTATACGGGTATTTGATTGCCCTGGAATTGAGATTGAGGAATTCCCGTCCCCTACCGAGGTGAATAGGGTGTTCTACGCAAGATGATTGGGCTTTTGATGGGTCTTGTAACTCGTTTCCGTCCCCTCTCAAGGTGAACATGGTGTTCTACAAATCCCTGACTTGCTCATGTACTACAATTTAGGAAAGTTTCCGTCCTCTACCGAGGTGCGTAGGGTGTTCTTTATGGTTTAGATGTAAGTTGGTATGCGAAACCTGAATTGTTTCCGTCCCCTCTCGAGGTAGATAGGTTCTTATACCTTTCAAAGCTTTTTATTCAAATTATTTGCTGGATAACCCGTCTCCGTCCCCTCTCGAGGCAGATAGGTTCTTATACGGGTCAAGGTCAAGGTCAAAACCAAGGTCAAGGTCAAGGTCAAAATCAGTTTCCGTCCCCTCTCGAGGTAGATAGGTTCTTATACCCCATATTTTGTGGTTGGATTTAAAAACAAACACAAGATATAACCTATTTGGAAACTAATTATAGTATACCATAAATTGTAAGAGTTTTCACATTGAAAAACAAACAATCTGCATCTTCTAGCTCTCTATCATCGGTATTCAAACGAATAGTCTCTTCTCGATTCCCAACATAGACAATAATATTATCAAATTCGCTAGGATCATAAAAATATTCCAATTCTCGAATTAAGACTTGATAACTAGCCTTCTCTAGGTCAACCTCAAAACAAGAGCGTTGGACTCTCATCCCAAATCCTTCCAACAATTTGGCTAATCTTAATCTTCTTTTATTGCTAATAATATCGTAGATTATCAGACAAAAGAGGGATTTCTTTTTAGCAAATTCCTTTTCTTCTCCTGATAAATGATAATATAATCCCATCACTCTTCTCCTGTATAGGCTGTTACATACAAATGACTATCCTGCTGTTCAAATGCCCGAATCAAGCGCTTAATCTGCTGGTCAGCCGTGTAAAAGAAAGAATAGCGCTTTTTATCCAGCTCGATATACTGATGTATCTCTAGCATCCTCTCTCTCATAGCTAGAAAAAATACTTTCCTTCCCTCATCTTTTAAAATAAAAGTACCATCAGCCTTTGTTTCAAAATGCTCATCTTTTAAACTCTCTTCCAAAATCAATTGCATGATAGTATTGTCTACAATGACTGGTCTCCACTCCTCCATCAAATCGCTCGCAAGACAAGCGTGATGACCATGGCTCTGATGTAGGACACCAAATCCATAACTTAAGCCATTTTTCCGTATCAAACCCAAGAAGCAAGAGTAAAGAATGGAGTAGCCAAAATTTAGTAAATAATTGAAAGAATCCGTAGCAGGCCGCCTCCTACGACCGTAAAAACGAAAAGAATCCGGTACTAGTAAGCTCAGATAGTAAAAATAAGATTTCGCAATACGACCTTCATACCCCATTATCTGTGAGATGGACTCGGCCTCCTTTATTTTTTTGAGAGTTAAATGAAAACGTCCAAAATCATCTACTGACAAAATTCCATCTTGATTATAGCTTTTCAACAAGGAAAGTTGATGCTTAACTTTAGCAGATACGATTTCCTTTGAAAGGGCTAGACAAAAGTCTTGGTCTAGGCAAGCCCGGACTTGTTTCTCTTGCTTATAAAAGTCTTCTTGACGATAAGAATCTAAACAAGCCAAAAATTTTCCCTCGCTAGAAAAATAGTAGACATTAATATTCTCCCTTGCTAAAGCTTTCAATAATTGCGTACTTATTTGAGTCTGACCAAAAATTAAAAGATTGTCTACAAGGTAGATGGATACTTCTCTCTCGATTTCTCGCTGACTATTTTTTATGATGATTTTCTGATTGGATAGTCCTAAAAAGTAGTCCGATTTTTGTATAAATAAATCACTCATCTATCACTTTCCCTCCTAAAATCATAAAGGATACTAGTCTAGCACTTTTTAAAAAATTGTCAACTATTTTTTGTACTTTTTTAAAAGAAAAAACGAACCAGCTCTAACTGATTCGTTTTTTTACCTTCTACTCCTACTTCCGATACATTTTAAATTGTAGGAAGAGGTCGCTATATTTGCCTGTCCATTTATGGTCAAATTTCTCATAAACTTCTAGGTGTTTCATGGTTTCAGCATCTGGATAGAAGGCTTTATCTTCTTTTTTCTCCTCTGGGAGCAATTCCTTAGCTGGTAGGTTTGGTGTTGAATAGCCGACATACTCTGCATTTTTGAGAGCATTTTCGGGTTTCAACATAAAGTTGATAAAGGCATAGGCTGCATCTTGGTTTTTGACTGTTTTGGGAATGACCATATTGTCAAACCAAAGGTTGCTGGCCTCAGTCGGAACCACATAGCGTAGATTTTCATTTTTCTCCAGCATTTGGCTGGCTTCACCAGAGAAGGTCACTCCGATAGCTGCGTTGTTCTGAATCATGTAGCCCTTTATCTCGTCGGCAACGATAGCCTTGATATTTGGAGTGAGCTTGTAAAGCTTGTCCACTGTCTCCTCCAACTGCTGGGGATCCTTGGAGTTGAGGCTGTAGCCTAGCGAATTGAGTCCTAGTCCCAGTACCTCACGCGCCCCATCAAAGAGCATGATAGAGTTCTTATACTCTGGCTTCCAGAGGTCGTCCCAATGCTCAGGCGCTTCATCTACCATAGTTTCATTGTAGACAATTCCCAGTGTTCCCCAGAAGTAAGGAATGGAGAATTTATTGCCTGGGTCAAAGGACTGATTGAGGAACTCTGCTCCAATATTTTCAAGACCTTCAAGTTTTGAATAATCAAGCGGAACCAAGAGGTCTTCGTCCTTCATCTTGTTAATCATGTATTCACTAGGAATGGCAATATCGTAGGTCGTTCCACCCTGCTTGATCTTGGTATACATGGCTTCGTTGGAGTCGAAGGTCTCGTACTGGACTTGGATTCCTGTCTCTTCTGTGAATTGCTCCAAAAGTTCTGGATCGATATAGTCCCCCCAGTTGTAGATAACCAGTTTTTGACTATCTCGGCTATTGATTTTACTATCTAGATGAGTCGCAATTCCCCACAAGACCAGGATAATGGCTACAATTCCTGCTAAAAATGAATAGAGTTTTTTCATGCTTGCTCCTCCTTCTCACGTGAGATAAAGTAATAACCAACCACTAGGATAATACTAAAGAGAAAGACAAGGGCAGACAGGGCATTGATCTCTAGTGAAATCCCCTTTCGAGCACGAGAGTAAATCTCGACCGACAGAGTTGAAAAGCCATTTCCCGTTACGAAGAAGGTTACGGCAAAGTCATCCAGCGAATAGGTGAAGGCCATGAAATAACCTGCAATGATAGATGGAGTCAGGTAAGGAAGCATGATTTCCTTGAACATCTGAAATTGACTGGCACCAAGGTCATAGGCCGCATGAATCATGTCACCATTCATTTCCTTAAGACGAGGCAAAACCATCAAGACCACGATAGGAATGGAGAAGGCCACGTGACTAGATAGAACGGTCAAAAAGCCAAGTGAAAACTTGAGTTGGGTAAAGAGAATCAAGAAGCTAGCACCAATCATAACATCAGGCGCAACCATGAGGATATTATTGAGTGAAAGAAAGGCTTCTTGGTATTTCTTACGAGACTGATAAATGTAAATAGCACCGAAAGTCCCAATAATGGTCGCTATCAAGGCTGATAGAAAGGCCAAGAAAAAGGTCTGGGTCACAATCAACATGAGACGACTATCGCCAAACATGGTTTTAAAATGGCTCAAGCTAAAGCCTGTAAAGCTATTCATGTCGTTACCTGCATTAAAGGCGTAGCCAATTAAATAAAAAATCGGCAGGTAGAGGACAAGAAAGACCAGTCCCAGATAAAGGTTGGCAAATTTTTTCATCGTTCTCTCCTTTCCTTGGTCACCCACATGGTGATGAACATGGTCAGGATGAGAATCACACCGATGGTTGAACCCATACCATAGTTATCATTGGTTAGGAAGTTCTGCTCAATGGCCGTTCCCAGCGTAATAACACGATTCCCACCAATCAAACGGGTCAGCATGAAGAGGCTCAAGCTAGGGATAAAGACAGACTGAACCCCACTTCGCACACCATTCATAGATAGAGGGAAGATGACATGACGGAAGGTCTCCCATTTGGTCGCACCGAGATCGTAGCTGGCATTGATGAGATTGTTGTCCATATCGTCCAAGACATTGAAGATTGGCAAAATCATAAAGGGAAGCTCGATGTAGCTTGCGACAAAGATAAAGGAGAAATCGGTAAAGAGCAACTGTTGCGAACCGATTCCGATAAATTCCAAGAATTGGTTAATAGAGCCATTCTGACCAAAAATCCCGATAAAAGCATAGGCTTTAAGAAGCAAATTGATCCAGGTTGGCAGGATAATCAGCATGAGCCAGAGTTGACGGTGCTTAAGACGGGTCAAAAAGAGGGCCGTCGGATAGCTGATAAGCAGAGTCACAAAGGTCACAATACCTGCATAAAGCACTGAGTTGAAGCTCATTTTTAGATAGGTCAAGTTTTGTGACGCAAAGTAGGACTTATAGTTTTCTAAACTAAACTGGCCTTCAATGTTGAAAAAAGATTGACCGAAAATCAAGACCAAGGGTGCCAAGACAAAGAGGGCAATCCAAAGCATGTAGGGCACTACAAAGAGTTTAGAGCTTGTTTTCTTCATCTCTTTCCTCCTCGATCGCGTTAATCAGACCTGCTTCTTGCT